>Ga0233438_10004033_pt1 | contig 13163 bp, 7 predicted proteins | sample SI_123_September_FD_182720 | JGI IMG/M metagenome (GOLD analysis project Ga0233438, IMG submission 182720) | Seawater microbial communities from Saanich Inlet, British Columbia, Canada - SI_123_September2016_10_MG | ecosystem: Environmental > Aquatic > Marine > Inlet | place: Canada: British...
GTAAGGTTTTGGCAAAAATTGCTACGAATGGGTCCAGTAATCCTGGAATAAAACAAGAGAGAATTGGTGTTGGAGTTATAAATCCTGGAGATATTATTCAGATTGATTTTGACCACACCGGTTCTGTAGCAGGTGATGGTGGAATTGTTAATTTAATTCTTTTTATTGAAAGAGCTGAAGGCGAATCCGGTGCACCAATTACACATATTTTTGAACCTCGCCCGATATTGTCAGAAAATTGGACTACTTACAGTCAATCATATACCATTCCAAATAATGCTATTGTAACAGGGGGAATATCATTTATTATTGAATCTGTATGTGGAGGTGATTCGGGATGTATAGTTAATGCTAACATTGATAATGTAGTTATATTAATTAATCCTTAATCAAAATTAAACTCTACAAAAGGTAGGGTTTAATTTTTCAATCCATTTTAAAAAACAGAAATAAAAGAGAAAATTTGTAAATGAAATTATCTAAAACATACAAGTGACGGGAAATATTTCTATATCAATTTTGGTCAGGGGAGAAATGAATGGTTTTTAAATTATACATTTATACCAGAATCAACCCAAAAATAGTGAGTCTATAGTCTAGTTTTAAATTTTATTCTTAAATAGAGCTATATTCCAATTTTAGATTTAACAGTAAACCGGATAAGCAGGAAAAAAAATACATCGATAGCTTACACAAGTTTTAATTCTATTTAGTGTCAAAAATTATTAATGTACAATTGATAAAGTACTAACTGAAAAATTGTTAGGTCTCTCAGCCGCTAGGGATTTTCTATTTGAGATTATAACCTAACTCAATTTTAGCTTTGATTTAGGAGTTTTTCTTAAAACTTTTTAATAATTTGATATTCTGTTTCGAAAACAAGTTCAGTGGGCGTACGATTTTATTTCCAAGAATAATTTTTATCCTTGGGATTTTTTTGAATTCTAAATATTTGCGTTACGTTTAGATGAAAATAAAAATCAAGAAATTAAAGATTTTGCCTTTCGAAAATTATCAATTGCTACAAAATAATCAGGATCCTCAAGAATATTGACATCACAAATTTCCTCAGCTTTTTTAATCAGTTTTACACAGTCTGAAGACAAATGACGAAGGTGAATACTTTTGTTGTTTTTGAGATAACGTTCGGTAAGTTTATTTATGCATTCAATCGCAGATTGGTCCATTATTCGGGACTCTTTAAAATCAATAATCACCTCACCAGGATCATTTACAGCGTCAAACTTGCTATTAAATAATTCAGTAGATCCAAAAAACAATGGACCATAAATTTCATAATGTTTTACACCATGCTCATCAGTGCGTTTTCGAGCGCGTATGCGTTTGGCATTTTCCCAAGCAAAGACCAAAGACGAAACGATAACCCCAGCAAATACAGCAATAGCTAGATCGAAAATAACAGTCAGGATGGTCACGAGCAGAATGACAATAATGTCGGCACGAGGTACTTTATTCCAAACCTTAAATGTACTCCATGCGAAAGTACCAATGACGACCATAAACATAACACCAACAAGAGCAGCAATTGGAATTTGTTCGATATAACTTGCACCATATAATATGAAAAATAATAGTGCTAACGCAGCAGTAACCCCTGAGAGTCTTTCGCGCCCCCCAGATTTTATATTGATAATACTTTGCCCAATCATTGCACAGCCTCCCATACCTCCAAAAAATCCATTCACAATATTACCTAGACCTTGTGCAGCACATTCACGATTGCCACTCCCATGAGAATCTGTAAGTTCATCAATAAGCTGGAGTGTCATTAAAGATTCTATCAGGCCAATTGATGCAAGAATAAATGCATAAGGAAGAATAAAAAGGAGATTTTCGATAGTGAAGTCAATAATAGGGATAGAAGCAATTGGAAATCCAGCTTGTATTCCATCACCACCATTTGCTGACACAAAAGACCTAACGGTTTCTGTCTCAAGATTCCCAAAAATAACGACACACGACACCACAATTATAGCTGTGAGTGCGGCGGGAATTTTTTTTGTTAAATAAGGCATGCCAATCATTATTCCCATGGTTATACCAACCAAACCCATCATCGTCCAAAGGGAAGCCCCTGTCAGCCATTCCCCTTGGCTCTTAAACATACCAAGTTGGGAGATAAAAATGACAATTGCCAATCCATTTACAAACCCCATCATCACAGAGTGAGGAATCATACGGATAAATTTTCCTAGGCGTAATGCTCCTGATGCGATTTGAATGATACCAGTTAGGATAAGAGTTACAAACAAAAACTGTAAACCTGCATATTCGCTTCCACCTATCTCACTTCCCTCACTTATAAGATGTACCATAACAACAGCCATTGCTCCAGTAGCGCCGGAAATCATCCCTGGACGACCTCCAAAAACTGAAGTTACAAGTCCCATTAAAAATGCACCATAAAGCCCAATGATTGGAGAAATACCTGCAACAAAAGCAAAGGCAACTGCTTCTGGAACAAGTGCGAGAGCAACTGTAATTCCAGAGAGTAAATCATCTTTTATGCTAAAATTTTTATCGATATTAAGTAAACGAAATGCTTTCAAGTTATCAAAATTTAAGCGGCAAATGTAAGTTAATCTTACAGAAGTAGGTGAGAATGGTATATTTGATTTTATTGAACCATAAAATGAGAATAATTGCTAGTGAATCTCGGCTGATATTGAAACATTAGCTATACCTTCGCACCCATGACATTTTCTGACTTGGAGCTAATATCTCCAGTACTAAAGGCGATTAAGGAACAAGGATATCATACTCCAACGCCAATTCAAGCAAAATCAATTCCTATTCTTCTGGAGGGTCATGACTTGCTCGGCAGTGCTCAAACAGGAACTGGAAAAACAGCTGCATTTACGATTCCGATTATACAACGGATTTTTCTCCAACGATCCAAGAAAAAGAAGAAGGGCAGACGGGTACTGAGGGGACTAATTATTTCTCCCACAAGAGAACTCACGATCCAAATTGCAGAAAACATTTCCATTTATTCAAGGCATACAGGAGTAAAAAATGTGGTGATTTATGGAGGTGTAAGTCAGCATAAGCAAACAAGTGCACTGCGAAATGGGGCAGATATTTTAATCGCTACACCTGGACGTTTACTTGACCTTATAGGTCAAGGATATATTCGACTTAATAGTATTGATTACTTTGTTTTGGATGAAGCCGACCAAATGCTTGACATGGGCTTTATTCATGACATCAAAAAAATCATTACAAAACTACCAGAGAAACGACAATCTTTGTTTTTTTCAGCAACAATGCCCCAAGCAATTTCCGAATTGTCAGACCAAATCTTGAACCACCCAAAACGTGTTACGATCGCGCCTGAACAGACCACTGCAGAAAAAGTTTCTCAATCTGTCTACTTTGTTAGTAAAGCTGATAAAAATGATTTACTAAAACATGTGGTGACCGAAAATCCAGGGGCTTCAATATTAGTGTTTTCGCGAACAAAACACGGAGCTGATAAAATAGTCAAGGCGCTTCACAAATCCGATATAAAGTCAGAAGCGATTCATGGAAATAAATCTCAAAATGCAAGACAAAAGACACTTCAGCGTTTTAAAAAAAGTAAGTTTTCTGTCCTAGTTGCTACCGATATCGCAGCACGTGGAATTGATGTGAGTAAATTGTCGTTGGTTATCAATTATGATTTACCTAATGTTCCAGAAACCTATGTTCATCGAATTGGACGGACAGGACGAGCACAAGAAATCGGAGAAGCGGTATCGTTTTGTTCTAATGCTGAAAAGGGATACTTAAAGGATATTCAAAAGCTCATTAATCATAAAATCCCAGTAATTTCAGATCACCCATTTTACAATCCAAAAGATGGAGGTGAACTGGATGCTAAAAAAGATAAAAAAACCAAAAATAGATCGAGATCTTCATCATCTACGCAAAAGATTTCAAAAAAAAATGGGGGATCACTAAAAACGAAATTTAAAAAGAACTCTAAAAGAAAATCGAACTTCAATAAGAGTTTGAAAAGAAAAAAAAGATAGTATTTATTGTTCCTAACAATCTGACTAGGCTTACTTATAATGTAAGTGATTGTTTCGAAAATAGTTCTATAGCGTGCATACAACGGGATAAATCTTCTTTTTTAGATTTATCCCTTTTTTATATTTGGATTTTTCTCTGTCATAAAAATCAATGGCAATGGTATCAACTTCCTAAGAAGTCAGTTCATTCATTCGATTCGAATCATTTGCGACCACTGTGAGAATCTCAAAGCACTTAGCGATTTGGTGTTGTGAGGTTTTAATGAAATCATCAAATGATTTACACTTTAAACACATTCTATTTAATTCTACTTGTTCAATCCAAAATTTTTAAGAAATTTACAATTCATGAATTTACCCCACTCTCAAAAAAACAGTATGGCTGAATCGACACAAACCAAAGAATTTCTTGCCAAGCTGATTTCATCGCGGCTCAAACAGCAACACCAACAAGCCAAACATCAATACGATTCTACAAAAAATAGGATTGGCTACTTTTTTGTTGACGACCTTCTTACTGTTGATATTGCCAAAGAGATACATCGAGCTTTTCCGCGACCAGAGGAGATGAACCTCAATAAAAGTTTACGAGAACATAAGCATATCGCTGCGCAAATGGATCGGCACCACCCATTATTGGAACAAGCTATATATGCTTTTCAAGGTGCTGAGGTCGTTTCATTGATCCAATCCATTTGTGGGATTGATAAACTTGAACCAGATACAAATCTCTATGCAGGTGGGATTTCAACAATGAAAAAAGGACAATTTTTAAATCCACATCTTGACAATTCCCATTACAAAGACCGAAATCGTTGGCGGGTTTTAAATTTACTTTATTATGTCAATCCAAACTGGGAAAACGGTTATGGAGGCGATTTAGAACTCTGGCCAGAAGGGGTAAAAGGAGAGCCAATTGCCATTCCCTCATCATTTAACCGCCTTGTTGTGATGGCGACTCACCAGGACTCATGGCATGCCGTTCGCCCCGTTCAAGTGGATGAATCCAGAAACTGTGTGTCGAACTATTATTTTTCCCCAAATCCACTTCGTGAATCCGATCGATTTCATGTGACTACTTTTCGGGGGTGGCCACATCAACGACTAAAAAATGGGATCTTAAAAATCGATTCAACACTGCGTATGGGATTGCGAAAACTATTTAGAAAAGGAGTGATAGAAAACCCGCATGTTTACAAAAAGAATGAGGAATAAAGTCCTTATTCAAACCCAGTTTTTATCGAAAAAAGGAGCTGCCTTCCTGCAGCAGGTTCGTAAAACCGACCGCCAAATGCATTGATCCGAACATTGTCAAAATACCTCGTGTTTGTAAGATTAAACACAGAGCACCCAAGCGTAATGGAGGTAGATTTAAGGCGAAATTGTTTTTCGATTTCCAAATTGGAAAGACCATAATGGTCGATACGAACGGCATTGGCATTATCTGCAAAATAGTCGTCTATAAAACGACCATCAATGGAGAATTCCCAATTATTGTTGCTGTATGTCCAACGGAGGTTGGCGGTAGTGGTAGGGACCCCAGGTAGATTTTTTTGGGTTTCGTTTTCCGAAAATTGATAGGAAGCAAACGATATCCCCCCTTGTAGCATATGATCTTTAAACACAATCAAAGACGCATCAACCTCGATTCCATAGCGTGTGGACTTTCCTAGATTTCGATAAAAATTTTGATCAGGGAAGTCTTCCAACTCATAACGAATCAACTCATTTGTTGCGGTTGTGTAAAAGGCAACTGCTTCCCAACGATATAAAGGGTTTTGTTTTCTAAGACCTAAATCCAAGCTATTAAATGACATGGGTTGAATTTCTGGATTAAAACCACTGCCATAGGGATTGGCTGAAAGCTCACTCAGTGCGGGAACCTCAAAACCTGACCCCAAAGAGACAAACCATGCTGTGGTAGGGCTTGACTTCCACAATAGACCAATATGAGGTGACCATCGACTAAATTGGCGCTCATAGCTATGCTCACTTATCGCAAAACGATCATCAAGTGCGACTTGATTACTGTCATATCGAAGGCCGAGGTCTAAAACAGACTTCCCAACAGGAACTGACCAAATCGCAAATCCGCTGGCAGATGAAAAACGCTCAATCTGGCTCATTGTTTGCTCTCCTTTCAGTCCTGTGCGATTTGCATATCGCTTGCGATGGTCTCGCTGATTTTGAAAATCAAGCCCCACAATTCCCTGACCTAAACGATTCTCTACTGAAGTACGGTACAGTACCATCCCCCCATAAAAATCTCTTTCAAGTTTGACGATGCCCCCATTTTCAAAGGGAAGCATTCCATCAAAGATTCTCGGGCTAAAGTGGACAGTGGTTTCTAGTTTCCCACTACGGTAGGGGGTTTTGTAGTGCCATGCAATTTGAGATTGGCGAACGCTCTCCCCAGCATCATAGGCAATGTTTCTTTCTCGCCCTTGTGATCGATTGCGATCGACTTCCTCAAGTGTGAGTCCTCCTGAATCGAATGCATAAGGGCTATCGAAGTGGAGTATTGATAGGTTGTGAGACACCTTATTTTTTTGGTGAGTAAACTTGACAAAGGCACTTTTATTTTCAAAACCAGCATGCTTTCGATAACCATCAAACTTGTGATAGTTCAAAGACCCCATGATTTTAGAATTGTCAGACAGACGATGATTGATCGTAGCATCTGTAGAATACAAGCCGAAGCTACCATGTTGAAGGCGGATATTTGCTTGATTTTGATTTGTATTTTCCGTAAAAAACGAAAGCACACCCCCCGCAGCATTCCCGTGTCGTGAACCAGCTGGACTTCGAATGACTTCACTTTGTTTGATTAGATGAAGGGGTAAGTGGTCGATTTGACTTTGTCCATCGGGGGTTGTTTGGGGAATCCCATCTAAAAGAATCTTAATCCCACGTACACCAAATGATGCCCGTGACCCAAAGCCACGTATCGAAATTCGATAGTCTTGTGCGGCATTGCTATTGTTTGTCAGCCAAACACCAGGCACATTGTTAAGCTCTTGTTCGATAGAACGAAAATTGCCATTGTTTGACCAAGTACTTATCGTTACTGGCAGCGCATTATCTTCGCTTAGCAGTAAGGAGGATTTGATAACCACTTCTTCCAAGTCAAGCGTGTCTTGTGCGGAAGTGACCGCAAAACACATCATAATAAAAAATAATGTTCTTAACATCCTTTAGCAATCTAAATCAAGCAAGCCCTCTGGGATGGAAAGATAAAGTTGTTTTTGTTGTTTGTCAAGTTGTTGGATCAGCTCGTCTACCAATGGAATCAGGATTTCTCTGTCGTTGTGTTCGACTTCCAACAAAACCTGTGAGGAGGCATCATTAACGCCTGTGATTGTTCCAATAGGGCCTTGCAGGGAGTCGATGACTTCAAAACCAATGATTTCGTGAAAATAAAACTGGTCGTCGTCGAGTTTAGGAAGCTGATCAAGAGGAAGATACACCGATTTTCCAATCATCAAATCGGCTTGTTTTTCTGACTTGACACCTTCGACAGAAACGCGTAGGAGTTGAGATTTATGGAGCTGAACCTTGGTTGTGAAATAGGGAATAAGATGGGGTTCATCTTCGAGAAGAAAGGATTGTAGAGATAGATATGCTTCTGGATCATCGGTGTCGAGTTTGATCAACACCTCGCCTTTGAAGCTGTATTTAGCGACTACTGTTCCTAAAAAAAAACAGTCTTCCTTACGCATCTAAATTTAGTCTTGGCGATCAGCTTCAGCATCGTCGGCAGCTGGAGCTTCTTCTTGTGCTTTGGCTTCGGGTGCGGATTCCTCAGAGGCTGGTGCTTCTTCTTGAGCTTCAGCTTCAGGAGCAGCTTCTTCAGCTGGTGCTTCTTCTTGTGCTTTGGCTTCGGGTGCGGATTCCTCAGAGGCTGGTGCTTCTTCTTGAGCTTTGGCTTCGGGTGCGGATTCCTCAGAGGCTGGTGCCTCTTCTTGTGCTTCAGCTTCAGGAGCAGCTTCTTCAGCTGGTGCTTCCTTGGTGGCTGGTGCTTCTTCTTGAGCTTCAGCTTCAGGAGCAGCTTCTTCAGCGGCTGGTGCTTCTTCTTGTGCTTCGGCTTCAGCAACAGCAGCGGCTACAGCTTCCTTGCGTTTTGCACTCACTTCTTTTTCAGCAGCGATGGCAGCAGCACGAGCTTTCTCTGCTTCAGAGTCAATTTTTTTCTGGATGGTTTCGTTTTCACTCTCCTTGTCTTTGAGCCAAGCTTCAAATTTAGCATTGACATCATCCTCAGTAAGCGCTCCTTTGTGCACTCCATTGATCAGGTGGTTTTTAAGCATAGCACCTTGTCCAGAAAGTAAATTGCGAGCGGTACCGGAGGGCTGTGCCCCATTTTGTAACCAATCTACAGCACGATCAAGATTTAGCTCAACAGTGGCTGGTAGCGTGTTTGGGTTGTAAATTCCTAATTTTTCGAGGTATCGACCGTCTCTTTTAGCGCGAGAGTCTGCTGCGACGATCCAATAAATGGGCTTTCCTTTTTTTCCGTGTCTTTGTAGACGAATACGTACTGGCATATCAAATTAATTTGTAAGGTTCTAAACCTTTGTTATTAATGAGGGGCAAATGTACATTTTTTTTAGAAATCCACAAGCGTTAATAACTTCTCGTTTTTCTGGGGGATTTTGGAGGTTGAGTTATTTATTTTTATACAGCTTTAAAGACAAAGATGTATTTAATATTTGACACAGAAACAACGGGTCTGCCCCGAAATTGGAATGCGCCACTTTCGGACAGCGATAATTGGCCCCGCTGTGTTCAAATTGCATGGCAATTACATGCTCCCGATGGTCGAATGATCTCTCATAACGATTTCATCATAACACCAGATGGATTTGATATCCCTTTTGAGTCTGAAAAAGTCCATGGGATTTCCACAGCATTAGCAAAACGAGATGGTGCAGACATAAAAACGGTTGTAGAGTCGTTTTTAGCAGTCGTGGATCAAGCTGACTTTCTGGTGGGTCACAATCTGAAGTTTGACCTCAATATCATGGGTGCCGAATTATTGCGATTAGGGTTGGAAAACACCCTTGCTGAAAAAGCGATTTTGGATACTTGTACGGAAGACACGGCTTTGTTGTGTGAACTTCCTGGCGGAAGAGGAGGGAAGTTTAAACTCCCCACCCTTAGTGAATTGTATGTGTTTTTATTTCAAGATTCGTTTGAAGAAGCACATAATGCAACAGCTGATGTCGAAGCAACTGCCCGGGTTTTTATTGAATTGATACGACAAAGTAAATTTACCCAAACTCCATTGCAACAATCCACGCAAAAGGTTAAAAACACCTACCCCGACACTGTTCCGCTAGCGGGCTTGGAACACCGAAACCTACACAAGGAAACAGCTGCCTTGGTTTCGCCTCAAAAACCAGAGTTCAGCGGAGAAGAAACCCAGTTAGAGACCCTGCCGTTTTGCCACCTTCATACCCACACACAGTTTTCAGTTCTTCAATCCACCATTTCGATTCCAAAACTTGTACAAGAGGCAGCATCGATGAATATGCCTGCGGTTGCCATTACAGATATCGGCAATTTGATGGGCGCCTTTCACTTTGTCAAAGCAGTCAATAAGCACAACAAATCTCTAGAAGAGGGTATTGGCAATCCCATTAAACCGATTATTGGAATCACCCTCAATGTTTGCGCAAATCACCTCGATCGATCTCATCGCGATGATGGCTTTCAAATCGTTCTGATTGCAAAAAACAAAAACGGTTATCATAACCTTGCTAAACTCACATCAATCGCCCATACAAAAGGGTTTTACTATGTACCTCGTGTTGATCGAGATTTGATCCTCAATTACAAGGAAGATATTCTCGTTTTGACCGGAAATCTATACGGTGAGGTGCCCTACAAGGTTCTTAATATCGGTGCACAACAAGCTGAGGATTCTCTGCTATGGTGGAAAGAACATTTTGGATCCGATTTGTATATCGAATTGATGCGCCATAATCAGGAGAATGAAAGGCGAGTCAATACAACCTTGGTTGAATTGGCAAACAAGCACAGTGTCAAATTGATTGCTTCAAATAGCTGCTATTATCTAAAAAAGGAAGAAGCAAATGCGCATGATATTTTGTTGTGTGTCAAGGACGGCGAAAAGCAGTCTACACCCATAGGAAGAGGCCGTGGCTACCGATACGGTCTTCCAAATCAGGAATATTATTTTAAGTCTCCTCAGGATATGACCCAATTGTTTTCAGACATCCCTGAGGCCATCCACAATATTCAAGAGGTAATCGAAAAAATAGAGCCCTTTGCTTTGGAACGAGATGTTTTACTCCCAAAGTTTGATATCCCTGTTGAATTTGTTGTTTCTGAAGATCTAAGCGATGGAGGTAAAAGAGGGGAGAATGCCTATTTGCGACATCTTACACAGCAAGGAGCAAAGTCACGCTATGGTGAGCTTACCAAAGAGATTCAGGAACGTATTGACTTTGAGTTAAGTGTGATCGAAAACACTGGATATCCTGGGTATTTTTTGATTGTACAGGATTTGATAGCAGCTGCTCGCTCATTGGATGTCTCGGTTGGCCCAGGTCGAGGTTCTGCAGCTGGATCAGTGGTTGCTTACTGCTTACAAATCACAAACATTGACCCGATTGCATACGATCTCCTTTTTGAGCGATTTTTGAATCCAGATCGTGTGAGCATGCCCGATATCGATATCGATTTTGATGATGAAGGTCGGTCAAAAGTGATGGATTATGTTATTAAGAAATATGGGTCAAATCAGGTTGCACAAATTGTAACCTATGGCACAATGGCGGCAAAATCCTCAGTTCGAGATACGGCTCGTGTATTAGACCTTCCACTTGCTGATGCGGATCGTCTTGCCAAGCTGATTCCAAATATCAAACTCAATACCATTTTTACGGCGGAAATCACTACTCTAAAAGAAGATCTTCGAGCAGATGAATTTCAACGGGTGGAGCAATTAAAAGAGATTGCTAATGGGGATGACTTAGAAGCTCAAACACTAACACAGGCACAGATTTTGGAAGGGTCAGTGCGAAACACAGGTACGCATGCTTGTGGGGTGATCATCACTCCTGAAGACATCAGTAATTTGGTTCCAGTGGCCACGGCAAAGGATTCAGATTTGGTGGTTACGCAATACGACAATGCAGTTGTCGAAAGTGCAGGTCTGTTGAAAATGGATTTTTTAGGGCTGAAGACATTGACCCTAATTAAGGATACGGTAAAGTTGATCAAGTATCGACACAATATTACCCTCAACCCTGATGATTTTCCTTTGGATGATGAGGCGACATACAACTTATTCCAACGCGGAGAAACTGTAGGGATATTTCAGTATGAAAGTGTTGGCATGCAACGTTATTTACGGGAGCTTAAACCTAATAAATTTGAAGATCTAATAGCGATGAATGCCTTGTATCGACCAGGGCCATTGGAGTATATTCCGAGTTTTATTCGTCGTAAAAACGGAGAGGAAGAAATCCAATATGATCTCCCAGAAATGAAGTATCACTTGGAGCAGACCTATGGTATAACCGTATATCAAGAGCAAGTGATGTTGTTGTCTCAGGAATTAGCTGGCTTTAGCAAGGGTGAGGCAGATGTTTTGAGAAAAGCCATGGGAAAAAAGATTTTTTCTTTGCTTGAAGAGCTCAAGCCAAAGTTTATCAATGGCGGAAAAGAACGTGGACACGATGCTGACATTTTAGAAAAAATATGGAAGGATTGGGAGGCATTTGCCTCTTATGCGTTTAACAAATCGCATTCCACTTGCTATGCTTGGATTGCGTACCAAACGGCGTATTTAAAGGCCAACTATCCGGCCGAGTATATGGCGGCTGTATTGTCAAACAATATGAATGACATCAAGCAAGTTAGTTTCTTTATGGAAGAGTGCCGACGAATGGGTGTTCCGGTTCTTGGTCCTGACGTCAACGAATCGTTTTACAAGTTTACTGTGAACAACGACAACGCAATTCGATTTGGAATGGGCGCAATTAAGGGTGTAGGTCGAGGAGCAGTTGATAGCATCGTAGAGGGTCGAAAAGAAAACGCGTACCTGTCCCTGTTCGATATGACCAAACGAGTGGATTTGCGCGCTGCCAACAAAAAGACATTTGAGAGCTTAATCCTTGCAGGGGGGGTAGATTCTTTGGGCGACAATCATCGTGCGCAATACTTTCAAGATAAAGGGGATGGGATTTCTTTTTTGGAGAAAGTACTCCGTTTTGGTGCCAACTTTCAAGAACATCAAAATTCATCGCAGGTAAGTTTGTTTGGCGAGGATAGTGGGGCATCTCTAACTGAACCCGAAATCCCAAAATGTGAGCCATGGGCAACACTCCATGAGCTCAAGCAAGAAAAAGAAGTTGTGGGGATTTACTTGTCTGGTCACCCATTAGATGATTTTACATACAGCTTCAATCACTTTTGCAATGCACGGGTTGGTCTGTTCAACGACCTTGCTCCATTGGTAAATAAGGAATTGACGTTTGGCGGCATCATTGGAGAAGTCGAACATCGGGTATCCAAAAACGGCAAGGGTTGGGCGATCTTCCAATTGGAGGATTATGAAGACACCTTTAGCTTTCGAATTTTTGGAGAAGAATATTTAAAGTTCCGTCACCATTTGGTAGAGAACAATTTTGTGCATGTGAAGGCGTTTGTCCGACCAGGTTGGATCAATCAGGAGACAGGAAAGGTGGGAGACCCACGCATTCAATTTAACGATTTTCGGCAATTGCAAGACGCCATAAGCACTTATGCCAAAAAATTGACATTGCAAATCAACATCAATCAGTTTGAAAAAGACAAATTATCCTTGTTGACCAAAACCATCAAAGCCCATAAGGGAAATCACAAATTGGATATTGCTTTTTATGAGTTAAACCAACAAATCAAACTTGTGATGCATAGCCGAAAGAAGAAAGTAAATATCAGCAAGGAGCTTCTTACAGATTTGGATGAACAACAAATTCATTTTAAGCTGAATTAGCGGTTTTTTGGACGCGGATATGTACTGGTAAATCGGAAAATTTATGAGTTTTAAAAGATTTTAAAACTGTACTTTTGTATCATTAAAAATAAAAAAATATCATAACGATTCTTATATATGTA
>Ga0233438_10004042_pt1 | contig 13139 bp, 13 predicted proteins | sample SI_123_September_FD_182720 | JGI IMG/M metagenome (GOLD analysis project Ga0233438, IMG submission 182720) | Seawater microbial communities from Saanich Inlet, British Columbia, Canada - SI_123_September2016_10_MG | ecosystem: Environmental > Aquatic > Marine > Inlet | place: Canada: British...
CGATCAGTTAGCTGGTTGCGCTCTTTGCTCTATATGTGAAAAAAGTAGATTGAGCCAATTTAGGATAAATACATGGAAGGCATGCCGCCAGAGCAAACCCTGCAAAATGCCATACTCACGATCTCGCAGATAGTGGCGGCACTTGGTGTCATAGGCACCTTGATCGCTTTTGGCATCACCTTTGTGCTGGGCATCTATTTAAAAAAGACCGAGCATCTCAAGGCAGTCAAAAAGCGCAGTTGGCAGGCTGTGATGAGAGTGTGGAAAAAAAATATTTGGTTGGCTGCGCTGGCAGCTGTGGCAGTGGCACCAGAAATAGCAGTGGGTGGACACACCGATCCCCAGGGGCCTGTCGCTCTCTACATCGCCATCAATTTTGGCATGATCCTCGCCATTGCAGCTGTCATCGCGATTTTTGCGCTAAAGGTGTATCGTGAAGTCGTGTCGACATCTGGCAATCAAGACAGACCTGAGTTACCTGCAGACTACAGGCACGAGCGTGTCTATGCGCCTGGGACTCTGGCTTCGATCTTGATTATCCAGATATCTATGCTGTTTTTCAGGTCAATATCCGAAGTCTTTTGGCCGATCTATCTGACCCTGGCTTTGCGGTGGTATTACACCATGCCTGTATTGTTTGCTCGTAAGACCAATCTCTGGAGAGCTCTAGGCGAATCCCGCAAGCTTTCAAAAAAGCACTTGATGGATAATGCATTTATATTTAGCGGTCTGACTGCCGGCCGTTATCTCATCATGCTGATGGTCTCGCTTCCGCTCGGATACATCCTGGCCCTGAGTCAACAAGGTCCCGCAAGCGGCGTCAATGTCTCGACTCCAGTGATGCAAGCGGCGATATATTTGAGAGCCTATCTGATGCTACTGATCGAATGCACCGTATCCGGTGCCATTATCGCTCGCGGCCTTGAGCTCATGGCCGAGAGAGAGACCGCAATATCATCTGAGAACATCTAAATAGTGCAATAGTCTTGCCCGTAGCCTCGTCGGCGACGGTGGCGTCCCAGACCTGAGTCTGCTTGCCGCCATGCACCATGATTGCCTCGCAAGTGATAGCGCCACTACGGACGGTACCGATAAAATTGCTCTTGAGCTCGATGGTCGTAAACGACTCGCCGCCCTCAGGCAGATTGACAAAACAGCCGTAGCCACAAGAGGTATCGGCAAGGCCGACCACGGCTGCTGCATGCAGATAGCCATTGGGCGCAAGCAGTTGATCATGTATAGGCAGGCGTGAAGTAAGACGCCCAGGAGAGCACTGTAGTATCTGCAATCCGAGCAGTCCCGGGAAAGCCCCCTGACTGCGCTTGTTTAAAAACTGGACTTTTTCCGTGTCGTTCATATTTATCCCAGGTACTCATCGGCAAAATGGCGGTACCAGGCCAGTATACCGCCAGTAAGATTGTAGAGTGGACGATTTTGCATGCGCAAGAGCCTTTGCAAAACATCGAGAGCAAGCAGGCTGCGTTGCCCCGAGCGGCAATACACTACTATTGGCGAGCTGGAGCCAGATGTTAGATCGGACACAGCCTGGTCTTGAGGATGGCTGCTTATAAGCGAAAGCGGTAGATTGATATCTGCGGCAAAACGCATAGCAGCTCGCTCGTCTGGCTCCCGGACATCCAAAAGCAGACATGGCTGCTCATCCGCCAACCAGTCGTGCAGAGTGCGTGGATCCAGCTCGCGATGGCCAGTTGCGACCTGACGCTTTTGCTTTGATTGAGACTCAATCTGGAGGGTGCAAATCCTGCAGTCTGCATGAGGCTTGCGCTTGATGCGCGCAGTCTCATACTGCCTGCCGTCAAACACTAACAAATGGTCGACGAGAGGACTATGCATTCCGACAATGACTTTTATGGCTTCTAATGCCTGCATGCATCCCACTAAACCTGCAAAAGCACCAATGACACCAGAGTCGGCACAATCAGGCGGATCGACCGAGTCATTTTGTGAAGGAAACAAACACTCGTAGCAATCCGGACTTTGACCATTACCGAAATCAAAAACAGCCACTTGAGATTGAAACCTGTGCAGACCGCCATAGATCCAGCTTATACCAAGCTCGTGGCAAGCAGCATTGATTGCTCGCCGCCCTTGGATATTGTCTGTAGCATCGATCACGACTGAGGCACTCGCCAGCAGGTCGCCAGCGTTGCTGCTGGTCAAACGCACAACGCAGCAATCGATATCGACGAGCGAGGACTGCTGCTCCAATCTAGCTGCAGCCATCTCAGCTTTGGGTTGATTGATTGCATTTTCATCATAGATGATCTGTCTTTGCAGATTGGAGATCTCGACCCGATCGTCATCGATCAGTATCAATCGACCAATCCCTGCTGCCGCCAGATAAAGAGCTGCCGGAGCACCCAGTCCGCCCAGTCCGCATATCGCCACAGTAGCCTTACTCAAAGCACGCTGCCCCTCTGGACCGAGCTCAGGCAGGACGATCTGACAGCGGTAGCGTGATGAGTCAAATGGTGTCATTTAAAAATAAAATCTACAAAACTCGTGTGCGACAGTCAGCACAAAATACTTTCAATCCCTGCGGTCTAAAGTACTTTATCTCGCGCCAGTGACGCGAATGCGAAATATACATACGATCGTCCGAGACGCCACGATAAGCTATGTGGACAATGCCATTGCAGCACACTTCTTCTTCGGGGATGGCTTCGTGACTGTTGTCTGGATGATTACTGGATTTTTTGCCGCGCGCAAAAATGCCATTTATAATGCGCCCGGCACTCTCTTTTATGGTGATGCCGAGGCCGCGGGCAAAGGCTGCGAGTTCGAGTCTAAATTGCGAGTTTGGCATCTCGATGCATTGTCCTTGAGACTTCATGGGCTTTACTCCGATCTTGATTTTACACCTATCGAGAGCAGAGACCGACTGGGGGCTCAAACGTTCCATTTTGCTTGTAAAAAGCAGCAATGCTAGACATCTCTCAGAGGCAGGTGTATCACAAAAACCGAGCCCTGCCCTACCGTCGACTCGACCTCCACATGGCCGTTATGCATGACGACGATATCGCGCACGATAGCCAGTCCCAGCCCCGTGCCGCCGGTCTCCCGTGTCCTGGCCTTGTCCGCGCGGTAAAAACGCTCAAAAATGTGCGGCAGGTCCTGAGGCTCGATGCCACTGCCCGTATCCTGTATACGGATCTCGACGCGATTGCCGGCCGACAACCTTGCGCTTACTGTGATAGAACCGCCTTCTGGCGTGTATTTTATAGAGTTGGTCAAGATATTGACCACAGCTCTCTGCAACTGGCTTGAGTTGCCGACCACGGCACGCCCCGGCGACTCCTTCATATCGAGGAGGATCTGAGTTGAGATATTGAGCTGCTTTTTGTCTGCTTGTACGCGGATCTGTTCGACTGCTTCTTGCACGAGGCGCGCGACATCGATATGATCGTGCCATTTTTTTTCGGAGCCTGAGTCCAGACGCGAGATATCGAGCAAGTCTTGGATGAGCGAGGCCTGCCTATCGACCAGTCGTTCGAGAGAGTTGAGAAACTTTGTACGCAAGGCCGGATCTTCGGAGGCTCCTGCCTGCAAGGCTTCAACGACACCACCGATGGCCATGGTTGGTGTCTTGAGCTCATGCGAAGCGTTGGATATAAACTCCTGGCGCAATCTCTCCTGCTCCCTCAGCCGGCCGATCATTTGATTGAAAGATGCGCTCAATTCGCCAATCTCATCCTGTCTGCGCACAGGTAAGAGAGCCGAAAGATCGCCCGTATTGGAGATTTGCCGAGCCAGGGCAGACATCTCGCGCACCGGTTTGTTAAAGCGACGCGCCATGCCCAGCGAGATCAAAATCGTGACAAAGCCCGTCGCCAAAATAATCTCGAGAAATACGATCAGGTCTTTGCGCAAACGGCGTTCGATCTCAGTCAAAGGCACTCCAACCCGGATAACGCCTGTGGTCTCGCCCATAGAGCGAACGGGACAGGCGACGTAGAGCCAATTGCGATCAGAACCCGGCAAGAGTCCGGGCTCGGCCCTGGTCGAGTTTGAAATGATGCCAGTGAGGGCCTCATTAATCTCTTTTTCGCGCGAAAGGTTGGTACCCTCGCGAGGTACGGGATCCATATTGAGAGGCGATGAGTCGGCCAATAGCCGTCCTACGCGATCGACGACAGCGATAGCCACACCGAGTCTGGTGGCACGCCTCTCGACTGCGGCCTGGATACGAGCTAAGGCCTTGGGCGAGTCCAGGACAAGATCATTATCGATCTCTAAACCTAGATTTATCGCCTCTACTTCCAGCGAATTGCGCAGGTCGGTCATCGACTCGTGCCTGATGGCAACTAGGGCCCACATGCTGACAGCGAGCAAGGCTATGGTTATCACGACCAGATAGGTGATCAACAGCTGGTTTGCCAGGCTGGTAAACAACCATTTATAGATCCGATCAAAAAAGCTCATCTTGACAGTTTATCTCTTGATATTTGCCATCTGTGAACGCACGCGCAGGGCTCAGCTAAAGTCTAACCTCGTTTTTACAGAGCAGGGACGGTCGCTCGCAAGTCACGATTAGTCCCGGTTTTAGCATGTCCTGAGCCGGGAGGACAGAGGCGAGAGCGGAGCTTGGCTTGCCATATAGGAAATTGATGAGTGTAAAAAGGTATTTTTTTGTGGCAAACTAGTGATCAATCGCTATAGACTTTTTGTTGGTTAGTGATATCTGGCTATTGGAGGTCCTGCAAATAATGTCCGTTGCCAACGTAACCGATTCAACATTTGAGCAAGAAGTGCTCAAGGCCGATATCCCGGTCCTTGTAGACTTTTGGGCTCCCTGGTGCGGCCCTTGTAAAAACGTAGCCCCCGTAGTCGAAGAACTCTCGAAAGAGTACGAGGGACGTCTTAAAGTGGTCAAACTCAATACCGACGAAAATCCAAAGACGTCCAAGCTCTACAAAATTCGTGGCATTCCCAGCCTTTTCCTCTTCAAAGCCGGTCAGGTAATCGAAGAAGTAGTGGGAGCTGTACCGAAGGTAGCTCTTGCCGACAAGATCAACAAGCACGTTTAAAAGAAAGAAATAGGAAGGGAGATTAAAATGCAACTTCAATCTTGGACTCGCCGCACATTCGCGCTCTCAGCCGCGTTTCTGGTGGGCCTTGGCCTCGTCGTGTCCGTTAGCCCCGAAGCTAACGCTCGTCACCACAGAAAGCACGCTCGCAGACAGGTCTCGACCGTGGTCACCGTGGCCAGCAAAGATGCCGAACTCAAAACTACCGTATCAGCCATCAAAAAGGCCGGCCTAGTCCATGCCCTCTCGAGCAAGGGTCCTTTTACCGCCTTTCTGCCTAGCGATGCTGGTTGGGCCAAACTAACCAAAGAAAACCGCGAGAGCCTCCTCAACGATCCCAAGAGATTGGCAGAAGTGCTCAAGTATCACGTAGTCAAAGGCAAATACTCTGCCGCTGACCTCGCCGAGCGCAGATCGCTCGTAACCCTGCAAGGCGAATCCTTGATGCTCGACAACAAGGATGGCACCGTCATCGTAGACGGTTGCATCGTTACCAAGGGCGACGTCAAGGCCGGCAATGGCATGATCCATGTCATCGACTACGTTGCCACCCCCGAACGCGGCAAGTAAGATCGGCTGACAGGCTATGCAAAACGGGGCTCACGGGCCCCGTTTTTGTTATTTGATCTATCTTGTGCCAATATATAAATCAGATCTAGCTCGGCCTCTCTGGCCCGGAGATATTTGGATGAAAGAAATAGTCGTAGGCTTTATCATCGCGCTGATCGTGAGCAGCATGCTTGCCTCCAGCGACGGACTCAAGCCGCCTTCCGGCTGGAATTTCACCATGCCGACCGAGACAGGGTCGACAGTAGCCGAAGTCAACGCTGGTACTTTTCAAGGCGAGGTACTGGATAGCCAATTGCCCGTATTATGCGAGTTTGTCATGGACAATTCAGAACCATGCGAAACGATGAAACCCATAGTCAATCAACTTTCTAGCGAAGCACAGGGCTACCTGCGTGTGGTCAAGATCGATGCATCAGCCAATCCGGCCCTGGTGGATCGCTACAAGGTGACCGGGGCTCCGACCTTTGTACTATTTAAAGAAGGCAAGACACTCAATAGCAATCGCGGCGAGATGACAAAAGAAGAACTGACCAAATGGGTCAAGCGCGAGCTGGATATGGACTCATGAAATACATCATCGCCTTTGTAGTGATACTTGCAGTATCGGCCGGGTTTCGCGGTCTGATCTATGATGCAGGCAAAGTGCCTGCAGCCATTGCAATCGGTGATGTCGGACCATCTGAGCTAGGCGTCTGGAAGCGCCGGGACCCTTTTATCCCAGAGATCAAGATGACCGAAAGTGCCAGGATTTATAGGTTTGTGACCGGCGTATCGGACAGGCACGAGAACAGAGATGCGGACCTGCCCGACAATCATTAATCAACACCAGGAGCTAGACTGACAAATGAAAAAATGGGCGCGCATACTATTGTTTGTGCTTTGGACCATAGGGCTCGTCATCACTGCGACCTACTGGAACCCATTCGCATCATTTCCAGCACTGCTCAAATACACAGTGCTCACCCTGGTGGTGGCCGTCGTATACGGCGCGCTCTTTATCATCATCCAGTTTTATATCCTGCTCTCCATCATCTTTCCATTGCCTCCCAGAGCAGACAGCAAGGCGCCCAAGAGCATCTGGCGCAAGGCCTTCAAGTTTCTCTTTAACGATCCACCCCTCAACCCCAAGGCCCCGACTACTCTCGATGAGATGATCGGTAACGACAAAGCAAAACAAGAAATCCGCGAAGTCATCGATATCTTGCAAAAGAGCAAGCACTACGAAGACTCAGGCGCACAAGTGCCCAAAGGCATGCTCTTTGTCGGTGCGCCTGGCGTCGGCAAGACCCTCTTTGCCAGAGCCATCGCAAACGAAGTCGGCGTACCGTTTTACGTTGTGGATGGCGGTGGCATCTCAGGCATCTTTTTTGGCCTGGGAGTGCTCAAGCTCAAGACTCTGTTTCGCAAACTAAAGCAGCACGATAGAGCGATCTTGTTTATCGACGAGATCGAGTCCATGGGTGCTCGCCGCAGTCAGGATGCCGGCTTTGGTGCCGTGTCCGATATGAATATGACCCTCAACGCTCTCTTGACGGAGATGGACGGTTTTCACGGCAGCCAGATCATGGTCATTGGTGCCACCAATAACGACGCCATGCTCGATCCTGCTCTCATGCGTGCAGGCCGCATGGATAGACGGATTTACTTTCAAGCGCCGACTCCCGAAGATCGGGTGCAGCTCTTTAAATACTACACCGCAAAGGTCAATGCAGGCGAAGTCGACTACGATAAGCTCTCCTTGCTGACTGCCAATTATTCACCGGCCGAGATAGCCAACGTAGTCAACGAAGCCGCCCTTATCTCTCGTAGACCTGGTAATCCAAATACAGTAACGACTGAGATGATGATGCAAGCCCTCGATAGAGTGGCTGTAGGTCTCGAAAGACAACTCTCCAATGCTGGCGTCGAGCTCATCACTCACGATCCGACGATCAGGCTCGATCACGTCATCGGTATCGACGATGTAAAAAAAGACATTGCCGAAGTCGTGGACTTTTTGCAGCGAGGTCAGGCTCTGAGAGAAATCGGAGCCAAACTACCCAAAGGTGTCTTGATGGTGGGACCGCCCGGCGTAGGTAAATCGATGCTGGCCAAGGCCATCGCAAACGAAGCAGGCGTGCCATTTTATGGTCTTTCTGCCAGCTACCTCATCTCAATGTGGAGAGGCGAAGGAGCCGCAAGAATCCGTGCGCTCTACAGCCAGGCGCGCAAATCTCCTGCGGCTATCGTATTTATCGACGAAATTGATACGATTGGCGGCACCGTATCCGATACCGGTTCAAGACGATCAAGCGAACTCAACCAGATATTAGTGGAGCTGGATGGTATCGGTAGATCCAACGTGATCACCATCGGCGCCACCAATATGGAGCAAAACCTCGACCCTGCTTTTTACAGATCCGGGCGCTTTGACCGCAAGCTCTATGTGGGTCTGCCAGACAGAGAAGCCAGAAAACAGCTCTTTAAGCAATATATCCAGAGTATCAAGCTCGAGTCGCATCCGGACCTGGACAAACTAGCCAAGCTCTCGGTCAACTTTTCTGGTGCCGACATCGCAGCCTGTACCAACGAGGCGGCGATCCTTGCAGTGAGAGCCGGTCGCAATAGCGTTACCGAACTCGATCTCGAAGAAGCCATAGACAAAGTATCTGTGACCGCCGGCCACAAGCTCAATACTGGCGGCATGAATCTCAGCCGTGTGCCCGATCTAGACGTCAAGCTGGACGACATCAAAGGCATGGAAGAAGCCAAGGCCGAAGCCGCCGAAGTCGTCGCCATGCTCAAACACGCGGATCTGGTAGCACGCTCTGGTCTCAAGGCACCCAAGGGCGTACTCCTCGTGGGCAGCCCCGGCACTGGCAAGACCATGCTGGCCAAAGCCATAGCAAACGAAGCCGGAGTCGCTTTCTATTCGCTTTCCGGCGGTGACTTTCAATCGATGTGGGCCGGAGTCGGCACCAATAGAGTCAGAGCCGTCTACGAACAAGCCAGACGCTCCGGCAAGCCCGCCATTGTATTTATCGATGAGATCGATTCGATCGGGGGCAGAAGAGGGGTGGATAGAGGCGGCGGTGCTATCCAAGACTCAAACAAGACTCTCAACCAGTTATTGGTGGAGATGGACGGATTTGGCAAGCACAAGGTCCTTACCATTGGTGCTACCAATAGAAAGAGTCTGCTTGATTCGGCCTTATTGAGACCTGGCCGCTTCGACCGCATCATAAATGTGCCTTTGCCAAACCTCGAAGGTCGCGAAGCCATTTTGCAGCACTATCTCAAAGAGCTTTCGCTCGATGAAAAGGTCAATATAATGGAAATAGCTCGCATGACTGTGTTTGACGCAGGCGCAGAGCTAGCCAATATAGTCAACGAGGCAGGCTTAATTGCTATCCGCGAAGGACGTCTCAAGATCACTCAGAGAGACATGATCTCGGCTATCCAACGCGTGCACTTTGGTCTCAGTCGCAGCCAGCACATTGGTGTCAAGGAGCTCTACGATACTGCCTATCACGAAGCCGGCCATACTCTAGTCAGCTATTTCCGTAATCGCCGCAACCGTATCCAGGTCGTCACCATAGTGCCAACTGGCGGTGCTTTGGGTTATATGTGGTCGGTGGACAAGGAAGACACCTTTGTCACCAGCCGCACCAAGCGAGATTATCTGGTCAATATAGAAGTATCTCTTGGCGGTTACGTAGCAGAAACCCTGCACATGGAGACCACTACCAGTGGTGTCAGCTCGGATTTGCAAAATGTTTCTAGTATTGCCAGAAACATGATCAAGAGCTGGGGCATGGGCAGCTTTGCCTTTAATACCCATAATGCATTTGGTGGAGAATACGGCACAAAGGCATCCGACCCAACCGAACGCGAAATCGAACTTGAAATCAAGAAAGTCGTCGACGACTGCCTCAAAAATGTCCAGGATTTGCTCGTTGCAAAACGTGCAGAACTCGACAAGGTCGCGCACGCCCTCGTAGACAAAGAGACGTTGTATTACAAAGATCTGGTGCATATTTTAGAGCCTGACAGAACGGATGAAGACATCGAAGAAGAGATCAAGCGCATGTCCGAACGCAAACTCGTCGGTAAGCCTCCGGTGATAAACATTGAAGGCTTGCCCGGTCTGCTCGGAGGTAGTGACAATCGCCAGGCCGGCGATAATGCATAAAAATAAAAAGCCAGAAGCAATTCTGGCTTTTATTTTTGCCGCCTTTTGCACGAGTCAATGGGCCGCTGCTCTAGCTCATCAGAGCGACGCAGCACAATCTCTCCAGGCAAAATTTGACCAGACCCACATGCCATGGCGTGGAGCAGATGCCGCTTACAGCGTGCCTTTCAAAGATGGCCAGATCCAAAAATCACTCTGGCTATTTGGCGACACTTTTATCGATCCTCGATGCAAAGGTCGGACCGATGCTGCTTTTATCCACAATACCCTGGCCATCGACACGCCTGGACAGACCAATCCTCGTATCATGGCCTTTTCCAAGGCAGCGACCGCACCTTTTGCAGACAGACCGGATGGATCATTTTTTTGGCCTGGAGATGGCATTTGCATCAATGATAGATTTTATGTTTTTCTCCATCGGGTGGTCGGCGACAAATCGCAACCAGAGCCTTTTGCATTCAAGATGGTGGCCGATGAGATCGCTGTTTTTGATTTGGCCAGCGCCAAAGCAGCAATCGAGTCAGGCAAACCGATCGCCGCACATTACATAGACTTGCACAATGATGCATCCAAGATATTGATGGGCACGGCTCTCTACCGCGACAAGGACTTTGCCTACGTCTTTGCTCGCAGGTCCAGCAAAGATGCAAGCAATAGAGGCTCCACCCTCAGCCGTATCGCGTTGAGCAACCTGCAAAAATCACGCTCGCTTACTCTGGCCGACTTTGAGTGGTGGGGTGGCAATGACTGGACGGTCGATGCCGACAAAGCCGCCGTAATTATTGCTGACGGCCCCAGCGAAATGTCTGTAGGCACTCTGCGGGGGAGGAAAGGATTTTATGCTTTGTATGTGCCCGACATGGCCGCAGGAGGCGTTAAGGCCCTTTACGTAAGACATGCGGATAAAAGAATACAAGGTCCGTATGCAAAACCGATCTGCCTGACCGATCTGGCTGCCGATCATCCCGACAGCTTTTGCTATAGCGCAAAATTGCATCCTGAGTATGCCGCCGACGACGGCGTGGCCATAGTAACCTACTGCATCAATCCTACCGACCAAAAAAGACTCATTACCGACGACACTACCTATCGTCCTCGTGTCCGCAGTTTTTGTTTGCGATAGAGCCACCGATCTCCTGCATCGACTCAAATGGTGCTGCCATTATTTGATCGATGCTTTTTTGCAAGACGATGTTCTCGCCCTGGTCGTGCACTCGCAAAAGCTGCTTGCCACCAGGCAAGACGATGATCGTGGCCCGATAAGAGGATAATAGATCGGCGCGACCGAGCATCCGATGCATGTATGGGCCAATAGACTCGACTACGACCAGGCGCACGACATAATCTCTATCAGCGCCTTGCTTTTCTTGGGTGCAGATCAAGAGTTGGCGCTGTCCTGATTTTTGAGCAGCAGTAGACTCGAGGATCTTGCCATAGCACGTATACTCGCTCAGGCTCTCATTTAATAAGCTGCCTTTGCTCTGCAAGAAAGATGGTAGGTTTTTGAGGCCCACATGCCCTTCCGCTGGACCGATGACTATATACGCAAGTCCAAGTATTGCAAAAAAACCACTCACCACCATAGATACGGTACGAAACTCGCCTTTGGGCGCAAACAAAAAAACGAAAAAGACAAAAAGAGGCATTAATGCCCAGACTTCGCCCGCCATCTCAGCTAGATAGAGACTATTAAAAGCAGTCGCATGACTCTGCTGAGCCAGGCAAAACATGAGACTCAATGGCACGGCTGCAAAAAAGATCGTGCGCTTGTATTTTCGCAGAGTCTGGGTTGAGATCATAAACTCACCTGAAGGCAAATCTTATCGAATTGCGGTCCCTTGCAGAAATATACCCTGCATAAGGTGGCATCGAATAAGGAAACATCACATCGCGGGGATTGCTGCTATGTCCTAAGCCGAGAGCATGGCCCACTTCATGCACTACAGTATCGTTCAGCTTGGCCAGATTCCAGGTTTTGTCCCAAAATACCTCGACCCGCGAAAAATTAAACTCATTGATCTTGTGATCATCACGATCGCCTTTGGTCAAGCCAAGGATATTATTGCCCTCGGATTTGTCGCGCTTGATCCTGATAAGCTTACAGACAATGTCTGCATGAGCCTGATTGGTCACAAATCTGTAGGTAAAGCCACCCTGGGACGCCTTGCACCACATCTCAAATGCTCGCGTCACATCCTGCTTAAAGGGCGCGATCAGATCCGTCATCTCTGGATCGCAAAATATGGCTACTTTGAGAGGAAAATGCGACTTATCCCAATTTACCTTCTTGCCACCATATTCTTCGCCGATGGCACCATATCTCTCAGCAGATGGATCACCGTGTTCGCTCAAGCCTTCGATGGTTTCTAACCTGTCATGCGCTAGGCGCTTATCGAAGGCATGGTTTTGCTGCTTATTAATGATCTGCCTGTAGATGGCGCTGGCATCCGCAAAACGCCCCATAGCCTCAAAGCACCTACCCATCAACAGTCGGGGCCGATTATTGCGTGGATCCAAAAAGGTGCATTCCAATGCTTCTCCTTGTGACTTGGCAAAACGGCCTTGCTCAAAATAAGCGTAGGCGAGCCCATAGTGCGCCCTTACACTGTGTCTGTCGACCTCGATGGCTTGCTTAAAAATGCTCTCGGCTTCTTCGTTGCGCGAATGATGAAGGGCAATGCGACCGGTGTCCAGCAAGCGACCTAACTGAGTGTGGTCATTTTTAGCCAGCGGAAATATCTCACCCAGCTCACCATCATCAAATCTTTCGGCGGCACTAACCCAACAACAGCACAAGATAGTCGCCATTGATACCAGCGCCATGCAAAGGACCTTGTGTGATTGATAAAAAAGGGAGCGCTTCATTATCTTGATTCTAATAGAAAAAGAGAGGGTCGCCCCTCTCCTTCTCGATTAGCTGTGCGTGCTTTTTTGTCTAGTAGATCACTGCTCCTTCAGGTGAAATGACCTGATCGGGCTGTCTCTTGCCGCTGGCGACCTTGGCGTCTTGCAGCTTCTTGAGCTCGGCCTGGCGTTTGGCTTCGGCTTGAGCATCAGCGGTAGCTGTACTGGCCTTCTTCTCTTCCGGAGGAGGAGCTATGGCCTTACTTGTGTCGTCCGGCTTGGGAGTACCATTGAAAGGATCATCCACATTACCGGTGTTGACCTTGGATTCACCAGCCTTGGTCTCGACCTTGGGCTCGGCTTTAGGTTCTGCTTTAGGCTCTACTTTTGGCTCGACCTTGGTTTCGGCGGGCTTAGGATCTACTTTGGCCTCGGCGGGTTTAGGCTCTACTTTGACAGTACCAGCCTTGTCTACGACGCCTTCGCCGTTACGCTCGCCACCATAG
>Ga0233438_10004043_pt1 | contig 13135 bp, 12 predicted proteins | sample SI_123_September_FD_182720 | JGI IMG/M metagenome (GOLD analysis project Ga0233438, IMG submission 182720) | Seawater microbial communities from Saanich Inlet, British Columbia, Canada - SI_123_September2016_10_MG | ecosystem: Environmental > Aquatic > Marine > Inlet | place: Canada: British...
TCCAATTCTTTTTTGTTTGGATATTCTGGTATGTGTTTTACAGGATATTTTCTCCAGCTATTTTTTTTCCAATTTTTCATATTCAACTGAGGATTGTTTTAACAGAGTTTTGAGTTTATTCAACCGTGACAGATTTTGCTAAATTTCTAGGCTTATCTATATCATATCCTTTTTTAAGGGCCGAGTAATAAGCTAGTTTTTGAAGAGGTATAGTTAAAAGAAATGGAAGCAGATCATCATTACTAGTTTCTACCTCAATAGTTTCCCAAATATTTTCAGATACAATTTCATCTTTGCTTTTATTCGTAATTAATAAAACTTTGGCCCCTCTTGCTACAACTTCCTGCATGTTTGAAATCGTTTTCTTATAATAATTATCTCTTGGAGCTAAAACTACAACAGGCATACCTTCTTCAATTAATGCTAATGGCCCATGTTTCATTTCACCAGCAGGATAACCTTCTGCATGAACATAAGATAGTTCTTTTAGTTTTAACGCACCCTCAAGTGCAATTGGATAAGAAAAACCTCTACCTAAAAACATTGATCCTTTTGCTTCATTAAATGTTGATGCAATGGCCTGAATATCATTATCAATTAATAATGTTTCCTCAATTAATTTTGGCAAATTTTTAAGATCTTTAATTTTTTGTTGATAGTCTTTATTATCAATTTCTTTTCTTAATGATGATAATTTTAATGACAAAATATATAAAACAAGTATTTGACCTAAAAATGCTTTAGTTGATGCAACACCTATTTCAGGACCACAATGAATTGGCAATACAAAATTTGAGTCTCTTGCAATAGAACTTTCAATTACATTAACAACAGCGCAAGTTTTCATATCATTTTTGTTACAAAGATCTAACGCTGCATAAGTGTCTGCTGTTTCACCTGATTGAGATACAAAAATATATAAAGTATCATTTTTAAATCTATTTTTTCGGTATCTAAACTCTGATGCAATATCAATATTAACATCTAAAGTTGTAAGTTCTTCAAACCAATATTTAGCCATTAGGCAAGAGTGATAAGCTGTGCCACAACCAATGAGCATAATTGATTTAATTTCGTCGATTTTCCATGGAAAATTATAAATATTGATGTCATTTTTTATGTTATCTACGTATTCTTTGATACCTGTTTTCAAAGTTTGAGGCTGTTCCTCAATTTCTTTAGCCATAAAATGTTTGAAATCACCTTTATCATAATTTTGTTGATCAGAAGAAAGTTCTAATACTTTTTTATTAATCTTTATTCCATCTTCATTGAAAAAATGAACCTCATCTTTTTTAATAAAACAAAATTCACCATCATCTAAATAAGTTATCTTGTTTGTCATTGATTTTAGAGCATAAGAGTCTGATCCAAGATAATTTTCATTAGGACCATATCCAACAGCTAAAGGAGAGCCCCGTCTTGCACCTATTATTAAATCAGGCATATCTTTAAATATTATTCCTAAAGCAAAACTACCATGAAGTTGTTTTAATGTTTTGGTAATAGCGTCTTGTAATTCTGATATTTTAAGATTTTCTGTTATTAAATGAACTATTACCTCGGTATCTGTTTGAGATTTAAACTTATGCCCTTTTGATAGTAAATATTTTTTTAATAATGTTGAATTTTCAATTATTCCATTATGAACTACCGACACATTTTCTGATGAATGTGGGTGTGCATTAATACTATTTGGAACACCATGAGTTGCCCATCTAACATGCCCAATACCAATATTTCCTGAAAGATTTTTTAAATCAAAATTATTTTCTAAATTTTCTACTCTACCTTCAGATTTCACTTCATTTATAAGGCCATCAGATAAGGTTGCAATACCAGCAGAGTCATATCCTCTATATTCTAATTTTTTAAGAGAATTAATAATACTGTTTGATACTGACTTATGACTAGATATTCCTATTATTCCACACATAAATTATTTTCTTTTATAATTTTTTATTTCTGTTTGCAGCGATCTTGTTAATGCCAAAGATTTCTTTTTTACCGATTTAGTAATTACTGAACCAGCACCAATAATACTTTCTTTTTCTATAGTAAGTGGAGCAACCAAAGATGAATTTGAACCTACAAAAACATTATCTTTAATTTTTGTTTTACTTTTTTTAACTCCATCATAATTACATGTAATTGTGCCAGCACCTATATTAACAGATTTACCAATATCACTATCTCCAATATAAGATAAGTGATTTACCTTTGATTTTTTTCCAACAATACTTTTTTTAACTTCAACAAAGTTTCCAATTTTTGATCCTTCTTTCAAAATAGTATTAGGTCTAATTCTGGCATAAGGACCAATTTCAACTTTGTTTTCAATTTTACATGACTCTAAATGAGAAAAAGATTTTATGATAACGTTATTTCCTATTTTAACATTTTTTCCTATAACAACATAAGGCTCTATAGTTACATTTTTTCCAATTTTAGTATCATTTGAAAAAAAAATTGTTTCAGGCCCAAGCATTTTAACCCCACTATTTAAAAACTTATTTCGAAGTTTGTTTTGAATTTTTTGTAAATTTAATTCTTTCATTTTAAAATGCTTTACATTAAGAATAAGGCTTAATTAATTCACATAATATTTCTTTAAAAAACTAATTAATGGAGCAAAAATTTACAATTTTATTCGATTTGGATGGAACTCTTGTTGATACAGCTCCAGATTTAATGTTGGCTCATAACCATGTCATGAGAAAATTTGGTTACCCCACTAAATCAACTGAAGATATCAGAAATTTAGTTGGCAAAGGTGCTGGAGCTTTAATTGGAAGATCTATATGGGGACAAGCAAAAAAAGAATTTAGTAAAGTTTTAGATGAAAAAATAAAAGATGAAATGATTAAAGAGTTTGTGGACTATTATGGTAAGAATATTAAAAACGAAAGTACGCTAATCACAGGTGTTAAAGATTTTTTAATTTGGTGCAAAGAACAAAACATATCAATGGCTGTTTGTACAAATAAACAAGAATATCTATCTAATGATCTTTTAAAAAAAATTGGTATTTATGATTTTTTTGAATACGTTGCTGGTTCAGATACTTTTGATTATTGCAAGCCAGATCCAAGACATCTTACAAATGTGGTTGAAATTTTAGATGGAGATATAAAAAAGACTATCATGATTGGTGATAGTGAAACTGATGCGAATGCAGCTAAAGCTGCGGAGATACCAGTTATTTTATTAGAAAACGGGTATACAGAAAAAAATACAACTGAAATATATCACAATCACCTCATAAAAGACTTTATTGGTATTGAAAAAATAATATCTAAATATCTTTAATATTGATTAATTTTTTTTAACTATTAAAACAAAATCACTATTAAGGAGTTATTTTGTTATTACATACAGTTAAAGTTTACCCATCTAAAATCAACCTTCCTAAGAAAAAGCAACTTGCTTGGAAGATAGCTGAAATTGCAAGTGATAATGCAAAATTAAATAAAGACGCAATTGAAATGGTAATCAATAGAATTATCGATAACGCTTCTGTTGCTATAGCTTCTTTAAACAGAAGACCAGTTATTTCTTCAAGGGAAATGGCGTTAAAGCATTCTAGAAAAAATGGAGCGACTTTATTTGGTGTAAATTCAAAACTTAAATTTGATTGTGAGTGGGCTGCATGGTCAAATGGAACTGCAGTTAGAGAGCTTGATTTTCATGATACTTTTTTAGCAGCTGACTACAGTCACCCAGGAGATAATATCCCTCCACTTTTAGCTGTAGCTCAACAAAATAAAGTAAGTGGATTAGATTTATTACGTGGAATTATCACAGCTTATGAAGTCCAAGTAAATTTAGTTAAAGGAATTTGTTTACATAAACATAAAGTAGATCATATAGCTCATTTAGGTCCAAGTGTTGCAGCAGGTTTAGGCACAATGCTCAAACTTAATACTGAAACCATTTATCAAGCTGTACAACAAGCTCTTCATACAACTATTTCAACTAGACAATCGAGAAAAGGTGAAATTTCAAGTTGGAAAGCTTATGCACCAGCGCATGCTGGAAAGCTTGCAATCGAAGCAGTTGATAGAACTATGCGTGGTGAAGGTGCACCTAGTCCAATATATGAAGGTGAAGACAGTGTTATTGCAAGAATATTAGATGGAAAAAAAGCTAATTATAAAGTGCCGCTTCCAAAAAAAGGAGAGTCAAAAAAAGCTATACTTGAGACATACACAAAAGAATATTCAGCAGAATATCAATCACAAGCATTAATTGATTTAGCTAAAAAACTAAAAACAAAAATATCTAATTTAAATCAAATTAAAAAAATTGATATATTTACAAGTCACCACACACACTATGTAATTGGAACAGGAGCAAACGATCCACAAAAAATGGATCCTAACGCTAGTAGAGAAACACTTGATCACTCAATTATGTATATTTTTGCAGTAGCATTAGAAGATGGAGATTGGCATCATGTTAAATCTTACACAAAAGCTAGAGCAAATAAAAAAAGCACTATTAAAATTTGGAAATCAATTACCACTTACGAAGATAAGAAATGGACTAAAAAATATCACGATCCAAATCCTATGAAAAAATCTTTTGGAGCTAAAGTGGTTGTTACTTTAAACAATGGTAAAAAAATCATTGAACAGCTAGATCGAGCAGATGCTCATCCTTATGGAGCTAGACCATTTAAAAGACAAAATTATATTAATAAGTTTTTAACATTAACTGAAGGTATTATTGATAAAAGAGAAAGTGATCGTTTCTTAAAAATAGTTCAAAATTTAAAAAATTTAAAATCAGGTCAATTAAACAAACTAAATATAGAAGTTAAAAAAAGTAATTTGAAAAGAAATTTAAAAAAAGGAATTTTTTAGTGCATTTTGTTGATAAAGAACCAAGTCAAAAAAGAATAGATTTTGTTGAAAAATTAAAATCAAATAAAATATTAAGAGTACCAGGAGCCTACAATCCATTAACTGCAAAACTAATTGAAGAAATTGGATATGATGCAGTTTATATCTCGGGTGGCGTGATGGCTAATGACCTAGGCTTTCCTGACATTGGTTTAACAACATTGCAAGACGTTAGTACCAGATCTTATTTAATCTCAAGAGTTACAAACCTACCAACAATTGTAGATATAGACACAGGTTTTAAATCTTGCAAAGAAACTATTGAAACTTTTGAGGAATTTGGAATTGCAGCTGTACATTTAGAAGATCAAATTGAAAGAAAGAGATGCGGTCATCTGGATAATAAAGAATTAATTTCAACAGAAGCTATGGTTGGTAAAATTAAAGAATGTGTAGCTGCTAAAAAAGATAGCAACTTTAAAATAATTGCAAGATCAGATGCTAAAGGTGTTGAGGGAATTGATAAAATGATCGATAGATGTAAAGCATATATTGATGCTGGTGCTGAAATTATTTTTCCAGAAGCCCTTCAAGATGAAAAAGATTTTGAAAAAGTAAGAAAAGAACTTTCTTGTTATTTATTAGCTAATATGACTGAATTTGGTAAATCAAAACTTTTCAATTACAAAGAATTAGAGAATTTTGGATATAACATAGTAATTTATCCAGTTACTACACAAAGATTAGCAATGAAAAATGTAGAAGATGGATTAAGAGACATTTATGCGAATGGACATCAGAATAATATTATTGATAAAATGCAAACTAGAAAAAGACTTTATGAGTTAGTTGAGTATGAAAAATATAACTCTTTAGATGAAAAAATTTATAACTTTAGTACGGAAGGACACGAGTAATGAGTGATGAAATTAAAAAAGGTTTATTAGGGATTGTGGTTGATGAAACAGAAGTTTCTAAAGTAATGCCTGAAATTAATTCTCTTACATATAGAGGTTATGCTGCTCAAGATTTATGTGAGTACTGTAGATTTGAAGAAGTTGCTTATTTAATTTTAAATAAAGATCTTCCAAATTCAATTCAATTAAAACATTTCGAAAAAGAAGAAAAAAATAACAGAGAATTATCTAAAAATTTGTATGAGATAATTAAACATATGCCAAAAAAATCTCATCCTATGGATGTTGCAAGAACAGCTGTTAGTGTGATGGGATTAGAAGATAAAGAAACATCAGATTCTTCACCAGAAGCTAATATGAGAAAAGCTCTAAGAATTTTTGCAAAAACACCAACTGCATTAGCTGCATTTTATAGAATTAGAAAAGGACAAAAAATTATAAAACCAAAAAAAGATTTGTCATTTGCTGAAAACTTTTTCTATATGTGTTTTGGAAAAGTTCCACAAAAAGAAATTGTTAAAGCATTTGATGTATCTTTAATCTTATATGCTGAGCACAGTTTTAATGTTTCAACATTTACCGCAAGAACTATCACTAGTAGCTTGTCAGATATTCATGGTGCGATAACGGGAGCTATAGCAAGTTTAAAAGGCCCATTACATGGTGGTGCAAATGAAGAAGTAATGCACATGATGAGAAAAATTAAAAAACCTGAAAATGCATTAAAATGGATTAACAATGCACTTAAAAATAAAGAAGTAGTAATGGGATTTGGTCACAGAGTTTATAAATCTGGAGACTCAAGAGTTCCAACTATGAGAGAATATTTTGGAAAAGTTGCAAAAATTAAAAAGGATAAAACTTTTGAGAAAATCTACGACATAGTTGAAAAAGTAATGATTAAGAAAAAGAATATTCATCCAAATGTAGATTACCCTACTGGTCCAACTTACCATTTGATGGGTTTTGATACAGATTTCTTTACACCCATTTTTGTAATATCAAGAATTACAGGATGGTCAGCTCACATTATGGAGCAACATGCTGCAAATAAACTTATTCGACCACTTGCTAAATACAAAGGTAGCAAGCATCGAAAAGTTTTGGAATTAAATTATAGATAATTTTAACTTTTTTCAATTTTAGCAAATCTACCATTGCATATAATTGAACATTTAAAGTCATTTTTACTTATAAACTCATCAATTGCTTTTCTTACACCGGGTGCTTGTTGCAAGTCATAATCATCACATAAAACTGTTCCATTATTTGTTATTACCTCACAACAACAATTAAGATCATTCATTACAGTGTTGTATTCGTGTCCACCATCTAAAAAAACATAATCAATTTTTGACATATCTATTTTTTTTAAAACTTTATTGGAGTTGCCTTTGATTAAATGAATATTGTTTTTAAATTTGCCCAATAATTCTTCTACAGCCTCTAGACTGTATGGGTTTTGTTTTTTAATATATTTATAATAAAACTGTTTTACTGGATTTGATGAAAAGGTAGTATTTGGTATAACCTCATCTTTATTTTCATCACTTTCCTCAAATAAATCTAATCCAACATAATTGAAGTTATTTCCGTGAATTTTATACAAAAGTTCACAAACATTTCTACCAGTAACACCATGAAAAACACCAATTTCTAAAAATGTTTTAGGTTTCTTTTTTGAAACTTCGTCTAAAAAAAAAGAGCCTACTCCTTTTTGTTTCAAACTAGTTTTACGGTAGTATTTTTTATATTCCAAAATTAACTAAAGGCTTCGGTCCATGTACCTTGCGTTGATGCTTTAGAATATTCTGTAGCACGACCTTCAAAGAAGTTCATGTGCTCTACAGCGTTAAGCATTGTATCCAACCAAGTTAAAGGATTTTTTTGTACATCGTAAATTGGATCTAATCCTAATTGATCAAGTCTTCTATTAGCAATAAATCTTATATAATCTTTAACTTCTTGTGCAGTTAAACCTTCCATTGGGCCCATTTCAAAAGCTAAATCAATAAAAGCATCTTCATGCTCAATGATCGTTCTGCAAGCTTGATAAAGTTCTTTTTTAAGTTCAGGTGTCCAAGTTTCGGGATTCTCTTTAATAAAATCTTTAAACAATCTTATCATAGAGTTGCAATGAAGAGTTTCATCTCTAACTGACCAAGTAACAATCTGGCCCATTCCTTTCATCTTATTGTGTCTTGGAAAATTTAAAAGAATTGCAAAACTTGCAAACAACTGAAGTCCTTCAGTGAACGCACTAAATACTGCTATTGTTTTTGCAATATCATGATTTGATTTTACATCAAAACCTTGCATGTAATCATACTTATCTTTCATCTCTTTATACTTCATGAAAGCTGAGTATTCTGATTCAGGCATTCCAATTGTATCTAACAAATGTGAATAAGCTGCAATATGAACAGTCTCCATTGAAGCAAATGCTGACATCATCATTAAAACTTCTGTTGGTTTAAAGACATTCATGTAATGTCTAATATAACAGTTACTTACCTCAACATCAGCTTGTGTAAAAAATCTAAAGATTTGAGTTAGTAAATTTTTTTCAGAAGCACTTAAATTCTTTTGCCAATCTCTAACGTCATCACCAAGTGGAACCTCCTCAGGCAACCAGTGAATTCTTTGCTGAGTTAACCATGCATTATAACACCATGGATATCTAAATGGCTTGTAAACAGGATTACCTACAAGTAATCCATTATTATTTTTTTGTGGTTGAATTATTTCTTGTTTTATTTTTTCTGCTACTGACATGATAGACACTCCTCATATTCTGGTTCTTCAGTTTTAGTTGCTTTATTTTTATAAACGTTGGCTAAAACATCTGTTGATTTTGCATCATTGATATTTTCAGCTCTTTGAATTGATTTTGATCTACAGTAATAAAGACTTTTTAAGCCTTTCTTCCAAGCATCAAAATGAATTTGGTGCAATTCTCTTTTGTGAACATCAGCAGGTAAAAATAAATTTACTGATTGAGCTTGAGATATGTAAGGTGTTCTATCTCCACTTAACTCGATGATCCACTTTTGATTTAGTTCAAACGCAGTTTTAAATACATCTTTTTCTAAATCAGTTAAAAAATCTAAATGAGATACTGAACCTTGATTAGTTGTAATAGTTGACCAAGTTTCATCATCATTTTTACCATGACTTTCTAATATTTCTTCTAAATACCTATTTCTAACATTAAATGAACCTGACAAAGTTTTATGTGTGTAGCTGTTAGCCGCAACTGGTTCTACCCCTGGTGATGCACCACCACAAATGATTGAAATTGAAGCTGTCGGAGCAATCGCTGTTTTATTTGAAAATCTTTCTTGATATCCATACTCTGCAGCATCTGGACAAGCTCCTCTTTCTTCAGCTAAATCTTTTGAAGCTTTATTAACCTGTTGATCGATTTGTTTAAATATTTTTTTATTCCAAGACTTAGCCATTACAGACTCAAGTGGAATTCTATTTTTTTGTAAAAAAGAGTGAAAACCCATTACACCTAATCCAACACTTCTTTCTCTCTCAGCGGAATATTTAGCATCTTTAAATTGGTCTGGAGCTTTTTTAATAAAATCAGTTAGAACATTATCTAAAAATCTCATAACATCACTAATCATGTCTGGATCATCTTTCCATTCATCATACTTTTCTAAATTAAGTGATGATAAACAGCAAACAGCTGTTCTATCTCTTCCGTCTTTGTCAATACCTGTAGGTAAAGTTATTTCACTACATAGGTTTGATGTCTTAACAGTTAAGTTAGCTAGCTTATGGTGTTGTGGAATTAATCTATTAACTGTATCGATATAAATTATGTAAGGTTCACCTGTTTCAATTCTTGCAGTTAATAGTCTTATCCATAAATTTCTAGCAGATATTGTTTGTTGAACAGTTCCATCTGCAGGACTTTTTAGTGCCCATTGTTCATCAGTTTCAACAGCTCTCATAAATGCATCTGAAAGCAAAACTCCGTGGTGCAAATTTAAAGCTTTTCTATTTGGGTCACCACCTGTTGGTCTTCTCATTTCAATAAATTCTTCAATTTCAGGATGATCAACTGGCAAATAACAAGCTGCAGATCCTCTTCTTAAAGAGCCTTGGCTAATTGCCATGGTTAACGAATCCATAACTTTAATAAAAGGAATTATTCCAGAAGTTTTTCCAACTTTACCAATTTTCTCTCCAATAGATCTAAGGTTACCCCAGTAACTTCCAATACCACCACCTTTTGCAGCTAACCAAACATTTTCACTCCAAAGATCAAGAATTCCACCTAGACTATCTGATGCTTCATTTAAAAAACATGAAATAGGTAATCCTCTTTTAGTTCCGCCATTAGATAAAACTGGAGTTGCTGGCATGAACCAAAGGTTACTTATGTAATTATAAATTCTTTGTGCGTGTAAATTGTCATCTGCATATGAACTTGCAACACGTGCAAATAAATCTTGAAACGACTCGTTATGTCCAAGATATCTATCTTTTAAAGTTGCCTTACCAAAATCTGTTAGGTTTGCATCTTTTGATCTATCAATCTTAATTATGATTCCTTTTTCATTTTGAAAAAGTTCTGTTTCAGTACTTAAAGAAAAAAGATCAGGTCTATTTCCTTTTGAAACTTCTTTAACTTCTGGGCTATATTCAGAGACAGCTTTCTTAAGGGCTTGTGATAGAATCTTATTCATAATTAATACTATATTTTGTTATTTTGACGAAAACAACTATATGTTGTATGCGTTTTATGTTGATATACCATATAAACAATTAATCAACAGAACATTTATAGAACGCGACAAAATATTTTTCAATAAAAAAATTCAAAAAAGAGTAAGTAATTAACAGATGAATCAAATTATTAAAATTGATCCCTACGGTTTTAGAGAATATGACGCTCGCTGGTTGTATGAAAAGGATATTAATAGAGAAGGTATCACGAATCTTGGAAAAGGTTTGGGTACACAAATAAAAAAACATACCCAAAAAAATAATCCAAGAGTAATAGTTGGTCACGATTATAGATCTTATAGTGAAGAAATTAAAAGTGCTCTCAAAAAAGGATTGCTTTCTACTGGTTGTTATATTGAAGATGTAGGTTTGTCATTATCTCCAATGGTTTATTTTGCGCAATTCAATTTAGATGCAGACGCTGTTGCCATGGTTACAGCTAGTCATAATGAAAATGGTTGGACTGGTGTAAAAATGGGTATTAAAAAAGGATTAACTCATGCACCTGAAGAAATGAAAGAATTAAAAGATATCACATTAAATGAAAAATTTTCAAATGGCGAAGGAACTGAAAAACAAATAGAAAATTTTCAACAAATTTATAAAGATGACTTAATAAATGGCAACAAGATTAACAAAAAATTAAAAGCTGTTGTTGCTTGTGGCAACGGTACAGCGGGTGTATTTGCTCCAGATATTTTAAGAGGTATTGGATGTGAGGTTATAGAACTTGATTGTAATTTAGATTGGACTTTTCCAAAATATAATCCAAATCCTGAAGATTTAGAAATGTTACATGCTATAGCTAAAGCTGTAAAAGATAATAATGCAGATATTGGTTTTGGTTTTGATGGTGATGGAGATAGAGTTGGTGTTATTGATAATGAAGGAAATGAAATATTTTCTGACAAAATTGGATTACTAATTGCAAGAAACTTATCTAAAAAACATACAAATTCTAAGTTTGTGGTAGATGTAAAATCAACAGGATTATATTCAAAAGATAAAGTCTTATTAAAAAATAACTGTGAAACAATCTATTGGAAAACAGGACATTCTCATATTAAAAGAAAAGTTAATACCGAAAAAGCCTTAGCAGGGTTTGAAAAAAGTGGTCATTTCTTTTTTAATCAACCTTTAGGTTATGGTTATGATGATGGAATTAATTCAGCAATTCATGTTTGTCATTTATTAGATAATCAAAATAAAAAAATGAGTGAAATCATTAATGAATTACCGAATACCTATCAAACACCTACAATGGCTCCATTTTGTAAAGATGAAGAAAAATACCAAGTTGTAGAAGATTTAGTTAAACAAGTTGAGGAAATTAAAAATAATAAAACTAAAATTGATGATCAAATAATAACTGAAGTATTAACGGTTAATGGAGTAAGATTTTCTTTTGAGGATGGTTCTTGGGGGCTAATTAGAGCTTCTTCAAATAAACCATCATTAGTGATCGTTACAGAAAGTCCAACATCAGATGATAGAAAGAAGAAAATTTTTAATTTTATTGATAATTTGCTTCAAAATACTGGAAAAGTTGGTGAATATGATCAGAAAATTTAGGCTAGTTTTAATTCTATTTTTATTAATACCCTTAAAAAGTCACGCTTTAAGTGAGCAAAATAAACAACAATTGTATATTGGGTGTTATCAAAACTCTAAACAGTATTTGGGTGCAGATAAAGCTAAATCCTACTGCCAATGTACGGTTGATAAATTAAGCAAAAAATTTTCCGATGAGGAGTTGGATGCTATATTTAAACAAAAACCAGAAGATATTTATAAAGATACTGAGTTTGCTGCTAAATTCTGTGAAAAAAAAATACTTCAATAAAGTTATACAATCAGACAAAGATTCAATCAAAACGTGCTTAGTTATTAACCAAGAATCAGGTAATTATTTAAGTGAGGTGATGGAGGGAGACTGAAGTCACCTCTTTCTATTTAAAAGCTATCCTAATTTTATTTACAACTTCTTTTAAAGCTTTAGCCGAATACAGCTTACCTTTAACAACCCAAACTGACAAAGGCCAAGAATTATCTTTTTTGTATCTAGCAATAATATGAATATGTAATTGAGGAACTATGTTGCCAACTTTTTCAACATTGAGTTTTGAAGTTTTAAATAATTTCTTCATTACTTTACTTGAAAAAACTATTTCTCTCATAAGAAGCATCTGATCTTTAGAATTAAGATCGGTTATGTCATTAATATTTTTTCTCTTTGGAATTAACATGATCCATGGAAATTTGGAATTATCATTAAGTCTTACTGTACATAGTTTTAAATCTAATAAATGATGTGATGATTTTAAAAATTTCTTATGTAATTTAAATGGCATTTTTATAATTTTATATATTCATAGAAAAATTTAATCGCTACGATTAGTAAAAAAATAGCAAGGAGTTTACTAATTTTATTTTTATCAATTTTATGAACTGTTCTTGCTCCAATCCTTGCCATAAAAGTCGTAATAGGAATAAAGATTAAAAAGGCTGGTACATTTAAAAATCCAATACTAAAAGGTAAATTTGTTTTTAAATAACTTCCTGAAATAAAAAAACCTGTAGCACCAAACAATGCAATTAAAAAACCAATTGCTGCTGCGCTACCTATTGCTT
>Ga0233438_10004056_pt1 | contig 13098 bp, 11 predicted proteins | sample SI_123_September_FD_182720 | JGI IMG/M metagenome (GOLD analysis project Ga0233438, IMG submission 182720) | Seawater microbial communities from Saanich Inlet, British Columbia, Canada - SI_123_September2016_10_MG | ecosystem: Environmental > Aquatic > Marine > Inlet | place: Canada: British...
GGTCGGCTTCGCGCTGCTCGCGCTCGCCGCCCTCATCTCCTTGTTTCTCGTCCGCAAGCGTGGAGAAAAAATCGAGGTCGATTCCGCTGTCGACCACGATCATCACGCTGGCCACAATCACCAGGCTCCGCCAGCCGACCAAGTCCTGCTGACTCCCCAAGAAGGCGACTTTTCTTCTGTTCACGCAGGCAAAAAGTGGACTGGCGGTTGCAAGTTTGATCCTGCCGAAGTGCGTCGCTCGCGCTTTATGGCCGGTCCTAAGATCGATACGACCAATCTGCCGGCTCCCAATCCTGTCGTGGTCGCCGCCATCAATCAGGTCAGCATCGACAATCTCAAAGACACCATGCTCAAGCTCTCGGGTGAAATCCCGATGATGGTCGGCGGCAAGTCAGTGCAGATCGCCACTCGCAACACTTATCATCCCGAGCTAGGCATCGCCATGTCCTACATGGAAGAAGCCTACAAGGCACTGGGCATTAGCGTGTCTCGGAGCCCCTACAAGGTCCGTGGCAAGACCTTTGAAAACCTGGTCGCCGTCATCCCCGGCTCGGTCGATCCCAAAAAGGTCTTGATCCTTGGTTCGCACCTCGATTCGACCGCTGGTCGGCCCTGGGGCATCGAAAACAAGGCTCCGGGTGCCGACGATGACGGCTCCGGTTCGGCAGCAGTGCTCGAGATGGCGCGCATCATCAAGGGCCTCAAACTCCCGTACACGGTGCAATTTTTGCACTTTACCGGCGAGGAGCAGGGCCTCTGGGGCAGCTATGCCTATTCCGACATAGTCGCCGCGGCCAAGACCGAAGTCATTGCGATGCTGCAGATCGACATGATCGCCTACTGCAACAAGCCGGGCAATCGTCTCGACATCCATGATGGTGTCAATAAGAACGGTTCGCACGAGATTGTTGTCAAGTTTTTCCGGGCGATCAAGCGCTACGGGATCAATATCAACCCCGTCGACACACACAACAACGCAGTCACCGATCGCTCCGACCAGGCTGGCTTCCTCGATCACGGCTACAAGGCCGTCCTGATCTCGGAAGAGTTTTCGGACGATGGCTTCAACCCCAACTATCACTCGCTCAATGACCGAGTGGTCAACTGCAACATGCCCTACATGACTGAGGTCGCCAAGGCTGTTCTGGTGGTTGCGGCCGAGTACGGCGGACTCAACTGAGTCTGGATCGTCTAAAGAGACCATCGCCTGTCCCATGGACAAAGCGATGGTCTCTTTTTTCTCTCATGTGTTACTATTTCATATAATAAAAATCAATCCCGCCTGATTTTCTATAACGAAGCCCGGTTCGCCAAATTCTTTCTGGAATAATGCAATAAATTGACCGGTTTTAAATTGAACCAAATCATTCCAAAACGCGACTAAAGAAAAATGCGATTTATCAAAAACCAGGCACATCACATCAACCTAGAGCTGATCGAGCCGCCAGCGTCTACACTAGATCACGCAGTCGACCATATCATCTCTTTGTTGCAAGGCCATAGCGACTCTGTCGGGGCAGAGCCTTATCGTCCACATCCCTTTGTGCTCGTCATTCGAGCCAATGATGGCACGGCTCTGGGCGGGCTCAAGGGCGAGCTCAATATGGGCTGGCTCCATGTCCAACTCCTCGCAGTACATCCCGACCACCGTCAAGCCAAGCTGGGCGGCACTCTTCTGGCTGCCGCAGAGCAATATGCTCGAGATCGCAATTGCCGTCACAGCTACCTCGATACTTTTAGTTTTCAGGCACCCGACTTTTACAAAAAGCAGGGCTACAAGATTTTTGGCACTCTAGAGGATTTTCCCACCGGAGCCTCACGCATCTATCTCACAAAGGACCTAGCATGACCGACCCACACATGAGGCTCTTTGCGGCCTTAGCTCTAGCTGCTCTCTGCCTTCCCCCCAATGCCATTGCTTCTGAGACCGGTTCTTCCTTGCCCTTCAATGCTCAGACATTTGCTCGAGCAAAAAAAGAGGGCAAGATGGTCGTCCTCGATCTGGAGGCAGTGTGGTGCCACTGGTGTCACGTCATGGACTCCAAGACTTATGCTGATCCGGCAGTCAAGGCTCTCTTGAGCAAGAGATTTCTCTTTTGCCGCATCGATCAGGACTCGCGGCCCGATCTCGCAAACAAATACGAGGATTATGGATGGCCAGCGACCATCGTTTTTGATGCAGATGCACACGAGCTCGCCAAGAGAGCAGGCTATATCAACCCGCAAAAAATGCAGGCCCTCCTCAAACAGCTCATTGCCGATCCACATTTTAAAAAGGGGTCCACAGTCAAGGACAGCAACAAGGCAAGCGAGGTCGCTACCGGTTCAATCCTAGGTAAAATCCCAGACAAAGGACTATCCACAGCCGATCGGGAGATGCTGATCGCCAGGCACGACTCAGGACATGACCCTAGATATGGTGGCTGGGGCACCTATCAAAAATTTCTCGATGCAGACTCCTTCGAATACGCTTTACACCGTCATCCAGAGCAGGCTCAGATGGCACTGGCAGGCGAGCTGCACCTCTTGGACGGAGAGTTTGGCGGCGTCTACCAATATTCGACCGATGGAGACTGGGATCATCCTCATTTCGAAAAAATCATGCAGACACAATGCGATGCATTGCGCGCGTTCAGCCTGGGATATGCTGCGTTTGGCGAGCAGAGATTTTTAGATGCAAGCCAATCAATAGCTGCATTTCTCAACGATTTTCTACTCGATCCCTCAGGCGCCTTTTATACCAGCATGGATGCCGATCTCAAACAAGGCGAGCATTCTGCCGACTATTTTTCTCTGGATCGCAGCAAAAGACTGGCTCTTGGTCTGCCACACATCGACAAGCACATTTATGCACGCGAAAATGGCTGGGCAATTGCAGCATTGACGCAGCTTTATATGGCAGGTGGCAACACAAAATATCTAGACATGGCCAAGAGGGCGATGGCAAAAATCCAAAAATCTCACGGGATGGAGTCCACAGATCACAATATGCTAGGGTTTATCCACGCATCAGATCTTGGTATCGACAAGGACCAGCCTGCAGCCTTATTTCTCGGCGACACTCTAGCAATGGCGAGAGCCTATCTGGCACTCTACCAGGCAACTGCAGACCGCTCCTATCTACAAAGAGCCTCTGCTTGCTTGCTTTTCATCCAAAAACATTTTGAGGCCGACTCTGGTTATGTTACTGCTCTGGACAAAAATGCAGTAGTCCCGGCCAGTCCCTTACTCGACGAAAATATAGGCCTTGCAAGACTCGCAAATCTACTGCACCAATATGATCAATCCAGTACTGCTAAAGCAGTGGCCGAGCACGCCATGGCTTATCTGTGCACTCCACAAGCAATCAACAAGCGCAAGATTCTTGTGGCAGGCATCCTCCTGGCAGACTTAGAACTCAACCAACCGCCTTTGCATATTACGATAGTAGGCCCCAAACAAGACTCACAGGCTGCATCATTATTTGCTGCCGCCAATGCTTTGCCTGAGCCTTACAAACGAGTAGAATGGCTCGATAAGAAAGAGGGTCCTTTGCCTAACAACGACACGGACCTACCAGAGATGCCGCGACCTGCTGCATTCAGCTGCCAACAAGGTCGATGCTCGATGCCTGCCTACGATGCGCCCACCCTCAAAAAAATGGTCAGGACCATAAGATCAGGATCTCAATCAGATGCACCAGCGCACAATTAGCCTCAAAAAGACTATTGCTATTGCCAACTTGATTTCACTGGCATCAACCAGCTTTATCGCTGCCGATGCGGCACAGGCTGAGGGTGTGACAGCTTCGCAAGTGGTGAGCAAGACCTTGTCCACGCGCCAGCCCTTGAGTTCAAAAGCATCACCACTGATGCATTTTGATCACAGCTACAAGCTCTTTGCTCATGATCTTGCACTCTATGTCAAAAACGGCCTTGTCGACTACGCTCGCTGGCAGCGCAAGCAAGGCAATCTCGACAAATTTCTCAAGCAGATAGACGACCTATCTCCAATTGCTTACGATGGTTTTACTGAGGCCCAAAAAAAAGCCTTTTGGATCAATGCCTACAATGCGTTGACGATCAAATCAGTCTTGCAGCACTACCCTATACACGGCAATCTCGCCTACTATCCACCAAACTCTTTCCGTCAGATCCCAAATGGCTGGGAGACATTAGAGTTTAATATCATGGACAACAAATTTACCCTTTACTCAATCGAGCACGATGAGTTGCGGCGCGGCTTTCGCGATCCGCGTGTCCACTTTGCCGTGGTATGCGCGGCAATGGGCTCAGGCCGCTTGCCGTCTGTTCCCTATTCCTCAGACCCCACCCAGCTCGACCAACAACTAGAAAACTCGACTAGACAGTTTTTGCAAAATCCGGCCAATGTTTCATTCGACGCAAAATCAAACGAATTGCGGGTCAGTAAGATCTTTAACTGGTTTACTTTAGATTTTGCTTGCAAGGCAGGCTTTGGCAAAACCAAGTTTCCGCCGCCCAAAGATCAAGACATTATCGCTACTTACATCAGCCTCTATCAAAACCAGCCTTTGCAACAAGAGCTCACAAAAGCAGTAAAAGCAGGCAATCTAGAGGTCAGTTTTTTGCCATACGATTGGGCGCTAAACGAGTTACCTAGATAAAATCGTGATCAAGCAGCGCCAGATATCTGTCTCAAGCCCAGCACTACTTGCTTGATGCCATTTTGAGTGCGGGGGTCAGCATTATCTTGCAAACGAGTCAGAGCATCAGCTATATGACCATAATGCTGCTTGGTAAAACCAGTCACACCACTTTCTGGGCCCAGTGCCTTGAGAGCTTGATGATCCAGCTCCAACACTGCCATGACATTGCGCAATCGAGGCTCAGTCATAGGAGTCCTGTTATTGAGCATGACCTCTATGGATGATTGATTGACCTGGTGCATAGCCTCGTAGCGGCCAGTAGGGCTATCTTGCTGACGCACACCGTCGCTAACAGCAAGCCCTTCAAACCGCATCCTATCGCCGGCAGCCTGCATTGGATCAATGCGATCGGACTGCTCATCATGTTGATGATTGTCGATTGGCCTTAAACTGCGCTCGTCAAATTGGTCGTGCATATGGTCTCTCTCTGCTAAAGCCAGCACCCAGGCGCCGACTAAAAATTATCTACCCAAAAAGAGCAGGGCCAAGACCGTTATTCTGCAAAAACAGGCCAGATTGGCGTTTTCTAATCATTCAGAAGCAGGAGGCATGGCAGCCATGATGAAATTGCAAGCGATTGCCTGACGCAAACCTATGCCTATGATCGGTGCAGGGTCAGCAAGAGCATTGGTAAACGCACGATCTGCGTTATTGTCAAAATGCCCGATCAAATGCAAGACATGTCCTTGGCCATAAGAGAAAGTAAGCGCCAGAGTCCCTTCGCAGACCGGATCTCCATTGAGCACTGGATGCGAATACTGAGTCACGAAGGTAGCATTAGGCCCCATCTGCATCTGGATCAAGGCACGACTGCGAGCCAATACCTGCACCTCGCGGCGCTTGAGCACTCGTACAGTCTGGCTCTTGTCCTCTAGCTTCCAATGAGCGACTCGAGGCACGCCAGCAAGCAAGACGGGATCACGATCAACAATGACAGCGTCGACTACTCTATTTTCGGTATAGCCACCGTCCCATTCGACATAACCAGGAAAAGCCTTCTTGAGGCAAGCATCGAGAGCCCAATCAGTAGAAAGCAAGAAGCCGCCTTGAGCTACAAAATCTCGGATGGTCTTGATACTGGCCTCATTAAACTCGGCACCGCAATTGGCCACGAGTATCCTTGTCTGCGAAAGGTCGGTCTCAGGCAATTTGGATGAGGGCACCTTGGTGGACGGCAGGCCGAAAGAGCGAATGATATGGCCGCTGTCATCCCATTTGCCTTTTATTTCGATAATGGTCGTCTTGCCGAATGCCGCGGCCTCACCCTTATGGTTTTTTTCGAGAAAGGCCTTAAAAGCACTGGGTGAAACAGCAATGGTACTGGGTCTATCCAGATAGGGGGCTTGCTGCAGCAATTGAGCGGCCATAGAATCTCTGCCGCGGTCTAACCGGCTGGGGGGTGTGCCGATGGACGAAACACCACCCTGCAATGGTTTGGTGTTGCCCGAGCCCACTTTGAGCACCGGTCTTTCCCTCTCACCTCCCTTTTGAGGAGGAGGATTATCGGCCTGAAGAGCGACATCCTCGTCATCTGCACCGTTGTACCGAGTATCACGCACATAACGCTCCGATCTCGGTTGAAACAACTCTGGCTGCTCGGCCTGAGGCTCCGGCCTTGAGCGGACAGGCGTGGGACGCTGGCTACCAGCGGTAGGAAACCTATTGTTGTGCAGCCTTACCTCATCTGCATCACCCTCGATCCAGTCTGAATCCGCCGCTCGTACCGGCAATACAAAAGACCAGGACACCAGATGGGCAAGGCTGAAAGCTAGTGTTAATCTGCCATAAATAGCCACGCGAAAGCCTCTAAAAACATTCACGCTAAAGCTATCATATTTGCTGAGTTTTTAGCCTGTGCGACGCTGAGCATCATGGCCGGCATCGTCTCCGGCATCTCCATCTATCACCTTGCGCAATAGCTCCAGAGCCAGGAGATTGGGCCAAATGGTTTCTTTCATTTCCTCATATTGATACTCGCCAATTTCACCCCGCTCCAGACGCGCACAAACATCCTCCCAGAGCTGATAGAGCTTTTTGGGACAGCAAGTCTCTCTTGCCTTTTTCTGAAAACTCAAGAGGTCGAAAGCTTCGATGGGTCTACCCTCTCTTTTACCTAAAAAATAAAGCCGCTATGATTTGAGAATGAGATCTATAGCCACTTTTGTCAAGTGCGCAAAATGAACAAAAAAGGCTCTCCTTGCACCCTTTTACACATCTAAGTCGAGCCGATTCGATATACAAAAGACTCCCTGGTAGATATCCAAGACCCGCCGAGCTCAATTCTTTTGATTAGGCAGATGGTGTGGCAAAATTGTGCAAGTCCCATTAGTTCTTCAGGAGTTCGACATGGCACACGTGGTCGTTTATTCTGGTCCTTTTTGTCCATTTTGCACCAAGGCCAAGGCGCTTTTGGATAGAAAGGGAGTGGCTTATGACGAGTACAACGTGAGGGAGGACGAGGCGAAATTGCAGGAGATGCTGGAGAAATCGAATGGCAAAAAGACCATACCTCAGATTTTTATCGATGACCGTCACATTGGCGGATGCGATGACCTGTATGCATTGGATGGAGCCGGTAAACTCGATGCCTTGCTAGCATGATCGGCCAATCTCTCCGGCCATCGACACCAGTTGTACATGCCTTCAAAGATAAAGGTGCTTGCCAAAAATGAGAGTGGCAAAAGCGTACAAAACGCTCTGTAAGTGCGGCAATCGCGGGCCCAATACAGAGCAGCAAAACACGTCAGCATCGCCACGGGCGAAACAAAGATATAAATGTGGCGGGGCAAAAAGCCAAAGATAGTGCCAAAAAACATAGCAAGAAATATCGGACTGATTGTCAAACAAGCCAATACCCAGTCCTTGCCCGAATCTTTTATATCTTTTGGTCGACTATCCGTCATCACAGCGTACCCTCGATCCTCGACCCCAAAAACGCGATCTCCCACAAAACTAGAGACCAGGCCGCAATCATGAGATTATATTGCTGCAATCGATCGTGCTTGCAAGCAATAGCACAATAAAAACCAATGAAGCCGAGTGTAAAAATACCAAAAGAGATCCAGGTGGCGTGGCTTCTTTCGAGCTGCAGGATGCAAAAACGACTCCAACAAAACAAGACTTGCATGGCCACAAGACAAAAGATCGAGGCATATTTTAATAGTGGATACATATCAAGGCTCAAATTTGTACCCAATCCCGTGTACTGTAGCCAGCTTTGAGCCAGTTTTGCATGCAGGTGACATGGTCAGTTTTTTGCGCAGGTTTTTTATATGCGTCCTTATGGTCTCAGGTGAAATCGACTCGTCAGCAGGCCATAGACGATTGATCAAAAGGTCTGTACTAAAGACCTGATTGGGATGACGCATAAAAAACTCGAGTAATGCATACTCTTTTGGCAATAAAACAATAGGCATATCCCCACGTCTGACGCTCAAAGACCGAGCATCAATAGTCAAATCGCCAGCTTTGAGATTTAGTCCTGCAAAAGTAGGCGGTCGCCGCAAAAGTGCCCGTATGCGGCTGGATAATTCGGCTAGATCCAGTGGTTTGGTCATATAATCATCCGCGCCGGCATCGAGGACAGATGCCTTGAGCTCGTCGTCATCACTGACGCCGACCATCAAAACAGGACTCTGCCCCGAGGCATCTCTATAGGAGCGGCAAACATCAGTGCCCTTGATAGCTGGCAGTTCGATGTCCAGCATGATCAGATCAAATGATTGCTCCGGTGCTTGCCCTGCCAGAAGACCGAGCGCGTCCAGGCCGCTCTTGGCGGTCACTAAGCGATGATCCTGCGCAACCAGATTGGCGGCGACAAGGCTCAAAAAATCATTGTCGTCATCGACGATGAGGATATGGGCCATGACTTAATAATGCCACTGGCACGGATGGTCTAACCTTCAAGTGGGTATATATAAGAGGAAATTGGTCGTGCGGCCGATAAGGTGGCCAGGCATGGGGGATTCCCCATTGATGCCGGATGTTGCAAAGCGTACTGTGAGTGCATGTCTGAAAATCCCGAAACTTTAAACAGGCAAATCGACAAGCAGGCGAGCGATGGCTCGGCCGCGTCCTTATTGCGACAGATCGAGCAAAACAAAGAGCAACAGGCTAGCGCCAGCGCCCTCGATCGCATTGTGCAGCTCGTTTACAATCCTCGGCAAGAGAGTCTCCAAAAGATGGAGACGCTCAAGGATGATTTGCAATCTGGCCGGGTGACACGCGAGGGTGCTCGCGATCAGATCAAAGAAACAGTCGATCACGACAAATCTGCACTCAAGACCCAAAACGAAGTCAACTATTATGCCGGCACCTTTGCCAAAGCAGTGCCCTTGTTTGCTGGCGCCAAAAGCAAGGCCATGATGGCTACATCTATAGGCATATACGGCCTGGATGCAGTAAAGGGCACAGACTCGGTCGGCGAGGCTGCAGGACATTTTGCGCTCGGGGGTGCCAAAGGCTTTGCGCTCAAGGCTACTTTCGACAAGGTCGGCTCATCTTCATTCAAACTCGGCAAAGAGGGTTCTATCCTCAGTCACGAACTGGTCGGTGTCGGCCTAAAGGGTGTGACCCTGGGCAGTACATCTAGACTCTACGAAAACGCCTTGTCTACAGATACCTACAAAGATGGCATCGGAGCCGGCATCAGTCGGACATTGAGCAACACGCTCGATGGCAAAGCCATGGCCATGGACGCCACGCTATTTGTCGGCGCGCACTCAGCATTTGGCGCCATGGGCAAGGTGGCAGCACGCACCTTCGAAGGCACAAATGTGGCTCAGACACTTGGCTCAAGTGCTGTCGGCAAATTTTTAAGTGAAAGCAATATGGCTCAAAATGCTGGCATGGGCGCCACTTTTGGTCTTGCCTCCGGCGCGACAGGCGAGTTTATGCGCCAAAAAGACGCTGGCCAAGGCTACGATCTCTCAGCCATCCTCAAACGTGGTGCACTGCAGGCGCTCACGGATGGTGCTGCTGGTGCCACCGGAGCCGGCGCTATGCAAGCAGGACGCGTGATGCGCGCCGACAAAGCAGCTCTTGACGCAAACCAAAATACGCAACTGGATGCACGCGGCCGAGCCTTTGCTGGCCAAGATCCAGTATCTACGGCAGGCGAGTCTTCAGCTTCCAAGCCCGTTAGCGATAATAATGCCGCACCGGTCTCCACCGAGACCACGCGTTCATACACGCTAGATGCTAATAGCAAGCCAATCTTCGAAGAGGGCGTCAAACTGGCGACTCGTGCTGTCGAACCAAATGCGGTGGCAGATGACGTCCTGGCCTTGTTTGAATTTGGAGCCAATCGTAGTGCCACGGTCAGGCCACAGTTGGAGCAAGTAGCCCAGCAAGCCAAAGATTATGCAAACGTACCGATGGAGCGCTTGATCAAACAAGCTCTAGAGACCACTCCCGAGTCTTATGCTCACATCAAAGACGGACTCGAGTTAGCCACACTGGCCTCGAGCAATAAACCGACATTCCAACAAAGCCTCGATCTCTTGCAATTTGCCTATGGCGCTCAAGGCAAAACGGCACAAGTACCATTGCGCATGATCGCCGAAGTCACTGGCAACGATGCCATGACTCACACTCTACAAGAAGCGTACGCTGGAGCCAACAAGCTCACCCGCGACAACGTACAGCCAAAGCCGCTGGACCAATACGTGCCGCCCGAGGTAAAAGAGTCTTTCCGGCAAGTAATGAAACAACCGACAGACACTCCAGAAGGTCACCTGGCCTTCAGGGACGGCATGCATCAATGGCTGGATGCCAATCCCGATTATCACTTTATGGCGCGATTGTATGGAGCTCAGACTCGCAATGGTCTGCATGCTGCTGTGATCGATGGCAAGCTCGGCACCGATTATTTATCCCAATTTCCCGGCCAACATAGCGTAATGCAGGCAGACCTCCTGCAACAACTGGGTGCACCTAGCAGACGGGGAGCACAAGTCGAAAAACCTGTCGCCGAAGCCAACAAACAACAAGAACTAGTAGTCGAGCGCGAACAAACACCCGTACAAGAGCAGGCGGGCATCAGGCACGAGTCGGGACGCGTGATCATCACTCCCGAAAAACTCTTTGAAGAGTTTCAACAGAGCGATGGCATTTCCCAGCACTCAAAAGCGCACATCCTGACTGAGTTTACTGGCAAGATGTCCAACGAGCAATTTGCCGAGTGGATGCGATACCTATATCGCTCTGCCCACGAAACCGGTACGGCAAGCCCGGGCATGCATCCAGAGATCAACAACCTCGCCACAATGAATATCGGCGAGAGCTCGGTCCTGATGCGTCCGGAAGTAATCGACGCCATCAACAATGGCGAAGCAGGTCCTATCAAAACCAGCAGCCTGCACAGATTTTTATCCGCGCCCGAAAAAGTGGCACCTGGCAATCTCTCCGATACCGAGCTGGCCTTTATCGGTCAGCGCTTGAGCCTGGCATTCGAGAGAGCTCGCATCAATCCTAAGCTAGACCAGGACGGCAACCCGCTACCTGTCGACCAGATGCAAGTGCTCAAAGACGCCTTGCCTCCCTGGTATATGAAAAACTTGCGAGAGACTTATTCTCGTAAGACAGAAGACGGCCACTACCAATATCCTGCCGATTTTGATGCCAATCTGGCCCAGTGGCTAGAGGCGCATCGCGTAGTCGAAATGCAAAATCCGCGATACAAGCCGCCTAGAGAGTTTCCCAATCAGTTTCGCGATCGGCTCTCCAATCTCGATGCAGTATTGAGAAATGGCGCAAGCAATCCACAACTGGTCGATCAGATCTTGAGATTGAGCGGTAACGATCAATCGGCAGCCAAAAATATAGCAGCCAAGCTGGATCCCAGCACCAACGCCCCAGAACACGCCGAGCTCCTCGGTCTGGTCATGCCGCATGCCAACAACATCGGCGAGGTCAAGACTTTGATGGATGCTATCCACTTTGCCAAAAAGTCTGGCGAAAATGCTAGCAAGGCTCGTCGCGATGGTCGGGATACTGAGTTTCATGATGCCGGCCGCGATACCAACCAGGCCATCGCCCTATCTCTCGCCAGCCGCCTGGTCCCGCACAACGACGCCAATTGGCCCAGAGTGGAGCGCATTATCAATGATGTCATCTCTGGTCGCATTCGCGATCCTAGACCTGGTGACGAACTGCGCCCGGGCGGCTTCCGCCGCAATGGCCCCGGACAAGGTCGCAACTTTGAGCAGACCGGTCAGGCATCCCGCCCATACAGCGATCGCCCACGCAGAGATCGAGATCAGCCACGGGATCAAGACCAGACTCAAGCCAATGAGACATCTCAGCAAGCGCCAGAGGCAGCAGCAACGCCACCAGAGGTGGTGACTTCTTCATCCGGAGAAATTGTCAATCCCAAGGTCGAGTCGACGCAGACCAAGGTCGAGTCAACCAATCCATCCGTTGCCGTCGATGCAGTCTCGGTTGCAAAAGAGGCAATCGAGCTGACAAATACAGACAAAAAGGGCGGCAAAAGAGACAAACCCAAGACATTCAACTCATTTGAGGCACTTGCAGAGGGCTGGCGCGGTGGAGACGTCGATGCGTCTTCTGACATGGGCCACACCGGCGGCAAGCAAAATCGTCGCGACAAGCGATCGCAAGATAAACGCCGCAACCGTGAAGACCGCGATGACGACTGGAATTAGAAGCAGAAATAGAACTAAAAGCAGAATTAGCTTCAGCTTATGCCCATTGCATGCATGACACGCTCGTATGCACCTAGCGTCGCCTCATCAAACAAGACAAAGGTCGCTTTGCGTAAAGCAAGGGGCGGCACAAAATCGTCAACGGTCGGTGGATTATCCAGCGCATCCCGTACAAAGTCAAAAACTGTGCTGAGCGCAATACGAGCAGCCTCTTCTACAGGGTAACCGTAGGCACCTGTGCTGATCGAGGGGAAAGCAATGGAGATCAATTGGTATTGCTGCGCGATCTTGAGACAGTTGGTATAAGCAGCGCTAAGAATCTCGGCCTCGTTACTTGTGCCGCCACGATAAATGGGGCCAACAGCATGGATGACATTAGAAGCAGGTAGATTGCCAGCCCCAGTCAAGACCGCCTCTCCTGGCGCGATGCCACGGTTGCCATTGAGTGCGCGGATCTGCTTGCACTCCTCCAAAATTGAAGGGCCGCCCCTGGCATGGATAGCACCATCGACGCCACCACCTCCCAATAGAGAGGTATTGGCCGCATTGACGATAGCATCCGCCTTTATCGTCGTTATATCTGCGCGCATCAGATCACAGACAAAGTCTTTGTATTGTTTTTGCATGCAGAGATTTTAAAGCAAAATCTCTTTTGTAACACCATCACGTGTCACTTGCGATCGGGTGGCATGACCAGGCCGGCTGGCGTCATCATAAAAAAATCGTGAGGACTGGACTTGCTTGCCTGAGCTATCAAAATTGGTTTCG
>Ga0233438_10004058_pt1 | contig 13094 bp, 12 predicted proteins | sample SI_123_September_FD_182720 | JGI IMG/M metagenome (GOLD analysis project Ga0233438, IMG submission 182720) | Seawater microbial communities from Saanich Inlet, British Columbia, Canada - SI_123_September2016_10_MG | ecosystem: Environmental > Aquatic > Marine > Inlet | place: Canada: British...
GATAATTTATGAGTGATTTAATCCAATATGGATTCTTAATAATTGTTGGAATATTAGCTGGGGCAATCAACACTTTAGCTGGTGGTGGATCTTTATTGACCCTTCCAATTTTGATTTTTATTGGTCTTCCGCCAAACGTAGCCAATGCCACCAACCGAATAGGGATTGTTTTTCAAGCTTTTGTAGGAACTGCTGGATATCGTTCTAAGGGAGTTTCTAATTTTCCTTTCAATCTGTATTTAGGAATTTCTGCCTTAATTGGCTCACTAATAGGAGCTCAAATTGCTGTTGATATTAGTGGAGCTATTTTCAATAAAGTTTTGGCAATAATAATGCTTATTGTTGTTGCAATTATTGTTTTTAAACCCAAAACAAAGTCTCTGAATTTACCAGAACGTTTGACAGGGAAATATCTTTTTTATGCAATTGTTGGATTTTTCTTCATAGGAATTTATGGAGGATTTATTAATGCCGGTATTGGTTTTGTTATCATTCTTTTTTTGAATAATGTGAATCGCTTGTCCTTGATTAAAACAAATGCAACAAAAGTTTCAGTTGCCTTTATTTATACTGCTGGGGCTTTGGCTCTATTTGCCTATAATGGTAATGTTGATTGGGTAATGGGTTTGGTATTGGGGCTTGGCACTTCTTTGGGCGCATGGTGGTCAAGCCGTTGGTCTGTGGATAAAGGGGAGGGGCTTATTAAAATTACAATGATTATTATGGTAAGTTTAATGTCAGTAAAACTTTGGTTTTTTTAGATTAATACTTAACATACTCAACAATTTCTAGTCCATAACCTGTAATACCTACTCGGGGTCCTTGATTTGAATTACTGATGACTTTGAGTTTATTGATTCTTAAATCATGAAGTATTTGAGCTCCAATTCCAAAATCTTTGTAATCCATTTTCATAGGGGGAACTTTATGAAGCTCACCTTTTAGTTGTAGTGAAGTCAATTCATTTATCCGAGCCAATAAGTTTTCGGATTGTTGAGCTTGATTTATAAATATTACTGCCCCTTTACCCTCGGAATTGATTAAGTTGAAAATATCATCCAAATAGGATTGTAAGTAGTTCTTTCCTTTTTCGTTCGAACTGGCTAACATACTTAAAATATCATTGTTTATTTGTGAAGAGTTTATTCGTGTCAAAACAGAATCCTTTTCATCCCATCTCCCTTTGGTTAAGGCTACATGAATTTGACTGTTAGTAGTTTGCTGATATGCTCTTAAACGGAATTCCCCAAAACGGGTTTGAATCTCTGTATCTGCACGTTTTAGAATAAGACTGTCATGTTGCATTCGATAAGAAACTAAATCTTCAATGGAAACTAACTTGAGATTAAATTTTTCTGCAACTTTGAACAACTGTGGAAGTCGAGCCATAGTTCCATCTTCATTCATAATTTCAACAATAACTCCAGCCGGTTTCATTCCAGCAAGCCGGGCAAAGTCTATTGCAGCTTCTGTATGTCCAGTTCTTCTTAGTACACCACCTTCTTTTGCTATTAATGGGAAAACGTGTCCAGGTCTTGAGAGTTGATGGGCTTGTGTAGAATTATCTACTAATGCTTTAACCGTTTTGGCTCGGTCGTTTGCAGAAATTCCAGTAGTAACACCATTTCCTTTTAGATCAATAGAAACCGTAAAAGCAGTTTCCATTGGGTCAGTATTGTTATCAACCATACGATGCAAATTCAATTCATCACAACGTTTTTCTGTTAAGGGAGCGCAAATCAAACCTCTACCATGGGTTGCCATAAAGTTTATCATTTCGGGAGTAATTTTTTCTGCGGCTGCTATAAAGTCTCCTTCGTTTTCTCGGTTATCATCATCAACAACAATAATGATTTCCCCATTTTTAATAGCTTCAATAGCATCTGATATTTTATCCAATCTATCTTTTGGCATAATTGGCTTTATTTTTTAAGTTTTTTAATTGCTCGTTTATTTTTTTCAAAGGAATAATGATTCGATCAAAGTCAACAATTCCTCTATCTCCTGAAGCTCGTTTTGTTAAATAAAGTGCAAATAGCCCGATAATCAGAACAGAAGTCCAACTTCCAATAAAAGGACTAATACTACTATCCTCAGCTGCATTTTTTCCAAACAAACCAATGTAGTGATAGGACAGAAAAATTAGAATTGCCAATACTACAGGTAAACCTAGGCCTCCTTTCCTAATGATTGCTCCCAAAGCAGCTCCAACCAAGAACAAAAAAAATACTCCAAAGCTCAAAGTGTATTTATCGTGGAATGAACTTTTGTGGAGATTAATCAGTTTTTGTTGAATAAAAAAATTCTTTTTCTTTCCTTCAACATTCCTTAAAATTCCTCTAGCATTCATTAGGGCCGTATGAATTACTTGTTTGTGTCTGTAATGATGTTCATGGGTAATGAAACTCAAAGGATTTCTTAATTCATTGAAAATTGAATCATTTAGAACAACTCCTTCTTCAGAGCTTTTAAGAACATCAGATCCATTTATTTTCCTAAAATTTTTGGCGAATAGTTCTCGAATTCTATTGTACTTTATTTCTAAGGAATCAATACTTTCATCCAATTGATCCACTTTTTGCATTCGAAAAGTGCTTTTATAATTTTCTTCAGAAAGATCTACATTATTGAATTGCGTTAAATCAATATTCATGATATATTTCTCAAACTTTACTTTACTGTGTGGAATCTTTCTTTTGTCTTCAGATTTTTCAGGAGTAATTTCTTCGTATCGATTCCCATCAAAAAGAAACAATTGAAGTTGATCGCCAATTTCACCACTTTTTAACTCTCCAGTAGCTGCTTTTATTACAATGTTATTTTTTTGATTTGGGAGTTTTTCATGAATGATTATGTCCCTTAATAAGCGATCTTCATCTCCATATTTCTCATTTACCTTGATGTTCATTTGTCCTAAATCATTGAACACACCTTCGGTTATGGCAAGTGCAGGTTTTAGTTTAGCAAGGTTTCTTCTTAGATTAAATGATTTTACTTCGGCAAAAGGCATGATATAGTTTGTAAAATAAAAACTACCAATCCCTAAAAAAAAGTGAAAAACAACAAGACCCAACATGGCTCTTTGCAAGGAAATTCCGGTTGATTTCATTGCCGCAAATTCATAATTCTCAGCGAAGGTCCCGTAGGTCATTATTGAGGCCAACAAAACAGATAAGGGAAGAACTAAAGGAACAAGTTTAGGGGAATAGTAAAGTAAAAACTTTAAAATAGTTCCAATGTCAATACCTTTTCCAGCAAATTCATCAATAAACAACCAAATTGTTTGAATAATAAAAATCAGCATCAAGATTATAAAAACACTCAACAATCGTTGAATGTAGGAAACCAAGATATAGCGATCTAGAATTTTCATTAATTAATTATTCAAGTAGTAGTTTGGATAATCCCCCACGTTAAATTCAAAAAAATATGGAGGGAGCGTGATGTTTTCTTCTTGATTTTTTATGGTCAGTGTTGTTGTTGTTTTACCATTTCCAATTTCGATTAATCTGTAAATGGAATTTTGATCAACATCAATTCCCAACAAAAGATATTTGATATCGGTATTTTCTTCAGAAGGGATTAGTTTTATAAATTGAATATTTCGTCCCATAACCCTTTGATAAATGTCCCATTGATAATCATAGCCTTCTTTGTAAAAATTTAAAATCTGAGAGGGGTTTACATTTATTTCCTCACTATCTTCTGGAGTACTCACAGTAATTTCTTCATTTTCTGGGACGATTGTGTAGATTTTCTCTCCATCAAAAAGCTGAATGATTTCTAAAAAATCTAGTTTGTAACGATCGCCCGCTAGGGTAACCTTACCTTCTGTTTCTTGACGAATTTGTTCCTCATTATTTTCTAATACATACTTAAACTCGAAACGCATGTTTTTTTGCTTTTCAATTTTTTTCGATACTTGTTCAAGTAAATATCTGGCTTGTTTAGGCCCTTGAGCAAAAAGAAGCGAAGATGATCCAATTAAAATGATTAATAAGCGCATAAGCTGATGTTTTAGATTATTCATTATTTAATAACTGTTCTAAAGAAGTTAAATCGGGAATCAAAACCTGTCGAGCTTTACTACCTTCAAAGGGGCCAACAATTCCTGCGGCCTCCATTTGATCGATTATCCTACCAGCTCTATTATAGCCTAATTTTAATTTTCGTTGAAGTAATGAGGCTGAGCCTTGCTGAGCATTCACAATGACTTCTGCTGCATCTCTAAAAAGGGCATCGCGATCATTGATATCGATTTCCAGTGTGGATGTCTCTTCTCCTAGAAATTCTGGGAGTAAGTGTGCCTGTGCGTAAGCTTTTTGTCCACCAATAAAACCTACTACCTTTTCTACCTCAGGTGTATCAACAAAAGCACATTGAATTCGAGTGAGGTCATTTCCTTGTGTGTAAAGCATATCTCCACGCCCGATAAGTTGATCAGCTCCACCATTATCTAAGATTGTTCTCGAATCAATTTTAGAGGTTACTCTGAAGGCAATTCGAGCCGGAAAGTTAGCTTTTATAATACCTGTAATTACATTTACAGAGGGACGTTGGGTAGCAATAATCAAATGAATTCCGATGGCACGAGCTAATTGTGCAAGTCGAGCTATTGGTGTTTCTACTTCTTTTCCTGCAGTCATTATTAAATCTGCAAATTCATCAACTACCAAAATAATGTAGGGTAAAAAAGAATGTCCATCATCTGGATTCAATTTACGAGCTTTAAATTTTGTATTGTATTCTTTTAAATTCCTACACATACCGTTTTTGAGCAGTTCGTAGCGATTGTCCATTTCTATACACAACGAATTCAGGGTATGAATTACTTTAGTATTGTCAGTAATTATGGCATCTTTAGAATCAGGGAGTTTAGCCAAATAATGACGTTCTATTTTGTTATAAATATTGAGTTCAACTTTCTTTGGATCAACCAAAACAAACTTTACTTCAGCAGGATGTTTTTTGTATAGAAGGGATGTCAAAACGGCATTCAATCCAACAGATTTACCTTGCCCTGTCGCACCAGCCATAAGTAGATGGGGCATTTTAGCTAAGTCTACTACAAAAGTTTCGTTACTAATGGTTTTCCCTAAAGCAATAGGAAGCTCCATTTGTGCATTTTGAAATTTTCGTGAGGCAATAACAGATCGCATAGAAACAATACTGGGTTTCTGATTTGGAACTTCAATTCCGATAGTCCCTTTACCCGGGATTGGAGCGATAATTCGAATTCCTAAGGCTGAAAGCGAAAGAGCAATATCGTCTTCTAAGTTTTTAATTTTCGAAATACGAATACCGGCAGCAGGGACAATCTCATATAAGGTTACTGTGGGACCAATATTTGCCTTGATTTGGGCAATCTCAATTTTATAATTTTTTAAGGTTTCAACAATTTTACTTTTGTTAGCCTCCAATTCTTCTTGGTTGATGGTTATACTTCCATCTCCATAGTCTTTTAACAAATCTAGTGTTGGAAACACATATTTACTCAGTTCCAAAGTTGGATCATAGGAACCATACTTTTCTACTAACTGTTGGGATAAATTGTTTTCTAAGAGTTCTTCCTTTGTGGTATTGATTTCTATTTCCAATTCTTCCTTCGGTTCAATAGTTTTTTCAACTTCTAAAACCGGGATTTCCAATGGAATTTCATCTTTCTCAACTTTTTCAGGAATACTTTCAGAGGCTATATTTTTACTTTTATCAAATGCTGTTTCTTCAAAAGATTTGGATTTCTGTTTTTCCTCCTGGTCCTCTTTTTCAAAAAGAGACTTCAAGCGGTTTAATATGACTTCAGGAGTAATGTTCCAATGCAGAACGATGAAAATTAAACTTCCAAAAGCCAAAATTGAACCAACACCAATTTTTCCAATATAATCATATAAAAAATCAGTCATTTCAAATCCCATTACTCCACTTAGTAATGGAAAGGAGCTTGAATAAAAACCAAACAAAAGAGAAAACCAAAGCGTGTAATATAGGCCCCATGTCCATTGCTGCAATAGTTTTTCTTTGTGGGTATCAAAAAAATAAGTAAATCCAGTAAAACCAATTAAATAAGCAATAATAAAGGCTGCTAGCCCAAAAAGTTTATAAATAAAAAAATGACTGATGCTTGCTCCTAATTTAGAAAGTAAATTTTTACTTAGGACAGATCGGTCACTTAGGGCGTCTAGACTACTTTGATCTTCTTCCCAAGTAAAAAAATAAGATGTAAAAGCAATAAAAAAGAGTAAACCAACAAGAACTAAAAATCCTCCGATTAAAATCTCGCGGGTACGCTTATTCTTTTCAGAGTCAGCGGAGAATTTAGGTACTTTGGATGATAAAGATTTTTTTGCAGTCATTCCGATTTTGCATAAATAACAAAAATACAAATAATGATTTAATTAAAACTAAAAAAGCCCCCATTAAAGGAGGCTAATTATTAGTTGTCAATACTTCCTTGGACTCGTTTCATAAAAGTATTTAATGCTTCTTTTTGATTCTTACCAGCCTTTATGTCTTTTTGTACTTCTAAAGTTCCATAGAGGTTAGATATCAATTCACCCAATACATCAATCTCTTCATCTTTTATTCCTGAATGCTCTGAAATATGTTCTAAAATCTCCAGCGTTTGGATTAAATAATTCTCATCATTGTCAAAAACAAAATTCAATAGGTGTTTAATTAATGCTAGCCTCATGGGCGAATGTATTAAATAAATTAGTTTTGTTGGTCTGAATTTGATTAACTAATTTTCCATTTCTAAATGATGCAAAGGTTGGTAAATTTCTATCGTCTGCAAGTTTTCTTGAGTTTGGATTTTTTTCAGCATCAATTATTAAAAAGGTCATGCTTTGGTTTTCTGATGCCATTTTTTTGATGATTGAATATTAACCTCCTTAGGTATTGATTTAACCATCTAAGAACAAAGGGAATAATTTCTTACACTAAAATTTCTAGGGGATAATTTTTTTGACTTTAATCCCGAAATATGCATAAATGAGGGTCATGAAAGGACTCATCCAATTGAAGATTGCATAAATAAAATACTCACCTACTCCGACTCCTAAAACCCCAGATTGATATGCTCCACAAGTGTTCCAAGGAATAAGTACAGAAGTAACGGTCCCAGAATCTTCGAGCGTTCTGCTCAAATTTTCAGGAGCTAAATTTTTATCTTCAAAAGCTTTATCAAACATTTTTCCAGGCAAAACAATGGAAAGGTATTGATCAGAAGCCGTTAAATTTATTACAACACAAGAAACACTTGTGCTGGCAAACAATTGAAAAGAAGATTTAGCCATACTTAGCAAGGCATTACTTATTCTTTTTAAAGCGCCAATAGCATCCATGATTCCTCCAAAAACCATTGCACAAATAATCAACCAAATGGTTCCGAGCATACCCTTCATTCCACCAGAACTAAATAAATCATTCAGTAAATCATTGGTTGTTGTTACCGAAATGTCACTGATGATTGAATTCATAACACCTCTGTAGGCACTAATGAATGTCAAAGAAGTTGCTCCAGCAATTTCAGTAACTATATGAGGTTGAAAAATTAAGGCAAAAACACCACCGAAAATTGTTCCTGCCAATAAAGCTGCCAAAGGTGGTGTTTTTTTAATAATCAAAACAACAACCAATAACGGAACAATAAATAAGCCTAAATTGATTGTAAAACTATCTTGAATACTGTTCAATAAAACGTTCGTATCTGTTGTTCCCGAAGTATTCTGAAAAAAACCTAAGATTAAAAATACGATTAAGGTTATAATAATGCTTGGTATTGTGGTGTAGGTCATGTACCGAATGTGGGTAAATAAATCGGTGCCAGCCATAGCTGGAGCAAGGTTAGTAGTATCGCTCAAAGGTGAAAGTTTATCACCAAAGTAAGCTCCTGAAATCACAGCTCCTGCAACCATTCCTGTTGGAACATCCAATACCCTACCAATACCAATTAAAGCAATCCCAACTGTCGCAGAAGTTGTCCAACTACTCCCGGTAGCAATCGATATGATAGCACAAATGATTATACAAGCTGGTAAAAAGATATTGGGGTGTAAAATCTTAAGTCCATAGTAGATCATGGCAGGAATGATTCCACTCAAAAGCCACGTTCCTGCTAATGCTCCAACAAACAGTAAAATTAACAGTGCACCCGTAGTAGATTTTAAATTCGTTCCCACGGTTTCAATCATTAGATTATAAGACACCTTGTTTTTAAAACCTACAACAGCTGCAACAGCAGCTCCAATGAGTAAAATAAATTGGTTCGATCCCCCCAATGAATCATCGCCGTATACGGTTACGTTGAAGGATAGTAAGAGAACGAGTATTATTACTGGGAGGAATGCCTGTGAAATCGATAGGGCTTCAGTCTTTTCTGACATATAAATAACTTTGATGTAATGATACGATTTTTAATTGTTATTTTATTTCTTGTTTTGATATTTATAATGATGATAAACCGCATTGATAAATCCTAAAATAACCCCTACACCAGAGATTACATAACCAATAGTAAAGAGTTTCCCAAGGTCTGTAGCTGGAGAATAATTTTCAAAACCTGCTGTAGATATTGTTATTACAGAAAAATAAGCAGCACCAATCCAAAACCACTTTTCAACATAATGATAAAATACTGTACCGATACTGATATTAAAAACAGTAATGCCTAGAAGATTAGGATATTCTTTATCACATAAAAACGAGATTATAATTTTTATGAGTTTGTATGGTTTCAATTTGGTTTTTCCAATTTATAAAATATATTGAAAATCAAATATTTTCTTCACTCTAGTGAGAAACATTTGTATTTTTGTATTTCAATCTTTAAAAAAAGAAATGATGAGTAAATATGATGTTGCTGTAATTGGATCGGGACCTGGAGGTTATGTTGCTGCTATCCGATGTTCACAATTAGGAATGAAGACAGCCTTGATAGAAAAGTACAGTACTTTAGGGGGAACCTGTTTGAATGTTGGATGTATTCCTTCTAAAACCTTGCTCGATTCTTCGCATCATTACGAGGATGCAGTTAAGCATTTTGACACGCATGGAATTGAAATCCCCGGCGAGATAAAAATCAACTTTGAAAAAATGATTAGGCGCAAACGCACAGTTGTAGAACAAACTACCAAAGGCATTGAGTTTTTGATGGATAAAAATAAGATTACCGTTTATCATGGCTTAGGAAGTTTTGTGGACTCAACACACATTAAAATTAATGGAACAAAAAAAGAAACCATTGAAGCAAAGTACAGTATCATAGCTACGGGATCCAAACCTGCTACGCTGCCTTTTATTTCTTTGGATAAAGAACGCATTATTACCTCTACAGATGCCCTTGAATTAAAAGAAATACCCAATCATCTTATTATAATAGGAGGTGGGGTTATTGGTTTAGAACTTGGTCAAGTTTATAGAAGACTAGGGGCAGAGGTTTCTGTGATAGAATATGCAAATCGAATAACTCCTGCAATGGATAGTTCATGCTCTCGAGAATTGACAAAAGTTTTGAAAAAGCAAGGAATAAAATTTTATTTGTCACACGTTGTAAACAAAGTAAATAGAAAAGGTTCTACTGTAAAAGTAACTGCAACTGACAAAAAAGGAACTCAAGTTACTTTTGATGGTGATTATTGTTTAGTTTCTGTAGGTCGAAATCCCTATACTGATGCTTTAAATGCTGATGCAGCGGGTGTGCAACTAAACGAAAGGGGACAAGTTGAAGTAAATGATCGTCTACAAACTACTACGACCAATATTTATGCAATAGGAGATGTGATTCGTGGAACGATGTTAGCACATAAGGCAGAGGAAGAAGGAGTAATGGTTGCGGAGTTTTTAGCGGGTCAAAAACCTTATATTGATTATAATTTGATACCCAATGTTATTTATACTTGGCCAGAAGTTGCTTCGGTTGGTAAAACAGAAGAACAACTTAAAGAGGCAGGTGTAAATTATAAGAGTGGTCAATTTCCCATGAGGGCTCTGGGGCGTGCTCGTGCAAGCATGGATACTGACGGTTTTGTCAAAATACTAGCCGATGCTGCTACAGATGAAGTCCTTGGGGTTCATATGGTTGGAGCTCGAGTTGCAGATTTAATAGCAGAAGCAGTAACAGCAATGGAATTTAGAGCCTCGGCAGAGGATATTTCGAGAATGAGTCATTCGCATCCTACTTATGCTGAAGCAGTAAAAGAAGCTGCATTAGCTGCTACTGAGAATAGACCCTTACACATTTAGGTTATTTCCAAATGGAATTTTATATAATTTTGCTTTTTTGATAAAAAGAAACCATTAATTCAGCAATTTCAGAACCTGCATCTTCTTGCAAAAAATGACCTCCTGAAATCGTTTTGTGGTTCATGCCTTTTGTTCCGGGAATTAATTTTCTAAAAACCTGATCTCCACCTTTTGTAATAGGATCTTGATCGCTAAATAAGTTTAAAAAGGGTTTATTCCATTTAACTAGAATCTTCCAAGCTTTTTTGTTGTTGTCACTTTCTGGATCCTCTTCTGAAGTAGGAACTAAAGCAGGGAATACACGAGCTCCTGCTTTGTATTCATCGTTTGGAAATGGTGCATTGTAGGCTTTGATAATTTCATTGGACAAAGTTTTAGTAGTTGCATTCTGAAGAACGGTAGCAACGTCAAATTTGGGACTGGTTGCTGCAAAGTTTTGCCAATCTAAAAAAGCTTGAGGAGGTTTTACACTTCCTGTGGGTAACATGGTATTTCCAGCGACAACGGACTTAAAATTTTCAGGATTTGCAGTAAGTAAACGCAATCCAATCAATCCTCCCCAGTCTTGAATAAACATGTTGATGTTTTTTAAATCCAAATGATCCAATAAGTTTTGGATCCAATTGATGTGCTTGCCATAAGTATAATCCGATTGCTTTGCTGGTTTGTCTGATTTACCAAACCCAATAAGATCAGGAGCAATAACTCGCATACCTTTGTTAATTAGAATTGGAATCATTTTCCGATAAAGATACGACCAACTTGGTTCTCCGTGAAGGAGCAACACCAAAGGATCTTTTGGATCACCTTCATCGAGATAGTGCAGACGTAAATTACCTTCAACAGAACAATAGTTCTCTTGAAAAGAATAATCTTCTAGGTTTTGAAATGCAGAATTTGGTGTCCTTAGTATTTTCATAATTCACAATTTAATTCAGGATTTCCGGCCCAGTTTACAGCTTCTGTCAACAAGAGTTGGTAAAAGGGTTCTTCATAATACCTGGCTTTGTGCCCCAGCGCGCTGTAAAAGGATTTTCCTTTCCCCACACAATTGTACCAAACAACAGGATGATCGTCTCCCATACCAAAATCCTTACTTTTCAATAAACCATTTTCGAGAGTCCCACTCATAATCATATCGGTTTCATTGAGGGTGTATAAAACATGAGCTCCTTTATCTCTCGGACTTTCAAAAAACACATACCATTCATCTTCGCGTTCCCAACTCAAAGGAAATTTATCACTGGCCGGAAAGCTCCTTGGAGACTCTCTGTTCATTGTTCCTGTTTGAAACTGCGGGACCATTGGATGATGAGAAAATACAGCACGAATCAATTCATCGTAATACCAGTCCCATTGGTGCGAATCATCTCCAGTTCCATGAAAACCAACAAAACCACCACCACCTTCGATATAATTTTTGAAAGCGATTCGTTGGTTTTTGTTTAAAGTCTGACCTGTAACATTATTCCAAACAACAACATCAAAAAGAGATAGTTGCTCTTGGTTATGAATTGCACCATTATCAGAAATAATAAGTTTCCAGTTGTTTTCTAAAGCTAATTTTTTGAAGGTGCTTTTGGCGGCTGGAATTGCTTCTTCATGAACCCAGGCATTTGCTTTGGAATACAATAAAACATTGAAATTGTTCCCATCAAGATTTAGTTTAGGTGGAATAGTTTCAAAGGTTTTCCATCCAATTTTTGCTTTGTAAACCATCAAACCAATTTGCCCAACTTTAAAAAGAATTAAAACAACAATGATTCCAACAACAAATAAAATTATTTTTTTCATAAAACTAACTAAAGGGTGGTGTTTGTTTGAATTTTAATTTTCTCCAAAGTATTAAAAATAATTCACTTCTGTATTGATGAATAAGCATACTAAGCAATAAACATATAATAACAAAGAAGAATGCCCCAACGCTGCTTTGAACTAATGAGCCTGAATATTTAAAGTATTTGTAAACCCCAATTCCACTTATGCTTCCATAAAAAATAAAGTAATGAATGATGTAAATACTCAAAGTTTTTTGCCCCATCCAAACCCAAAAACTTCTTGAGAAAAGGCGATTCATTATTATGAACATTCCCAGTAAAACAAAAACATCTCCTAGTCTAATAAATAAGAAGTTATCATAAGCAACTTGTCGAAAAAGATACCAATCGGTTTGATTATAAATCCAAATAAAAAGTGGAGATGATTTAAAAATCAAAAGGATACCCAGCACAGTAAATCCTAAACTTTTTAAAATAAGTTTTTTCATCTTGTAGCCAAAAATTATTGCAATACTTGCACCTATACTCACATATCCAATCCAGGGGAAAAGATAAAAAACACCTCCATTGACTTTTGTCAAATAAACGCTCAAAAAATATGGGAGTGTGGAGAAGGTTTTATTTGTATAAATAGGTTCACACACAAAAACAAGGAAACCAAATCCTAGGAAAACGAAGAGCAACCCTTTTTTTAAAAAACTTAAGAGAGTGTAAATTCCAACAACAAAAATTAATCCCAGACCGATGATTTGAAGTACATCGGGCTTAAAAAAAGAAGCATTTAACTCTCCATTTAATAGCAAAGGAAGGTTTAAACGCAATATATACCCCCAAATGATTAATTCCAAACCCCGGTGAATCCCTTTTTGTATTCTTGGATTTTTAAACCCTTGCACCTTATTTCTGAGAAGTAAAAACATTACTACCCATCCAGTTACTAGAAAAAAAACTGGAGCAGTAAATCCTCTGCAATAAAGCCAAAAATCATAAAATAAGTTTTCTTCAGGCTTAAACTCAGGAGCTAATATTCCGCTGATGAAATGTCCTTGAAGCATCATCAAAATTGCAAAGGCT
>Ga0233438_10004063_pt1 | contig 13089 bp, 16 predicted proteins | sample SI_123_September_FD_182720 | JGI IMG/M metagenome (GOLD analysis project Ga0233438, IMG submission 182720) | Seawater microbial communities from Saanich Inlet, British Columbia, Canada - SI_123_September2016_10_MG | ecosystem: Environmental > Aquatic > Marine > Inlet | place: Canada: British...
GAATTAGAAAAGGACCGGCGCCAACAAATATGGAGATTCCTAAATTTGAATTTGTTGACAGTAACATAATTAAGATAGGATAAATTTTATGAGCGATCACGAATACACACCAAAGTCTAATTTAGGAAAATGGTTTAACGATCGTCTTCCGCTTCTAACTTTAGGTGCACATCTTACAGATTACCCAACGCCTAAAAATTTAAATTACTGGTGGACATTTGGTGGAATTTTGACTTTTTGTTTATTAACTCAAATTATTACAGGAATTGTTTTAGCCATGCACTACGTAGCTCATGCTGATTTAGCTTTTGCTAGCGTGGAGCATATCATGAGAGATGTAAACTATGGTTGGTTAATTCGCTATATCCATAGTAACGGAGCTTCAATGTTCTTTCTTGCAGTTTACATTCACATTTTTAGATCATTGTTTTACGGTTCATACAAGTCTCCAAGAGAAGTAATATGGATTATAGGACTTTTAATTTATCTTTTAATGATGGCCGCAGCATTTATGGGTTACGTTTTACCATGGGGACAAATGAGTTTTTGGGGGGCAACGGTAATTACTAATTTGTTTAGCGCAATACCTCTTGTAGGCGAAAGTATAACAACATGGTTATGGGGCGCTTACTCTGTAGACAATCCAACTTTAAATAGATTTTTTAGTTTGCACTATTTAATACCTTTTTTAATTTTAGGTTTAGTTGTTTTACACATTTGGGCTTTGCATGTACCTGGCAACAACAATCCTGTGGGAATTGATATTAAGAAACCTTCTAAAGACACAGTTCCATTTCATCCTTACATTACTATTAAGGATACTTTTGCATTGTTAATGTTTATGATTATCTTTGCAGGTTTTGTATTCTTTTCACCCAATGTATTGGGACATTCTGATAATTATATTCCTGCTAATCCTTTAGTTACACCAGCACATATTGTACCTGAATGGTATTTATTACCTTTCTATGCAATTTTGAGATCTGTTCCAGATAAGTTGGGCGGAGTAATTTTAATGTTCGGTGCAATTTTTATATTATTTGTTTTACCTTGGTTAGATACATCTAAAGTTAGGTCAGCAGTTTTTAGACCAATCTACAGACAATTTTATTGGATATTTGTTTTAGATGTTTTAATGCTTGGCTATATGGGAGCAATGCCTGCTGAGGGAATCTATTTAGTTTTAGCTAGGGTAGGAACTATTTATTATTTTGCTCACTTTATCATTGTGATGCCTGTAGTCGGATTGTTAGAAAAAACAGATCCAATTCCTATGAGTATTTCAGAGCCAGTACTAAGTGGTGGCGCAGATCCAGCACTCGCTAGGAAGGATAATGAAAAGATCTAATATAAAAAATCTTTTATTTATTGCCACTTTATTGTTAGCTTTTACAGCTAAGCTACATAGCGCCGGAGAGGAGTCCGAACCCTTAAAGGTCGATTGGAGCTTTAAAGGCATAACTGGTAAATTTGATAGAGCATCGCTGCAAAGAGGGTTTCAAGTTTATAAAGAAGTCTGTTCATCTTGCCATTCTATGCAATATTTAAGCTATAGAAATCTTGGTGAACCAGGTGGCCCTGAATTTTCTGAGCAAGAAGTAAAAGCTATTGCTGCCAGTGTGGAGGTTACTGATGGTCCCGATGAACAGGGCGAAATGTTTACAAGACCAGGAAGACCAGCAGATAAATTTAAAAGCCCATATCCAAATGTTAAAGCTTCTATTGCTGCAAATGGTGGAGCCTATCCTCCTGACATGTCAGTGCTGGTTAAAGCAAGACCGGGAGGTTCAAATTATATTTATTCAGTGCTAATGGGATATGAGGATCCACCAGAAGACGTATCATTAGACGATGGTGTGTATTACAATAAATACATGATTGGAAATAAAATTAAAATGGCCTCACCACTAACTGAGGATATTGTAGAATATTCTGACGGAACTCAAGCGACCGTAGATCAAATGTCTAGAGACGTAACAACTTTTTTAACTTGGGCAGCTGAACCTGAATTAGAAGAAAGACATAGGACAGGTGTAAAAGTAATTATTTATTTAATTCTTTTAACAACTTTAGTTTACTTAAGTATGAAGAAAATTTGGTCACGGGTTGACACGGAAGTATAAAACGTCTCCATCTTTTACAATATAATCCTTACCCTCAATTCTTAATTTACCGTTCTCTTTACATTTTTCTGCACTGCCATATTTTATGAAGTCCTCACACGTTACAGCTTCAGCCCTTATAAAATTTTTTTCAAAATCTGTATGGATAACACTAGCGGCTTTTGGCGCCAGGGTATTTTTTTCAACTGTCCAGGCTCTGCTTTCTTCTGGTCCTGAGGTAAAAAAAGTGTCAAGATTTAATAGATCATATCCTTTTTTTATTAATTGATTTAGACCGGTTTTATTTAGACCTATTTCTTTCATAAATGTCTCTCTCTCATTATTATCTAGACCCATTATCTGATCTTCAATATCAGCACATATAGTGACAATTTTTTCATTAGAATAAGTCTTTTTTACACTCTCGGTAAAAGCATTGCCGTTTGCAAGGCTCTCTTCATCAACATTACACACTATAATTTTTGGTTTTATACTCAATAATCCTAGAGTAGATAAAAATTTTTTCTCAAATTCATCCCTTATAATTAATTCTTTACCCTCGTCCAATTGACTTAATTTTTCTTCAAGCAACTCTACTTCTTTATCTTGAAGCAATTTTTTTTTACCTTTTTCAAGTTTTTTTTGAATAATATCTAAATCAGAGAGCATTATTTCAGTTTTAATTGTCTCTAAATCATCAATAGGATTGATTTTTGAATTGACGTGAGTAATCTTATCAGACTCAAAACATCTTATTAAATGAATGATTGCATCAACTTCTCTTATGTGGGAAAGAAATTTATTACCTAATCCTTCACCTTTTGATGCCCCTTTCACTAATCCCGCAATATCTACAAAGGTTATATTAGTATAGATCTTTTTTTTGGAATTCGATAATTTGGTTAATTGATCTAATCTTTCATCAATTACATCTACAATACCGATATTTGGATCAATAGTACAAAAAGGAAAATTAGCAGCCTCTGCGTTTTTGGAAGCTGTTAAAGCATTGAATAAAGTGGACTTACCTACATTTGGCAGTCCAACTATCCCACACTTAAATCCCATTAAGGTTTTGATTTACTTTACTTGAAAATAGATCTATTTTTTTTTGAATTAAAGTAGGAAGTTGTTTAACAATATTTTCTGTAATGTCATTTATTTTTTCTTCCTCATCTTCTTTAAAATCTTCTAGTACATGATTGTTGACTTTTTTCTTTTGTTTTGGGTGTCCAATTCCTATACGTACTCTTGAATAATCTGTACCGATAAATTTGTCTATCGACTCGATACCATTATGACCTGCGCTACTTCCACCAAATTTTGCTTTTATTTTACCAAAATCGATATCCATATCGTCATGAAAAACAAAAACATCTTTTGCATCAATTTTAAAATAATCAATCAACTCTTTAATAGCTGTTCCAGAATTATTCATAAAAGTTAGTGGCTTGATAGCGTATATCTTTTTTTCATCAATATTTCCTGTTGTTAACAATCCTTTGAATTTAGGTTTTTGTTTGGAAAGTTTAAAGTGCGTGTTTATAGCATCAATAATTTTAAAACCAATATTATGTCTTGTATTTGTATAGTTGGATCCAGGATTTCCTAATCCGACGAGTAAAAGCATATTAATTATTTCTTTTCAGCAGGTTTCTTATCTTCTGATTTTTTGTTTGCACTATCTTTAGACTTGTCATCTTTTTTATCAGCATCACCTTCTTTTGCAGCTGCTTCAGCACCTTCAGCTGTGGCCTCTCCATCTGCCCCTTCAGTTGTAGTTTCACCTTCTGCTGGTTTTTCAGGTTCTTTCATAACTGTTGGCGAGGCAACAGTCGCTATAACAAAGTCTCGATCTATAATAGTCGGAGTAACATTTTCTTTTAATTTAACGGAAGAGATTTTTATACTCGTGCCAATGTCTGTACCGGCTAGATCAATAACTATTTCATCTGGTATATTTTCAGCCGGACATTTAAGTTCAACTTTTCTTCTAACGATATTTAAAACACCGCCTCTTTTTAACCCTGGTGAGTCAGGATGATTAATAAATTTAACAGGGATTTCCAAAATAATTTTTTTACCGGGAACTATTCTCATAAAATCTATGTGAATAGGCTCCTCAGAAACAACATGGAATGCAACATCTCTTGGAATTACTTTTTCTTTTTTTCCATCAATATTTATCTCTAAGACTTTCGAGAGAAATGTATCTGAGTTAACTAAATTTTTTAAATCTTTTTTTTGAACTGAAATATTCTGGTTTGTATTCTTACCGCCGTATAAAATAGCCGGTATTAGCCCTTCTGATCTCAATTTATTATTTGATCCTGAAGAGGTAATCTCTCTTTTAATTGCCTTTAAATCACTCATAATTTATTGAAGACGGTATATAACCCAAGATTGTAACCAAAACAAGAGTTAATTAAATAAATCTGACACAGAATTTGAATTAGCTATTCTTTTTATTGCTTCCGACATCAATGATGCGATAGACAAGACCTCAATTTTATTATTGTTTTTAATCTTTTGAGAATTGTCGATTGTGTCAGTTATAATTAGTTTCTTGATTTTTGAATTTTTTATTTTTTTAGCAGCTTCTCCACTTAAGACTGCATGAGTAATAAAAACAAATACTTCTTTAGCTCCCCTTTTTTTTAAAGCTTCAACAGCATTTATAATAGTTCCGCCACTATCAATTATGTCATCGACAATGATACAAGTTTTATTTTTTACATCTCCTATAATATTCATGACCTCAGATCTACCTGGAGCAGGCCTTCTTTTATCAATAATTGCAAGATCAGCTTTTATCCTAGTTGCCAAAGCCCTTGTTCTTGTAACACCACCCATATCAGGAGAAACACAAACTAAATTTTTTGATGTAATTTTTTTTTTTATAAACTTTGAAAACAACGGAGTTGTAAACAAGTTATCAACCGGCATATCAAAAAATCCTTGAATTTGACCTGCGTGCAAATCAACTGTCACAATTCTATTTGCCCCAGCATTTGTCAATAGGTTGGCTACAACTTTTGCTGATATTGATGTTCTAGGCGCAACTTTTCTATCTTGTCTTGCATATCCAAAATACGGAATAACCGCGGTAATAGTTTTCGCTGAAGATCTTTTTAAAGCATCAATCACTAAAAGCAGTTCCATTAAATTATCATTGGCTGGATTTGAAGTAGACTGAACCACAAACACGCTGTTGCCTCTTATGTTTTCATTTATTTCTATATAGATTTCTCCATCTGCAAATCTTCTAATATTAGTATTGATTAATTTTAATTTTAGATTTTTAGCAATATTTTTACTTAATTTTAAATTGCTAGTTCCTGATAAAATTTTCATGAAGTATTAATACTTATACCTTATTTCCATATCTTTTCAAATTAATAAAGTTTAGGCATACATATTACAGAAATACATCTACCGTAATCTTTCTGATCTAATTTTGTTGATCTCCTGTAACTAAAAAAATTACTTTTTTGGGTAAAAGTATCTCTATCAATTTGATCAACTTTAACTTTACATTTTAAAAGCTTATCAGTTACAAATTTTCTTAAATTGAATTTTTTTTTATTTTTATTAAGTGAGAAGTATTTTTTATTTTTTTTAGACATATTAATAAAATTTTCAAAGAAAGGTAAATCAACCTCGTAGCTTTTTTGGCCTATACAAGGACCTATACATGCGTAAATTAGATTGTTTGAATTCATTTTTTTAATCTCATTAATAGTATTTTTAATTATATCTAAATAGGCACCTTTCCAGCCTGCATGGATACAGCCTATAATTTGATTTTTGACATCATATAAGAGAACTGGAACACAATCTGCAGTCACGACACCAAGCGCAACACCTTTCATTTTAGTTATCATCGCGTCTCCTTTAATTATTGTTCTATAATTATTTTTTTTTATTTTTACTACTTTATTACTGTGTGTTTGGTTCATTAATATTAGTTTATTTTTAGCAACACCCATCTTTTGTGAAACAGAAGTTAAATTTCTATTAATATTTTTTATGTTATCTTTTGAGCCTCTTCCGCAATTCAAGCTCTTATAAATACCTTTAGAAAATCCATTTTTTTTTGAAAAAAAACAGTGATTTAAATTTTTAAATTTTTTAAGACTTTTTGAATAAAACATTATTTGAATCCTGCAAAATTATTTTTATTAAATTTATAAGCCAAAATTACTTTAAATAAATCGCCCATAGAACTTGGACTTAATAACCTTTTAATTCTAAAATATAGGTCTGATTGCTCACTAAACTTCATTTTTTTTGCAACTATTTTAGCCCTTTCTACGATGCCCATATTTTCTAAAAATTCTTTTTGGGTAACAACATTATTAACTTTTAGACCATTTTTCAAAAAAAATTCATTAAGAAGATCAAAATTAACATGAGCAGTAATATCTGCTTTACCCAAATTATCTAATAAATTATTTTTCTTGTGCTTAATAACAGACTGCAAAGTATTTTCATTAATAGATTTTAAATAACCATAATCTATCATTAGAACACATCCTTTTAATTCAGAAATTTTTTTGATTATTTTTTCTAATTCTTGAAAGCCAAATTTAGGTAACTCGATAAAATTTAATTTTTTTAAAGATTTAAAGGATTTTAACATTCTTATGTCAGTTTTCGAGGCCTTATTGAAAACTTCTTTAATTTTGTAATTTTTATCAAGGGTATAATTTTTTTCTAATATAGAATTCATTTTTCTTTTGAATTGTTTAATTGGAAGTGCATCAAAAAATTCATTTCCAAAAAATACTACTGGACCTTTCTTTATTACATTATAATTATTTATCCAATTTACTTTTTTATTTGGAATATTTTTTTTTTGTATTTTTTTTAAATAAACACTTTTTTCATATAAAAAAATTTTTTTTATAGAATTAAATTCAGGAAACTTTAAAAATGATTTTAGAAGAACATTTGTTAAACTACCGTCTCCAGGACCAAGTTCAACAATATTAAAATTTTTTGGTTTACCAAATAATTCCCACGTTGATACCATCCAAATAGCAATCATTTCAGAAAACAAATAAGAAATCTTAGGAGAAGTGATAAAATCACCTTTTTCTCCAAATGGAAGTCTAGATGTGTAATATCCTAATTTGTGATCATATAAAACATTTTTAAAAAATTCATCAATCGGAAGCATCCTAGATTTCTTAAAAAATTTTATATTAGATTTCATTTTTTTTTAAAACACCCAAGATCACAAAGCCACTCAAAATCATAATAAAGCTTAATATTGTCCCCATGCTAATTAAATTAAACAGGTAGCCTATCTGTAAATCTGGTTCTCTAAATATTTCTGATATGATTCTAAAAATACCATAATAAATTAAAAATAAATATGAGCTTGCCCCAATTTTATACTTTCTTTTGAAAATTAGAATATTTAGAATTAAAAATAAAATAATTCCTTCCATGATGGCCTCATATAATTGTGAAGGATGTCTAGGCAGCATATCTACTAAAGGAAAAACTACACTCCAGGGAAGACTAGTAACCTTACCAATCAATTCACCATTAATAAAATTAGCTATACGTCCAAAAAAAATTCCAATAGGTGCAACACAAGCTATTACATCTAATAAAAAAAAAGCTGAGACCCTCCTTTTTTTTGAAAATAAATATGCACCAATTATTATTCCTATTAAAGCCCCATGAAATGACATCCCTCCTTTCCAGACTTTAATAATTTCTACTGGATTTGATATGTAATATTCAAAATTATAAAAAATTACATAACCAAATCGCCCGCCTAAAATAATGGAAAAAATTAAATAACTAATAAAATCATCGAAATCATTAAGCTTAAAATTAAGATTAGTATTTTTTAAGATGTGATTGATAATTTTCTTTCCAAACCACCACCCAATTACAATTCCAAAAATATATGCTAGAGAGTACCATCTAATGACAATGAACCCAAAATCTATTAAAATAGGGTCTAAATTATGGATGTACATGGTTTCTTATATCATATTTGAAATTAGTATTACCATCAAATAAGGTAAGTTATGAGTAACTCAGAAAAAATTTTAAAATCATTATCTAGTTTAATTGAAAATGGCATTTTAACATCTGAGGATATTAAAAAAGAAATATCTACAGACCTCAAGTTTACAAGAGATAAAATAATTAATAAACTTGATCTTGTTTCTAGAGATGAATTTGAGGTTTTAAAAAAAATTGTTCAAAAACAGAACAGAATTATTGAAAAATTAAAAAAAATAAAAAAACTAAAAAGGTAAAGAAATTTTAACTTGTAATCCCTTGTATTTACTTTTATTTAATTGAATATTGCCACCATGGGAGTTTATTACATCTTCTACAATAGCCAAGCCCAATCCAACACCAGATTGATTTAAACTTCTACTTTTATCTAATCTAAAAAAAGGTTTAAAAACATTCTTATATTGATCTTCTGGAATTCCAGGACCGTCATCCTCAATGGTCACCAAGGCCCTTTTATTTCCTTTTTGAATATCAACGTAAACTTTATCTCCATAAGTCAAACCATTTTGTATTATATTTTCAAACGATCTTCTCAAGGCCGTAGGTCTACCTTGTAACTCTATATCTTCACCTTGATATTCATAAATTAATTTATCATTATTAAAATTTTTCTTTATAGAATTTAAAAGATTATTTATATTAATTTTTATTGTATTTTCTTTAGATTGAGTTTTAGCAAATTGTAAATAGTCATTTAGCATTCTTTCCATTTCATCAATATCTCTAGACATATTTTCTGAAATATCTTTTTGTTTTAACATTGCTAGTTGTAATTTTAGACGAGTTAAAGGTGTCCTTAAATCATGGCTGATACCTGAAAGCATTTCTGCTCTTTGATTGAGATGACGATTAATTCTTTTTGCCATTCTATCAAACTCAAAGGCCGCCTTTCTAATTTCTTGTGACCCAGATGCTCTAAAGTTATTAATATAATCTCCTTTTCCAAATCTTTCTGCAGCCTTTGCTAATTTGACAAGAGGTTTTGTTTGATTCTTTAAAAAAATTAAAGCAATGATAATCAAAACCAATGAAGGAAGTGTTGTCCACAAAAGAAAAAGTCTTACCGAAGAAGCAGATATCATTTCTTTTGGAACTAAAAATTCAATAACATCATTTCCTGAGCGTATCTTAATTTCAACTGCATTCTTAAATTTAGAGGTATTAAACCAGTAATTATTGTTTCCAAAAACCGATTTTAATTCTCTTCTTAATGACCTATCCATTGGACTAAATTTTCGCTCCCCGCTGTGGCCAGGAAAGACTTGTTGATTAATTCCAATCTCGAAGTTAAAGTTATTTTTATAACTGTCTGTGAAAAAATCTAAATTTTTTTTATCATTTTGGTAAACTTCCTCGATAGTTTTAAGCTGGTTGACTAAAGATCTTGTTATATTTTTGTTAGCTTTTATCCAGATGCTGTCATAAAAAACAATTGTAATAATAATTTGCAAAATTATTGTTGGGGCAGCAACAATAATTAAAGCTCTATAAAAAAGTCTTTTAGGTAAGATATATTTAATAAAATTATTCAATCCAGAGAACATATCCTGAGCCTCTTATTGTTTGAAGATATTTGGGTTTTTTTGGATCCGATTCTAGTTTCTGTCTTAATCTTGTGATCATGACATCAATAGACCTTTCTTGATTAATTCCAGAAATCCTTTTTATTTCTTCCCGAGAGTATGTTGCACCGGGGTTTGCTAACATTTCAACTAATACCTTTTTTTCTGTATTATTAATTTTTGCAGGTTTGTCATTTATGTAAACTACCATTTTATTTAAATCAATTATGGCAGAACCAATGTTGTATTTTGATTTTAAATCAATTTTGTTATTTTTATTAATTATATTTCTAATCCTAAGTAATAATTCCTTTGGCTCAAAAGGCTTGCCTAAATAATCATCAGCTCCAAGTTCTAAACCTTTTATTCTATTTTCCACCTCACCTTTTGCAGTGAGGAGTATTATAGGAACTTTAATTTGTTTTTTTATCTCTTTAGTTAATTCATACCCATTCTGTCCTGGCATCATTACATCTAAAATAATTGTGTCAAATTTTAAATATTTTAATCTCTCTTTGGCATGATCTGCATTTTCTGCAGTTGATACAATATAATTATTTCCAGATAAATAATCTTTTAAAAGATCCCTTATTCTGTTGTCATCATCGACAATTAGTATATGATTTTTACTATTTTCCATCTATTATCTTTTTTAAAACATCTTTAAATTTGATCACCGAGTCAGAACTTGAATTTTTTAGAGCATCAAATATTCTTTTTTTTTGAGTTTTATACACCGTCTCAAAAAATGACTTTCCATCTTTATCTAAATACAAGTTTTTTTTTCTTGTGTCGGTTTCATCCTTAATTTGTTTAACCATATTAGATTTTATCAAATCTCTTAAAACTCTATTTAAACTTTGTTTTGTAACTTTTAATCTAAAAATTAATTCTCCTAAATTAATACCTGGATTTCTTTCAATAAGATTTAAGGCCCTTAAGTGTGCTGGCCCAAAGAATTTTTTTGACAAAACTTCTTTAGGGTCAGAGAAAGTCTCCCTATACGCATAATAAAGTAATTGTATAAACTCTTTAATCTGTTCATCTTTAAGGTAAAGCAAATCTTTCATAATGGTAAGTTATATTGACTTATCCTTATTATGAATATACTTTTTTATAAATAAAAAATCTATATATTTACTATAAATGGAAAGTATACCTTACGACAAACGGTCAGGAAAAATATGGTTTAACGGCAAAACTGTTAACTGGGCTGACGCAAATATTCATATTCTGAATCATGGATTACATTATGCAAGTTGTGTATTTGAAGGAGAGAGAGTTTACGATGGAGAAATTTTTAAATTGGAAGAGCATACCGAAAGGCTTTTTTATTCGGCTAAAAGAATGGGTATTAAAGTTCCATATAATCAAACAGAAATAAACAAAGCATGTAAAAATATTGTAAATATTCAAGAAGTTAAAAATGGTTATGTAAGACCGTTAATTTGGCGTGGAAGTGAAATGATGGCTATATCAGCACAAAAAAATAAAATACATGTTGCAGTAGCAACTTGGGAATGGGGTTCCTATTTCGATCCAAAATTAAAATTAAACGGAATAAAACTAAATATTTCTAAATGGAGGAGGCCAGCACCAAACACAATTCCTTGGGATACCAAAGCCGCCGGATTGTATATGATTTGCACTTTATCTAAACATGAGGCTGAAGCAAAAGGGTTTACAGACTCATTAATGCTAGACCATGATGGAAATATTGCTGAAGCTACTGGAGCTAATATATTTTTTAAAACTAACGACGGAGAACTACATACACCGATTCCAGACTCATTTTTAGACGGAATAACAAGAAGAGAAGTAATTAAAATAGCAAAGTCTAAAGGTGTGAAAATCACTGAAAGAAAAATTAAGCCAGAGGAAATGAAAAATTTTGATGGTTGTTTTTTAACTGGAACCGCGGCCGAAGTAACACCCGTATCGCAAATAGCAGAATATAATTTTAAAGTTTGTCGCCTAATTACCGATCTTAATGAGTCATATCAAAATTTAGTTAGAAAAAAATCAGCTGCTTAATCTTTCTCAGCAATAATTAAAACAGACCATGCAAGTTTCCTAAAAATTTTAATTTTAAATAAAAATTGATCAATAGTTTTTAGAATATTAAATATAGTAGAATCTTTTGGTGAATTATAAAATGGGAAAAAAATTAAAGTTAAAAAACCATAGTATTTAATTTCTATTTTAGAAAACTTATTTATAATTAAATCAAAATCATCACCCACCAGCGGATGTTCATCAACTGATCTTGATTTAGGTGTAAGTTTTCTATAAAGATTTATTAAAGGATTAGTGCCTAAAGGCTCGATAAATAAAAAACTTCCTCTAGGTTTTAAAATTCTTTTTAATTCCCTTAAACAAATATCAAAGTTTAAATGATGTAAGATGCCTGTTCCGTAAACTATATCAAATGTATTGTCTTTAAATTTTGTTTTTTCACAGTTTTCTACCAAAAGTTCAATATTTTCATTTATCACAGAGTTTTTTTTTGCTTTATCTATGGAGATTTCAGAAATATCAATTCCTATAATTTTTTTAGGATTAAACTTTATTACTTTTTTTAGAGAGTTTCCAATGCCACAACCATAATCTAATATAACAGAATTATTTGAATTTAATTTCAAAAAATTAAAAAAATCTTCATTGGAATTATAAATTGCTTTATAAAAAATATCTTCAAATCTTCCTTTTGCCCGTGACTGCAGTTTATTATGAAATTCTTTTTCTCTTATATTTTTATCTGATAAATTCATTTTTGATCCCTTGTATCTTGATCTATAGCGTGATCAATACCTTTTCTTACATAATTATAACCTGTGTAAAGAGTTAAAAAAGCAGAGAGCCATAAAAGAATTATTCCAATTGTTTGAGCATTATAGTCTTGGAAGTTAATAATTTTATTTCCACTTTCTCCGGTAAGTAGAATAGCAATCGATATCATTTGTATAAATGTTTTAAGTTTAGATAGACTTGTAACTTGCATTGCAATCTGACCTTTCGCAAGAAATTCTCTCAAACCAGAAATTAAAATTTCTCTTGTTAGTATTATTATTGCAGCGATTACTTCATAATTTTTTATTGTTTCGTTCATTACAAGAAGTATTAAAGCTGCTGCCACTAATATTTTATCAGCTATTGGATCTAAAAGTTCTCCTAATTTTGACTCTTCTTTAAATATTCTAGCCCACAATCCATCAAGGTAATCTGTAAAACTAGCTAAAGCGAATAAAAAAAATGGTATTAAGTCTCCAAAAAAACCCGGAATAAAAAATGTTAAAACAAATATAGGAACAATAATTATTCGTCCTATTGTGAGTATATTAGGTATTTTTAGTTTCATAGTTTATTCGTGAAAATAA
>Ga0233438_10004070_pt1 | contig 13074 bp, 10 predicted proteins | sample SI_123_September_FD_182720 | JGI IMG/M metagenome (GOLD analysis project Ga0233438, IMG submission 182720) | Seawater microbial communities from Saanich Inlet, British Columbia, Canada - SI_123_September2016_10_MG | ecosystem: Environmental > Aquatic > Marine > Inlet | place: Canada: British...
GGCGCAGATGCTGGAAAATAGGGGTTGGCTGGTAGACTGGGTGGGTACCGCGCGCGGACTAGAGAGTCGAATTGTGCCCGCCCACGGTTTTACGCTGCATACGCTGCCCGTACAGGGTCTGCGCGGAAAGGGCTTATTGTTCCGAATCAAGTCCGTGCTGCGTTTGCTCTCCTCGTTTACTGAATCTCTTGGCTTGTTGCTCAAACTGAAGCCGCTGGCTGTGCTGGGGTTTGGCGGTTACGCCTCCGGTCCCGCCGGTGTGGCCGCATTTTTGTTGCGTCGCCCTTTAGTTATTCACGAGCAAAATGCCGTTGCCGGCACGACCAACCGATGGCTTGCACCCTTAGCAAAACAGGTTTTATTGGGTCTTCCCGGAGCCTTTGAGCTGGGCGCTACGCGTCGACTGATGGGTAATCCAGTGCGTCCTGAAATCAGGGCCCTTTATGATTTAGACGACGAAATTCCAGAGGCGTTTACCCAGGACCGACCGCTGCGATTACTGGTGGTTGGGGGGAGTTTAGGTAGTGGCCCGTTGAATTCAGGGGTTCCCGCTGCGTTAGCGGGGCTCGCTGAGAACGATTCAAGGCGCCTAGACATTCGCCATCAATGCGGAGATCAACATCTGGAACCCACTCTAGAACACTACGGCGCTGCGGTGGGTGCTTCGATTGAGGTATTAGCGTTTATTGACGATATGGCCGCTGCTTATCAATGGGCTGATCTGGTGGTCTGCCGTTCGGGCGCGTTGACGGTCAGTGAGCTAATGGTTACTGGCACGGCCAGTATTTTAGTACCACTTCCCCATGCTATCGATGACCACCAGACCCACAATGCACGCATTCTCAGTGAAGCTGGAGCGGGCTGCTTGCTCCCCCAAGATTCCAGTTTGGGGCCGCAGCTGAGTGAGTTATTGCAGGGTTTCATTGCTGCCCCCCAGCGTCTCAAGGTAATGAAAGATAAGGCCATGGGGCTGGCGATGCCCAACGCCGCTCTCAAGGTTGCCGACGTGCTAGAGGAGGTAGCTCTTGCCTATTGATACCTCTAAATCCATGACTCAGCAGATGGGCGGTATACAGCATATTTTTATGTTGGGTATTGGTGGCTCCGGCATGAGTGGTATCGCTGAGGTGCTAGCCCAACTCGGTTACCGCGTATCAGGCTCCGATATCGAGGACGGTTCGGTAGTGGCGCGTCTTCGCAAGATGGGCATAGAGGTACATATCGGGCACGACGCCCAAAATATTCAAGGTGCCGATGTCTTAGTGACATCAAATGCAGTTCCTCACTCTGCCCCCGAGTTGGTGGCAGCGCGGGCAGCACGGCTTCCAATTGTGCCTCGCGCTGAAATGTTGGCTGAGCTCATGCGCTACCGTCAGGGCATTGCTGTAGCAGGGACCCACGGGAAAACTACCACTACCAGCCTGCTGGCCTCGGTTTTTGGCGAGGCGGGCGAAGATCCGACCTTTGTCATTGGCGGGTTGCTTAACAACGCAGGCAGCAATGCACGTTTGGGTGCGGGCCAGTACCTTATTGTTGAGGCTGATGAGAGTGACGCCTCATTCCTGCACCTACTACCCATGGTCAGTGTCGTAACAAATGTCGAGGCTGATCATATGGATCACTATGCCGGCGATATTGCCAAGTACGAACAGGCGTTTCTTGATTTTCTACACAATCTACCTTTTTACGGGCTCGCCATTTTATGTCTAGATGACCCCGGTGTGCAGAGGCTGCTGCCGCAGATTACCCGCAGAGTTGTGACTTATGGTCGACACAGCGAGGCAGACTATTGTGTGTCCTCAGTTGCAGTGACTGGCCTGAAAACAAGTTTTGAACTCTGCCGGCCCCAGAGCCGCCCATCACTGACTATTAACCTTAATATGCCGGGGGAGCACAATGCCCTGAATGCGGCGGCAGCTGCCGCGGTTGCCACCGAACTCGGCTTGCCAGACGACGCCATCGAAAAAGGCTTATCACAGTTTTCGGGTGTCGGACGTCGATTTAGCCCTCTGGGTGAGGTCGTTTGGCGTGGTGGTACTGCGCAAATGATTGATGATTATGGTCATCATCCTTCAGAGGTGCGCGCCACGCTCAACGCGGCCCGAGCAGCATTTCCGAATCGCCGCATCGTAATGGTCTTTCAGCCGCACCGTTTCTCTAGAACTCGAGATTTTTATGAGGACTTTGTCGCGGTGCTCTCCAACTGTGACTTACTGATTCTGCTTGACGTCTATGCCGCAGGTGAGGATCACATTGCGGGCGCGGACACTCGCTCCTTAGCTCGCAGTATTCGGCAGCGAGGCGTTATTGATCCCATATTTGCACCGGATATCAAAAGTGTACCCGCGGTTTTGTGTGATGTTTTAGAGCAGGGTGATCTGCTGTTAACCCAAGGGGCGGGCAATATTGGTCAGCTTGCTAGGCAGGTGGCTGAGGCCGACTGTCTTGAGGTGTTGCTATGACCTCGGCTTTGCTAGCTGACGCTCGCTTCGCTGTTCTTATGGGCGGCACCGCTGCTGAGCGGGAGATTTCACTGCAGAGCGGCGAAAACGTGGCGTTGGCGCTTGAGGCGGCAGGAAGTTCCGTGGTTCGTATTGACCCCGCGGTAGGTCAGTGGGCGGAGCAGCTGGCGGGGGTCGATTTTATTTTTAACTTACTCCATGGCCCCGGGGGTGAGGACGGTGTCTTGCAAGGCCTTTTCAATTTAATGGGGTTGCCTTACAGCGGGTCAGGTGTGTTGGGTTCTGCACTCACCATGGATAAGGCTCGTACAAAACAGCTTTGGTTGGGTATTGGCTTACCCACCCCTGAATTCACAGTGCTGACGGCAGAGTCCGATTGGTCTGACCTCATCGCGCAGTATGGGACGCTTTTTGTGAAGCCGGCTCTCGAAGGCTCCTCTATTGGTATGAGCAAAGCCAGTACAGCGGAACAGCTTGAGGCGGCGTGGGAGCGGGCACGCGCTTACCAAGGCGCGATTATTGCTGAGCGCTTCGTGGCGGGTACTGAATATACGGTAGCGATATTGGGTGATCGTGCATTACCGGCGATACGCATTGAGCCGGCGTCTGAGTTTTATGATTTTGATGCCAAATATGTATCCGAGGCCACGGGGTTTTTCTGTCCATCAGGATTGTCTTCCAGTGAGGAGACTGAGTTGGCAGCACTGGCATTGAAGGCCTTCGCTGCGGTCGATGCTGCGGTTTGGGGGCGCGTCGATGTTATGCGAGATGCTTCCGGCGATTGGCAGTTATTAGAAATCAACACTATTCCTGGAATGACTAGTCACAGTCTGGTCCCCATGGCAGCTCATGCCGCGTCAATAACGCTGATCGAGTTGGTGACTGAAATTTATCGCCTAAGTCTGGAGGTTCGCCATGCCTCGTAAGCAAGCGCGACAGGCTGTCCGCAATAAAACGGTGGTGGCCAGTGTGTCTTGGCGGCAGCGCGTACAACGCTTGTTATTAAAGATTGGTGTGACCCTAGGGTGCGTGGCAGTGCTACTGGGTGCCTTTATCACCGGATCTCACCTTTTGGATTTGCGGGTAGAGCAGTTGGTGTTAGAGGGTGCTGTAGAGCACGTTGCGGTGACAGAACTGGAGATGCAGCTGGCCCCGACCCTACAGGCCAGTTTTCTGACACTTGATTTAGATGATGTGCGTGACCAGCTGGAAAGCATGCCTTGGGTCTATCGCGCTGGGGTGCGCAGACTCTGGCCCAATACGGTGGTTATTGAAATAGAAGAGCAGCGGCCTATTGCCCGCTGGGGTTTAGATGGCTTTCTGAACCATGAGGGCGAATATTTCCCGGGGGCGTTTGACGATCGATGGTCTGATTTGGCGCGTCTTGAGGGGCCTGAGGGCTCTGAAGGCAGCATGACCCGGCGCTATCAAAGTCTGGAAGCGCTACTGGAACCCACTGAGCTGCAAGTTGTAGCACTGCATGAGGATTCGCTTGGGCAAGTCAGTGCTGAGCTGCACAACGGGGCGCTGCTGCAGCTTGGTGCAGAAAAGCATCGAGAACGAATTGGACGATTTGTCACCCTTTGGCGTGAACAGCTCGCAGACCAGCCCGTCATGCGGGTCGATATGCGTTACGAGCACGGTGCTGCAGTGGCTTTACTACCAAAATCGCAATGGGCTTCGGGAGATTTTCCCCTGGCTAACTGGCAGGAGACACCATGATGGTTAATACACCTGAAAAACGCATGATCGTTGGGTTGGATATTGGAACTTCAAAGGTTGTTGCCGTCGTTGGTGAAGTTGATGGTGAGGGCACGATTGAAGTTGTTGGCATCGGCTCCCACCCCTCTCGGGGCATGAAAAAAGGCGTGGTGGTCGACATTGAGTCGACAGTCAATGCCATACAGCGAGCCGTGGAGGAAGCAGAACTCATGGCTGGCTGCCAAATTCACTCGGTTTATGTCGGTATTGCCGGCAATCATATCCGTTCCATGAACTCTCACGGGATCGTCGCGATTCGGGAGGGGGAGGTGGTGCCTGCTGATGTTGAGCGCGTTCTTGATGCGGCTCAAGCAGTGGCCATTCCTGCAGATCAAAAAGTGCTGCATGTATTGCCCCAAGAGTATGTCATAGACAATCAAGGTGGCATTAAAGAGCCCTTAGGAATGTCGGGTGTGCGACTCGAAGCCAAAGTTCACCTTGTGACCTGTGCGGTTAATGCTGCTCAGAATATTGAAAAGTGCATCCATCGCTGCGGACTTGAGGTGGATGGCATTATTTTGGAACAGCTGGCTTCGAGCTTTTCAGTGGTTACCCCGGATGAGCGGGACCTGGGCGTGTGCCTTGTCGATATCGGTGGTGGGACATCAGATATTGCCATCTTTACTGATGGCGCCATTCGCCACACCGGGGTTATTCCCATAGCCGGGGATCAGGTGACCAGTGATATTGCAATGGCGTTACGAACGCCAACTCAGCATGCGGAAGAGATCAAGATTCGCTACGCCTGTGCTTTGGCGCAACTCGCAGGTGCTGAAGAAACGATCAAAGTCCCCAGTGTCGGTGATCGGCCGCCACGGGATTTGTCGCGGCAGTCATTAGCTGAGGTCGTTGAGCCTCGCTATGACGAGCTGTTCACGTTGATTTTGGCCGAAATTCGCCGTTCTGGCTTTGAGGAATTAATCCCGGCAGGAGTCCTGTTAACGGGCGGAACATCCAAAATGGAAGGCGCGGTAGAGCTGGCTGAGGAGATTTTTCACATGCCGGTTCGTCTGGGTGCACCCCAGTACGCCAAAGGCCTCAACGACATTATTAGAAATCCAATTTATGCCACGGCGGTTGGTTTGCTGATTTACGGCGCCCGAGACGATGAGTCCTCGGGTATGCCGGGCGGCAGCCAACTCGCCGGTGGTTTGATGACAAGAGTTCGTGACTGGTTTGGAAGGCATTTCTGAGAATTTTCAGAATGTCTGACAAGGGGAGTGCCCGGGTGAACCTGGGCTTTGTAAAAAAAGGGGAGAGTGTCCATGTTTGAATTAGTCGATAACGCACCGCAGAGCGCGGTCATAAAAGTGGTCGGCGTCGGTGGCGGTGGTGGTAATGCCGTCCGACATATGATCGAAAATAACGTAGAAGGTGTGGACTTTATTTGCGCCAATACGGATGCCCAGGCTTTATCAGATATCGCCGCCAAGACGGTTCTGCAACTGGGAACTGGCATTACCAAGGGGCTTGGAGCGGGTGCAAACCCGGATATTGGCCGAGCAGCCGCGATGGAGGATCGCGATCGCATCGCCGATGCGCTGCATGGTGCCGACATGGTGTTTGTCACCGCGGGTATGGGAGGCGGCACCGGTACAGGTGGAGCGCCTATTGTTGCTGAAGTCGCCCGAGAAATGGGCATATTGACGGTGGCTGTGGTGACGCGTCCCTTCTCTTTCGAGGGTAAATCACGCCTTAAAATCGCCGAATCGGGACTTGGGGAACTTGAGCAGCACTGTGACAGTCTAATCACGATACCCAATGAAAAATTGCTGGAGGTGTTGGGCAAAAATACCAGTCTCTTAGATGCCTTCAGAGAGGCCAATGATGTACTTTTAGGGGCTGTTCAGGGCATCGCTGAGCTCATCATTCGCCCAGGCATGATAAATGTGGACTTTGCCGATGTGCGCACGGTGATGTCTGAGATGGGTGCTGCCATGATGGGTACGGGTCAGGCGTCGGGAGAAAACCGGGCGCGAGAGGCTGCGGAGCGCGCGATTAATAGCCCGCTACTTGACGATATTGACGTGAGTGGTGCCAAAGGGGTGCTGGTTAATATCACCGCTGGAATGGACTTGTCGCTGGGTGAATTTGCCGAAGTTGGCGACACGATCGAAGAATATGCGTCTGAAGACGCGACGGTAGTGGTTGGTACGGTTATTGATCCGGACATGGCCGATACCTTAAAAGTGACGGTGGTCGCAACCGGTTTGGGTGGTGCAGAAGCCCGAGTTCCTTTAGCGGTCGTAAACCGACAGCCCTTGGAAACCTTGGGTGTCACGTCGCCAAGTTATGGCGAAACGTACGATTTGCCACCCGGCAAGCGCGCACGTGTAGCGCAGTCGGGAGGGGCACAGCAGGCGGTGGCGCCTGCAGAGAGCGGAGCAGAGGAATATTTCGATATTCCAGCATTTCTGCGTCGTCAGGCGGACTAACCATGATTGGTGGTCCGCCCAGCTAAATTAAAGGGTGCGACCATGATTAGACAGAGAACGTTGCGAAATCCAATCAAGGCGACCGGCGTTGGTTTGCATACGGGTGAGAAGGTCTTTCTGACTTTAAGCCCGGCACCGATCGACAACGGCATTGTATTTCGGCGAACTGACCTCTCCCCGGTGCAGGAAATCCCCGCCTGCGCCAAAAGTGTCGGTGACACAACGCTCTCTACCAGTCTGGGTTTGGGTGATGCGCGAGTTTCCACGGTTGAGCACCTGCTTTCCGCTATGGCAGGTTTAGGCATCGACAACGCTTTTGTCGATGTCACTGCCCCAGAAGTACCGATCATGGACGGCAGCGCGGGTCCCTTCGTGTTTTTGCTCCAGTCTGCAGGCATTGAGGAGCAGGCTGCTGCGAAGAAATTTATTCGTATAAAACGCCCTGTCACGGTTCGAGATGGCGATAAACAAGCGAGTTTATTACCGTTTGAGGGTTTTAAAGTCGCCTTCTCAATTGACTTTGATCACCCCGTTTTTAATGACCGATCAGCGTTCGCAGAGATCGATTTCTCAACCACCTCCTTCGTGAGAGAAGTCAGTCGGGCACGAACCTTCGGATTCATGCATGAGATTGAATACCTGCGTGCTCAAGGATTGGCCCGGGGTGGTAGCGTTGATAACGCCATTGTTGTCGATGAGTTTCGTATATTGAACCAAGACGGTCTTCGCTATGAGGACGAGTTCGTTAAACACAAAGTCCTCGATGCCATTGGTGACCTTTATTTGCTGGGCCATAGCTTGATTGGGGAGTTTCGTGCCCACAAGTCTGGTCACGCTCTCAACAATGCGGTGCTGCGGGCTCTTCTGGCACAAGAAGATGCCTGGGAGATGGTGACCTTTGAAGATGCTGAAAAGGCGCCCATATCTTATGGTCCGGCCCCAATGTTGGTCACTGCCTGACCTTTTTTTAAGGGTTATTGCACGGCATTGATCGAACTTGCTGACTTTCCCGCAGCCGCCCTGCGTGGCATAGTACGCACCCCGAGAACTTGAGCCCCTGATTTGAAACTGATCTTCGTCCATAAGACTGCCGCATCGCGAACGCTGGAAATTGGTCGTTGGTCTTGGGCTGCCCTGTCTGTTATTTGCATTGGCCTGCCTTTGGGATTAATGGCCATGGGCTATGAACTGGGTCAACGGCAAGGCGCATCGATTGCTCAAGAGGCACGGCTTTCTGAGGCTGAATTGAATGCGAGTCGCCGAGCGGGTGATCTGGCCCAGCTGTCAGCGGATGCACGTCGAAAGCTAGAAGCGATGACCCGCAGACTGGCTGAACTGCAAGTAAGAGTGACACGGCTTGATGCCCTCGGTACCCATCTCACTGCATTGGCGGGTCTGGAGGGTGGTGAATTTAATTTTGCCGCGGAGCCAGCGTTAGGCGGGCCGATGATGCCGCTATTGCCCGAATCACAAACTTCATTGCCAGCGCCTTTGAATGATTCCTTTGATGGTCTGTCAGTTGCACTGAGCGACCGAGAGATGCAGCTTGATATATTGGCTGGGCTTTTGTTTGACGCTGAGGCGCAAACTGAGGCCATCCCTGCGGGTCGCCCCGTGCTTAGTGGTTGGCTATCTTCGGCATACGGCAGCCGCACCGATCCTTTTACGGGCAAGCGAGCCTGGCATCAGGGCATCGATTTTGCGGGGGCTGAGGGTGATCACATTATTGCGGTTGCGAGTGGTGTGGTTAGTTGGAGCGGCGAGCGCACGGGTTATGGCACACTGGTTGAAATTGCCCATGGCGACGGGTTAATCACGCGTTATGCCCACAACCGAGAGAACCGTGTTGAGGTGGGTGACCTCGTTCGTCAAGGCGATGTTATTGCGCTAATGGGGAACTCCGGGCGATCAACGGGCCCTCACGTACATTTCGAGATTTTTAAGCACGGCAGGGCGGTTGACCCCTCTAGCTACGTGCGACGCACTCTGCGTTAAGGGCAGGTCCCTCCTGCTGGTTTAGGCCGACTTCTGACAGAGTCGCATTCCTTCATCAATTCCTGAAGACTTTAAAATGATTGCTGACACGCTAAAAAAACTTTTTGGCACCCGAAATGACCGGGAGCTTAAACGTATTCGAAAGATGGTTATCCGTATTAATCGGCTCGAGGAAGAGTACGAAGCGCTGGACGATGCGGCGCTTTTAGCTAAAACCGATGAGTTCCGTGGGCGCTTAACGGGCGGAGCTTCCTTAGATTCACTCCTCCCTGAGGCGTTTGCCACGGTACGCGAGGCTGGACGCCGGGCATTGGCCATGCGCCATTTCGATGTGCAGTTAATCGGAGGCATCGTGCTTCACGAGGGCAAAATCGCAGAAATGCGCACCGGTGAGGGTAAGACCTTGGTGGCAACGTTGCCCGCTTACCTGAATGCGCTGACGGGTAATGCCGTACATCTGATTACCGTTAACGACTATTTGGCTGCCCGAGATGCGGCTTGGATGGAGCCACTGTACGCGTTTCTAGGCATGACAGTGGGCGTCATTAGGTCGGGACTAGGGCCCGCCGAGAAACGCGATGCTTATGCTTGCGATATTGTTTACGGCACCAATAATGAATTCGGCTTTGATTATCTGCGTGACAACATGGCCTTTAGTATGGCCGATAAGGCGCAGGGAAATTTGGCCTTTGCCATTGTCGACGAAGTTGACTCAATCCTGATCGATGAGGCGAGAACGCCACTGATTATTTCAGGGGCCGCCGAAGATTCTTCGGATATGTATCGACGTATCAACAAGCTTATCCCGCAACTGGCAGCGGCGACTGAGGTTGATGAAGGTGATTTTACGGTTGATGAGAAACAGCGCCAGATTGAACTTACCGAATCTGGCCACGAGAAAATTGAAAGCCTGCTCATGGCTCAAGGCCTGTTAGCAGACGACGATAGTTTGTACGCCCCCACAAACCTTGGTTTGTTACACCATGTTCACTCTGGCTTGCGTGCGCATGTACTGTATCAGCGTGATGTTGAATATATTGTTCAAGAAGGCCAGGTGGTTCTGATTGATGAACACACCGGTCGAACGATGGCTGGACGGCGCCTCTCGGAAGGGCTGCATCAGGCCATTGAGGCGAAAGAGGGCGTCAACATCCAAAATGAAAGTCAAACATTGGCTTCAACCACCTTCCAAAATTACTTCCGCCTGTATGACAAGCTTTCGGGTATGACGGGAACTGCTGATACCGAGGCGTTTGAGTTTCGTCAGATCTATGGGCTTGAGGTTATTGTTATACCCACCAATAAACCCATGCTTCGCAACGATATGAATGACTTGGTTTATATGACTCAACAAGAGAAGTTCGACGCGATTGTTGAAGACGTAAAGTCGTGTATTGAAAATGGCGCTCCGGTACTTGTGGGCACCGCCTCCGTTGAGACATCAGAGGAGCTCTCGGTTCGGTTTAAAAAGGGCGCTATTGCGCACAAAGTGCTGAACGCAAAGTACCATGCCCAGGAGGCAGAAATCATTGCTCAGGCAGGGCGCCCTGGAGTGGTCACCATTGCGACCAACATGGCCGGACGGGGTACTGACATAGTGCTTGGGGGGAACCTTGAAGCTGAACTTGAAGCTGCGGGCGACCTCGATGCCGAGGCAGAAAAAGCCCTTCGGGAAGCTTGGCTGGCCCGCCATGACGCCGTGCTCGAGGCCGGTGGCTTACACATTTTAGGTACCGAGCGCCACGAGTCGCGACGCATTGATAATCAGCTTAGAGGTCGCTCAGGGCGCCAAGGCGATGCGGGGGTTTCGCGTTTTTATCTGTCTCTGGAAGATAGCTTAATGCGAATTTTCGCCTCTGAACGTGTCAAAAGTTTCATGCAGGCATTGGGCATGGAAAACGGAGAGGCCATTGAGCACCGTATGGTCACCAACGCGATCGAAAAGGCTCAGCGCAAAGTTGAGGGCCGTAACTTCGATATTCGAAAGCAACTCCTCGAGTACGATGATGTCGCCAATGACCAGCGGCGCATTATTTATCGCCAGCGAGATTCCTTGCTTGGTGAAGAAGAGTTAACTGAAACGATTACCCAAATCCGAGCGGACGTTGTTAACGGATCGGTTGACAGTTTTATTCCCCCCATGAGCGTCGAGGAACAGTGGGATGTACCGGGACTGGAGCGACAGCTTGAAGCCGAGTTTGCGGTAACGCTGCCCTTGCAAGCGTGGCTTGAAGAAAATAAGGGGCTTCATGAGGAGTCGTTGCGGGACAGGATTGTTGAGGAAGTTCAGGCGGCCTACGACACCAAGGCGGGTGTGGTCGGGGACAACATGCGCCAACTTGAAAAGCAAATTATGCTGCAGGTTTTAGACACGCTTTGGAAAGAACACTTGGCAACCATGGATCAGCTGCGTCAGGGCATCCATTTGCGGGCCTACGCGAATAAGAATCCCAAGCAAGAATACAAGCGCGAGTCTTTTGCGCTATTTGAGTCACTCCTTGAGCGTTTGAAGCACGAAGTGGTGCGTTTTTTAAGCCATGTGCAAGTGCAGCGCCAAGACGAGGCGGCTGAAATTGAGCGCCGCCGTCGAGAAGATGCGGCTCGCCAGCAAGTGGCCTTTGAGCATGCTCAAGCTTCAGCGACGTCTGAGGATGGTGCAGCGCCACCGGCTGCTAAGCCGCAGACCGTCGTCAGAGAGGCACCGAAGGTCGGGCGCAACGATCCCTGTCCCTGTGGCAGTGGCAAAAAATACAAGCAGTGTCATGGGACGCTTAGCTGATGTCGCGACCTGTTGCAGGGGTGCGTCTCGGTGTTGCTCAGGCGGGCATAAAGCATGTCGATCGTGACGATCTTGTGCTTGTCGAGTTAACTCAGGGCAGTGCTTGCGTCGGTCTCTTTACTCAAAATGCCTTTCGAGCAGCACCGGTGCAAGTGGCACAGCAGCACCTCGAAGATACGGCGGGCAAAACGCGTTATTGGCTGATTAATACGGGAAATGCGAATGCGGGTACAGGTTTAGAAGGTTACAAAACCGCAGAGCTGACTTGCGCGGCGGTCGCTGAAATGCGGGGTTGTCACGCAAACGAGGTGCTGCCTTTCTCTACGGGTGTTATCGGTGAACTTTTGGCTGGGGAGCCTATTGTGAACGCTTTGCCGAATATCTGTGCCGACCTAGCGGAGGATCATTGGCAACGCGCTTCCGAGGCTATTTTGACGACAGATACCCAAGCTAAACTGGCCTCTCGTGTGATTTCAGTTTCTGGCAGCGACGTGACGCTAACGGGCATGGCGAAGGGTGCGGGTATGATTCGGCCCGACATGGCCACTATGTTGGCATTTATAGCCACCGATGCCGAAGTATCACCTGCAGGCCTCGATGGTTTATTCAGGCAGGCAGTGTTGGCAAGCTTCAATCGTATTACTGTCGACGGTGATACCTCTACAAACGATGCCGCCATGCTGGTTGCAACAGGTCGCTCGGGTATTGCGATTGAAGCTGCAGGTTCAGAGGCTTTATTGGCTTTTACGGAAGCCCTTGAGAGTCTTTGTTTGGAGCTTGCCCAAGCGATTATTCGTGACGGAGAAGGGGCGACCAAGTTCGTCGAAGTCAAAGTTGAGGGTGGCATCGACGCCGATGAGTGTGATGCCGTAGCTTATACCATTGCGCATTCTCCGTTGGTAAAAACCGCCCTATTTGCGAGTGACCCTAACTGGGGTCGTTTACTGGCGGCCATTGGTAGGGCGGGCCTAAAGAGCCTTTGCGTAGACGATGTGTCACTGTACTTAAACGACGTGCTGATTGCTGTAAATGGCGCAAGGGCTCCCGACTACACGGAGGCCAAAGGTCAAGCCGCGATGGCTGGGCCCGAACTGACCATTTGCGTTGATCTTAACCGCGGTGTGGCTAGCAGCTGCGTTTGGACCACCGACTTTTCCTATGATTACGTGCGCATTAATGCAGAATATCGGACCTGATAACTTTGAGTGAACTGCATGTTGCCGTGGGCGTGCTGACTGATGCCCAGGGGCGTATCCTCATTGCGCGCCGACCCGCCAAGCTTCATCAAGGTGGGCTGTGGGAGTTTCCCGGGGGTAAAGTTGAAGCGGGTGAGGCTCTTTTGGAGGCTTTGACCCGTGAACTCAAAGAGGAGCTGGGTGTTTTATTAGAGGCCAGTGAGCCGTTGCTTGAGGTTCGTCACGACTACGGTGATCGAAAGGTCTTTTTGGATGTGCATCGCGTGACCGCTTGGCAAGGCGAGGCACGGGGAATGGAAGGGCAGCCGCTGGCCTGGATTTTACCGTCGGCACTGGAGGATTTTAAATTTCCGGAGGGAAATATTGCCATCGTTAAAAAACTGAAGTCGGCCTAACTTCTAACTTCTAACTTCTAACTTCTAACTTCTAACTTCTAACTTCTAACT
>Ga0233438_10004076_pt1 | contig 13064 bp, 5 predicted proteins | sample SI_123_September_FD_182720 | JGI IMG/M metagenome (GOLD analysis project Ga0233438, IMG submission 182720) | Seawater microbial communities from Saanich Inlet, British Columbia, Canada - SI_123_September2016_10_MG | ecosystem: Environmental > Aquatic > Marine > Inlet | place: Canada: British...
TTTTTAATTTAGCAGAATAAACGTAAATCGTACATTTAATATTTTTAAATAATTCAAACTAAATTCTAACCAAAATATTATGAAAATACATTTTTTAAAAAATATAAAATATCTTTTTGTTCTCATGATTGGATTGCAAATGTCCGCTCAGAATATTAAGGGTGTTGTACTTGGTGAAAGTGAACCTCTTCCAGGTGCTACTGTCCTTGTTAAAGGAACTAATAACGGAACAACAACTGATTTTGATGGAAATTTTTCTATTCAAGCTAATCAAGACGATATATTGGTAATATCATTTATTGGTTTCCTAACTCAAGAAGTTGAAATTGGAAATCAGAGTAATTTAACAATTTCATTATTGCAAGATGTACTTGAAGAGGTAGTTGTTACTGGTTACGGAACTCAAAAGAAAGAGGAGATTACTAGTTCAATTGTTTCAATAAGTTCTGAAGACTTTAACGGTGGTAATATAAACGATCCGACACAATTACTACAGGGTAAGATCGCAGGTCTTAATGTAGCTCGTGTAGGAAGTAATCCAAACGAAGAGTTTACTTTAAGGCTCAGAGGATTAAGCACCTTTGGAGCAAATGCAGAACCTTTAGTTATTATTGACGGTGTAACTGGCGGTTCTTTGAATTCTGTTGACCCAGCAGACATTGAGTCGATAAATGTTCTTAAAGACGCAGCAGCAGCAGCCATCTATGGAACAAGAGGAAGTAGTGGTGTAATTATTATTACTACAAAAACCGCCAAAGGCGGCGCTAAATCAGGATTTGAATACCGTGGTTATTTATCATCTGAACAAATTTCAAATAGAATTCAATATGCAAGCTATGATGATTTTTTATCTTATGGTGGTAATGATCTTGGTTCCAAAACTGACTGGGTTGATGAAGTGACCAGAACGGCAATGAGTAATGTTCATAACTTAGCTTATTCTGGAAGTAGCGAAAATGGGCTTGGGTACAGAGTATCCTTAAATGTTAGGGATATTGAAGGAATTCAAACCACATCAGGTTTTGAGCAGATTAATGGTCGTGTTAATGTAAATCAAAAACTTTTAGATGATAAATTAAGGTTACAGGCAAGCTTTGGAATGACTAGTCGTGATGCAAGTAATGGATTTGAACGGGCTTTAACTAGTGCTCAATCTTATAATCCGACTGCACCAATATATAATTCAGATGGTACATTTTTTCAAAATGTTGGAGTAGATAGAAGCTACAATCCAGTAGCAATTAATGAGCAAAGCGTCTGGGATCTAGACACAAATACAATGTTGGCTAATTTTAAAGTTGATTATGATTTAACTTCCAACTTAACAGTTTCAGCAAGTTATTCATCACAATTCAAAACCATGACAGATGCAAAGTATTATGATAATGATGCCGCTTGGGTAGGACTAGCAGATTTGGGTAGAGCTGAAAAAACTATTAGCGATGAAAAGTTTAATCTTAGTGAATTTACAGCAACTTACAATGGTGATTTAAACGATCTTAATTACGAAGTCTTAGCAGGTTATGCATATCAAGAGTTTATTTTTTCAAATCAATATACTTACAATACTGATTTTCTAACTAATGAGCCTGGATATAATGGTATAGGCCTTGGATTAGGAATTATAGATGGTCAAGCCGGTATAACTTCTTTAAAGCAAGAATCAAAATTAGCTTCAACATTCGCAAGACTTAATCTTAACTACCAAAATCTTGCATTTTTTTCTGCTAGTTTCAGAAATGAGCAGTCATCGAGGTTTGGAGCAAATAATAGATCAGGAAACTTTTGGGCAACAAGTGCCGGTGTTGATTTTAACAGATTATTTGACATCAATGGTTTAGACCAATTGAAACTTAGAGTAGGATATGGAATTACAGGAAATGAACCAAATCAAAGGTTAGCATACTTAGCAACATTAGGTACTGCAACAGACCCATCGGGTAATATAGTTAATGGATATGTAAATGGTAATTATGTAACTGCTTTAGGTCCAGCATCAAATCCTAATCCAGATTTAAAGTGGGAAGAAAAAACTGAATTAAATATTGGAATTGATTTTATTGCATTAAATTCCAAGCTTTCAGGTAGCATAGACTATTTTGTGAGAAATACCACGGATTTATTAAGAGTTACACCTGTAGCTTCACCACCTAACATTTTCAGTTCAACATTGTTAAACTTAGGTGAATTAGACACAAAGGGATTTGAGATTGCTTTAAATTATTCTGCTGTTTCTACTGCAGACCTCCAATGGGATGTGGCTTTTAATATTGCTAATTTCGATGTTACTCTAGTAAACCTATCTGATCAAGATGATTTTATTGCATATAGTGGAAGACTACCAGGAAATCTAAATGTAACATATCCAATTGTACTTCAAGAAGGGGAACGACTTGGTAATATCCGAGCAGGTATATTTGCTGGATATGATTCAGATGGTAAAACATTAATTATAAATCAAGAGACAGGTCAGCCTACAACGGATAGAGATCTAAATAGAGATGGAGTAATTGTTGGCAATGCTCTTCCAGATTACACATTTGGCTTAAACAATACCTTAACATATAAAGATTGGGATTTAAATATTATGCTTAGGGGTGCTACTGGGCATTCTTTAGTCAATGTTCCAAGAATGGCCAATGAATATTCAAATTTATCAGCAAAAAACTTTGTTAAGACTAAACTTTTTGACGCTGAGAATAAAGAAAATGGTGGAATTTATCATTCTGGTCATGTTGAAAAAGCTGATTACTTAAGATTAGATAACGCTACTATAGGTTATAATATTAAAATGTCTGAAAGCAGTAAAATTGATAATTTAAGATTATACGTAGCTGGAAATAATTTATTTACAATAACTAATTACACTGGTGCTGATCCAGAGGTTAGATATACGGAGAGATCATGGGTTCAAGGGAATGAAATTGATACTACTATTGATATTTTGTCACCAGGTTTGGATAAACTTGAATTTGGGTATTTTCCAACTGCAGTTTACACAATTGGAGCAAATATTTCTTTTTAAAACATAGATGTCAAACCTATAAGTTAATTTATAATTGAAATTAAATAATAATAAAATGAAAAACTATAATTTTAAAAAAATGCCAAAATTATTTATAGTAACCATCCTATTTTCAATGGTTACTATTACAGTATCTTGTGATGTAGAGCCAGAAATTTATTCAGAAGTTCTACCTTCAGAGTTTTTTCAAACACAAGATCAAATAAATACAGCACTAGCAGCTGCTTATGTGCCTTTAAATGATTATTTTGATATTATTGAAGCCAATAGTGAAGTAATAAGCGATGTTGCTACGCAAACAATATCGCCAGATAATGGATGGGGTGGTTATGGTAACGGCCTTGAACACGAGTGGACATCTGATATGTTTTCAATTAATTGGACTTGGAGTAGAATGTCAACAGGTATTTCTACTTGTAATCGTTTAATAGAAATTATCTCAAATACTCCAGAGCCATCAGAGCAAGCAATTGCTCAATTAAGAGGGTTAAGAGCTTTTTACTTTTATCATATGTTACAAGCATATGGAAATATTCCTATTGAAACACGTTTTTCTGATGCGGATACTGCACCAAAACAGGTTACTCCTCAAGTAGCGTTCGATTTGATTGAAAAGGAATTATTGGAATGTGTTGATAAATTACCTATTAGTAAAGGCATAGATACCTATGGGAAGGTAAATAAATATGCAGGTTATTCGATACTTACTCAATTATATTTAAATTCTGAGAGAATTACAGGAGTGTCAAAGTGGGCAGAGGCTGCTAGTGCTGCAAAGGTTGTGATAGACGAAGGGGGCTATCAATTAACTCCTGGGTATTTTGCCAATTTCCGTGCTGCAAATGAAGGGTCAACAGAAAATATTTGGGTTGTTCCTTACGAAGAGGGTAGTAATTGTTGCTTTGGGCCGGTTTTGCATACTTATTTAGGTTCTTTCGATAAAACTTTTGATCTTGATTGGAATCCATGGGCAGGTTATTCCTTTCAAGCTGAGTTTTATAATTCATTCGAAGACGAAGATCTTAGAAAGGGTATGTTTATAGTTGGTCAGCAATATACTAAAGAGGCAGGCCCTGGTTGGACAGATAAGGCTGGGTTTGGCTATGCAAATCCTAAAGATGAATTTAAGCTTGAAAATTGTGCGGAAGATTTCAATTTTTTTGATCCAGCAGATCAAGCTCTATTACCAAACGGCTGTAATATTTTTATAACACCTGATTACACCGAAATTGATGGAAGATATCCTAATGTAAATGGTGCTAAGTGGGGCAAATGGGAAACGCTTCAAGGACAGGGTTTTAATAGTGATGCTGATTTTACAATTTATAGGCTTGGGGGCGTACTGTTGGCTAGAGCTGAATCACTATGGAGAATAAATAATGGTAGCGCAGAGGCTTTGTCTATTGTAAATCAAATAAGAGATAGAGCTGGGTTAGATGCTTTAGGCAGTTTAACAGAAGACGATTTATATCATGAAATTAAAAAAGAATTAGCTCTTGAAGGTTTTTCAAGACCAACATTACTTAGATTCGGTCGTTGGGAAGATGATTGGTTTTTGAAAGGTATTGGAACCTATGCATCGGTACAAACTACAAATCATAAAAAAGTAACTAGAAGAATTTTCCCAATTCCATTACCAGCACTCCAAGGAAATCCAAACTTAGTACAGAACCCTGGATATAATTAATATAATTTGACTTAAAATATCATGTTAAGTTTTTTATAGTTTTAGTTAGTTTTTATTTGAAAAGTTTTTCTAATTACACATTAGGAAAACTTTTCTTTTTAAAGCTTTTTTTAGGTTAAACTCTGTTTTTTTATTGTATTTAATATTTAAGTTTAAGCATAAAAAATATTAATTTTCATAAAAAACAATATCAAACATGAGTTAAACCAAAAATAGTTAGGTAAGCTGTTTGTTGAGTTATTTTTAATTAATAAATATTTTGAGTTATGAAGAATAGATTTTTTAATTTTTCTCATTTAATAATCATATGTGTTGGATTGTTCAATCTATATTCATGTGATTTAGATTTATCGGTAATAGATGAAAAATCTCTCGAAAAGTTAATAATTAAAGAAACTAGTAGGAATCAAAGATATGATAGTATTGTGTATGGAGTAAAGTTAGGGATGTCATCTGATGATTTTTTTTATTATGTAGATAAGGCTCATCGTGATGGTTTATTTTATCCTTCTAGAGGTAACAAAAGGGTTAAAGTAGAACTTAGTAAAGGGTTTGATCATCCAGTTAATTTTGAATTTTTTCCAGCAAATGTTGAGACTAATTTGACCCCCATAAAGCAATACAAAGCTGGTATTAGTTATATAAACTACAGCACTTATAATCAAGATATGACATTAATTAAATTATTGAAACAATCAATCCAATTTTTTGAGAATGGATATAAGGGCAATAAATTTTTAAAAGTGCCTAATAATGATGATGTCTTTGTTAAATATAATTATATTAAAATAGATGCTAATAGATTAATTTTAATAGAACCATCTTCAGCTTTGAATGAATTGAATATTGTTTTTGAGGATTTAAATCCTGTAGGGGTTTTTAAAAATTAAAAAGAATTTAATCAAATAATGCACATAATTTTTTTTAAAAATTTCATAAATAATCATTGTAACATTTTTTAAATATATTTTGTAATGATATCAAATAAATTGAATTATTTTCTATATATAATATTAATTCTTTTTTTTTCTTGTAATAGAATTGGTGAAAATGATCAAATTCTTTTTGAACTATTAAGTGCTAACAAAACAGGAGTTAATTTTGAAAATTCTCTCACATACTCTGATGATTTCAATATTTATAAGTACAGAAATTTTTATAATGGAGGAGGTGTAGGTCTTGGAGATGTAAATAATGATGGGTTGCTAGATATTTATTTAACAGCAAATCAGTTATCTAACAGACTCTATATCAATAAGGGTAATTTTATTTTTGAGGATGTCACTAAAACAGCTCAAATTGGAGGTAGTAGGGCGTGGTCAACTGGGGTTTCAATGGTAGATATTAATTCTGATGGATGGTTGGACATTTATGTTTGTAATTCTGGAGATGTCAATGGCGATAATAAACAAAATGAATTTTTTATAAATAATGGTGATGGGACCTTTTCAGAAAATGCGGAAGAAATGGGATTAGCAGATTCTGGCCTATCAACGCATGCTGCTTTTTTTGATTATGACAAAGATGGGGACCTTGACGTTTATTTATTAAATAACTCCTATACAGCTATAGGCAGCTTTAATCTTCAAAAAAATGAAAGAGGAGTTAGGGATGAAAAGGGAGGTGACAAACTATTTCGCAATGATTCAGGAAAATTCATTGATGTCAGTGAGGATGCTGGGATTTTTGGAAGCGAAATTGGCTTTGGTCTAGGAGTTTCAGTTGCAGATCTTGATAAAGATGGTTGGCTTGATTTATACATCAGTAATGATTTTTTTGAAAGGGACTATATCTATATGAATAATGGAGATGGAACATTTTCTGAAGATTTAGAAAATCAAATGAGATCGACAAGTCTTTCATCTATGGGATCTGATATAGCAGATATGACTGGTGATGGATACCCCGAAATTTTTATTACAGAGATGCTTCCTGAGAAAGAAGAAAGGTATAAAACAACAATGACTTTTGAAAATTGGGATAAATATCAATACAATTTAAAAAATGGATATTATCATCAATTTACAAGGAATACACTCCATTTAAATAATGGAATTTCTTTTGGAAATAAATTAACATTTAGTGAAGTGGGAAGATTAGCGGGGGTTGAAGCAACGGATTGGAGCTGGAGTGCTCTTATAACAGATTTTGACAATGACGGCCATAAAGACTTATTTGTAGCAAACGGATTAGCTCAAGACATTCTCGACCAAGATTATCTAAAGTATATTTCTAATGAAGAAATTACAAAAATGGTAGTAACTGAAAGGGGCGTTGATTATAAAAAACTAATTGATATTATCCCCATTACAAAAATATCAAATTATGCATATGCAGGGGACTCAAATCTCGGGTTTAAAAATGTGACTGATTATTGGGGCTTGGATACTCCTAGTCATTCAAATGGTGCAGCATATGGAGATTTGGATAATGATGGAGATTTAGATTTAATTGTCAATAACGTAAATATGCCGCTATTTCTATATGAAAATAAATCTACAGAATTATTAAAAGAAAATAATTTTCTAAAAGTCAAGTTAATAGGAGAAAAGAATAATGTTAATGCTGTTGGGGCAAAGGTAAAAATCAAATCGGATAAGCAAATTTTTTATTTAGAACAATCTCCAAACAGGGGCTTTCAATCTTCTGTTGATAATATCATGCATTTTGGTCTAGGGAGAATCTCCAATATTGACTCTTTAATTGTTGATTGGTATTACGGCAAAAGAAGTGTTTTAACTGATATTCCTGTTAACCAGACATTGGTTATTGATGAAAACAAAGCCCAAAAAACTGAATTTAAAGAAAAAATAAAAAATCATAACAAATCACTTTTTAAAAATGTTTCTGAAACAATTGATTTAGATTATTTACATGTTGAAAATACTTATGTGGACTTTGATAGAGATCGATTGTTGTACCATATGAAATCTACAGAGGGACCAAAAATAGATGTTGGGGATGTAAATAATGACGGGAAGTTGGATTTTTTTATAGGAGGGGCTAAGGATAATACTGGAAAACTTTTTTTAAATACTGGTCAAAACAAATTTAAATCTTCGAATGAGGATATTTTTGAAAAAGATATGCAAAGTGAAGATTCTCAGGTTGTTTTCTTTGATGCCGATAACGATGGTGATCTAGATCTGTATGTGTCGAGTGGCGGGGTAGAATATTTTAGCGGTTCATATGCACTATTCGATAGACTATATATAAATGACGGCTTTGGTGAATATGCAAGGTCTTCTCAACTTCTTCCTACTTCTAATCCAGAAAGTACATCTGTTGTTATTCCTAATGATTTTGATAACGATGGTGATATAGATTTATTTGTTGGTATTAGATTGAAGCCTGGATCAATCGGAGTTCCACAAAACGGATATATTCTTGAAAACAATGGGAAAGGGGAGTATAAAGATGTAACGTTGGAATTGGCACCAGAAATGATTGGACTTGGAATGATAACTGATGCCAAATGGGCTGATTTTGACAATGATGACGATTATGATTTGATTATAGTAGGAGAGTGGATGGGAATAAAGCTTTTTGAGAACGATAATTCAAATTTTACTGAGATTTCTAAAGACGTTGGTTTAAAAAATACTTCTGGGTGGTGGAATCGAATCGTTTCTTCTGATATAGATAATGATGGAGATATTGATTTTATAGTGGGGAATCATGGTTTAAATTCTAGATTCAAAGCAAGTGTGGAAGCGCCTATTTCATGTTATATTAATGATTTTGATAATAATGGATCGATAGAGCAGATTATTTCTAATTACAAACAAGGTAAATCATATCCTTTGGTATTACGCCATGATTTGATAAAGCAATTACCTCATCTGAAAAAAAAATATTTGAACTATTCTCAATACAAAGGTCAAACAATTAATGACCTTTTTACTGAAAAAGAGCTTGAGGGTTCAATAGTCCATGAAGTAACTATGCTTGAAAGCGTTGTATTACTAAATAATGGAAAAGGATCATTTAAAATTAAACCATTACCAAAGGAATCACAATTTGCACCTATTTATGCAATTTCTGTATCTGATTTTGATAAAGATGGTGTTATTGATTTAATCTTAGGTGGAAATTTACACAATGTAAAGCCTGAAATAGGAAGATATGATGCAAGTTATGGGCAATTTTTAAAAGGATTGGGAAATGGGGATTTTGTTTTCTGTAATATGGACGAAAGTGGATTAATTTTAAATGGTGAGATAAGAGATTTTAAGATACTCAACCAAAAACAAAATAATCTACTATTAGTAGCAAGGAATAATTCAACCGTGGAGTTTTATCAATACTAATTTTAGAAAAATATTACAATGAGAATCACCACAAAATATTTTAATAAATCATTAATAAGCTTCTTTGTAAGCACGATAGTTTTATGTTCCTGTGATTCCGATTTAAAAAAAACAATTTATAAACTTAAATTACTGAATGAAACTAATATAATTTTTTCTAACAATATTGTTGAAACTGATGAATTTAACATTTTAAGTTATAATAATATGTATATGGGTGGCGGAGTCTCAATCGGCGATATAAATAACGATGAACTCCCGGATATTTTTTTAACCGCTAATCAAGAATCTAATAAACTCTTTATAAATAAAGGAAATTTTGTGTTTGAAGATATTACAGAATCATCTGGAATAGCAGGAGATATTGGGATAACAAGCTGGACCACAGGTACAACTATGGTAGATATTAATAGTGACGGTTTTTTGGACATATATGTTTGCATGATTGATGGCTACAAAAGCTTAAAAGGAATAAATAAGTTATATATAAATCAAGGTGATAATACATTTATTGAAAGTGCTGCTGAATACGGTCTGGATATAAGTTCTTATGCACATCAAGCCGCTTTTTTTGATTATGATATCGATGGTGATTTAGATATGTTTTTAGTAAATCAAGCAATGCACACACCACTGTCATATCGCCCAGGGCAGATTCGTGAAAAAAGAGATAAAATGGCAGGTGATTTATTGTTTAGAAATGAAGGTGGAAAATTTATAGATGTTAGCGAGGCAGCAGGAATTTATGGTGGACCAAATGGTTATGGTTTGGCATTGAGTATTTCTGATATTAATAATGATGGGTATCCTGACATTTATGTTTCTAATGATTTTCATGAGAATGATTACCTCTATTATAATGATAGACAGGGAGGGTTCAGAGAGGACATTGTGGGTTCTTTAGGACAAACGTCTACCTTTTCTATGGGAAATGATATAGCCGACATAAATAATGATGGCTGGATGGATATAATAACACTTGACATGCGACCTCATAAAGAAGAAGTGTTGAAAACATTGATAGGTTTTGAGGATTATGACATTTATAAATTTAAATTGAATTATTCCTATCACTTTCAATATGATAGAAATATGTTGCAATTAAATAAAGGACCTTTATTCAATAATAGCTCTGTGAAATTCAGTGAAATTGGAGAATTCAGTGGTGTATCATCTACTGATTGGAGTTGGGGAGCATTATTTGCAGATTATGATTTAGACGGAAAAAAAGACTTGATTGTAACCAATGGAATTCCGCGTAGACCAAACAATTTAGATTTTATCAACTTTGAATACGACAAGGAAGAAAAAAGTAAAGAATTAAGTTATAAAGATTTAATTTCTATAATTCCACCAGGCGAGGTTACTAATGTTGCTTACAGGAATAACGGAATAAAGTTTGATGATAAATCAAAAGAATGGGGGCTGGATTTAAATGGTACATCTAATGGAATAGCATATAGTGACTTGGATAATGATGGTGATTTAGATTTGGTAATAAATAATCTCAATGCACCTGCTTCTGCATATGAAAATACATTGGATGATGATAAAAAAAACTATTTCAAAGTAAAATTTAAAAGCAATTCAAAGAATACTTTAGGTATAGGAAATAAAGTTGAAATAAAAACAAAAAATGGAAAACAATACCAAGAATTGTTTCTAACAAGAGGTTGGATTTCATCGGTAGAACCTGTTTTAACTTTTGGTATCGATAGTTTAGATGTTATCGATCAAGTTAAGGTTACATGGTATGATGGTAATGAAGAAATTTTAGAAAATATACCAGCTAATAGAACACATACCTTTAATTATAGGGATTCAACAACTCCAAAATATCAAAATATTGATTCAAATAAGAGTGAAAAAATTTTCAAAAGGGCTAAAGACATTAGCGGTATCTCATTTGAACATAAAGAAAATGATTTTATAGATTTTAAATATGAAAAGTTGATGCCAAGGATGATCTCTAGGGAGGGTCCGAAAATTGCAGTTGCTGATGTAAATGGAGACGGCCTAGATGATTTTTATATTGGCGGCGCTAAGAATCAAGCAGGGGAATTATATATACAATCTGAAAGAGATGATAAAATCTTTGAAAGAAAACATATTGTAGATTTTTTTAAAGATAGAGCTTCAGAGGATGTTGGCTTAGTTTTTTTTGATGTTGATAATGATAATGATATGGACCTGTATGCAGTAAGTGGAGGAGGCGAACATTTTAACGATCTTACTACAAAAGATAGACTTTATATAAATGACGGTGTTGGTAATTTCAAAAAATCTAACTCACATCCACAAATCAGTTTTAACGGTTCTTGTGTAGTTTCTGGAGATTTTAATTCTGATGGAAATTTAGATATTTTTGTTGGTTCAAGATCTATTCCGGGAGCTTATGGTAAACATTTTAGAAGTAGATTGCTATTGGGGGATGGAACTGGCGCCCTTTATGATTACACGAGCATCACTTTTGGAAATAATGTTAATTTGGGAATGGTCACGGACGCTGTCTGGCTAGAGCAATCAAAAGAACTTGTTGTCGTAGGAGAATGGATGCCAATAACTATAATTGATTTTAATTATGCACCACTTGAGGAGAGAAAAATTCCCAACACATCTGGATGGTGGAATACTATTGAAAAAGCTGATGTTGATGGTGATGGTGATCAAGATCTCTTACTTGGAAATTTTGGTATAAATACAAATTTAAAAGCTTCAATAGATTATCCAGTCAAACTTTATATTAAAGATTTTGATGGTAACTCAAAAATTGATCCAATTATGAGTTATTACAAAGATGGCAATGAATACCCCTATTATGGTTTAGATGAAATGGCAGGTCAATTAGTTGAGTTAAAAAAACGATACAGAACCTATGAGCGTTTTGCGAATAGTACATTTCAAGATGTTTTTCCAGAGCAAAAATTAAAAGGAGCAGAAATGTTGAATGCAGTTATTTTTGAGTCTGTATTTCTAGAAAACAAAATTGGACAATTTGTAATTGAAAAACTCCCTAATGATCTTCAAATGTCTCCAATTTACAGCTTTGCTATTGATGATTTTAATAAAGATGGAATATCTGATTTTATAGCTGGAGGAAATTTTTATTCAAACCAAATTAATATCGGAAAATGTGACGCTTCGTATGGTCATTTACTAACATTAAATAATAACGATGACAAATTGATGTGGGACACATTATATAAATCTGGATTTGCAATTGATGGGGAGGTTAGAGACATAAAGACTTTGAAAGGAAGAGATAATCAAAAATGGATTCTAGTTTCTAAGAATGGAGCAAATGTTGAGTTATTCTCTTACTAATGCTACTGTAGTTTACGTAAAAATTAGAGTTATTCATATGTAATCAACTTAATAATTTAGTAAGTACATGTTGATTTAGAATGTTAATTATTCGGAAACTTTTAATTTTTATATCAAATAAGTCAATGTTTAAGATTAGTTTATTTAAATTCTAATCAATTTCTTGAGGATTAAGCAGGCGGTTTTAAATGTTTTAATTACATTTATAAAAGTTTTTTTTAATACTTGTAAACAATAAAAAACGAATAAAGATTTTGTTTGGATAATTTAGTTTAATGACCTGTTTCCCTTTGTAAAACCTCTTTAATAAAATATTATACTATGAATATATATAAAATCAATACCATAACGGGTTTTTTAATATTTTTTTCACTTTTCATTAATGTTTCTTGTAATTTATCAAATAGTAAAAAACAGTCTTCAAAAATGACAACTATTTCAAAAAAATATTTCGGTAAAACAAAAAATGGGCAAGATGTTTTTTTATTTACAATGCAAAATAAACTTGGCATGGAGATCAGTATCATGACCTATGGCGGTATTATAACTTCTTGGACAGCTCCTGACAAAAAAGGCAATTATAGGGATATTGTATTAGGATATAACACTCTTTATGAATACGAGGCTGAAACACCTTATTTTGGTGCACTTATAGGTCGCTATGGTAATCGTATCGCCAAAGGCAAGTTTACTATCGATGGTCAGGAATATTCGCTTG
>Ga0233438_10004077_pt1 | contig 13063 bp, 10 predicted proteins | sample SI_123_September_FD_182720 | JGI IMG/M metagenome (GOLD analysis project Ga0233438, IMG submission 182720) | Seawater microbial communities from Saanich Inlet, British Columbia, Canada - SI_123_September2016_10_MG | ecosystem: Environmental > Aquatic > Marine > Inlet | place: Canada: British...
AGCAAGTGGAGCAACAGTTAGAGACGTTACTGACAGAATGGGTTGCCGGTGCGATCGCCTGAGCTGTTAACGCCTTGGTTGAACCCTGAGCTACCGTGGCAACAGCGTATTCTTGAGCGCCTGGCATCACTAGGGCATCAAGAAAAACTGCCACACGCGATATTGTTGACCGGCGCCAAGGGGCTGGGGAAAACCCAGCTCGCAGCAGCATTGACAGCGGGCATACTATGTAAGGAGCCCACTTTTAACCCCTGTGGGAGCTGTGAAGCTTGTCGGCTTGTTGGTGGCGGAGCCCACGGAGATTTTAGATGGATTGCGCCCGATGAGGGAAAGCGAGCAATTGGCGTTGATGCCATTCGCGCAGCCGTTACTTTTATGCAGCAAACACCCGCCTATGGATCACATAAGCTATTAGTCATTGAGCCAGCCGAGGCTATGACGCCGGCCGCGGCCAATGCATTATTGAAAACTCTGGAGGAACCTCCAGGACAAGCGCTGTTAATTTTGGTGAGTCATCGTCCTGGTGAATTACCTGCGACCGTAAGATCACGTTGCCAGCGGTTTACTTTGCCCAACCCAACAAGGTCAGCCACGGTGACGTGGCTTGTCGAGCGTACGGCGTGCTCTGCAGAGGTCGCTGAGCAGGCGTATTTGCTTGCTCAAGCACAGCCTCTCACAGCAGAACGCCTTATTCAGAACGAAGAGCTCATGGTGAAGGGCGCGCTTATCGATGCATTGGGCGAATTACTCGATGGCGGCAAGGCTGCATCTGAGGCTCTAGCTGCACTTAATAGCTACGATCTTGATGTCATACTTGAGGCGGCATTGCTGAGTGTGGAGCAAAGGCTTTACAACCCTGTAGGCGCTCCCGATTCAAGGGTTAACTTTTACCGACGCGACAAAATTTTGCAGTGGTTGGTTGCCAACCGAAAGGGTATTAACTTTGGGCGTGACATGATCCTGCCAGAGTTAGGCCGACTGCTAGCAACTGAGATATGAGCCCCCATGAATGTTTCTCGCCCAATTGCTAGACTGCTGCAGACCCCATGGGAATTTGAGTCGTGAGTGACAATAATCGACAAGGCATTTTGTCTTTAACGATCAAAGATAAAGCCGTGCTGTATGCCGCTTATATGCCGTTTCTCGATAATGGCGGAATTTTCGTGCCTACCAATAAACGCTATAGCATTGGCGATGAAGTGTTCATGTTGCTGACTTTAATGGACGAGCCTGAAAAGATTCCAATTGCGGGGCGGGTGGTATGGATTACTCCTCCCGGGGCACAGGGTAATCGGCAGGCAGGGGTCGGGGTTCAATTTTCCGAGCAGGATGCGACGGCTAATGCCAAAATCGAAATTCACCTAGGTGGGGCACTCAGTTCTGAGCGTCAAACCCACACCATGTAATGTATCGCGCATCAAGCGTGTCGTGCGGTTTAGCAAAGAGTTCCATTGCTGAAAGCGACACTCCCATAAAAAAAGGCCCCAACGGGGCCCATCTACTAACAGTTTAGGAGTCGGCGATCCTTCGCATCCTGCGTTAGGTCTCGCTGAGACAAAAGATAAATATCTCTGTCCTGTTGGCGAGCAGCGCTAGGTACTCGGCAACGTTAGAAAGTATGCCTTAATGAGCCCGGGTGCTGTCTACCTCCGATTAAAAGGTTTTTAGACCGATGTGCGATAAAAATATCCCTGTTAATTCTACTAATTAAAACGGGCGCTGAACATAATTTAATTTCTCATTAATATCTTATAAGTGATTGTATATTATAAATAAAATATATTTATAGTTATCGCTTTTGGATATCAGTGTGCATTTTGACAGGGGTGCTTTCTACGCCGATATTGCAACAAATGTGTGCGTGTGCGAGTATCCGCGCCCTTGGAATCGCTAGCTTTTAGCGAGGTTCCTACAAGTATTCCGCGGGAGTGGCGAAATTGGTAGACGCGCTGGATTTAGGTTCCAGTGCCGCAAGGCGTGAGAGTTCGAGTCTCTCCTTCCGCACCATTAAAACAGCATGGGCGTCGCACCAGGCGCCATCAGGTCAAGCTAACGTTAAGAAATTCAGGAGTTTTCCATGCGGGTATCTATAGAAACTACCTCAGGACTGGAGCGGCGCCTTACCATTGGCGTCCCCGCGGATCGGGTCGACGGCGCGGTCGAGCAGCGTCTCCGTGAGGCGGCGCGTAATGTTCGGTTGCCAGGATTTCGGCCGGGCAAAGTGCCAATGAAGGTTATGCAGCAGCGCTTTGGTGGTGGTATTCGTCAGGAAGTCATTGGTGAGGTGATCAACCAATCTTTTCAGGAAGCCGTGGTGACTGAGAAGCTCCGTCCCGCCGGTCAGCCTCGGATCGAACCCCGCGCACTCGAAGCTGGCAGAGACGTAGAGTACACGGCGACCTTTGAAATCTTCCCAACTGTGGAAATTAATGAGATTACCGACTTGAAGATAGAGCGGCCCGTTGCTGAAGTGAACAGTGCCGATGTTGATGAAATTATTGAAATTTTCCGCAAGCAGCGGGGCGAATTGAAGGACGTTGATCGCGCTGCAGAAGAGGGTGACACCGTGCTGATAGATTTTGCCGGCACACGTAATGGCGAGGCCTTCGACGGGGGAACAGGAGAAGATCATTCGCTGGAATTGGGTAGTGGGAAAATGATCCCAGGATTTGAAGATGGAATCGTGGGCATGGCTGCTGGCGATCAAAAATCTATAGACGTTACATTCCCCGAAGATTACTCAAGTGAGGAGCTTCAGGGCGTTGACGCTGTATTCGCCATCACCTGCAAGTCGGTCAAAGCCCTCGAGCTGGCCCCCCTTGATGCTGAATTATTTGCGAGTTACGGCGTTGAGCAAGGGGGAGAGGCTGTTTTCCGTGAGGAAGTGCAGAAAAATATGGAGCGTGAGCTACGCAATGCGGTTCAAGCACATATCAAAAATCAGGTCATGGACGGTGTGGTGGCCGCGCACGACGATGTTGAGATTCCCTCTAGCCTCGTTGCTCAAGAGATTGACGGCATGCGAGGCCAAATGTTCCAGCAATTTGGAGGGCAGGCTGCTCCCGATATGGATCTGAAGAGCATTCTTCCCGATGATATGTTTAAAGAACAGGCAGAGCGACGCGTAAAACTCGGTTTGCTGCTAGGGGAAATGATCACGAAATTTGAGTTGCGGGCTGATCCGGCTAAGGTTAAAGAGGCTATAGAAGATATAGCGTCAACCTATCAGGAACCGGAAGAAGTGATTAACTGGTATTACAGTGAAAACGAGCAACTCGCACAGGTGGAGTCGCGGGTACTGGAAGACCAAGTGGTCGATAAGATACTTGAAAGCGCGCAGATTGAAGACCAGGAAAGCACCTACCAAGATGCTTTGGCTGCCGCTAGGCCTGCACAGTCCTGACACCATTACACTGGAGTAAATTATGATTCATGACAGACCCCCGCAGGACACCAACAATCTTGGCCTGATCCCCATGGTCATAGAGCAAACGTCTCGCGGCGAGCGCTCGTTCGATATTTATTCTCGGTTATTGAAAGAGCGCGTTATTTTTGCCGTGGGTCCCGTCGAGGACAATATGGCAAACCTTATTGTCGCGCAGCTACTATTTTTAGAGTCAGAAAACCCGGACAAGGACATTCATCTCTATATCAATAGTCCAGGGGGTTCAGTGACGGCTGGATTGTCAATTTACGACACGATGCAGTTTGTGAAACCTGATGTGAGCACCATGTGCTTGGGGCAGGCAGCCTCTATGGGGGCTTTTCTCCTTAGCGGTGGCGCTGCTGGCAAACGCTATATATTGCCGAATGCTAGAACCATGATTCATCAGCCCTCTGGCGGCGCTCAGGGGCAGGCAACCGACATCGACATACAGGCAAAAGAAATTCTTATTATTCGTGAGCGCCTCAACCGACTGATGGCAGAGCACACCGGACAGCCGCTCGAAGTTATTGAGCGTGATACTGAGCGAGACCGATTTATGGACGCAGATCAAAGCCAGGCGTACGGTTTAGTGGACCATGTGGTGAACAATCGAGAGGTTGTTGCAGAAGACGCTTAAGGCAATTGGGTATTGCAAACGAGGCCCAAACCCATCATCGTTTGCATGGGGAGATACTTTAGTCTCCGCTTAAGGAAGTGAGTAATGGCAAAAGACAGTGCTGACAGCGATAAGCTGCTTTACTGCTCATTCTGTGGAAAGAGTCAGAATGAGGTTAGAAAGTTAATCGCGGGACCGTCGGTCTTCATCTGCGATGAATGCGTCGATCTGTGCAACGACATTATTCGTGAGGAGGTTCAAGAAGCCTCTAGCGAGTCGAGCTCAGATAAATTGCCGATTCCCTTCGAGATAAACGATATTCTCGACCAGTACGTGATAGGTCAGAAGCGCGCCAAGCGCGTGCTGGCGGTAGCGGTCTACAATCACTACAAGCGTCTACGGTATACCCCCGATACTCGCACTGGGGACGACGTAGAGCTCAGTAAATCCAATATCTTGCTGGTGGGGCCTACAGGGTCGGGCAAAACCCTGCTTGCAGAAACACTCGCTAGGTTGCTCGACGTACCCTTTACGGTGGCTGACGCAACGACACTGACGGAAGCGGGATATGTTGGCGAAGATGTCGAAAACATTATTCAAAAGTTACTGCAAAAATGTGATTACGACGTAGAGCGGGCTCAAATGGGTATCGTCTACATTGATGAGATCGATAAGATTTCACGGAAGTCAGACAATCCGTCAATCACCCGAGACGTGTCTGGAGAAGGGGTTCAGCAGGCCTTGTTGAAACTCATCGAGGGCACAGTGGCCTCGGTGCCACCTCAAGGTGGTCGTAAGCATCCCCAGCAGGAATTTTTGCAAGTCGACACCAGTAACATTTTGTTTATTTGCGGTGGCGCGTTTGCCGGCCTCGACAAGATCATTCGCAACCGCTCAGAAAAAGGCGGTATCGGTTTCACTGCTGAAGTTAAAAGCAAGGACGAAACTCGTCGTTTTGGTGAAATGATCTCCGATTTGGAGCCTGAAGACTTGGTTCAATACGGGCTGATACCTGAGTTTGTGGGACGACTACCCGTAATCGCCACTCTAGAAGAGCTAGACGTTGAGGCCTTGGTGCGAATTTTAACCGAGCCCCGCAACGCCCTAACCAAGCAGTACGCTAAAATGTTTGACATGGAAGGTGTTGAAATTGATTTTAGGGAGGACGGGCTGCGTGCCGTTGCCGAGCGCGCAATGGATCGTAAGACAGGCGCTAGAGGCCTAAGGTCTATTCTGGAAAATGTGCTACTCGAATCTATGTACAACGTGCCCTCACAGCAAAATGTTGCCAAAATTGTTGTTGATGAAAGCGTCATACAGGGAGAGTCTGAACCGCTTTTGGTTTACGAGAACACCGAAACGGCCCGAGCAGCAGCCGAAGACTAAGTCCACCCCTTTGTTTTTCAGTCTTGCAGAGGTGTAACACTTTCAAAGGAAAGTCATCCACCCCTTGAGAATACACCGTACTATCCCCATGTAAGTGGTATAGACACTGGAGTATTCCATGAACGACGCTGTTGCTATTGAGTTGCCTTTGTTACCTCTGCGCGATGTGGTGGTATATCCCCACATGGTGCTGCCACTTTTTGTTGGGCGCGAGAAGTCTATTGAGGCCCTTGAGCAGGCCATGACCAATGATAAGCAGGTCTTGTTAGTTGCCCAGCGCAATGCGTCTGATGACATGCCCGCAGTAGATGATCTTTACCAAGTCGGAACCGTTTCTAACATTTTACAGCTGCTGAAACTGCCTGATGGCACCATCAAGGTGCTGGTCGAAGGGGAGTACCGTGCTGCGATCGAGTCAATGAATGACGAGGGCGACTATACGATTGCCCATGTTCGACAAATCGAGAATAGCGCGCTGCCAGAAGATGAAATTGATGAATGTATACGAACGGTAGTTGAGCAATTTGAAAAATATGTCAGCCTGAGTAAAAAGGTACCGTCAGAGGTGTTGGCCTCACTGTCAGGAATTGACGACCCAGGCCGGCTCACTGACACCATCGCAGCCCATATGAGCGTCGACCTTGAGGAGAAGCAGCGCATACTTGAAATATCCTCGCTGCAAGACCGTGTGAATCATTTGCTGGGCTTGATGGATGCTGAAATGGATCTGTTTCAGGTGGAGAAACGGATTCGTGGTCGCGTTAAAAAGCAAATGGAGAAAAGTCAGCGAGAATATTATTTAAACGAACAGATGAAGGCCATTCAGAAGGAGTTGGGAGAGCTTGATGATGCCCCTAATGAGCTGGATGAACTTGAGGGACGCATCGCCGATGCAAAAATGCCTGATGAAGCGAGAGATAAGGCATTAGCTGAATTAAACAAACTTAAAATGATGTCGCCCATGTCGGCAGAGGCCTCTGTGTTGAGAGGTTATATCGATTGGATGGTCAGCGTACCGTGGCGGAAGCGCAGCAAGGTTAAGCACGACTTGAAGCGCGCGGCCTCGATTCTCGACGCAGATCACTATGGGCTTGAAGAGGTGAAAGATCGTATCCTTGAATACCTTGCCGTGCAAAAACGCGTGCGCAAAATAAAAGGCCCTGTCTTGTGCCTCGTGGGGCCGCCAGGCGTGGGTAAAACATCGCTAGGAGAGTCATTGGCGCGAGCCACTAACCGGAAGTTTGTTCGTATGGCGCTGGGCGGGGTGCGTGACGAAGCTGAAATTCGGGGGCATCGCAGAACTTACATCGGCTCAATGCCCGGCAAGCTCTTGCAGAAAATGGCAAAAGCAGGCGTAAGAAATCCGCTCTTCCTGCTCGATGAAATCGACAAAATGGGGACAGACCACCGAGGTGATCCAGCCTCGGCAATGCTCGAAGTTCTCGATCCCGAGCAGAATCACGCCTTCAATGATCATTACTTGGAGGTGGATTACGATTTGTCAGACGTGATGTTTGTGTGCACTTCAAACACCATGAATATCCCAGTCCCGCTGTTGGATCGAATGGAAGTGATTCGCATACCGGGCTATACGGAAGATGAAAAACTGAATATCTGTGAGCGCTATCTTGCGCCCAAGCAGATAAAGCAAAACGGTTTGAAGAAAGATGAGCTAAAACTGGGGCCCGAAGCGCTTTTGGACGTTATTCGTTACTACACCAAAGAAGCGGGGGTTAGAGGTTTAGAGCGAGAAGTAGCCAAGATCTGCCGTAAAATGGTCAAACAGTTTGCTACGGGTGAGATCCAGGGTGAAGTTGAAGTCACGCCCGCAATGCTGCCGGATCTGCTCGGTGTTCAGAAGTTCAATTTTGGTATTGCCGAGGAGGAAAGCAAGGTGGGTCAGGTCACGGGGCTGGCCTGGACTTCGGTCGGCGGTGAATTATTGACTATCGAAGCAGCGGCCGTCGCAGGGAAAGGGCGCCATGTGAAAACAGGCTCCTTAGGGGATGTGATGCAGGAATCTATTCAGGCAGCGACAACCGTTTTTCGCTCTCGCTCACAAAGTCTTGGTGTTACCGCGGCATACCACGAACGCAATGATACGCATATTCACGTTCCGGAAGGCGCTACACCAAAAGATGGGCCAAGCGCAGGCATTGCCATGTGTACAGCGTTAGTGAGCGTTGCTACTCAGATCCCAGTTCGTTCTGAAGTTGCCATGACAGGGGAGATTACTCTTCGTGGCGAAGTCCTTCCCATTGGTGGACTTAAGGAGAAACTGTTGGCGGCGCGTCGTGGGGGAATAAAGACCGTAGTCATACCCAAAGAGAATGCCCGTGATCTGAAAGAAATTCCCGACAACATTCTTGAAAACTTGGAGATAAAGCCCGTTAAGTGGATTGATGAGGTTCTGGCCATTGCTTTAGAGCGTGTGCCAGACCCGATCACTGATGAGCAATATCTTGCAGATGCGGTCATGGGAACAGGCAATAAAGATCAAGCGGAGCCTACCAGACCTCCGGCACACTAATTTGTTGTGCTTTAGGTCTTTTTTTCAGTCGAATAGCGGTAACTTTCATTGACCCTTTCTATTCCGTCGTTATAACCTTCCCCTAACAACAAAGTGGGCTGTACGCCCAATCCTGCATTAAACCTGCCGAGAGGAACTCACGTGAATAAAAATGAACTAATAGACGCTATTGCCGAAGAAGCCGACCTGTCTAAGGCCTCAGCTGGCCGGGCTCTAGATGCCGCCATCAATGCCATTACTGGCGCTCTTACAAAGCAAGACACCGTTTCCTTAGTGGGCTTTGGAACCTTCTCTGTGAAGCATCGAGCTGCACGTGAAGGTCGAAACCCTCGCAGTGGTGAGACCATCCAGATTAAAGCCTCGAACGCTCCTGGCTTCAAGGCAGGCAAGGCGCTTAAGGATGCTGTTAACAGCTAACAGATAAATGTGTTGCTGATGCCCTTTCGGGGATGATGCTCATGGCGAGCTGTGATCTCGCAGGTCGAAAAGGCGCTTTATTGCGCCTTTTTTTATATAATGCTCGGCCTGCGAGTCGAAAGTTTTAAGTGGCTCGTTTACGATTCAAGCAAGATGAGATGCTTAGGTGGCACCTTGGCTTGTCGCTAACGCTAGGTATCAGAAGTTTCTGATCTGGCGTGCACACTCAACAATTGGAAGCCCTAAACAATGATGCAGTCGATTCGCGCCGGTACCAAAAACACTGGCTTCAGGGTCATGATTTTCCTGATCATCCTGTCTTTTGCTGGCTTTGGCCTCGAGCAGGTTATATTTGGTAACTCGGGTACATCAGTTGCCGAGGTCAACGGTACTGAAATTACGCCTCAAGAGCTGCAAGTTGCCATTGAGGCGCAAAAGCGTCAGCTCATGCAAATCTTTGGCGACAACATTGACCCAGAGATGCTTGATGACGACCGTATACGGCCGCGTGCTCTCGATGAAATGATAGAGCGTACGATTTTACTGCAGGCCGCGACAGAGAATGCCATGGTGGCCTCCAGCCGAGCTATCGGAGAGATTGTGGGGTCTATAGAAGCCTTCAAGGTCGATGGCGCGTTTAGCGCCGATCAATACAAAGTGGTTTTGGCCAACGCGGGGTACAGCGCAGAGCGTTTCCGACGGGAGCAAGCCCAGCAAATCATTCTCAGCCAGTTACAGCAGGGCGTCTTAGCATCTGATTTTGTCACCAAAACAGAGCTTGTGGCGGCTGCAGAGGCGACGGCAGAAGAGCGAGACGTGAGATACCTGATTGTACCCAGCGACGAGCTGCGCTCATCGGCAGAAGTTTCAGAAGACGCAGTGCAGCAGGTATACGATCGAGATCCCAGCGTTTGGACGTCAGAAGAGACCGTGGTCGCGGATTACATAGTGATCTCTAGGGAGGACTTTTTGTCGCCGGTAGACCCGGCGGCGCTCGAAGAACAATTCGAGTCGGTACGGGAGGAGTACACCGTTGCCGAGCAAACATTGATAGCACACATTCTGCTCATTCAAGGCGATGACGAGACGGTTGAATCCTACACCCGCCGGATTGATGACACGGCTAGTCGCATTGCAGCAGGAGAAGACTTTGCTGACCTCGCTGCCGAGCTTTCTGATGACGTGGGTTCGGCTACCCTAGGGGGTGAGCTTGGATTTACCGATGGTACGGTATTTCCTGAAGCCATGGAGATGGCAGTGAGTGAGCTTGGCGTGGGTGAGGTTTCTGCTGGGGTTGAAACCGATGCGGGAATCCACTTTATTCGAATTCAGGAGCGAGTGGCGGGCGAAACGCCAGATTACGGCCGATTAAAAGATGAGTTGGCAAAATCGATGCAAGAAGCCGAGGCAGAGCAGACCTTACTCGTGACCGTCGATGAATTACGCGACTTAAGTTTTAATGCGGCGGATCTACAGCAGCCGGCAGATGCGCTGTCGCTCTCGGTGGCTCAATCATTGCCTGTATCATTGAGCAGTGGTGACGGAGTTTTTGCGGAGCGCTCAGTTCGTGAAACCCTATTCTCTAAAGAGGTCTATGAAGCAGGGAATAACAGCGCGATCCTAGAGCTCTCAGGAAATCGGTTTGTTGTGGTTCGCGTGGCAGAAAAGCGCCCCGCTGAAATTCTGCCTTTCTCTAAAGTGGCACGAACCATACGCGGTAATTTGGAGTCAAGTGCAGAGGTGGCGGCGAAACTTGCTCTTTTAGAGTCGCTGCGGTCGCGCAGGGACGCCGGAGAGCGCTTGGAGGAAATCGCTAAGACAGAAGACTACGAGTGGCGTGTGGAACTGGGGGCACGGAGGATTGGCAGTCTTTTACCTGCCGAGGTGGTCACCCTGGCCTTTTCTATGAAGCAGGGTGTTGGTGCCTCCCTAGACAGCACCAACCTCGTCAATGGTGATTTGGCGATCGTGGAGTTAGCGAGTGTTGAGCCAGGCCGGTTAGATAATTTGTCTTCTGGCGAGCAAGACGTCATGTCAACACAGCTTGCTCAGCTTCAGGGACAGCTCTCCATGCTTGAGTACCGAACGGCGCTGCGCAGCAATGCCAATATCGTTACCCGCTAAAGTGAGTTGGCAGTTTGACCTCTAACAAGCCAGAGAGCTCAATGCCCCCGGCCGAAAACGATACGCTTGGGCAGTTGGCTGCTGCTGTTTCAGGTGCTGTAGCAGCATCAGATGTGCGTAGTCCGCTAGCGGCACCCGATTGGGTGACGGAAAGGCAGCCCCCACCGGTAGAGCGATGGCATCCTGAACACTGCGGCGATATCGGTATGGAAATTCGCGAGGACGGCAGCTGGTGGCACGACGGCTCTCCCATCCGACGCAGCGAACTGGTACAGCTCTTTGCCAGCATTTTGCGGTTAGAGGAAGATCAACAATACTATTTGGTTACGCCGGTAGAGAAAGTTATCGTGAGCGTCGCACTGCACCCATTACGGATCATCGACGCCGAACCCCTGGCAGGTCACTCTCCAGAGGTGTTAATACTGACACTGAATACGGGCGGGCAAATACCCTTAGACCGGCGTCATACGCTAACACCAGAGCCTCGGGCCGCAGATGCGGCCTACGTCACACTGGATAACGGTTTAACCGCGCTCTTTACACGGGCGGCGTGGTATCGCCTCGTAAATCAAGCGGATGAAAAAGGCTCGATCATGAGTGATGGCCGAAGCCTGTCACTCATGCCCGCCGATTAGGCAGTTCCTGAAATAGGGAACTGCCCGCTTGTTGCTTACATGTTGGGGTAGTTAGGTCCGCCAAAGCCCTCAGGGGTGACCCAAGTGATATTTTGTGACGGGTCTTTTATGTCGCACGTCTTACAATGCACACAGTTCTGCGCGTTAATCTGAAACCGCTGCCCTTGCGCGTCTTCCACAATTTCATAAACACCGGCAGGGCAGTAGCGCTGCGCGGGCTCATCGTATCGCGGCAAATTCTTCGCCAGAGGCACATCTGGATCAAGCAACGTTAAGTGGCAAGGCTGATCTTCTTCATGGTTTGTATTAGACAAAAACACTGAGGACAAGCGGTCAAAAGTGACCACGTTGTCGGGCTTGGGGTAACTCATCTTTTTCGCTTTGTCGGCGTCTTCTAGACACGCATAGTCGGGTTTCTGGTCTCGCAGTGTGAAGGGCAGCTTGCCGCCAAAAATGTTTTGGTCTATCCATACCAGACCGGCACCGACAAGGTAGCCAAACTTATGCATGAAGCCGGCAAAGTTGCGGGTTGTGTAAAGTTCGTCACCCAGCCACGAGCCTTTTAGGCGCTCTGCGAAAGTCGTGAGATCTTTAGGCGCATCTTCACCATGAGAGAGGGCATCCATAAGAGTCTCGGCGGCAATCATGCCACTCTTCATGGCGGTATGATTACCTTTGATCTTCACGCTGTTTAAGGTCCCTGCATCGCAGCCAATCAAGAGCCCGCCTGGGAAGTGCATTTTAGGCAGCGAGTTGTGCCCACCCTTGGCAAGTGCCCTAGCGCCGTAAGCAATGCGGCTGCCGCCCTCAAGGACCGACTGTGTTGTTGGGTGGGTCTTCCAGCGCTGAAATTCTTCAAAGGGGCTGAGGTGAGGGTTTGAATAGTTCAAGTCACAAATTAGGCCCAGGTACACCTGATTGTTTTCCGCATGGTACAGAAATGCGCCTCCTGAAGAGTTGCTCTCAGAGAGCGGCCAGCCAAGACCATGAACCACCTTGCCAGGTTCGTGCTTACCGGGCTCGATCTCCCATATTTCTTTAATACCAATGCCGTAATGCTGAGGGTCGGCGTTTTTGTCGAGTTCGAACTGCTGCATCAGCTGCTTACCGAGATGTCCTCGGCAACCTTCAGCAAATAACGTATAACGGGCATGCAGCTCCATGCTGGGCACGTAGGCGTCTTTTTGGGTGCCATCTAGCCCCACACCCATTTCTCCAGTCGCAATGCCCTTTACGGCACCTGATTCATCGTAAAGCACCTCTGCCGCAGCAAATCCCGGATAAATTTCTACACCAAGCCCTTCAGCCTGCTCGGCCAGCCAACGGCAAACGTTACCCATGGATACGATGTAATTGCCCTCATTATGAGTCGGCTTTGGAATCATGAAGTTGGGTAATTTGGTGGCGCCACTGCCGCTGGTGTAGAAATAGAAGGTATCTTCTGTCACGGGAGTGGAGAGCGGGGCGCCCATTTCTGCCCAGTTGGGGAGTAGTTCATTGAGGGCTCTGGGCTCCAGTACGGCGCCCGAGAGAATATGTGCGCCAACTTCTGAGCCTTTTTCTACTACGCAGACGGTAGTTTCTCGCTCTTGTTCCTGCGCCAATTGCATAACGCGTATTGCGGCAGACAATCCCGCAGGCCCTGCGCCAACAATAACGACGTCAAACTCCATTGATTCGCGTTCCATAGCGATTTTCCCCCAAATTTGATCTTGCGCTACATAGTTGTATGGTGACTTACTGTGCGGTACTGGTATAGTCGCGCCCGAGGCAGATTTCTGCCCAACATCGCCACAGGTTCAGGCTTAAAAGTGAACTTGTGGTCGCCTTTTTGAACTTCGGGTATGTTACACTAAACACCCCGCAAAGCACTATTCTAGCAAAGCTACGGAGTCATAATGAAAGCACTGGTCGCTGTTAAGCGCGTC
>Ga0233438_10004083_pt1 | contig 13055 bp, 16 predicted proteins | sample SI_123_September_FD_182720 | JGI IMG/M metagenome (GOLD analysis project Ga0233438, IMG submission 182720) | Seawater microbial communities from Saanich Inlet, British Columbia, Canada - SI_123_September2016_10_MG | ecosystem: Environmental > Aquatic > Marine > Inlet | place: Canada: British...
CAGGTGTAGAAATAATTAAAATTTCTTTTATACCCGCTAACATCAATACTGATAATGGGTAGTAAATCATAGGCTTATCATACACCGGTAATAACTGCTTAGAAACCCCCTTTGTAATTGGATACAATCGAGTACCACTTCCTCCTGCTAATATAATTCCTTTCATATTTAATTCTTTAATCAAAAACTTCTTTTAGGCAAATCTTTAAACCATTTTTCATAAATTTTACTTTCCGGATTAAAAACTACCCAAACTGTTAATAATATAATTTGAAAATCTAAGATTAAAGATTTGTTCTTTTGATACCATAATTCTAAATTTCCTTTGTGAGGATAAATTTTATTTACATAAAAATCATGAATATCCCCTCCTTTATTTCTCACACCTGTTATTAACTCTTCTTCATCTCTAAATATAATAGAACCTACTCCTGTTAAGCCTGGTTTTACATTGTAAATTACTTTCTTAACATTATTCGGATAAGCTTCAAAACTCACTTTCATTACAGGTCTTGGACCTACAATACTCATACGGCCTGCAAAAATATTGAACAACTGAGGCAACTCGTTAATTTTTGATTTTCTCAAGAAATCTCCCATTGGAGTAAGTCTTGGGTCTTTTTTTACAGTAATATAGCCACCTGGCATATTTGCACTGTTTTTCAGCATAGTTGCAAATTTCCATATAAGAAATGGTTTATTTCTATACCCTAAACGTTCCTGTTTATACCAAACATGACCTTCACCCGTTAAACTTAAACCAATTATTACAGGTATTAGCAAAGGGCTTAAAATTAGTATAGCAATACCTGAGGCAAGTATGTCAAAAATTCTTTTTAATATATTATACATAGTTTACATTTTTTGATCTAAGCTTTTACCCGTCTCAATATGATTAAAATTAGGTAGGATTTTATTCATTATTTTTATGATATCCTCTTTGTTGTATGATTCTCTTTTGAAAAGAGTTTCAATTTCGTTAATAGTTACCTCCATTTCAGAAAAGGAAGGTTTTAATGAATTAGTAACAACTCCTATCGATTCGTAAAGATTAAAATTCACTTTATCCTCAGCAGTATAAAACTCTTCATATAATTTTTCTCCACTGGTATCTGTTTTGAAAAAATAAACTGGATATGAGGAGCTATCAGATAGTTTTGATGCTATTCCTTTGGCTTCTTTCTCACTTTTACAAATCTTTATATCTTTATTTAAATATTTAAAGAAATCCTCTGTTATTGTTTTAAAGTTAACTAACTGTTTTTCATTTAATTTTGGAAAATAAATATCCCCACTATTACCCAATATACTAGTTAATAAGCAAATTTCTCCACTTTCTTCTGGTGAAACAAAAAAGCGTTTCACATCAGAAGGACATGAAATTGGTTGTCTTTGGAGTAGTCTTTCTATATAACCATAAAGTAATGACCCATTTGAAAAAGCTACATTCGCAAATCTAGCTGTTGTGATTTTTAAATCACTAGAATAAGACATAATTACATTTTCCATCATTTTTTTTGATCCTCCCATGACATTTACGGGATTTGCAGCCTTATCGGTCGATACGCAGAAAAAATGAGATGGCTTATTTAATTTTAAATAATCTAAGAATTTCTTAGCATCTAAAACATTATTTTTAATCATAGCTTCAATAGAGAAAGAATCTTTTTCACTTCTAACGTGTTTATGGGCTGCAAAATTTGCTACAATATCAAATGGACCATGTTTTTTTAGCATTTTGTAAAAAACATCAGAATTGAATGACATTGGATAGGTCAAATAACTCTCTGGAACAATCATATTAGAATCGCTCCTTAATGTTCTTGTTAGCTCTGTTAAACCATTTTCATTAGTATCTACAACAATTAATTCAGATGGATGATATCTTAATGCTGCTTTGATATATGAAGAACCTATAGTACCTGCACCTCCAATAACTAAAATTGATTTTCCTTTAATTTCTTTAATTAATTTTTCTTTGTTATTTGCTAGATCATTAGAGAAAAAACTCTTTTCTCTCTTAGTCACATGGTTCTTTATGAACTCGGAAATATTTGGTAACATCATTATTTATAAAAAAATTTAATTTCTGATATAACTTTGTGTTGGTCGTCTATTGTTAAATTAGATGATGATGGAATACTTATACACTCTCTAAAAATTTTATTTGATATATCATTATCATTAATATATCTTAAATTTTTATACATAGGAAGATTATTCATAGGGGTCCAAAAGGGTCTACTTTGAATTTTATTATTATTTAAGTGATTTAGTAACTCTCTCATTTTTTTTGTTCGAAAGGTAAATAGCCAACAATTAGGGTCTGAATTAGGATCATTGTTCTGGAATTTAATATCTCCAATTCCGTGTAATTCACTTCTATATAGCTCATCAATCTCTTTTTTTCTTTTCAAAATACTTTCAAAATTTTCCATTTGTGCAACCCCAATAGCAGCTAGAACATTTACAAGTCTATAATTATAACCTACTTCGTCATGAAAATAATCTAATGGATCTGTTTTAGCTGTTGTTGTAAGGTGTTTTGCTCTATTAGCAATATCTTTATTGTTAGTTAAAATCATTCCACCACCACCCGTAGATATTATTTTATTTCCATTAAAACTTAATACGCCAGTTAAACCAAAAGTTCCTGCATGCTTTCCTTTTTTAAAGCTTCCTAATGCTTCTGTACTATCTTCTATTAAAGGAATACCATAAGTAGAACTGATCTCTACTAATTTATCAATATCGATAAACGCCCCTAAAACATAAACGGGCATTATTGCACCAATTTTTTTTCCTGAGGTCAGTTCTGTGGTTATCGGTTTCTCATTAACTAATTTTGTTATCGTATTATTTTCTAACCATTTTTGAAGTAAATCAAGATCCATTTGCCAAGAATCTTCACAAACATCTATTAAGGCAATTTCTGCTCCTGAATATGAAATAGCATTTAATGTAGCTACAAATGTTAGATTAGGAGCTAAAACAATATCATTAGAAGAAACTCCTGCAAGGTTTAAAGAAACTTGTAAACCAGCTGTTCCATTCATACAAGCTATTGCATATTTTACTCCTGTATAATTTTGAATAGCCTCCTCAAATTTACTAACATATGTACCAGCTGATGAAATCCAACCAGTATCTAAACAATCTTTTACATATTTCCATTCATTGCCTTTTATATTTGGTATTGATAATGGTATCATAGTTCTATTTATATTAATTATTTTTGAAAATACACTTTCTCTTTGAACCTATGGAATATTGTTAGGTTATCTTTAATATCTTTTTCAATTGTCATATTTGGTGCAATTGTATTATTATTTCCAATTTTTATTTTTGGAATAGTTGTAGAATTTAAACTAAAGAAATTATTATTCCCAACGGAAGTACTTCCTGAAAAACCTACATTTGGACATAGCACATTATTCTCGCCAATAATTGAATCATGACCAATACTAGAGTTATTATTAAAAGTGTTGAAATTTTCTATTTTTACGTTTGGACCAATTAAGCAATTTCGACAAATAACGTTGCCTAACCCTATATTAGCAGTTTCAAAAATATAAGAAGTATGATGAATGAAATTAGTGAATCTTGCGTTTTTTTCTAAATAAAAAGAAATTAACTCTCTTCTAAAAGGAACATTAGCAAAACCTAAAATAACATCTATACCTTCTTCTGGAATATAATCTTTTATACCACCTAGGAGTGGGTATTTAAGCTGATATTTCTGCCAATTTCCCTCAATATTATTGTCGTAATAGCCTTTTATTTCTATTTTTTCTTTGGAATATTTATTATTATCTAGAATATATCCTTCTAATTCTGCTGCATGTGCGCCTGCACCTAGTATAACAATTTTTTTCATCTTAGTAATTAAATTTAAAAACCTCTCCGTGACCAGGTAATATGATTAAGTTTTTGATTTTTTTTGATAATCTTTCTATTACTTTTATACTTTCAGTTAGTTTTTTTTTATTTCCACCTGGTAGTTTTGTTACCAGAAATTTTTCATCAATTATAGTATCCCCAGAAAACAATAAATTTTCTATTAAAAAACATTGAGACCCTTCAGAATGTCCTGGAGTTTTAAAAATTTTTATATAATTAGGTATATTGTCTGTATAATTTTGAACTTCACACTCTTTAGATAGATTGTAGTAAAAAGAAAGAGATTTTTTAGAGTCTTTTAAAGCATCTTTAGTTTCCTCCGAGCATATAGTTTTAAAATAAAAATTATTTCTCAATTCCAAATAACCTATATTATGATCAAAATGTTCATGAGTAATCAGACAGTAATCTGGTTTTTTATTATTATCTAAAAGCCATTTTATTGTATTTAAACTATTTTTCTCCCCTGGATCTATAATTAAAAGATGATTTAAATAATCGACTAAATATACATTAGAATCAAAAGTATCTGAAACGATTTTAATAACTTTTAGATTTTCATTAAAGTGTAGTTGCTCCACCATCTATTATAATTTCTTGACCAGTTGTCCATTTATCTTTATTATTAATTAGGAAACTTACCCAATTTGATATTTGATTAGAAAAACCTATTTTAAGGGGGATATGATTATCAAGATCTTCTTTAATAGGGTTCAAAATATTTTTTGTTTTTTTTGTGTATATAGCTCCTAGAGTTAGTTGATTCACATGCACGGGAGCCAATTCTATAGCTAAATTTTTTGTTAACCCCAATAACGCAGATTTAGCTGAGGCATAGACACTAAATCCCGGCTTTCCTCTAATTGCTGAGATACTTGAAATAAATATTATGTTTTTTAATTTTTTTCTATATTTTTTTTTGGAGAGCACTGAAGAAATCTGTATAGCGGAAATAATATTGATTTTAAAAGAATTAAATATTTCTTTTTCTTTTACTAAACGTAACGGAGTAATATTAAAATACCCTGCAAAATGAATAAAACCTTTGATTTCTATATTATTTTCATCTAAAAAAGATGAAAATTTAAAATCAACTTGTGATTCTAATAAATCTATTTCCCAAATTAAATGACTACTAGAGTTAGTTAATTTTTCTTTCAAAATATTCAGTTCAGTAGTATCTCTTCCTGATAAAAGTAAAGCATGTTTTTTTGATAATTCTAGTGCTGTTGAAAACCCTAAGTCAGAATTCACACCAGTAATTAAAATAAATTCTTTATTTAGCATTTTTTAATATGTATTCTATTACATCATTTACGGTTTCAAATTCTTCAACTGTATCATTCGAAAGAGTAACACTATAGTCCGAATCCGCCATTGCTATAAGAGATAATGTAGTAAGAGAATCCCATTCATCAAAACTATTTAAGTAATCTGACTCTAGTATAATATCTTCCTCTAAAATCTCTGCAAATTTTTCTAATAATTCTTTTTTCATATTTAATAATTAATTATTTCACAAAACCTCATTTTTTTCAACTCACACACTACCATACTCCATGTTAGTCCTATTCCAAAACCACCTAAAATCACTTTAAGATTCGATTCATCAAGTTTAGAACTAATATTTTCACAAATATTTAAAGGAACCGTAATACCACTTCCATTTCCATATTTACTTACAATATTATTTGGCATTTTATTTCTATCAACATTCATCTTATCTGCTAGTTTTTCAAGCATAAATTTATTTGGCTGGTGAAATAAATAGAAATCTACTTCTCTATCTGAAATATTCAAATCAGTATATACTTCATTTACCATCTCAGGAACCTTAGTTTGGACAAAGTTAAAAACATCATCTCCTTTCATTACTAAATGATCCAATGCTCTTTCATTCCCTGCTTTATCCTTTTTGAGAATTGCGGTTTCAGAGCTAGAGGGAATTTTGTAACCTCCCGCAGGAATCTGAAGGCTTTTAGCTCCTCTTCCATCCATTTTAATATATAAGTTTGTCTCAGGAGCAGAGGCGTTGTTTTCCAATATTGTAATAGTCGCTCCGTCTCCTACAAGAGGCCTACTGTTTCTATCTTTGATAGATACTTTTTTAGACAACACATCAGCGTTAAGAAGAACTACCTTATTGATATTTGGTTGATCTAAAAACATATATGCCTGTAATAAGCCAACTTCATATCCAGCACAACCCTGATTTATGTCTAAACACAAGACATTCTCTCCTAAATTAAGTTCTCCTCCTATAACATTAGATGTAGGTGGTAAAAAGTAATCTGGAGATTGCGTAACTAATATAAGAACATCTATAGAGTTTTTATCTAATTGTTTTTCCTTTATCAAATAATTCATCCCAAACAGACATAAATCGGAAACCGAGGTGGCGTGATCTACAACTCTTCTTGTTCCATAACCCATGATTTTGGCTAACTTTAAAGATTGTTTTTCAGAGAAATTATAATTGTGTATTTCTTCTTCAAAGTGTACTTCTTTAGATGGTAAAACAGAAAGAATACCAGTAATTTCTTTTCTTTTAAAATGAAATTTCATATTTATCTTTACTTACTATTAACTAATAATTCTTCTATAGCAGAAATTGAACTAAAATTTTCAGGTATAATTTGATCTCCTGAAATTGAAATTCCCATTTCCTCTTCAAAATCTGAAACCAAAGTAATAATATCAAATGAATCTAACATTCCTTTTTTAATAAAATCGTTTAATTCTATACCAAAATCGAACTCTGGTCTAGTATTGTTTAAAATTTCTATAATTTTATTTTTCATTATTTAATTTTTATTTTTTAAAATATACATACTTAATTTATCTTTTTTAAAACCAAAATATTGATATTTTTCGATGGCATTTTGATTATTCTCCTGAACCCAAAGTAAATAGGTTTTTGTGTCTGAGAAATTATTAAGAAAATATTTCATTAAGATCCCACCAAATCCTTCTCCTCTGTACTTTTTGTCAACTAACCAGTAACGTAATTCTTCAGTAAATCCATTTTTATCACTTATCAATAAAGCAGCAATCTCATTATTTATTTTAATTAAATAAGTGGTCTTCGAAAGGTTTCTTAACTCTTGAAGAGTAGGGATTTTTTCGGCGTAAATATCAAAATTTTTTTCTAAAAATTTTTTCACTAAATTTAAATCATCCTCTCTTAAGCCGATTACTTGATTATTTTTATAATTAAGTGTTTTATTTGTTTGTTTAATATATATCATCCTATTGAAAGATGTATACTTATCAAATCCAAATATGTAGAATTTTTCCAAGATAGGATTCCAGCTTTCTTTTCTTCGGTTTGAAAAAATGATTTCTACAATAATCTTTCTTTTAGATTTTAATACATCTAACTTAAAATCTAATTTATTTTGAATATAAAAATATAAGTAAGAAAAATCATATTCAGTTTTTTTAATAAACCCTAAAAAGGATTCATCTTCTATTACTTTGAAGTCTTTCTTCTTTATTTTTTCACTGATTTCTGTTAATGGAATAAAACAGTTTGTATTTCTAAATCCATTTTTTAATTTTAATTCAATATTTTTATTCAACTTTTATTTTTAATTGTTTTCTATTTATTTTCCCATTAGCATTCAAAGGAAATTCGGGCATTAAATACCATTTGGTTGGAATCATATACTTAGGTATCTTTACCATTAACTCTTTTCTAATTTTAGATTTTTTTACGTCACCTATATAGAAGGCTTCTATTTCTTTTTTCTCATCATTATATATAACACAAGCATTCTCTATAAAATCAATTGCTAAAATTGCATTTTCTATCTCTCCCAATTCTATTCTATAACCCATATGTTTGATTTGAGAATCTTTCCTTCCTAAAAATATTATTTCATTTCTTTCATTTAATTGAACCAAATCACCAGTTCTATAAATTTTATCAAGATAATTTTTATTCAAGGGGTTTTGAACAAAAGCCTGATTTGTTTTCTCTAAGTCTCTATAGTAACCAAAAGCTAATGAACTACCTCGTACGCATAATTCACCTACCTCTCCTTTCATAGATAGCTCATCTTTGTTATTCAAAATTAAAACACCACTATTCCTACATGCTATTCCTATTGGAAGGGGTTCTTCATCTTTAAACTCTCTATCCACTATGTAATAAGTACAATCGACAGTAATTTCTGTTGGTCCATATAAATTAGAATACAATGCATTTGGCAGGTACTTTCTCCAATAATTCAAGTGTTTGTTTGGCATTACTTCACCTGCAAATAAAATTTTCCTTAAAGATTCTGGTAATGCAACTTCTAAAGCTTTAAAGTTAGCTACATTAATTAATACAGATGGGACCCAAAAAACAAAATTTATTTTCTTTTCGTTTATATATTCAATTAATTCTATAGGAAACATATACTTAGCTTCTGGAACAATAACTAATTTAGCTCCAGTAGATAACATAAGGTAAATATCTAAAGTTGAATTGTCAAAATAAAAAGGTGCTTGACTACCTATAATTTCATTCTCTGTTATATAATATGTTTCTTTCGCCCATTCTATATAATCTATTACTCCTTTATGGGATATAAGTACTCCTTTGGGAGATCCTGTGGATCCGGAAGTAAAAATTGAATATATAGGATCAGTATCTATTTGTAAATCTCTAATGCTTGTAATCTTATTAATTTGATCTTTTGTTAATTCACAAGAAATAGCTTTATCGTAAACTATAATATCTCTACAATAGCCCATTTTATCAAGTAATTTCTCCCCATCAACATTTGTTATAATAATCGAAGTGTCTAACTTATTTATTATTTTTAGTAACCTTTCTGGTGGAGATTTTATATCTAATGGAACATAAAAATTAGAACTGTAATTAGCACCAACAAATGAAACAATACTTTCTTTTGATTTAGGTAATAAAACAGCAATTGGTGTATTAGAGCTCTTTGTTCGATTGATTATTGCTGAAGCTATCTTTAAAGCATTTTCTTTTAATTGAAAAAAAGTTAATATCCCTTTCTCATCTTCGATTGCTTCTTTATTTGGAAATTGGATTACTGATTTTTCTAAATAATTGAGACTATTTATTATCATAATTAAATTTTAACATTAGAAGTTAAAGTGTTATTATTTTTTAAAATTTAAATATATTGATTGTAAAAAACTTGAAAAACTTTAATTTTGATCTCATCAAATTTTTATTAAACATAATCAAAATAAAGATTCTATTAAAATATCCTGAAACAAATTGAGTTAATATTTTAAACTCTACGGAATCTTTAGCACAAAACTGTAAATAACCTTTTGAGCTTTCTAAATACCAATTACTAAATACAAAGGAAGCCCTTTTAATATAGGCTTTAATAGAATTCGAGTTCATTTCTCCGTGAACATTATTTTCATGAATTCTGTAATAAATATTAGACTCTTTGTCAATATGAGTTTTAAGACCATTTAACCTCGCTATAAAGTAAATAAACCAATCATGTGAAAAATACTTCCAAGTTTTGGTTCTAATTTTCTTATAATTATCACAAATAATTTCAGCTAAATATGGCGTAAAAACATAGGTGCAACCTGCACTACCTCCTTCAAATAAGAAATCGTATTTTTTTTGTTTCTGACTTTTAACAACAATCTCATCAGTAGAGATTCCATTTTTATAAATTGTTAAATTAGAGCCATAAAGATCATATCCCTTTTTTAAAAAATGAATTGACCTGGGTAATTTATTTTCTAACCAAATATCATCTTGATCTGCAAAAGCAATATAATCATAATTGATTAACTCATTTTTACTTTTCAGTTCAAACAATGCTTCCAAAAAATTAATAGCTGCACTTCCAGAACCAACACTTCTTTTTGTTAAACTTACTCCTTGAATTTCCTTAACTATTTGACATGTTTCATCATCACTAGCATCATCAAAAACATGAATCTTAACCTCTACATCCTTTTGTTGTAGAATAGAATTAATTTGTTCTTTAATATATTTACCCCCATTATAAGACGCTAAAACAACTAATATATTCATAATCTATGTGTGTCGTAAAGTGTAAAAATAAAATATATTACCGTAGCAAATGAAGATAAATTAAAATAGTATATGTTTTTGGATTTTGTATTTTTTCTGGTTTTTAGCGTTAACCATGCCATAAAAAAATACGGAGAGTATCTAAAACCTAATACTGGATTTAAATAAAACGCTACATAATAAAATACTATTGTTGTTATTAAGATAGGATGAAATATTTTATTAAATAAAAAGAGTTTAAGACAAATAATTGATATAAAGGCTAGGTATATGTAATGAAAAATGCCAGCATTAAGTTCCCCAGCCAAATATACACGAGATTTATTAGTCAAGTGATTAAATTCATTTAAACTGTTCAACAATGGAAATATATAGAATAGAAGAACAGGAGTCAATAATAAAAACATTAAAAATAAATATCTAGTATAATTTTTTTTATTATGAAATATGGAAATTAAAAATGGTAATGTGCTCAAATGCATAAATGGCATAAGCAAAATTTTATTAAATTTTTTATTTCTATATGCATAATAACAAAACACAGAAAATAAAACATAGGCTGGAGCATTCCTCAAAGTAATATAAGCAAACAAAAAATAATAGAAAACCAAAAAAATTATTTTTTTCCAAACATTCAAATCATTTTTTCTAGCTAACCACACGAAAAATATATTTATTAGTATAAAGTTAAATAAATAAATCAAATTTATTATAGATGTATGATCTATTATGAAAAATTTGAAAAATTTATAAACCAAATACAAGTATGGTTCTGAAATTAAAAATCCTAATATATTTTCAGAATCTTCAAAATTATAGAATTCAAAATATCCATAGTAATCTTTATTTAATTCTATTGGAATAATACTTCTTAAGTAACAAGCAAAAATTAAAAATAAAAATATAAATATATACTTATAAGAAATGTTTGAATAATTCCAACAACTTAGATAGAAAAATAGAAAAACTATTATTGTAACTATAATCAATTTGCTTTGTAATTAATTAATTGATTGTTTTATGATGACAAATAATACCCCAACTAAAAGATGGGCTAAGACTCTACTAATATAGATCACTTTTAACTGAACCTCCCCACCACCTTTTTTGTCAAAACTAACCATTACTCGAGGGTCAACAACGATTAGTAAAATAGCAATAGCTATCATATTTAGAATCTGTGTAAATGAATTTAAAGTCAAAATAAGATCTCTAAAATAGAAACTAACTACATATATATATGTCATACTTATAGCCACAAAAAAATGAGATATAAATGAAGTGATAAACAATTTTCTTGTAAATATATTAGATGGAAATTTATTACTTAATTCTTTTGCTTTAAAACCATCTGATATATTTTCTTTTCCAGTGAAGGAGTTGATTATTTTCACTAAGAATAGATTAACTTGATTTACTTTAGAAAAAAGTATTAGACTAAAAGTAATTAATAGTGCAGAAATAAAATGAACAGAAATACTAATATTGAATATTAAATTAGAGTCTTTATAAACTTCAGTTAAATATGACATAGCCGGAATGAAGATAACCATAAATATTCTAGCAAAATATTGAAATACTTGAATTATTGACATCCAGTATCTAAAATTAGATTCTTTTTTTAAAATAAACTTCAAATTATAAACGCCGATATCAAAAAACATTGATAAGGGGTAGCAAATTAAAATAAAAATTACTAGTATTTCTTGAACTATGATTTCCATAAATTTACATCACTATCAAATTTTTTTAAAATCTTTGTTGGAGCTCCTATATTTATTGTATTAGCTGGTATATCTGATGTAACAACAGACATGGATCCTATCACAGCTCCATCACCAATTTTAACACCAGGAAGAATAGAAACATATTCACCAATCCAAACATTTTTTCCAATTTCTACTGGGTTTGAATATAGCTCCCTTTCTATAGGATTAGAATCCGGACGCGTAGGGTTAGGTCCAGAATAATTACCATGAGTATGATCAGATATAAAGACCTTAGAAGCTATAAGTGTATTGTCACCAATAGAAACCTCGTCAAGAACCCCTATGTGGACATAATCATTAATCTGAACATTTTTACCTAAAATTAATTTAGGCTCACTTCCTTTATAATTTATTAAATCAATACGAAGACCTACTCCAGTCGTTAAGTTATTACCACCAATGATCCCTTTTCTATTTCCACGAATATAATAAGGTGACCTTAATATTCTAAATCTTCTAAAAAACAATAACGTATTGATTTTATTAAATAAAAGTCTAAATAAACCTCTTAATCCATATATCTTAAAATAATTCATTGATAAAAATATATATTAGTAATATTATTAATACTGCAAAAAAATAAAAGAGCGCTAATCTCTTGACCAATACATGTATGAACGGTACCATTAACCTTTCTTATACTAAATAGATCCAAAAACTTTTCTTCTACTATTCTAATTCTGAATTTTTTTTATTGATTCTTCTTTAAAAATCATTTTTTTTTCTCGACTACCACCGGTAGTCTGTTTTTTTTATTTTTTACCACTCTTTCAAAGTCTATAAACATTGCTCTATTATACGGCTTCGCCATCACTACTCACAGTAATGGAAATTCTTGACCAAAAAAAATCAACTGATTAATTCAGTTGAAATGATACTATAGCTCCTAGTTTTTTTAACTGAGCCAAACAATTTTTTCCTTTCACAGCGATTACTGTTGCCTCCTCTTCTAATAAAGGAACCTTCACAGTTTTACCTTCTACTAACTCTTTTTTGTTTGAGTAATAGGAGTTATCTAAATAATATTTCATTGCCAACACTTCTTCATTAGAAACCTCAGCTCGTTTTTGGTTTTCAAATAAATACCTAACTACTCCGGCAACCTCAAACACCTTGTTTACCTCCTTTTCATGGATACTCACAAGCACCATAGAAGGCAATAAAGGCACTAGTAGCTTTTTCTTTCTGTCAGACCATTGTCTAACCTCCATTCTAGTGGGCGTGTAACTTTCTATCCCTAAAACCGACAGTTTTTGCGAGACTTTAATTTCAGTTCTAGGTTTGGTATAGACCACAAACCATTTCTTAGAATCTAAGGTTGTCATTTACGATGGATTGTTTTTAATTTGTTTGAT
>Ga0233438_10004088_pt1 | contig 13046 bp, 10 predicted proteins | sample SI_123_September_FD_182720 | JGI IMG/M metagenome (GOLD analysis project Ga0233438, IMG submission 182720) | Seawater microbial communities from Saanich Inlet, British Columbia, Canada - SI_123_September2016_10_MG | ecosystem: Environmental > Aquatic > Marine > Inlet | place: Canada: British...
CGCCATACTGCTCGACGTAATGATGGATGAAACCATCGCCTGGATCATTATAGTCTGCGGCCTAATGGGCAGTCTGATTACCCTACTGATGCGAGTGGGTGCAGCCAATGCCTTTAGCAGAGCAATATCCTCAAAGGCCAAAAACTCCAAGAGCGCCCTGCTCTACACCTGGCTATTGGGGCTAGTTGTATTTATTGACGACTATCTCAATGCCCTTGCCGTCGGCTCATCCATGCGCAAGGTCACGGATAAGTTTAAAGTGTCCAGGGAAATGCTTGCCTATGTGGTCGACTCTACCGCAGCGCCTATCTGCGTTCTGGTGCCAGTGTCTACCTGGGCCGTGTTTTATGCTGGCTTATTTATGGACTCAGGTTATGCGGAATCAGGGCAGGGAATGGCGCTCTATGTCAGTGCTATTCCCTATATGGTCTACCCCATAGTAGCCATGCTGTTAGTGCCATTAGTCGCTGTAGGTATTGTTCCCGCACTGGGGATGATGAAGTCCGCACAGCAGAGAGCGGCCAATGGTACCGCGCCGCAACCTCTTGATGAGACCGCTGAAGAGGGCCAGGTCGATACAGAGGACAGGGTTCAGATCTATCACTTTGTGCTGCCCATTGTTGCCCTGCTGGGCTTTAGTATCTGGTATGACCTGGATGTGCAGATAGGTGTGATTATGTCGGTTGCTATCACCATTATTTTGTTTGGCGCACAACGGCTTATGGCCTGGACCCAGATGTTTGATGCTGTTATCGATGGTATCAAGATTATGCTACCAGCATTGACTATGGTTGTAATGGCCTTTGTCTTTAAGGAGGTCAATGACCAGTTGGGATTGGCCGCCTATGTGATCGCAAATGTTGCCCCATTAATGACACCACTGATGTTTCCCGCCCTGACCTTCCTCGCTATGGCGCTTATTTCGTTTGCAACAGGTTCTAGCTGGGGGGTGTTCGCCATTGCTATCCCAATTATATTACCTCTGGCGGAAAGCGTAGGGGTCAGTATTCCACTGGCAATCGGTGCCCTAGTATCCGCCAGTGCTTTTGGCAGTCATGCCTGTTTTTATTCTGATGCCACCGTATTGGCGGCCCAGGGAAGTGGTTGTGATGTAATGGACCATGCACTGACTCAAATACCCTATGCTCTGATTGCCGCTGCGATATCCTGTGTTGGATTAACAGTATTAGCAGCGTTTTAACCAGACCAAATCAATATTTACAGGTAGTTAATAATGAATGAGGCCAACAGAGGAATTAATCGTCGTCAATTTTTAACCAAGACCTCGGGGCTGAGTCTCGCGCTAGCCATTCCGGTATCCGATACGCTATCGGCAAAACAGTTGCCCTCTGATATCACCCAGATGAGCGCTACTCAATTATCCGCTGCGATTGCGGGCAAGCGGGTGCGTTGCGTTGAGGTGATGCAAGCCTACTTAGAGAGAATTCACCGCTATAACCCAGTCTACAATGCGATTGTCAGCATGCTTGATGATGATCAACTGATGCAACAGGCACAACGGGCTGACAAGGCACTGGACAGAGGCGAGTACTGGGGCTGGATGCATGGCATGCCCCACGCGGTGAAAGATCTGGCTAACGCTGAAGGTTTAGAATCTAGCTATGGCTCTACTGCCTTTGCCGGCATGATGCCAACTAAAGATAGCCTGCATATCGCTCGTATTCGTCAACAGGGGGCAATATTTATCGGCAAGACTAATACACCAGAATTCGGATTGGGCTCCCATACCTACAACTCAGAGTTCGGCATAACCAGAAATGCCTACAATCCCAACTTAACTGCCGGTGGCAGCAGTGGCGGTGCTGCGGTTGGTATTGCGACACAGATGCTGCCCATCGCCGATGGCAGCGATATGATGGGATCACTGCGTAACCCCGCTGCATTCAATAATATTATCGGTTTTCGGCCTAGTCAGGGACGAGTGCCCAGCCCCACAGAAGCCGGTGACCTCTATTACGATCAACTATCCTCCGACGGCCCTATGGGCAGAAATGCCGAAGATACTATTCGGCTACTCCATACAATGGCCGGATATGATTCTCGGGCACCTCTGTCTTTAAAAGACGAAATCCCTCCCTATGAGGCATTTGAACAACCTGCCTTAAAAGGTCTACGCATCGGTTGGATGGGTGATTATGAGAGTTATCTACCTATGGAATCCGGTATATTAGACCTATGCCAAAGTGCCCTGAAGAAACTATCCTATCAAGGCGCGATTGTTGAAAACTGTATGCCGGACTACAACATGGATCGACTTTGGCAGACATGGCTCACCCTGCGCCACTGGTCCGTAGGTGCTGAAAAGGCGCTATATGATAATGCAGAGATAAGAAAACAATTAAAGCCCGAAACAATATGGGAGATGGAAGGTGGTTTTGATATGCCTGCAGCAAGGATCAATAAAGCCGCGATTGACAGAGCAGCCTGGTATCGAGCGTTACACCGTTTGTTTGAAAATTTTGACTTTCTCGCCCTACCAACGGCGCAGGTTTTTCCCTTCTCAGCGGATATTCACTGGCCGAAATCCATCAATGGTAAGACTATGGATACCTATCACCGCTGGATGGAGGTCGTTATTGGTGGCACTTTGGCAGGGCTACCTGTGGTCAATGTGCCCGCAGGCTTCGACCGTCTCGGCAGACCCATGGGTATGCAAATTATCGGCCCTATGGGTCAAGACCAGCAGGTACTTGAATTTGCTATGGCCTACGAGGTGGCCACTTCTTACCTCCATCAGCCGCCTATGCTAAAAGAAAGACTGTAACCCTCCTGCTTGATCAACTACTCAATTAAAGGATATCGACGATTAAAACTATCTACAGTGACAAACATCGTTTGCGAGATGCTAAAACAGAACTCTATGGCGGCAAGTTAGTCACGCCTTTTGAGCGGCCATCAAGGGCTGACACAGTTATCAAAGCAATCGCTCAATCGAATCTCGGCGAAATCTTAGAACCCGAGACCTTTACTATGGATCCTGTAAGAGCAGTCCATAGCGACGATTTTATTGCCTTTCTAGAAACCGCCTGGCAAGAGTGGCAAGATGCCGGGTTTACCGGTGAAGCAATTGCGAGCTCCTGGCCAGCGAGACGCATGCAGTCTCGGGTACCAACTTCTATTGATGGGAAGATTGGTTACTATGCATTGGCGGCGGAGACTTCAATTACCGAAGGGACCTGGGCCGCAGCATTGGCTTCTAAGGATGTGGCACTGACGGGTGCCAAGGCTTTGTACCAGGGTGAGCAGGGAATATTTTCCCTTTGCCGCCCCCCTGGACATCATGCCGCCAGCGATATGTTTGGTGGCTACTGCTTTTTAAATAATGCCGCTATTGCGGCACAATATCTGTGTGATCAGGGCACAAAGCGCGTCGCCATACTGGATGTAGACTTCCATCATGGCAATGGCACTCAGGATATTTTTTATGACCGCGATGATGTAATGTTCTGTTCTCTCCATGGCGATCCGCAACAGGCCTTCCCTTATTTTCTCGGATATACCGATGAAACAGGCTCAGGAAAGGGACTGGGCTACAATCTCAACTACCCCATGCCGCGGGAAACCAGTTTCACCCAGTGGCAGCAATCGTTGACTGCTGCACTAGCAGAACTCGATGAATTTTCACCACAGTATTTAATAGTGTCTCTGGGTGTAGACACTTTTGAAAATGACCCAATCAGTTTTTTTAAGCTGACTACAGCAGATTACTTCACCACTGGCGCTATGATTGCTGAACTGCGGATACCCACTCTTTTCGTTATGGAAGGGGGCTATGACATTGATGAAGTAGGCATCAACGTGCTAGAAGTACTAAAAGGATTTGAATCAGTGAAATAGGGAGTCTTGACTCTAGGTTGAATAGATTTAGTTATCACCGTGCATGACCGTTATTTTATCTACGTCAATGCTATCTACAAATGCTCGCAGAACCTTGGCCCCTTGCTCCCACCCTTCTGCCTTGGCCATCTGACTGGCTTCCAACTGAGCCTTCTCCTGAGCCACGATATAAGCAAAAAATGATTGATACCTCGGATCTGCAAGATCCCTTAACTGTTCCAGTTTAGGGATATAAGGAGCTATTATCTTAATCAGCGACTCTGGACTAAAGGTAATGAAATATGCTGCAAAGCCCCCGGCATGACCTCTGAATTTCGTAACCCAGCTGGGTTTATAATCGAAATTCAACGCAATAGCACTGCGTTTATAGATCTGCTGATTAACCACCTCAAGATCATAATAGGCCTGATAAAAAACGCCTGCCGGCTCATCTTTTAACACATGGGCCGCTTTTCCCATGCCTAAGTAGGCAAAGGTTCGATTATCGTATTCATACTTCAGCAGCTTTAAATATAAGCTTTGATCCTCAGATTCTGCTGCATTTAAGGGCATGGTCATCACCATTGTTGTGGTTACAATTAGAAGCATCAACCTGGTCAACAAAACAGATCTCACATTGCTCTCCTAACATTTCTGAATCTATGCAGTGTAAATCTCATCATAACTGATCAACAAATATACCACCCAAAAGGACTCTCGATCATGGGAAATTAATTGAGGGCAAGCTTTTATCAAGCTTGCCCTCAACGCCAACCATTTTAGTAACAACGGTTGATTTTCCACAGTAGCTGTATTGGATTAGAAGCTAAACTGGGCATTCAAAGTCCAAGTAGCCGGCATACCCATCATATCCATATAGCTGCCCGTATCATCACCTGTAGCGCGAATGGTATAGATCTCATCGGTAATATTCTCGCCCACAACAGACAGCTCCCACCCTGCACTCTCGTTACTTACAGCAATGCGTAGATTCAAAATGCCATAGCCCTCTTGGCCTAGCAGACCGTAATCCGTATCTGAAAGTTGTGTAGAGCGAGCTGCTAGATCATCGCGCCAAGCGTATACCAGCGCAGCGCTCCCCAACAGACCACCACTGAGTTCTTTATCCTGCCTCAGTACTATTGAATAACTGGATTTCGGCGAGAAGTCACGGTCTATGCCCTCTAAAGAGTAAGGCATACCCAACTGGTCGAAGGAGATTTCATCGGAGTCAGAAATCTCAGCCTCTAGCCAAGAACCCGCCAACTGAACACTAAAACCAGGTAATTCTGAAGGCGCCCACAAAGCATCTAGCTCGAAGCCTGTGTGCTCTGCATCACCCAACGTACCCAGAGCAGTAAGGTATCCACTGGGCGATGCGGCAGATGGTGTGGAAATTTTGCCTTGTGCATCTTGATAGTCATAGAAAAATAATGCCGCATTAATTTGCAAGTTATCCGACGGATTGGACTTTAACCCAATCTCATATGCGTCATTGACCTCTTCTTTATAGGGTGTAAGCGTGTCGTTGTTATCAGTAAAGCCCGCAAAGAAACCACCGGATTTAAAGCCACGAGAAAACTTAGCGTAAAGCAGGGTATCGTCATTGAGACGCCAGTCCATGCCAAGGTGACCCGACCAGTTACTTTCGAGTGAAGTGGTAAAGCCCTGTATATCACCCAAAGGAAAAAGAACCCCATCAGCGAGGGCAATCTTTGACACATAGTCAATCTCTCTGTCTTCGTCGGTATAACGAACAGAGCCATTTATATTGACGGTATCGGTAACATCATATCCAACCTGACCATAGACTGCCCAGGTGTCAGTTTTCTGCTCGTAGACAGTTTCTATCGCAGTTATTTCGGTGAATCCAATATCTGCAAGCCCTTTCACCGAAGCACTTCCTCGCGTCGAGTTGGTGTCGCTCGCAAATGAAGCTCCAGCAAGCCAAGTAACTGGACCATCATTAGAGGAGATTAAACGGAGCTCTTGAGACCATTGCTCGATATTGGTTTCGGAATCGGGAATTCCATCCTCACTCTGAACAAAATCCAGTGGTGTGCCGTCATAATCAAAATACTGCACATAATCGAAGTCAAGATAGCTAGAGATTGACACTAAATTAGCGAACCCTAGATCACGGTCTAACCTGAGGGTATAGCCTGTCCACTCGTTATCCAATCGATTATTTTCTGAATTTGCTAAAACCACAGAGCCATTGGCCGTTTGATCAGAGGGTAATCTTGGATCACCCACTAAATTATGCAGACCAATACAGGATGTCTCATCCCTTCGACCGGCCATAATCGCTGCACAGGGATTGAACGAATAATCGCTACTATAGAAACCATTAGCTCGACCTAATACCGTCTCAGATCTATCACGACCAATATCAGCCTTGAATAAAACCTCTAATTCGTCTGATGGCGCGTAGAATAACTGTCCTCTAAATGCCAGACTGTCTCGGTCACCATGGTTGTCATCTTCCGCTGTTACCAAAGAATCCTGCCATCCACCACCATCACTTCGTTGCATTGCAACACGAATGGCCATCTCCTCAGATAGAGGGGCATTATAGGCCCCCTCAACTAGAGTTCCGCCATAACGCGCCTCATACCCAGCACTGATATAGCCCTCAACTTCTTCTAAATTAGGTCGGTTGGAGGCAATTCGGATAGCGCCACCAGTGGTATTGCGTCCATACAGGCCACCTTGTGGCCCTTTAAGAATTTCAATTCGCTCAACATCATATAAGCCGATGCCACCCAATGCGTTTGACGTCATATAGGCTTCGTCATAATAGATTGCCGCGGTAGGGGTATTGTTTGAATTAAAGTCAGCTAGGCCTACACCTCGAATAATCCAAGTCGGCTGCCCTGCGCCTCGATCATCAAAAATAGCAACACCTGGAACGAAGTTGGTAACATTCTCAAGTGAGCTAGCCCCCATTTCATCGAGAGCTGACTCATCAAAAGCACTGATTGCTATCGGCACATCTTGAATATTTTGCTCGCGCTTGTTCGCAGTTACAATTATTTCGTCTATTTCAGCTTGAGCCAACGGCGGAAGCATCAACCCAGATATGGCAGCAACAGTTAAAGACTTTGTTATTTTTTTCATTTTATTTTCCCCAAAGTTAAATCATGAAATCTTTTTTTAGTTATGAAAATAGGACGATATAGCGTCTCAAATAACTCGCATGTCAGTTGACATAATACAGCATGTCAGTTGACATATCTAGGGGGTTAAAATTAGCTATATTGGGCAGGATGCCAATTAATTTAAAGGTTTATCCTCCACCGCTTTATTAAGCAGGGGCATATCAGCCTTTCACAACCTAGTTTGGATGAGTGAGTGTGCAAAGAATATTTTGAATAAAAGATGGAAAATAGAGCTATGCTGCAGGTTTATTTCTGGGAATGAGCGTACTTGCCACTATATCTTCTACCAAGCTCTGGACGCTGGCCTTGGCTATCAATCCAGCATCGCAATGAATCCAGAGACCATCTATTGTCGCCTGCAGCAGAGATGCTTTGACCCCGGCATGCTCTGGGGCAATATTGAGACGAATAAGAATATTTTCTAAGACTGTGACAATCGGTTTGTAGCTATTAACAAGCAGCTTTTTACGATGCTCCTCACTCTGCATAAAAGTCCAGAGCCCCGCTGAAAATATAATTTCTTCATCCCCTGGACCACCATCATAGCCTGGCAATAACATCTCAACAGCACGGTTGAGTAACTCGAATCCATCTGTGGTTTCGATATCATCGAGAGACTCCAAACGCTTGTAAACATGCAACATATGCCACTCAAACACATAGATCAGCATAGCCTCTCTATTCTCAAAATAATGTGCTAGGACACCAGTACTGAATCCTGAGCGACGGCAGATTGCTCGAATAGTCGTATTTTCAATCCCTTTTTCTGAGATCAAACTATTTATCTGCTGGGCAATTTCTTCTCGGCGTTGATCGTGATCAATAATTTTCGGCATGACTCTCTCGAACTATCGCTATTTTTACCAACTCTTCCTTTAGATTCGCTGGTCACCCTAGCATATCCCGGATAAAACAGCATCTCATTGTTCTAGTGGCTATTATATGCATATAATACAACAATCGTAGTATAATAAAATAAAACGAGCTCCCCTTGGACGCCAATGCTGTTTGTCTCGAACTCCTATTTATAAACGGCCAAGCATCTCAGTTTGAAGCGCTTAAGTAACGACACATTTTTATCTCTACAAAAGGTCTTCCCGCTATGCCACCAAACAATCAGGCCAGATTTGCGTTCGCCTCCTCGGGTATCGCTCAAGGTCTAATCAATAATGGCATCTCCTACTTCCTGCTTTTATATTACAGCCAGGTTCTAGGGCTAGATCCAGCACTGGCTGGCCTCGCGCTTATGATTGCGCTGATTATTGATGCAGTGTCTGACCCTTTAATTGGTCAATGGTCAGATCGTCTTCATCATCGCCTCGGTCGTCGTCACCCATTCCTTTACGTTTCAATAGTCCCAGTGAGTATCAGCTACTACCTATTATGGGCTGCACCGGAACTGTCCCAGACAGGCCTTTTTATCTACTTACTGATCATGGTAGTGACTCTTCGTATTTCCCTCACCGCTCACGTGGTACCGTTCAACGCATTGTTGCCTGAACTGGCACCAGACTATGAAGAGCGCACAATGTTAATGAATTCTTCCTATTCGGCAATGTGGTTCTTTATGACTATTATGGGTATTGCAATGTATTCTTATTGGCTCGCCGATAGCCCGGAATACCAGGATGGCCTAGGTATTCTTCGTAGAGAGGGCTATATCGATGCCGCATTTATTACCGCAATACTTATTTTCATTACTTTAAGCTACTCAACTCAGGTGACGCGCAAATACATTCCGACACTCTGCCTCCCTTCAACTCAAGTTGCCCCAGTGGCTGTAATGATTAAGGAAGCAGGCGTCACACTCAAAGACAAAAACTTTGCTGTTATTGCACTGTCCGGCATCTTTCATGCTTGCGCTGTAGGTATAGCAAGCGCACTGTGGGTATACATGCAGCCGTACTACTGGAGATTTGATTCCGAACAGATTAGTCTGATGCTGGTAGGAAACCTTTTTTCCGCACTGCTGGCATTTGCCATACTGCCTTTATTGATGCGTGGTCGCGACAAAAAGCCAATGCTTATCGCCACGTCTGTTATGGCGTTATTCATTAACTGTCTTCCTGTGTTTCTGAGTCTCTACGACCTGTTTCCTGCGGTTGGAACCCAGTTACTCTTTTACACCATGTTTGTTATGGGTGTTTTTCAAGTGACACTGCTTGTTATTACTTCGTCACTGACCGGTTCTGTCCTGGCAGATGTGGTAGACGCGCGTTCTGTGCATACCGGCAGGCGTGAAGAGGGCCTGCTTTTTTCCGTACAGTCTTTTATGGGCAAAGTAGCAACCGGTATCGGTATCTCAATGGCGGGGATGATTTTAACCTTAGTCGCCTTCCCAGCCGAGTCGTTGGGCACTGACCTTGGCGCCGATGTCACCTCCGACCTAGGCTGGCTTTATGCATCTGCGCTCGCCTTTTTCTTCATTCTTTCAATTCTAACGCTGTTATGGTTTTCTTTGGATAGAGAAACCCATGAGAAAAACATTGCCTTGCTGGAGGACGCCGTATAGTTACCCTGTCTTACGGGTAGAATAGGGGACAAAGCGGGGTAAGAATGGTTGCATCCGAGATGAAGAATATTATTACTGGCAAAAAAGAACAAACTTTTTATAATACGAACGTTATAATACATTGAGTGAGGAACCAGTGATGGCACAGATTCAACGGCAAACTCAGAGACTACTGCTATTTTTTCTTCTCTGCAGTTCTTTTCAGACCACAGGATCAGAGGAGAAAAACCAAGAGGCCAATAATTCTATTGCTGAGGGAGAGATGTTTTATCAGGAAAATGTGTCACCCATGTTTGCGCAAAATGGGTGTTTGAAATGCCATGCAAGAGGCTATATCAGACCTAATATTTCCTACGAATCAATGCTTAGAAGACTGGCCATTGGCGATTCAGCCGAAAATAACGTGTTGGTTTATAAAATTGGTAATGTCCGAAGTTTTTCTTCAAGCATACCCAATCATCCCGGCGGGCAGCGCTGCGCTACGTTAGACACAGAACCATGTAAGGCCGTGCGCCAATGGTGGGCAATCGAATTTGGTATAGCGAGGACTGAAAAATGAGCGAGAGTAAATTTAGCGTAGACCAACAGCGACGTATGCTTGTCAAAGGGCTGGGGGCTACTACCCTGGCTTTAACATTAATGCCTACCAGCCTTTTTGCCGCTGGGCGAGGACCTACTGCGGTTATTGTTGGCGCTGGGATCGCCGGATTATCAGCAGCCTGGGAATTGCGTAAGGCGGGATTTCAAGTGTCCATTTTTGAAAAGGAAAATTTCACTGGTGGCCGAATGGTCGAATTAAAGACGGGCCCCATTCACGGCGCGACTCACGCCGAAGGTGTATTCAACGCCAATAGGGAAATGTTTGCACTTGGTGCAGAGTTGGGCATCGAAAGTCAGGTTCGTGGCGAAGCCTACAATCAGGTGTGGAGTCCAGAGAGCGGTCTCGGCCTCGATAATGGTCACGGTATTTATGATCCAGGTGGCATGAGCGATTTTAATATTGAAATGACTCGTAAGATTCCTGGGTTGAGTCCTGAAACATCAAAAAAACTCTTTTTATTGCAAGCAGATATGGATGAGATCAATGCAACGGTAGACCCCTGCCTGCTTGAAACGGGCACAGTTTACGACAATGAAAGCGTGGGCGATTACTATGAGCGAGTCCTTGGCAAGGCCTCAGGCAAAGAGATTGTCAATTATAAGATCGATACTGCCTGCGCTGGATGGGGCTGGGATCCTTACTCTACGTCTAAAGTTGCAATGTTGTCGTGGCTTTCCAGCAAGGAACAATTTGTTTATCCCCGTGGTGGTATTGCCACACTGCCTGAAAAGCTTAGTTCAGTTCTCCCCGTACAAACCAGCACCACAGTGCGGTATATCACGCCCCCTGATTCCAACGGCCGAAGAACCATCCACTATCTAGCCGCCAATTTGGAAAGACGCAGCGTCACTCCTGATGTCGTAGTATGCGCTGTTGAGGGAAAATACCTAGCTTCAATGGTACAGGGACTTACGCCAAAACAAGAGGCCCTTAGCAATAATTGTTTTTTCACCAAGCAGCCTGTTGTTTACTGGATACTGGATGAAAAACATGGACCCGAAGAACTCATTATGGGTGCCTATACTTCAGGCCATCCGGATCCTATGAAAGCCCGAACCTACCACTGGGTAGCAATGCCTGGCGTTCCTGAACTAAATCAACCACCCTATGTACGCTATTCACTCTCTCGGAAGCATACCCCTGAATGGCAAAATAGCGATATGGCTATTGAAGACTATTGTTGGCCGATGATTAAACAGCTCTACCCACAACTTGAAAAATCGCATGTCGTAGATATCGTCGACCACAGTAGCGATAGTCTTATCCACATGCCGGTCGGCTATATCAACCAGATGGCAGAAGTACTTCGGGAGCAACGAAAAGGCAAAAAAAGCCTTTATCTTGCCGGGGAGTATGTCTCTGGCGCCCATACGGGAGCAGCCTGTGCTAGCGGTCGTTCTGTTGCGAGAGAGATCATAGGTCATTGGATTTAGTCAAAGAACCACGACTAAAGACCGCCTGAAATAGTGACTAAGCTTTCCCTGTTTGTATCTCACTGATTTCAGGCGGTCCAGCTATCAAAACAGATGCTACTGAAACAGCACCTTAGGATTGTCGTACTCATAAAGTCCCAGGGGACCACCGCTGATATTCTCATCATGATGTCGGTAAAGGTCATAACCCAGAAGCTGTTGTGCCTTTTCGGGCCACTGGCTCGCCTCCTCGACCGTATTGTGTAAAAAGTGATTCTCATACGTTCTTAACCAGCCCAAGCAATATGACGTCACGATTGCGCGGCGCACCGAACCATCAGTATTAGCACCACCTCCATGCAAAGTGTTGCCTGGCACGAGCACGATACTCCCAGCGCTCATGGTCGCTCTGGCAATGTCCTGTGGCTTGGCCTCTCTTCCTGGTTCCCACTTGTGGCTGTAGGGTACGACATGTGTCGCTCCATTAGCCTCAGTAAAATCAGTGGCAGCCACCAGCGTATTGAACTGAAGCAGTTTATCTGGTGCCCAAGTGTTCACCGGCCAGAGTATGTCATCAATATGTAACGGCTGTGCCGTCTCACCAAGATGTGTCTGAATGATTTCACTGGAGCTTAACTGAAACTGACCACAATTTGGCCCAAGAAAATAATCCATGACACCGAGGAGCCGCTCATCCGTCATAAGATCGATATAAGAGGGTGCCTTGTGTTGAAGGCCAGTTAGGCGAACAGTTCGCTTCCCAAAAAAATCGTTAGCAAAATCTTCCTCGTGATCGATGGGGTGATACCCCTCAATATGCGGTTCTATAGATGTATTGAATTTTTCCAGCCATGACTGACTGACAAAATCATCTACAATAGCAGCCCCCTGCTCCTCAATAACCTCAATAATGTCTTGTATGGAGCAATTAGCCGGCAAATGCGTTATCTGAGCCATTATGAATGTCCTCTTTGGTGACAAAAATTACGTTGAAATATCTGAATCTTTATATTATATTATACTCGTCGTAATATAAACAACCACGCAAATTTCTGCACCTGTCGACACTGATCGAAACATACAGTCTTCATGTTGCCAGTTTTCCGATCAGATAAGAAAGGATAAGCTCAAATGGCTATCGTAAACACAACCTCATCGGCCCCTCACCTCGGTCCAGCGGACGCCGTCGGAAATTTGGTTGATTGGGGTGTTCAGCCTGACAGCCTTGAAGGGCAATCTCACTCCTCCGGCATTTTGCTATGGAAAAATAATGAAGGTACCTCTGAATCAGGTCTCTGGGTGTGTTCCCCCGGCAGGTGGAGGCTGACTTTACCCAGGGATGAACTCTGCCATTTTATTCAGGGACGTGCGACCTATAGGAATGATGACGGAGAAGTTATAGAGGTATCCGCAGGAACAGTAGTTCACTTTAAACAGGGTTGGACTGGCGAGTGCCAGATATACGAGACCCTTCGTAATGTTTATATGCTCTGTTGAGACATAATATGAAGACACCGATATTA
>Ga0233438_10004096_pt1 | contig 13030 bp, 14 predicted proteins | sample SI_123_September_FD_182720 | JGI IMG/M metagenome (GOLD analysis project Ga0233438, IMG submission 182720) | Seawater microbial communities from Saanich Inlet, British Columbia, Canada - SI_123_September2016_10_MG | ecosystem: Environmental > Aquatic > Marine > Inlet | place: Canada: British...
GAACGCTCGGCTGGCGTAAAGTGGAGACCTACGGTGGTTTTCGGAGTGAGGCGATGGGAAGCAGAATAGGATGGGCTGATAAAGATGCCATCTATATCGACCCCGGCGCGTCTCTAAGCATTGTGAAGGCAATTGCGTCATCTCTCGACAACCACCTCGGCTCTAGTCAGCTCGCTATAGGCAAAAGCTTAAGTGAAGCGAGTTTGCTTACGCAACATGAAAAGGGGCGCAATACTGCAAAGGTAAGTATACTCGGCCATCGACCAAACGTTTTCGCGCTGAGGTTATCGGATATATTCGAGCTGGACGGCAGCGAGGTAAATCCCATTGGTTACTCAGATGATGATATACCTTTTTGACCACCGCCTGTCCCAGTGTCCCGACTGTCACAGTGATGGAGCAGCACCCTTGTAAAACCTTTCACCTTTAGAGACAGATTTGTATGTAGGTTAGTTATAGAACTGTGACAGTCGGGACACTCCAATTTAAAGCATTGTATTAAAATAATATAAATCCGCCCCACAAGGTGAGGCAAGTCGGGACAGTTGTGACACCTCGACTTTCTTGGACACTGATTACAGATATCGCAATCACTCTGGTCTTATTTGAACCAATCCCGCCATTTCTTGTCCAGATGACCGTGGTCCACGAACCAAGCCTCCAGCTCCTTCAATTCTCCGCGCATCTGACGCCCTTGCTCGGCAAAGCGCCTCGCTTCTGCGCGCTTCTCTTTGGTGAACTTGCCATGCTTGGTTCTAGCCTCTGTGAGTCGCGCAAGGCCGTCCTTGGTCCTCGGACCGGTACTCGCGCCTCCATGGAGCTTACAGCGCCCCACAGGGAGTCTGGCGGGGCGCTGGCACAAGGTCCCGCGACGGGTCTTGGCCTCGCACCTCTGACCTTGCCAGTTTGGGCCGTAAAGCCATGGTTTGGGATTAGCTTCCATTGTGCTCACATATCGTCGGTTTATGGGGTTTTATTATACCCCATATTGGATGGCTTTGCTAGGCATGCGTGACTTGGTCCACGGACCACGGCCCAAGCAAAACAATCCAACACAATTAGGCCGCAGCACCGCTAAAGGCAGGACTCAGGTGCGTGCTCTATAGTCCGATAGAGCCGTGGTACTTGGTTCCCGGTCCACGGGCCTACACAAAACGGTGCAGTAACCCCGGGCCAGGTTTCATGTACCTGAATGGAGAGTGTTTTGTTACACGGAGAGGCTACGAAACCGCCCGCCCCGTCTCAAGCTCGTTTTGTCTGAAAGTGCCATTGGATCGTCTGGCATGAAAACCTCCGGGTTGCTCGACGAATTCAAGCGGTCGCTGACATACTGGATGTAATAGTGCGCGAAGAACGTGGTCTGTTCCTCAAGGGCGCGGCGCCTGGTGGCGCATAGCCCCAAAATCATGCATTCGTGTCAGAATCCAATTTAGAGGCGAAATTCTTGAGTTCCGCATCTGAAATCGAGACGGAGTGCTCGGGCGCCGGGTAGGCACCGTTCGCGACATCTGCACCGAATTCCCTGAATGCCGCGATCCGTTCCTGCTGAAGCCGGTCCAACTCGCTGCGGAAATTCCGGTACGTCTTGGCGTGGCGCGGTTTGTGACCGGGTGTGTAGCCAAGCACATCTTCAGCAAAAAGATACTGTGCGTCGGCGTATGGACCCGCCCCCATTCCAAGCAAAACGAGGTTCGTCCGTTTGGCGATCTCGGCAGCAACACGGTCCGGAACCACTTCAAGTTCCACGCCGAAGCACCCGATCTCTTCGAGCGCCTTCACATGTCTGAAGACCTCCATGGCGCTGTTGGCTGTCTTACCAACTGCCTTGAAGCCACCGGTCCATGTTGCTTTGGATGGGATTAATCCGACATGGCTCACGACCGGAATGCCATCGTCTGCCAAGGCCTTGATTGTCCCAAACGACGAGGCGCAATAGACGCAGTCGCCACCCACCTGCATCGCGCGGTGCGCCGCACGCTGGTAGTCCTCGAGCGTTACCAACGCGCCATATAGTAGCCCGACCTGTACGAAGCAGTTCCCAGCGGCTTCGCGCATCTCTGGGGTCCAAGCAGGGTCGATGATCGACAGCATATCGATCCCAGCCTCGGACGCGGCGGCGGCCTCGTCCGGTGCATCGACATAAAGCATCGTTAGCGTACGTTTGCCCTTCAGTGCCCGGATGTCCGCGACGGTTGGCCGTTTGTGATATAGTCCCATAAATTCTCCTTCGCTCAGGCCGCCCTAAGCAGTTTTTTCAGGTTATGCGCGGGGTCCGACAGCAACCCCGCGTCCACTCGGGCTCCGATAAGCCTTTGTGCGATCTTGATGTCCTTGGCGACCGCATTGCCGCGGCCCAACCCTGCGGCACCGGCAAGCGCACCGATATCGTCGAGGAAGAACAGAATTTCGGCCCCGTCTCCGAGCACTCGGATCACCGTCGGATTTCCCGAGGTATCGCCAACACCCTGGAGGCCCAGATCGTATTGATCTGACCAAAACCAGACCGGTACATCAAAACTCGCATCTCCGCCGCCAAGATTGCGGCCGGCAACCTCGCCCTGCGCCTGCGCGTTCTGCCATGTCTCGTATCGCCTGTAGTTTCCTTCGGACGTCCTGACCGCCGCGCAATCGCCTGCTGCGTAGATCAGCGGGTCATCCGTCATGAGTTGGCCGTCGACCCGAATGCCATTCTCAACCGTCAGTCCGGTGGACCGGGCCAATTCGTCATTTGGCACAACGCCAACCGCGGCGATGACCAGATCGGCTTGGAGGAAGCGCCCGTCTTCCAACTCCACGCCGCGGTCGGTGCAAGAGGCGATGTGAACGCCACAGAGAATGCTCACACCTTCCTCTTGATGCTTCGCCGCCAGCCGCGTCGCCAGCCGCTCCGGCACATTGCGTCCCAGAGGCCGCGGCCCGGCCTCGACAACCGTGATATGAAGACCACGGGTCCTGAGCTCTGCGGCAAGCTCGAGCCCGATTAGCCCTGCTCCGACGATTACCACCTTCGTTGCATTTTCGGCAGCGGCATAGATTGCGTTCGCGTCCTTGATTGTCCGAAGAACCTGCGCCCGGTCACCGCCGGGACAAGTCAGCGTGCGCGGCCGCGCTCCGGTAGTGAGAAGAAGTCTATCGTAGGCGAGTAAGCCGCCATCCGACAGCGACACCTCGTGCGCATTGCGAACGATGGCAGTAGCAGAGACGCCGCACTTGAGGTCGATCGCCTTTTCCGAGAGGATCTCCGGTGACGTGATCGGTTTTTCGACTGCGCCCGAGGCATCCGGTTTCGACAGCGGCGGTCGTTCATAGGGTAGCGTCTGCTCATCGCCGACAACCGTGATCGCGCCTTCGTACCCGGCATCGCGGGCCGCGAACGCCGCCCGGATCCCGCATTCTCCGGCGCCGATGATGACGATCCCGGCCATCCTAGATTTCGACGAAGACACGGTCGCCCTCGACCTTGACCGGGTAGGTGCCCAGATTGGCGCAGACCGGCGCGCGCTTCGCCTCGCCTGTGCGGTAATCAAACTGCCCGTTATGCTTCGGACATTCGATTACATAGTCCATCACCAACCCATCTTCGAGGTGCACCTGTTCGTGAGTACAAAGCCCATCGGTGCAGAAGAACTCGTCATTCGGGCTGCGATAAATCGCGAATGTCCGGTCTCCGTGATCGAAGCGGATCAAATCCTCTTCGTCTATGTCATCCGTCGCGCAAGCGTCGATCCACTCGGCCATGTCGTCTCCCTCCCCTTTTGATCTTTATTCTGCCGGAACGCTCAGCGCCTGCTCGTGCAAATCTTCCCGATATGGTCGGGCCGATCCAGGCAACTCGCGTTTGACAAAGAAATCCTCGTAGCGGAGCTGCCGCTTCAGCGCCGGCCAGATCTCGCGATAAGCGTCGAGGATCGAGGTATTGGGCGCGGGCAGGTCATGCTTGATCTTCTCGTGCAGCTCCGGCAGCCGGTGATAGGGCACCATCGGGAACATGTGGTGCTCGACGTGATAGTTCATGTTCCAGTAGACGAAGCGGCTGATCGGGTTGGTATAGACCGTGCGGCTGTTCAGCCGGTGGTCGAGAACGTCCTCGGCCAGACCGGCATGCTGCATGATCCCGGTCATCACGTGATGCCAGGCGCCATATAGCCGCGGCGAGCCGATGACCATCAGCGGCAAGATCGATTGCATCGCCACGGCAAGCACGATGGTCGCGAGGTAGATCAGAACCCAGACGCGGGCGACGCCGATAACCTTGTGCTGCTCCTGTTCGGGAATGAATGTCGCTTCCTCTGGATCGAGATTCCCGACGGCATTCAGGAGCATCCGCTTCCACCCGTTCAGCGCATCGAAAATTCCAAAGAAGTTCAGGAAGATGCGGAACAGCGCGGGAGGACGCATCGCGACGATCTCGGGGTCACGGCCAACGATGATTGTGTCCGTATGATGCCGCGCGTGGCTCCAACGCCAAGACACGGGGTTCCGGATCATGCAGAAGGACGCGATCTGATAGACGACGTTGTTCATCCAAGGCGTCTTGAATGCAGTCCCATGCCCGCATTCGTGCCAACGACTGTCCATCGCCGAGCCATAAAGCACGCCGTAGGCCAGCCAGAACGGCGCTGACGACCAGGACGGCCAAAGTGCGATACCGATCCCGGCGAGAACGATCATGGACCCGAACAAGATGATGGCATCCCGGATCGCGGGTTGGTCAGAGCGCTGCATTAGCGCTTTCATCTCCTTGCGAGGGATGTCGGTGTGATACCACTCGGCGGTGGCCAGACCCGTCTCGACAGCACGCTCGGAGTCCGGGCCAAGCAGGGAATAGTCGCGCTTCGTCATGATGTCCTCCCGAAACAACTTTTTCCGGAGATACAGGACACCTCTGGTTTCGCCTATACCTGAGCTTGCAAATCACATCAAAATACATCAACATTGCATCCATAATGATAACAAAACATCAACATAAATGAAGCCCCGTCGCCCCACCTTGAAGGATCTGGCAAAGGCCGCCGGTGTGGGCGTCGCCACGGTGGACCGGGTCCTGAACGAACGGCCCAACGTGCGCGAAGCCACGATTGAGTGCGTACTCGCGGCGGCCGAACGCATTGGCTATCCGACGGGAAAGTTGGAAGCCATCAGACTAGACGCCGCGCGACCGATGGTGCGATTTGGGTTTGTCCTTCACAAGCAGGCACAAGAATTCTACCGCAATTTTGCGCATGCCCTCGAATGCGCAGTCGCCTCACGTACGGATATCCGCGGAAGATGCGATGTGCGATTTGCTGTGTCTCAGGCCCCGTCTGACTTTTCCTCCGAACTGACCAGCGTTGCAGCAACTTCCGACATTCTCGCGACCTCGGCGATCAACCACCCGACGCTGTCGGAGACGATCCGCGCCCTGCAAGATGAAGGGAAACCGGTTTTTTCGCTACTGAACGATGCCGCATCAGGCGTTCAGCAGAGCTATGTTGGCCTCGACAACGTGAAGGTCGGTCGGATCGCGGGGTGGATGATTGCCACGCAGATGCGGGAGGCCGGCAAAGTCGCGGTCTTCATCGGCGGGAACCGATGGCACGGGCATATCCTTCGAGAAACGGGGCTCAGAAGTTACCTGAGGGATCACGCGCCGCAGCTTGAACTACTGGATGCCATCGTGAATTTGGAGACGCGTCAGGTCACCTACGAGGCAACTCTCGATCTTCTCGATCGGCATTCCGATCTTCGCGGCATCTACGTGGCCGGCGGGGGGATGGAAGGCGCGATCGCAGCCTTGAGAGAAATGAGGCCGCCCGGCAAAGTGGCGCTGGTCGTGAACGAGTTGACGAACGAGAGCCGGGACGCGCTGACCGATCGCTACGTGAGCCTAGTGATCGCAACGCCGCTCGATCAACTCTGCCGAGACCTCGTCGCGTCGATGATCGAATCGGCCCGCGGCGGCCCGAGCGAAACCTCAGGCCAGCACTACCTCATCCCGCAGCTATTCGCGCCGGAGTCGCTTTGAGGCTCAGGCGTCCCGTTCCATGATCCATTCGACCGGCAGAGCGCCGATGCGCCAGCGATAAAGAATATCGTTAAGGCAATGTCCAAATCGAGAAACCATGATGACGACCTTTCGCTTCATGGCCTCGTCGAAGAACTCCGCGTCCATGTCGAGTTCTTTAGCAATCGGCGCTAAGGCTTTGCGCAACTCCTCCAAGCCCAAGCCGTGCTCGGACCGAAAGCTGGTTCGCATGAAGAAATTGCCAGTCTCGGCATCGTCGAACTGGGCGCTGTCGGTGATATTGCAGCCCTGTTCCGATAAAAACGTCGAGATAGCCGCAACTATTCCGCGCCGGCTTTCGCACTGCACACGAAGAGCGAAACTCGTCATGGTGACCCCACCACGTCTGAGACTTTGACGACACTTCCTTCGGCGACTGATTTCAGCGCTGCATCGGCCAGCGCCAGCGCCATCATGCCGTCGTGGCCGGTGGTCGGGGTCGGGCTTCCGTTGGCAACCGCTCCAACAAAGGCTGCGATCTCGTTGGCATAGGCGTTGACATAGCGCGACATGAAGAAGTTCAGAAGCGGCGGGCGCAGGTAGCCAGTGCTGTCGGCGATCTCGATGTTGGCTTCCCGATGGTTCTCGGCGGAGACGGAACCCTTTGACCCGAGCACCTCGATACGCTGGTCATACCCGTAGGTCGCACGGCGACTGTTGGTGATCGTACACTGCTTCCCGCTCGCGGTGGTCAGGATGACATTGATGCTATCGAAATCAACAAGTTCACCGATCTTGGTGTCGGTTAGCACCGAGGCCGCAGCTTGCACCGTCTCGACCTCTTCGCCAAGCAGCCAACGTGCGACATCGAAGTCATGGATCGTCATATCGCGGAAGATCCCCCCAGAGACTTTGATGTACTCATAGGGCGGCGGACCAGGATCGCGACTGGTCAGCGTGATCATCTCGACATCGCCAATCCGGCCATCGTCGATCGACTTCTTCAGCGCCATGAAATCGGGATCGAAGCGGCGATTGAAACCAACCATCAGGGTTGCGTCTTCTGCCTCGACTGTCTTCAGGCAGGTCTTCACGCGCTCGAGGCTCAGATCGATTGGCTTCTCGCAGAAAACTGCCTTCCCAGCCTTTGCAAACTGCTCAATCAGGTCGGCATGGGTGTTGGTCGGCGTACAGATCGCCACGGCGCCGACGTCATCGCTGGCCGCTATCTCGTCGATGCTCCGGATGTCGCAGCCGTAGGCGTCGGCCACCCTTTGCGCCGCATCGGCGACGGGATCGGCGATTGCGACAAGCGTGGCATCGGGGGTGGAGGTCACGGCCCTTGCATGAACCTGACCAATCCGGCCGGCCCCCAGGATGGCAAATCTCACTGTCATGTTTTCCTCGTTGGTCTACGGCAATTCTTTGCCAAAATTGTTCTTTCAGCGGCCGACGTAGGGAGAAACCGTCGGCCGCTGTGGGACGAGCGTGAACGCTCGCAATGCCTAATTCGTAACCTTGAAAAAAGCTTGCGGCGTCACGCGACCTCCTCATACTCCGGCTGGGTCTTGGCACCGGTGATGTAGGCCACGACGTCTTCTCCATTGGTCTCTTCTTTTTTGAGGTTAGCGCAGATCCGTCCGCGTCGGAACACGACGATGCGGTCCACAAGATCCATGACCTGGCGCATGTTGTGGCTGATCAAAATGAGCGGTTCACCTTCCTCTTTCAACGTGCGGATGATGTTTTCCACTTGCGCAGTTTCCTGGACACCCAAGGCGGCTGTTGGCTCATCCATGATTGTGAGTTTGGAATGAAAGGTTGCCGTGCGTGCGATGGCGACGCACTGCCTTTGGCCGCCAGACATGTTGCGGATCGTGTTCCGAATATTGGGAATCTTCACGCCGGTCCGGTTCAGGGCGTCGATCGTGGACTGGCGCATTGACTTATAGTCGAGGAGCCGGAAGGGACCGAGCCAGTCCGCAAAAGTTCTTTCACGTCCAAGGAAGAGATTGTCTGGCACGTCCAGATCATCAGCAAGTGCCAAGGTCTGGAACACGGTTTCGACGCCGTGTTCGCGTGCCTCGAGCGGTCCGGCGAAATGAACATCCTCGTTATAGAGCCAAACTTTACCCCGAGTGCGCTGTTCAACACCTGTGATCTGGCGCACGAAGGTCGATTTGCCCGCGCCGTTATCGCCCATGATGGCCACATGTTCGCCTTTGCGCAGTTCAAAGTTCGCGCCTTCAAGTGCGTGAACCCCGCCGTAGTGCTTGGTCAGGTCTTCGGTTTTCAGAACGAAATCGTCACTCATGACCGGTCCTCCTTAAGCTTTGTTCCGTTGCCGGTACTGATCCAGAACCACCGCCGCGATGATGATTCCACCCATCGCCATCAGCTGATAGGATCCGTCCAGTTTGACATAAGTGAATCCCGACCGGATCACGCCGATCACCATGGCCCCCAAAACGGTGCCGATGATCGAACCGCGTCCACCAGTCAGACTTATTCCGCCGATCACCGCCATTGCGATGGCGAATAGCTCGTAAAACTCGCCCATCCCGGCCTGCGCGGTCGCACCCTTGGAGCTTAGAACCACACCAGCAAAGGCGGCCAGCATCGAAGCGATCATATAGACCAGAACCTTGTGGCGCTTGACGTTGATACCCGACATGCGGGCGGCCTCTTCGTTGGACCCGATTGCATAGGTGTGCTTGCCATAGACAGTAAAGCTCATGATCAGCTGAAAGATGGTCGCAAGGATCACGAACCAGACGACAGGCATCATGCCAGAGCCGATGAATTTGTAACTTTCGGTGGGAAAAGACACCGGTTGACCATTCGACCACCACAAGGCGATGCCGCGGCAGATCAGGAACATGCCCAGGGTCGCAATGAAGGGGGGGATCCGTAGAAAAGCGACGAAGGTGCCGTTGACCGCGCCGATCACCGCGCCAAAGGCAACCCCCACGACCACCGGCACGATGACCGGAAGATCCATCGCCCAAAGACCGAAGATGGCCTTCGGGTTCGGGTTACCGTTGACCAGTTCGGTCTGGGCAAAGCTCATCGCAATCATCGCCGTCGCCGCCACGAGCGGGCCGGAGGACAGGTCGATTCCTGCCGTGATGATCACCTGCGTCACGCCCAAGGCGATGATGCCAATAATCGCCACCTGCAGGATGATGATCTGCAAGCGGGCTTCGTTGAAGATACTGTCAAAGCGATCCCTTGTGTCGAACAAGAAACTTTGACCACGCATGTAAGGTGCGGTCTGACCTATGATCTCGAAGATGACGATGATGATTACCAGGGCCAGAAGGATATTCAGCTCGTTCGGCCAGGATCGTTTGGATTTATCGAATGTTAGGCCGCCGGTGCCTTGGCTTGTGTCAGCCATCTGCGCCTCCCCAGTATTGGCGGTAATGAAAAGGACGGCGCGCTTCCGCGCCGTCCGAGTTTATTGGTAAAAGATCCTTAGTTTTTTCTAAGGAAATTTTCGATGTTACCCGGAACCACCAGCTGGAACGGGATGTATACTTTGCTGTCCACGTCCTCGCCCGCGGCAAGTGCAAGTGCTGTGTTAACCGAGCCTGCGCCCTGGCCGAAGGCGTCCTGGAACACCGTGACGTCAAGCTGCCCGGCCTGCATAGCCACAAGTGCGTCCTGTGTCGCGTCGACGCCGCCAACTTCAACGTCAGCCATGTCGATGCCTGCAGTCTCCATCGCTTGGATGGCGCCAATTGCCATTTCGTCATTGTTGGCAATCACGAAGTCGAAAGGCTCGCCCGAAGACAACCAGTTCGTCATGAGATCTTGCGCCTGGTCGCGAGACCAGTTTGCGGTCTGTTCGTCGATAAGTGTCATGAAGCTGCACATGTCAGTGCCGATGACATCATGTACGTCCTTAGAACGCTGCACGGCAGCCTGGTTGGAAAGCTCACCGTTCATCAAGTAACCGGTCGCTCCGCTACCTTTGCCCGCGGCACGCAGGTTCTTGCAGATCTCAAAGGCCTCAAGTGTGCCGGATTCGATCTCGTTGGATGCCACAAAGGCCTGTGTATCTGGCAGGCTGTCCACATTGTCAGGCTGGCGGTTGACAAAGACCAGCGGAACGTTTCCGGCAGCTTCGGTCATTGCTGCTCCGGCAGATGTATCTACGATGTTTACGATGATCGCATCGACACCAGAGGCAACGAAATTTTTGACCTGGTCGATTTGCTTGGCAAGGTCATTGCTCGCGTCCTCGACTTGCAAGCTCACGCCATCAAGGCTCGCTGCGTGATCAGTCATACCGTTCCGCATGACAGTCAAGAAGTTGTCATCAAAGGCCGCGATTGTGGCACCGATTTCCTGCGCAATGGCAGTGGTTCCAAGCAGCGAGGCAAAGCTGGCTGCGATTAGGGTCTTGTTCATGGGTTTCCTCCCTCTGTTGGTGTCCGGCACACCATTTTCCATGCCGGAAGCCCCGTCACGGGGCGGTTGCTCCTTCGCTCAGGCGGCCAGCGCCTGAAGTTGCGAGGAAATGAAATCGAACGAGCGCTTGATCTCCGCATAGGGATCGTCGAGCACATGGGTCTTGCGCGAAAAGCATTCGTAGCTGATCGGGCCGTCGTAACCAGCCGCCAACAATTCCGCGATCTGCGCGACGTTTCCGAGCCGATCGTTTTCATCGACGAGAACACGATGCTCGTCTTCCATCTGCGCCAAGCTCAGCTTGGGATCATCCACGGCCGAGATATGCACAATGCCGGTCATCTGCGGATAGATCGGGCCGCCATCGGCCAAAGTGTGATGGAACGTATCGTGGACAATCTTGAAATGGTCCTGCCCGCTGATCGAGGTGATCGACTCGACCAACTCCGTTTTCGAACGCAACGATGAGCGCTGGAATCCCAAAGGTTCGACGAGCGCCACTATCTCTGCGTCTTGCAGTAGCGGCAGCGCACCCTTGAGCGCGACCCTGAGATTCGCACGCCGTTCGCCATTGCCAAATGCAGTGCCGTCGTTGCGGGGAATGAGGCTGATGGTTTCCGCGCCAGAAGCTTTGGCCGTTGCGATCAGCGCCTTGACCGCGTCCTCGCGCTCCGGCGTCCAGTCGTTAAAGGGATAGACCTGGCTCAGTCCGACAAGGCGAAGACCCTTGTCGCGCGCGATGCGTCCGGCCTCTGTTGGGTCAATGTCATCAAACAGGGTGCGGCGTATGTCGTTGCGCACTTCGACCCCGACACAGCCGAGTTTTGCGGCCAGATCGAGAAAGGGCACGTAACCGAGTTTCGGTACGGTCATATGGTTCAACGCTGTCTGCATGCCGCACTCCCCAGCCGAAACCTCCTTCCGGCGATAGGAGTCACTATTGCGCCGATTCCCGGCCTCGGTCAATCAATGGAGAAGTATTTTGCGTCATTAATGACGTTTTTTGACCAGCATCAATGACGTTTTTACTTCATTATACAATTTCGGGGAGATGCAAACGCGGTTCCAGAAAATACTGCCCGGGAACGCCATCATCATCTTGGCCACCGGCAACAATCATCATATCCACAAGTTCCCGGCAGAGTTCAGGGAGAGGCGTCGCAATGGCCATGATCGCATAGCCATCGACCAGTGCCGCGCGACTCTCACCAGTCAACTCGTTAACGATGAGTGCGACCTGCGGTTCGGCATGGCGCTCGCGCAGTGCCGCGATCGCACCTTCCATACCGCCCCCCGCCACATAGATGCCCTTTAAATCCGGATGTCGGTCGAGCAGATCGAGTGTTGCTTCGTAGGTCAATTGCCGTGTCTCAAGGTTGACGAGCGTATCAAGTACCGAAAACTCTGGCCCCGCCTCGCGCACAAACGAGCGAAACCCGACCTCGCGCAAGTCATGCCCGTGCCAGCGGTTCCCTCCCACGAAAATCGCAAGCTTGCCGGGCTCATGGACAGTCTTTGTAATCAACCAGGCCGCCAATCGCCCAACCTTCATGTTGTTCAGGCCAACATAGTTCTTGCGAATGCCTTGTGCGAAATCGTTCAGGAGCGAAAAAACCGGTACGTTTTTGTCTTTCAGGTCCTGAACAATTCGGTCGAGTTTCTGATCGTTCACCGCAGCACCGGCAATCGCGTCGCAAGTTTCGCCCAGCTCCGTCAAGATTTCGGCGAACTCGGCGGGCGACTGCGATGATGAGAACCGAACAATTGCTTCCCCGCGTATGTCAGTGCGCGCCGCAACGGCCTGATCGATTTCCCGCGCGAAGTTACGATAGAACTCTTGCGTTTGCTTCAGAAGCACAAAGCCGAGTTTTACTTCCGGAAGCGACTGGTCGAGCCGATCCCGAAAAGTCCCCATTCCGTGATAGCCCACGCGTTGCGCCGCCTCTGCGATCTTCTTCAACGTGTCCGGCCTGACAGTGCCGCGCCCGTTGATTGCTCGATCGACCGTCGTCACACTGACACCCGCCTCGCGAGCAACATCTTTGATTGTTGTTCTATTCGCCATGTGCAGCTCCCAGATGACGGGTTTTCGTCATGTGAGGCTAGAATCTTCATTTGGCCTTGGCAAGGTGCTGTCAGACGAATGAGAACTCGCATCAGATTGCTGGTGCAGCCTGAACCTATGCGCTCAATAGTTGGCGCCACTCAGTAAGGGCGGCGGATCGATTGATCTTGAAATTGTCTCGTGAATAGAGGTACCATTACCAATCAAAACTAACCCCGAATGAATTTACAACGCTAATATTAAAGGCCCGTGGTCCGAGACGCGGGGCCTTATGATTGGGGGGTGCGGTCTATAGTTCTGAATCTCAAACTTAGCGATCAGGCACAGTAACCCCTGGTTAACTCTGTTTTGATCTGGTGCTTCATTGTGGGTAATGTTGTGGGTAGAGATTTTATTTAATATAATATTGCAATAAAATCAGCCACTTAATAGGTTTATATGGCGGAGGAACAGGGATTCGAACCCTGGGAGGACTTTCACCCTCGTCGGTTTTCAAGACCGGTGCATTCGACCACTCTGCCACTCCTCCGACAAAAGCTTACATAATCGCGAGAAATTGATTCAGC
>Ga0233438_10004099_pt1 | contig 13019 bp, 10 predicted proteins | sample SI_123_September_FD_182720 | JGI IMG/M metagenome (GOLD analysis project Ga0233438, IMG submission 182720) | Seawater microbial communities from Saanich Inlet, British Columbia, Canada - SI_123_September2016_10_MG | ecosystem: Environmental > Aquatic > Marine > Inlet | place: Canada: British...
ACAATTATGATGAATAAGTGGACATACTCTTTTCATACAAGGAGCACATGATAAGTTTTTGGTTAATATTATACTATTTTCATTATCAAATTGACAAGTCTCTATATAGTTAGTTGGACCAAATATACAGACACTTTTTATCTTATAAGCTGCTGCTATATGCATAGATCCTGAATCATTAGTAATAAACAAATCAAGTCCTGCTATTTTTGATATAAGTTCACTTATAGTAGTTTTACCAACTTCATTACTATAGTTTTTAACTAAATTTTCATCTAAAATAGAACATATATCATTAGCTATTTTCTTCTCATTTGATGAACCAAATATAACTATATCATAATATTTAGATAAAAAAATAGCACTTTGGGCAAATTCTTTTGCATACCATCTTTTAGCACTACCATAAGTAGATCCTGGATTTAAACCTAAAGTCTTTTTTTTATATATATGAGCTTTAGAATATAAAACTAATTTTAAATTATCATTTTTGATATTTAAAGATCTATTAATAAAATCATCATATCTTACTACTTGATGAATATGTTTTTTTGTATATCTTTTATATGAATATTTTTGATTTGATTTTATAAAAAATAGTAAAAATTTAGATGAAAAAGTTCTTCTAAAAGATATAGCAATATCAAAATATCCTAAATTTTTAGCTATTTTTACTAAATTTATATATCTATTACCACCTTTTTTACTATTATCAATCACTACTTTATCTAAATTTGGTAAATTTTTTAAAACTTGTATAGATACAAAAGAACCAAATAAAACTATAGTACTATTAGGATAGTTTTTAACAATATTTGATATAGCACCAGTACACATAACTGTATCACCTAACCATGTGGGAAGTTCTATAAAGATTTTCATTTGTTTTTAAATACTTTTATATAAAGATATATATTTATTAGTAATATTTTCAATACTATAATCTTGTGAATTATTATATGCATTTAATATCAATTGATTAGATATATTTTGATTTTCATACAGATAAATTATACTATTATATATATCATCACTATTTTTAGATTCTATTAATAATCCATTTTGATGATGTTTTATTATATCTGGTATACCCCCTACATTTGATGCTATTATAGGTACTTTTTGTCTCATTATATCCAATAGTGAAGATCCTAATCCTTCATGTAAAGATGGATATATAAAAATATCAAAACACTTTATATAATCACCTATATTATTAACAAATCCTTCAAAAGTAATATTTGTCAAATCCTTAGATTGATTTTTATAATTTTGTAAATCTTTACCTCTACCTAATAAAATAGTATGTATAAAAGGGTGTGTTATTTGTAATTTTTTACAAGCTTGGATTAAATAGTATTGACCTTTATGTAAATTATCTAATTCTCCTATACTACCTATCATAAATTTATTTTTAAATCTATTTTTTATTTTGTTAATATTAGATTGATTTATATCATATGTTGTATATGAATCTGGTATAATTTTAGAATTTATTAAATTTGTCAATTTAAGAATACTGTTTTCTATAACTTTAGATAAACTTATGCAAAAAGATGCTTTGGAGTATATATTTTTATTAAAAAAATTATTTTTTATACCATTATCTACTCTTCTTGTGACTATATATGGTATTTTGTATATCAAATTAACAAAGTATGAAAATTGTAAAGCTTTAGTCTCATGAGCATGTAGTATTGATGAATTTTTTATTTTATTAATATATAATATATATGGTTTTTTTAATTGTATTATTTTAAGATTGTTTATATTTTCACACTTATGAATTAATAGAGATTTTACTCTAAGAACTAATGTTTGTTTATACCCTCTTTTTGATAACTCTTTTATAAGCTCTAAAGTTTGTCTTTGACCTCCTCTGAACTCTTTACCAAAATTTATATGTGTAATATCAAGTTTCATTTTTATCTTTTTTATTTATTTCATAAAGCTTAATATACTTAAAAAAATTAGTACACATATGAGAAAATGCTACTAAAAGACCCTCATAACCATCTAAAAAACCTCTTTTAAAAAAATATGTCTTTATAAAAGAGTAAATAGCATTTAAAAAAGCCTTTAGAGGTGATGATTTTTTAAGTCCTCTATTTTGTTTGGCAAAAAGTGTTGAATATTTATCTGTTTTTTGTATAAAATCAGAAATATTCAAATAACTATAATGCTTAACATTACCCTTTAAACTAGATATCTTTAAACCTTGTGTCATGATGTTTTCATGTAAAATATTATCATTAAAAGATGTTTTTGTTTTATTAAATACTCTTATAATTTTTTGATTACTCCATCCACAATATCTGATCTGTTTTTGCTTATAATAAGCGTTAAAATTTAATTTATAAACTACATTTTTATCTAATTTACTATTTTTTAAACTATTTATTAACAGACTATCAAGTACTTCATCACTATCTAATATAACTATCCAATTATATTTACTATATAATACAGCTTTATTTTTAGTTGGACCAAATCCTATAAAATCACCTTGGATTAAATTAACATTACTATAGTTTTGACATATTTTAATAGTCTCATCAACACTTCCATTATCATATACAACTACATCATCAAAGTCTTTTAAAGAATCTAATGTATTTTTAATAGTTTTTTCACCATTTTTTACAATAATTACTACACTAATATCCATAATATTCCTAAAAACTTTTTATAAGTGATTTTAACTTATATTTAAAAATATTTTTCTTAGAAAAAATATTTTTTTCATCTTTTAAATTATCTGCATTTATTCTATATATGAGACCTTTAACTCCATTAAAATCTTTATTCATACCATTACCTATTCTAAATAGATATTTATAATATCTTTTACACATATCTAAAACTCTCTTATCATATTTACCAAAAGGAAATATAAATGTATCTACTTTAATATTAAGTTTTTTTTCTAATATACTTTTTGATTCTATTATCTCTAAACTCAAATTATTACTCATGGTTAAATTAGTATGAGAATATGAGTGCGAAGCTATATAAACTAGTTTTGAATCAACCATCTTTTTTAACTCTTTATATGTACAAAATGATTCTTTATTACTATATGAATCATCATGACTTATTGATAATCTATCATTAGAACTAACTAATGTATCTTCTAATATATATTTAACAGGCACAGCAAGTATTACTTTCATATTAAACTTTTTTAATAAAGGAAATATATAATAATAAAAATCAAAAAAAGCATCATCAAAAGTCAAACATATACTATTAGATGATATATTATCATTTGGTAAAACTATATTATAGTTTGATTTTATATATTTTAAGTGATTTATAAATATATCTAAATTATTTGAATATTTATCACTATTTATATGATGATACATTGTACTAATTAACATGATATATCCTTATAATATTAATATATTAATTTTCTATATTCCATAGCGGTATAAAATGACCAAAGAATAGCCTTTTTTTCATCACCATTTAAAGTTTTATACACTTCATCATCTAAATTTGTTATCCAAAAACGCTCTAATATTAAATCCTATATAAACTATTTTTGTAATTTATTATATTCATAAAGTTTCATATACTTAAAATAAGAGCCTAATCCATTTAATAAAGATATGTTAAAGCCTTCTACACCAGCTAAAAAACCTCTCTTGATTACATAACTTTTAAAAAAAGAAAACCATCCATGTAAAACCGCAGATAAAAAACTAACCTTACGATTAGATACATAATATTCATTAGCTTGCCAAGAAGAGTATTTATTCATAATATCAATCATATTGTTATAATCATCAAAAGAGTAGTGAAGTATATTATTATCTAATCTAATAAATTTCTTACTAGTTATCTTTGTATGTGTACTAACAGGTGAGAAATCTGTTTTCTTTTTATTAAAAAGTCTTCTAACATAATCAGGATACCAACCTGCAACTTTGATCCAATTTTTATGAAGATAATTCTTTCTTTTAAATTCATAACATTCTAAATGAGTATTATCTAAATCAAGTATTTTAATTTTTTCTATAGTATTTAATTCTAGTCTTTCATCTGCATCTAAATTTAAAATCCAATCATTTTTACAATACTTTAAGCCAAAACTCCTTTGTGGACCATCGCCTAAGAATTTTTGCTTATATACTTTAGCACCTAATCTATAAGCTATATCTACAGTTCTATCTGAACTCATGGAATCAATTACAACTACATCTTCACATACTTTAAATAAGCTTTTTATACAAGCTTCTATATTTTTTTCTTCATTATAAGTTATGACTAATCCACTAATTTTCATATTAAATCCTATACAAATATTTCAATCTTTTCTTAAAATTTACTCTATTTTTATGTTTTTGTGAGTAATAAATAGATTTTTGTATTATACTATTTACTTCTTTTTCATTTATGTTTGAAATTATACAATACTCTTTTATTATAATCTTCATATCATCATCACTAGCCCATAATTTTGAGAAATTTTCTAATTTTTCATTTAAAGATAGCTGTTTAAATTTCATTCTATTTATATCTACTATTTTAAATATAAACTGATTTTTAGCTTTATCTTTTTTGATTAAAATATTTCCTGGAGATAGATCAAGGTGTAATATATTTGAAGAGTGAAGATAATATACAAACCTACTAAAAGATTTTAAAATAATATCTTTATCATTAAAACTTTTAGATAGTAGTACTTCTCTAATAGTAAAATCACAATCAAAAAACTCACTTATAAAAAAGCTATTTTTTAATAAACAATTATCATAAAACTCTATATAAGCTATACTTTTAGTTGTAAATGATTCTATTTTTATACTATTTTCATATGATTTTAAAGCTTTTGATTTTTTAAAAAAACTATATATAACTCTGTTTAAAATATTTGGTTTTTTAAAAGATTTTACTACTAACTTAGTACTATTATACTCTACTATTTTGATCTTATTTCTACAATCATGTAAAATATTTGTAGAGTTTTTAAAATATTTTTTAATATCTAATAAAAACTCTTTTTTTATAATAGAGCTATTAAATTTATATTTTACTATTTTCTATCCTTTGATTATTGTTAATGCTTTTTGTATTTTCTAAACTTTCATAATTATAATATGCTATTAAAATACCAACTATAAATATAAACAAATTCATAGTAAACTGATATCTTAAAAAATTATCTGCCATAATAGATATCAAAAATATAGATAAAAAAATTATTTTTATATTATTAAACTCTTGATTTTTTATTTTCATTTTAAACAGATATAAAAATGCTAAAATAAAAAGCATAAATGCCACTAATCCACCACCAGAAGTTAGTTCTAAAAAATCATTATGATAACCAGCCCATAAAGTAGCCATTTCATTAATATCATTATATTCCATATTTACTATTTTATCATCAATTACCATTTTTTTATAATCATTATCAATATCAGCTATACTTGTACCAAAAAGTGGATTTTTTTTAAGTATCTCATATGTCACTACCCAAGCACTAGCTCTTAATCCCCAGGATGTATTATAATTATTTTCAATAAATAGGTTTTTAATATCATTTTGTGCTTCATATACTCTTTTTTGAAATGTATTTGAAAAATTAAAAGCTAAGATTACTATAACTAATACTAAAGCTATACTTATAAAAAAAGCTCTTATTTTATGTTCAAATAAATCAAAAATCAATATAAAAATAGATATTAAAAAAGCTAATTGACCCATTCTTCCACCTGTAATAAAAAGGTTTCCAACAACTGTTATAAAAAATATTGCATAAATAATTTTTGTTTTAGGGCATCTCTTTTCTAAAAAAAATCTATTTAATAATAAAAGTGCTGTAAAAGATAAAAAAACTCCGTAATGTAAATGATTCATAAAAGGTGTTGGATCTTCAACACTACCGTGTTTACTTGTAAGTAGTTCAAAAAATATACCATAAGAATATATCTCACTTATCATCATAGCTATTATAAATACACTTAAACATTTAAATATATACTCTTTTTTAATAGATGTTATAATAACAAATAGTGCTATATAATACCACAATCTTTTAAAGTGATTAAAATCATAAGATAAACTATCTTTAAATAAAACTGTAAATAAAAGATATATACAAAGTATAGTTGAAAAAACTATAAATTTATTTTTAAATATCACTTTAAATTTATATTTAAAATTACCCTCAATAATCCAAAATATAATCATCAAAAATATTGATAAAACAATCCCAGCTCTTGATAAGGGTAAACAAAAAGCATAAAAAATAAATACATAATTTAATATATCATTAGAGTTTAAACTTTTTAATTTTAAAACTATACTATTCATATATACTTTATTCCTTTTAGTTTTGAATCTAAAAAATGATATAAAATAACTATTTTAATAATTTATTATTTCTTAAACTATTTGATAATATTTGGTAAATACTTAAAAGTTCTTTTGTACTATTTAAATCTTTTTTATTATAACTACCATTATATATCATACTATTTTCTAACTCTTTTTGTAAAGTATGTTTTATATATCCATATTTATTAATAAATCCCACAATATTACCATAAGAAAATAGTATAAATTCTTTACTACTTGTACTAAATATAGAATTTCCTATTGTACTAATAGTTGAATTCCAATTCAAATATGAACTTAATGTTGGTAATATATCTACTTGAGATGTTAATCTAGATATAGTTTGTGGTTTAAAAATCTTTGGAGCATATATTAAAAGTGGTATTCTCATATTTTCTAAAACACGATTTTTGATACTTATATTACTATTCTTTAATAAAGATTCATCACTACCAAAACCTATTGTATGATCTGCTAAAAATATGAAAATAGTATTATCAAACCAACTTGAACTCTTAGCCTTTTTCATAAAATTACCCAATGCTTCATCTGCATAATTTAAAGTATTTAAATATCCATAAATAGAGTTTTCATTATGTTTATATTTTTCCCATTTTTTACCAGGACTTATAAAAGGTGCATGAGTAGATGAAGTAAAAGCAAAAGATAAAAAAGGCTCTTTTAAACTATTAATTTTTTGATGATAAAAAGATAACATATCATTATCCCATACACCAAACTTTGGTTTTTTACCACTTGTTTCAAGATATAATGACGGTATATCTTGGGCTCCATAATAGCTATCAAATCCAGCTAAATTAGATATAGTATCAACTCTATATGATCCTCGTTTACTACTTTGCATACTAAGAGTTGAGTATCCATTATCTTTAGCTATACTTCCAAGATATGATAGCTTTGATAGCTCTAATCCATCACCTAAATAGTTAAACCCACTAAGCACAGGTATACCTGTAAATAGTGCTGTAATACCCTCAATACTACGCTGACCATTTGCAAAAAAATTACTGAATTTAATACCATTTTGTGCTAATTTGTCAAAATTTTTAGTAACTTTAAATCTACTATTAGAAAAACTATCTATATATTTATTACTCCAGCTTTCAAGCATAATTATTACTATATTATGTTTTTTAGTTATATTACTTTTTTGTACAACTTTTCTTTGAAGTGGATAACTACTATTATGAGATTCATCAAAAATAAACTCATCTGATTTTAGATAATATTTTAAGATATTTAAAGCATCATTATACTCATACCAATTATATATTTTTTGTTTAGTTTTTATACTTTTTATTAATGAAAATATAGGATTAATAGCTAAAATACCACTTTGAGTTTTATTAGTGATAAAGGCATCTGATAGTCCAAATGGTTTACCACTAATATTACTTCTAATACCTATTAAAAGTAATATAAAAATAAATAAAAATATAACTAGGTTTTTAATAAACAAATATTTACTATTTGTATAAATATAAATTTTTTTATTTAAATTCTTAGTTATAAAAATATTTTTCTTAAAAATATAATATAAACCTATACTAAAAAGAAAAAATAGAATTAATTTATCAAAATGAACTACCATCATATCAATAAATATATGTATATCATTTTTTATTGAAAAAGCTGTTATTTCATTAGATATATGTCTATTTACATGTTCAAAATAGACAAAATTACAAAGCCAAATAAACACTATAATCAAAAAAACCAAATATAAAACTAAATATAGACTATTTTGAAAATATCTATTAAAAGTAAATTTAAAAGGTAAAAATAAAATTAATATAAATATACAAAATCCAGCACATAAGACTATAATATCTACTCTAATACCCATTAAAAATGAAAGAATAGTATCATATAAATCTAAAGTAGAAAAATAATCAAAATATGATATATATAGAATAACTCTTAATATACTCAATAAAACTATACATATAAAAAATATGGATAAAATATTTCTAATTTTAAAATTCAAAATAATCCTTTATAAATAACTAAAAACTATATCTAAAAAATAGCAAAATCTACTATTTTAAAAAAGCCCTATTCTCATCTAAAACTTTTAATAGATATTTACTATTAATTTTATTTTTAATAGTATCTATTTTTTTATAATCTTCTATATTTCTAACTTCACTAGAAAATATCTTATTAGGTAAATTTGAAAATATATATACATTATTCTTAGTTAAAATAGCATTGTGATTCCAATTAGATGAGTATATATAATCTCTTTTAAAATTATCATCTAATAAATCATATCCATTTGAATAATGCGATGTTGGATTTTTGATTCCTATATAAGATAGCAGTGTAGGTACAAAATCATTATGTGATGTTAAAGAGGTGATATTTTTAGATATATTATTAGGATATTTTACTATAAAAGGGACTTTAATTTGAGATTTATTAAAAGCTGAATTATGACCAAAATATCCATATTCATAAAATTCTTGACCATGATCTGATGTTAATATAATAATAGAATCATCATAAAGATTAAACTTTTTTAAAGTTTTTATAAAATCAGAAAATAATTTATCATCATAAAAAATAGAATTTTTATACATAGCATAACTTTGTGAAATAGAGTTTTTCTTATCTTTATTCATAGTGATATAATTTATCTCTTCATCTTTTGCACTAAACTTATTAAACTCTTTTGGATAAGAATAACCATGAGGTGCATCTAAAAACAAAAAGGTAAATTGTGGTTTACTTTTATTAGATTTAGTTATTAACTCTATAGCTTTTTTGGTACTTTGTCTATCTTTTTGCCAAGGTTTTCCATCAAAATCATCAAAAACTCTATTTTGGATATTAACATATGCTGTTTTTATAAATTCAGGCCAAGAAGTACTAGTACTAGATACTATATTAATCTCATAATCAAGCTCTTTTAACACATCAAATAATATTGAACCTCTTCTATAATTGAGGAAATTAAACCAATAAGTAGAATTTAAACCATACATTAAAGAAAAAATACCAAATCTAGTAGAAGGGCCTCCTGAATAGTGATTAGTATAATTATAAGCCTCATTTAAAAATTTTGATATATTTGGTGTAATATCTTTTGAAATAGCACTATAACTTAATGCATCAAATGCTACTATGAAGACATTAACTTTATTTAAATTTTCTTTATACTCTAATTTTTTTAAAGGATAATTTAAACTTGATTTTTTATCAATGTTATTAGTTGATGTTTTATTAATCTTAAAATCAAAATATTTATAAGCAAAACTATTAAAAGTAAAAGGTTGATATAAAGGTATCACTCTAAAAGATGTCAAAATATCACTTCTATTATAAAGTGAAGCAAGACCATATAATATCTTTTCACTAAATATAATGATCAATATAGGTATTATTATAATTTTATTGATTCTTTTATTTATCTTTTTTTTATCATCTATATCTATATTATTAATCTTTTTTAAAATAAAAAATTCTATAAAGACTATAAAAATAATAATAGCTATAAAATAGTATATCCCATACCCTAATTCCATAGATTCTATAGCTTCAAGGGAAGTTAATATATCAATTACCATAGCATTAATATGAAAATCATATAATCTAAAAATTAAAAAATCTAATATCAAACTAATATGAATAAAAGCAAAAATACTAACTATCAAATAAATACCATATTTAGATACCAAACTAGGTAAAATCAAAAGTATATATAAAACAGCATATAAAATAGTAGCAGATGAAATAGCTCCTAAAAGTACAAGAAAAAAACTACTAAATGTATAACTATCATTAAAAACTAAAAAAGTACTAAATAGCAAAATAGATATAAATAGATTTATTTTAAAAAATATTGAAAAGTTTATCATAATATTATAATTTCCTATAAAGTTGGTTATAGTAATATTTCCAACGTTTATGTTGCCAAAACCATTGTGAGGGATATTTTCTAATTTCACCTTCAATTATATGTGTCTGTTTTTGTGTTAGATATAAGATAGGATCATTTTTAAACTCTTGATCTTCTATTTTATTAGTATCAATTGGTTGTTTAAAAGTAATTGTATAATCTTCAAAATCATTAACTTTACAAAAAATAGGTATTAAAAGTGCGTCAAATTTTAAAGCTAATTTAGAAGTACTTGATATTGTTTTAGTTTTAAGACCAAAAAAATCCACATCTATACCTTTAGGAGAATTTTGATCAATAGCTACTAGTAAATTATAATCATCTCTCAAAGCTCTTATCATACCTTTAGCTGCTTCTTTTTTTTCTATCATTATAATATTTTTTTTAGTTCTTGTTTTAATATAGTCTTTGTTTATATATTGATTATTCATACGTCTACTTACAATTGCTAATTTCCCATACTTTATACTTAAATAAGCAAATTGCTCCCAACATCCAAAATGAGATGCCACCAATATGATTTTTCTATTTTGTTTTATTGCATCTAACACATAATTTTCATTAATAACATTTACTTTAGATAATATCTTATTATTAGATATATATTGATTATTTATAAATTCATATATATTCAAAAATAGGTTTTTATAAGTATATTTTATAATATTTCTTTTTTCTTCTTTGCTTTTTGTATCTTTAAAAGCTAAATCAAGATTTAAAAAAGCTATTTTTCTATGTTTTATATTAATAATATATATAAAATATGATAAAAACTTCAATATATACTTAAGAATAAACTTAGGCATAAAAATAAAAAAATAACTAAAAAATTTATAGATTACAAATACTAAAATATCCTTTATCACTATTTTAAAACCTCTTGTACTAAAGATATAATATCACTTTCTTTTATACTAGTTATTGAAAAATCATTTTTATTTAATTTATATGGATCTACTTTTGAATATGATTTTATTGTTTTATTTATAGCTGTTTTATATACTCTTGATATAGGAGTACATCCAAATATACAAATAGATGGTATATTAAAACCCCAAGCCATATGAGTAGGTCCTGTATCATTTCCTATTATTAGATCACATTTACTAATTAAAGCTTTTAATGTATTTATATCTAACTTAGGCACTACTTTTATATACTTTGATTTTTGACTCATAAAAATAGCTTTTTGTTTTTCACTATTATTTGAATATACTACTAAAATATTCTCTTTTAATATATTTGCTATATTTATAAACTTCTCTTTTGGATAATTTCTACTCTCCCAAGTAGAAGAGATAATAAAAAGTATATTTTTTTTACTATTTGATAAAAAATCATAAATAATTTTATCCTCATTTTTATAAAATAGAAAAATATTTTTATTTAATATATCAGATGAATTTATATCAAATCCTAATGGATTTGATAATATTTTACTATTTCTATCAATAGTATTTATATGATATGGTATATCATATTTTTTACTATAAAAATATGATGCTAAAGATTCTCTTATACAATCTTTATTAAAACCAGCCACATTTTTACCTAATAATCTACAAACAATAGCAGATTTTATTAATCCTTGTGCATCTATTACTAAATCATAACTATTTTTACTAATATCTCTAATAAGTTTTATTTGTCTAAATATATTAAATAAGTTTTTTTTAATAGATTTTAAATTTACCTTATATACATTTGTTATATTTGGATTATATTGTAATACTTTAGAAAAGCTATTCTCAACTATCCAATCAATTTTTATATTTGGGAACTTTTTTTTAATATATTCTAAAGCAACCATACAATGTACAATATCTCCCATAGCAGATAATTTAACTATAGCTATTTTAGATATATTCATATTTAATCTATTAATTTTAATTTTATACTATTTGGTAAATCAATTTTATCAATATTAGTCTTTACCAAATAAGATATATTTTCATTATATATTTTTAATATATCATCTTCATATACATATGTATAAGATGTTTTTCTAAAATCACTTGCTAGTATTAAATTTAGATTCATAATAAAAGTTAAATACTCTAATACTTTAATATCTGGTAATAGTCTTTTATATTTTTCAATATCTACACTATTTGATAATGATTTTTTAGAATACTTTATCAAATAAGCTACTAAAACTCTAGATGAATGAGAAAAATCATATTTTAAACTATGTAATATAAAATCAAAAATATTACTCATATCAAGTGTAATACAAATACAATGTAGTTTTGAAGCTATTATTAATAATCTTTTATACTCTTGATCTATTTTAAAATCCTTATTCAAAATATCAAATATTTTTGCTATATTTTTACCTAAATATCCATTTTGTTTATCATCTATTTGAAATTTATCTAATACATTTCTAACACTTACATTAAAATTATTTGGAAATCTATAATTTGATGTTCTTAAAATATCATTTAAATATACACCTTCTCTCACACCTGCTCTACTTGTAATAATATTATCAATTTCAAATTTCTCTAAAATAGTATTAAAAATTAAACTACCCTCTAAAATAGTATCATATCTATCTTTTTTAATACCTATTTTTTTAAAATCCTTACTATCTTTTATATCTAAAACATCTAATAATATAGGCCTAATATCTTTTATATTATATTCAAATGCATGTAATATATCTAAAGGATGATCTATTTTTTTTAATACAATTTTACTTAAAGCCCTAATCGTTCCACCAATTCCAACTATTGTTTTTGGTATA
>Ga0233438_10004111_pt1 | contig 13000 bp, 14 predicted proteins | sample SI_123_September_FD_182720 | JGI IMG/M metagenome (GOLD analysis project Ga0233438, IMG submission 182720) | Seawater microbial communities from Saanich Inlet, British Columbia, Canada - SI_123_September2016_10_MG | ecosystem: Environmental > Aquatic > Marine > Inlet | place: Canada: British...
TTGAGGGTGATTTGACCGGGAAAAAGATCACTATTTTAGGATGGGCGTTTAAAGCCAACACCAATGATTCTAGAGAAAGCCCTGCAATCTATGTGGCTGAAAAGTTATTTAAGGCAGGAGCAATTTTAGAAATTTTCGACCCGATGGTTTCCAAAGAATCTATTTTCAAGGATATTGATTTTTATTGGGAGGCGTCAGAAACAGAAGATTTAAAGTCGCGAATTTCAGTCCTTGATTCTGTGAATGAATTAGACCTCAGTATTGACGCGACAGCCATTTTAACCGAGTGGGAGGTGTTTAAAAGTTTAGACTTTTCAAAGACTATGGTTTTTGATGGTAGAGGTTTGCTTTCATCAATTACGTATTCAATAGGAAAGGTATGAAAAGAGCACTAATTTTACAAAAAAAGAAATCTCACCTACCAGCAGTAGTAAACATCATTAATAATCTTTTTAATAATGAGTAAACAAAAAGCCATCATCGTTTCAGGATACTTTAACCCCATTCATAAAGGACACCTTGAGTATTTTAATAATGCTAAGGCTTTGGCTGACAAGCTTTTTGTGATTGTAAATAACGACCATCAAAGAGAATTAAAAGGCAGTAAGGAGTTTCAGGACGAAAGTGAGCGTATGATCATCGTTTCTAATATCAAAGCAGTGGATAAGGCTATTCTTTCTATTGATACCGATAGAACCGTATGTGCCACCATTAAAATGATCGCTGAGCAGTTTGGCGAAGAGTTTGATCTTGGCTTTGCAAACGGAGGGGATCAAAATAATGATACTATTCCTGAGAGATCAGTTTGTGAAGAGATGAATGTGGTGCTCATTGACGGCCTCGGAGATAAAATACAGTCATCTAGTTGGCTGCTTAAAAAATTATAATAAGTTTTTGAAAATGAAAACAGCACTAATAACAGGAGTTACAGGCCAGGATGGAGCATACCTCTCTGAGTTTCTTTTAAAAAAAGGATACACCGTTCACGGGCTAAAGAGAAGAACCTCTTTATTTAACACAGATAGAATAGATCATATTTATCAGGATCCACACATTGAGAATCAGAAATTTATCCTTCATTACGGAGACATGACTGATAGCACTAATCTAATTAGACTTATCAAACAAATTCAGCCAGATGAGATTTATAATCTGGCAGCTATGAGTCATGTAGGGGTTTCTTTTGAAATGCCAGAGTATGTGGCAGATACAGATGGAATAGGAACCCTTAGGTTATTAGAAGCCGTTAGAATTTTAGGTTTTGAGAAAAAGACTAGAATTTATCAGGCGTCTACTTCAGAATTATATGGAAGGGTTCAAGAAGTCCCTCAAAGTGAGACGACACCTTTTTATCCCCGCTCTCCATACGCAGTGGCAAAGATGTATGCCTATTGGATTACTGTGAATTACAGAGAGGCATACGGTTTATTTGCCTCTAATGGAATACTCTTTAATCACGAGTCTCCAATTAGAGGAGAAACCTTTGTGACTAGAAAAATTACAAGGGCTGTTTCAAGAATAGCATTAGGCCTTCAAGATAAATTATACTTAGGTAATCTAGATTCTAAAAGAGATTGGGGTCATGCTAAGGATTACGTGCGTATGATGTGGATGATCTTGCAAGCTGAAGAGTCAGAGGACTGGGTGATAGCTACTGGTAGAACCACTACAATTAGAGATTTTATAAAAATGGCTTTTAGTCATATTGGAGTAGAATTAGAATTTAGTGGAGCGGGGATTAATGAAGTAGCTAAAATAAAATCATGTTCTAACCCTGAGTATAAGCTTGAAATTGGAAAAGAAGTTCTATCCATTGATGAGAAATATTTTAGACCAACAGAAGTAGATCTTCTTATTGGAGACCCATCAAAAGCTAAGAAAAAACTTGGCTGGGAGCCTGAAATAACTTTAGAAGAGCTTGTTGAGGATATGATGAAATCAGATATTAAGTTATTTAAAAAAGACAAATACTTAAGAGATGGTGGTTATAATACACTAAACTATTATGAGTAATCATATTACACTTGATTCAAAAATTTATATCGCCGGCCACAATGGGATGGTAGGCGCTGCATGCTGGAGGGCTTTGGAAGCCAAAGGATATAAAAACATCATTGGATTTAGCTCTAAAGAGCTTGATTTAAGAGATCAAAAAGCTGTTTTTGATAAGCTCGAAAGAGAAAAGCCAGTTGCCATTATAGATGCTGCTGCAAGAGTAGGGGGTATCCTTGCTAACAATACTTATCCATATGAGTTTTTAATGGATAATATGCTTATTCAAAATAATCTTATTAGTGCAGCGCATCAGTTAGATATTCCAAAATTTATTTTTCTTGGAAGCTCATGTATTTATCCTAAAATGGCTCCTCAGCCACTAAAAGAAGAATATTTACTTACCGGTCCTTTAGAAGAAACAAATCAGTGGTATGCTATTGCAAAGATTTCTGGAGTGAAACTAATAGAAGCTTTAAGAAATCAGTATAATAGAGATTACGTGTCTCTTATGCCAACGAATCTATATGGTCCAGGAGATAATTATGATTTAAAATCCTCTCACGTGCTTCCAGCAATGATCAGAAAGCTTCACGAGGCTAAAGAAAATAATCACTCAGATGTGATTCTTTGGGGTACAGGAACCCCAAAAAGAGAATTTCTTCACGTAGATGATTTGGCAAATGCTGTTGTATTTGCATTAGAGAATAAAATGAAAGATTCACTTTATAATTTAGGATCTGGGAAAGAAATTTCCATAAAAGAATTAGCAGAATTAGTCCAAACTATAATAGGACATAAAGGTGAGATAATTTGGGATAAGACTAAACCAGATGGAACTCCAAGAAAATTAATGGATAGTTCTAAAATCAATAAGTTAGGTTGGAATGATGGTTTTAGTCTTGAAAACGGATTAAAAATGGTTTACGATGGTTTCTTAACCATGACTAAAAATGTATAAAATTCTAGGAAAAAATTTTAATAGAGAAGGGTTTGTCAAATACTCAAATAATACAATTTGGTTATTTATAGATAGAATTGTAAGACTGTCTATTGGACTTTTTATTAGTGTTTGGGTGACTAGATATTTAGGCCCAAATGATTTTGGATTATTATCTTTTTCTCAAAGTTTTGTCGGAGTGTTTGCTGTTTTTGCATCTCTAGGATTAGACAGTATTCTTGTAAAGAATTTGATTGATAAAAAAATTGATTCAAGTGATTTATTATTTACGGCATTTACTTTAAAATTAATTGCTGGATTTATATCTGTTATTTTATGCTTTTTTAGTGTTGCATTTTTTTTAAAATCTGAAGACAGCTATCTACTTATTTCAATTATATCAATATCAACCATATTTCAAGCTTTCAATGTTATTGATAGCTTTTTTCAAAGCAGGACATTAAGTAAATATGTAGTCTTTTCAAACATAATATCATTTATTATATGTTCAATTCTCAAATTACTTTTTGTTTATTTTGATTTTCCTTTGCTATATTTTGCTTTGGTATCGATTGTTGAAACATTTTTATTAGCGTTAGGTTATTTATACTTTTTCTATACAAATAAGCTACAGGGAAAATATAATTTTAAAATTGAGATAGCAAAAACCTTACTTGGTGAGTCTTGGCCGCTTATTTTAAGTGGTGGAGTTTTAATGATTCAGTCTAGAATTGACCAAGTAATGCTGAAAGAAATGACAAACAATCTTGAAGTTGGTTACTATAGTACTGCTTTAAGGTTAATAGAAGTATTTGGGTTTATTACAGTTATCTTATCCAATTCACTAAGTCCGGCTATCTACAAGGCAAAATTGATTTCTAAAAGCCTTTATGAAACAAGGCTTTTAAATTATTATCGTTTAAATTTTATTTTATTTTTAGTCATAGCCATTCCTATATACTTTTTCTCAGAGCTTATAATTGAAGTCTTATTTGGCAAAGAATTTATTCCTGCAGGTATTCTATTAGCCTTAATGTCAATTAGACTCTTTTTTGCTAATATAGGGACAGCTAGGGGAGCTTTTATTGTTACAGAGAAGTTATTTAAATTCTCACTAATAGCTATGGTAATTGGAACAATTGTAAATATTTATGCTAATTATATTTTAATACCTATAAACGGTGCATATGGGTCAATAATCGCCACATTAATTTCTTTTACTGTGTCTACTTTTATGATAGATTTATTTATTAAAAAAGGGCGCTGGAATCTTAAAATAATTACTAACTCAATTTTTAGCTTTTATAAGCTGTCAATAAAAAATATTTAGCATGATAAATACTATTTATATATTTTTTCAGATATTCAAACTTTTCTTTTCATTTAAGCCTATTTCATTTTTAAACAAGTTTAGCTGGTTTTTCAAAAATCTTTATTTTTATAAAAAGCAGAAATCAAATATCAATTTCAAACTTTCATATTTATACCCTTGCCTACTCGATAACACAACTAGTCATCAAATTGAACCAACATACTTTTTTCAAGATAGTTGGGCTGCAGGGCATATATTTAAAGATAAACCAGAAAAACATTTTGATGTAGGTAGCAATGTTATGACTATTGGAGTTTTATCACAATTTACGCCTGTTACAATGATTGATATAAGGCCAATAGATTTAAAACTTCCAAATTTGTCATTTATAAAAGGATCAATTTTAAATTTACCATTTGAAGACAATTCAATAAGTTCAATTTCATCTCTCTGTGTCTTAGAGCACATTGGTTTAGGAAGATATGGTGACGTAATTGATTCTTTTGGTTCTGAAAAAAGCATTGAAGAACTCAAAAGGGTATTAAAATCTAAAGGGGTTGTGTTATTTACAGTGCCAGTTGATAATGAAAATAAAGTGTTTTTTAATGCCCACAGAGCTTTTACAAGAGATTATATAATTCAACTTTTTGAGGGATTTATTCTTGAAGATGAAAAGTACCATTATGGCAGAAAAATGTATGAAACATATGATCCTTTAAAAGGATTTGGCACGGGATTTTTTAAATTCAAAAAATCATAGAAATTTTTTAAAGTTAATTTAAAAGTAACTTTACATAATTTAATTACAAAATGTAATTAAAAATAAGTTTTTCTAATGGCTGAAATTGGTTAATCATAGAAGACCATAGTTTAAATTTCTATACTTGAATCTTAAAGTGTAAACAATGAGTGTAATTATAAGAGATCGCTTTTGTGGAATTAAAAAACTGAAAAGTTTATTATTAAGAATATTTAATAAATTAGAAAATAATGGAAACGCCAATTTTAATTCTAATGGCGAAAATCATTTTATAGATTCATTAATTTCTAGTATTTCAGAAGCTAAAGATGTTTGCATTTTTGACATAGGTGCAAATACAGGTGATTATTCTTCAATATTATTTGAGAAAATTAATAGCAAAAATATCAATGCTCAAATCCACCTTTTCGAACCAACAAATAGTTGTTTTAAAACTATTCGTGAAAAGTTTCAAGGTATTAATAATATCTATTTGAACAATTTTGGTGCGTCTGACTTAGATGGTGAGGCAAAAATTTTTTATGATAAAGAACAAAGCGGTTTAGCGTCACTTTATCAAAGAAATCTTGAATGCTATAATATAAGCATGAATTATATTGAATCAATAAATCTTAAGCGATTAGATAGCTATATAAAATTTAAAGGCATAAAGCATATTAACTTTGTTAAAATTGATATTGAAGGTCATGAGTTAAAAGCATTGGAGGGTTTTGGAAGTTATTTAAGTGCAGATTTTATTGACTATATTCAATTTGAATATGGAGGCGCTAACCTTGATTCGAAAACAAGTTTAATGGAATTATATATGTTTTTTTTGGGTAAGGGTTTCACAGTTGCTAAAGTAATGCCAAAAGGATTAGAAATTAGGCAGTATAATCCTTTTATGGAAAACTTTTCTTATGCTAATTATATGGCAATATCTAATAAATTAATAAATAAATGATTTCTTTATTATTGATATACCCCAAATAATATTGAGGTTACTTTTTTTACAATTAAATAAAAATAAAATGGGATTAAATAATTTTGGAGTGCCTAAAAAAGAAGTTGAGTTTCTCAAAAAAATAATGAAATTGAAAGTATTTGTTGAGGGAGGTACTTACAGAGGAGATTCTGCCAAAAACATGAGCAATAAATTTTCAAAAGTTTATACTATTGAAAAGTCAAATACAATGTTTTTAGAAGCTAAACTAAATATAAAAGGAATTAAAAATATTAATTTACTTGAAGGAGATACTAGAGAGCACTTAACAAATATCTTAAATAATAATAATAATATTCTTTTTTGGCTAGATGCTCATTGGAGTGGAGGAGCAACATATGGAGAAGATGATGAATGTCCTGTTTTAGAAGAATTAAATATAATATTTAGTTATATGAATTTAACTAAAGTTATACTAATAGATGATGCAAGACTTTTTTTATCTCCACCACCTAAACCTCATAATTTTAAAAACTGGCCATCTATCAATGAAATATCTAAACTAATACCTATTGGCTGGGGAATGGTAATATATAAGGATGTAATATACATATACCCAAATAAAATAGAGGAAAAATTTAAAGAGTTTATACAAATGAATATTTCAAATCCAATTAGCTTTACTAAAGTCAAAGTTTTTAAAAAATTTATCAAAAAAACTTTGAAAATAATGAGATTGCTTAGATAGCTAAAAATAAAATTTTCAACTTTTTCATGAGATTTAGTGTTTAAAATTTATATATAAATATATCTAAAAATCTACACATGATAATTTTTTATGCTGATGGGCGTCTAGGAAATCAAATTTTTCAGTATGCTTTTTTAAAAACTATCGCGAAAGAAAATGAAAAAATAGTTTCAATTAATATGACACAACTAAAGGAGTCATTTGAAATTGAAGATGTTAACTTTATTGAATATTCTTTTGGAAATTTTTCTAATTTATTAATTAGAAAAATTTTAAGAGATTTTTTTTTAAAACTCTTTGTATTGATTAAACTTATTTCCTGCATAAAGCAAGACAGAAATAAGACTTCTTCATTGCTTACATGTAAAAAAACAACCGGATTATTACCTATTACTTTTGTTGAAACTAATTACTTCCAATCACAATCTTTTTTTGATCCAAATAAATTAGATATCTCATTAAAAGAAATTTATTTAATTCAAGCAAAAAAGTTCTTATCTAAAGTTTGTGACAAAAAAACAAAAGTTTTTATTCATTTAAGACTAGGTGATTATTTGTCAGAAACCTATTTAGGAGTACAAGGTATAAATTTACCTAAAAATTATTTTTTAAAAGCTATAGATATAATAAAGTCTGAGATTAAAGATCCGTATTTTGTAATTTTAAGTGATGACCCAAATATTGCTGAAAAATATTTTTTTGAGCTCGATAATAAAATAATTTCACGAAATACGCTGCAAGTTGACCTTGCTATCATGAGTTTGTGTAGAGCTGGAATATGTTCTAACAGTAGTTTTTCTTGGTGGGGAGCTTTTTTAATGGATAATAAAATTAAAGTGGTGATGCCTAAATATTGGTTTGGATGGAAACTTAAGGTAGAATCTCATATCGGCATACAACCTTATTGGTCTGATACAATAGATTTTTAATAAATTTTAAGAGAAATATAAATTAGAGAAAATGCTTGCACCAATAGTTTTATTCGTATATAATAGACCATATCATACTCAAAAAACAATTGAAGCTTTAAAAAATAATGAACTTGCTACTCAGAGTCAACTTTTTGTTTTTAGTGATGGCCCTAAAAATCACAAAGACATAGAAAATGTTAATCTAGTTAGAGATTATATTAAGACAATTGAAGGTTTTAAAAATATTAAACTAATAAAAAGAGATGAAAATTGGGGACTTTCAAACTCTATAATACATGGGGTTAATGAAATAGTAAATAGATATGGAAAAATAATTGTTCTTGAGGATGATATTTTTACAAGTAAATTTTTTTTAAAGTTCATGAATGAAGCAATAGAGTTTTATAAGAACGAAAAAAAAGTATGGCATATAAGTGGATGGAATTATCCTATCAAAAGTATAGGTCTTGGTGACGTTTATCTTTGGCAATTTATGAATTGTTGGGGTTGGGCTACATGGTCAGACAGATGGTGTTACTTTGAAAAGGATATTATAAAAATATCAAGTGAGTTTAGTAAAACTGATATTTTTAGATTTAATCTTTATGGCGTTGAAAATTTTTGGAATCAATTTTTAGACAATAAAAAAGGCCGAATAAATACATGGGCAATATTTTGGTATATTACTATTTTCAAGCATAATGGCTTATGTTTAAATCCTTCCAAAACTTTTGTCCAAAATATTGGTCTTGATGGCAGTGGTATCCATTCTCAAAAAAAATCAAATTTCACTTCCGATTTATCACTTAATAATAATGTAAAATTTAAAATAAAACTTAAGAAAAATTTACTTGCAACTATCAGAATTCAGTTTTACTACATTTCTCAAAAGAGATTTTCATTACTTAGAGTTATTAAAAAATTATTAAGAATAAATACTAAAAAACTTCAATAGAATGAAAATACTTATAGTTAGTACCTATGATAAATTAGGAGGCGCATCCGTCGCTGCTCTCAGGCTTCATAAAGCTCTTTTAGATATTAGGGTAGATAGTCAGATGATAGTACAGAATAAAATAAGTGATGATTATACTATTTTAGCTAAAAAAAATAAAATCTCCAGGGGTTTAAATAAAATGAGACCTACAATTGATAATTTGCCTGTCAATTTTTATAAAAATCGAAAACAAACACTTTTTAGTCCTTCATGGTTCCCTTTTAGCGGTATAGCTGATTTAATTAATGAAGTTAATCCCGATTTAGTTCATTTACACTGGATATCTGGAGGAATGTTAAGAATTGAGGATATTAATAAGATAAAAGCTCCAATTGTTTGGACATTACACGATTGTTGGCCATTTACAGGTGGTTGCCACATACTTTTTGACTGCTCAAAATATAGAAAAAGTTGCGGATCATGTCCTACACTTGGGAGTAATGATGAAAATGATTTAAGTAAAAAGATATTTAATAGAAAAAAAAGAGTTTATAATGCACAAAAAAAACTTACAATAGTTGCTGTAAGTAAATGGATTTTCGAAGCCTCAAAGTCCAGTACACTGCTAAAAAATAAGAGACATGTAATTATTCCAAACCCTATCGATATTAATATTTTTAAACCTTTGAGGAAAGATATTGCGAGAGATCTTTGGAATCTGCCAAATGGAAAAAAATTAATATTATTTGGTGCTTACAACGCTATAAATGATTTAAATAAAGGTTTCCAAGAACTTAGTAATGCACTAAAAAATTTAAAATCAACAGAAGTTGAGTTAGTTGTTTTTGGCAGTAGTCAGCCTGAAACTCAAACTAATTTTGAGTTTCAAACTCATTTTTTGGGACATTTACACGATGAAATTAGCTTAGCAGCTTTATACAGTGCTGTAGATGTTATGGTTGTTCCAAGTCATCAAGAGGCTTTTGGGCAAACAGCTAGTGAATCACTGGCATGTGGAACTCCAGTAGTAGCTTTTGGTTCTTCTGGTCTTTTAGATATAGTTGACCATAAAATAAATGGATATTTGGCTGAGCCATTTAAAAGTATAGATTTAGCTTTTGGTATTGATTGGGTATTAAATAATCCTTTATATGATGAATTAAGACTTAATGCAAGAAAAAAAGTTCTAAGAGATTTTGATTCTAAAAAAATTGCCTCCAAATTTTTTACATTATATAATGACATTATAGGTTAAAATTTTAATAAAGAGATAAATTAGTATGTATTATTTGTCAATTATAACAATTACTTTAAATGATTTAAATGGTTTAAAAAATACTGCTCTTTCAATTTTACCATTGCCAAAATATTGTGAATGGATAATTGTGGATGGTAACTCAAGTGATGGTACACACGAATTTTTAAAAACTTTATCTTTCCAAAAAAACTTAAAATATATTTCAGAAGTTGATTCTGGAATATATGACGCAATGAATAAAGGAATAAAATTAAGTAAGGGAAAGTATTTAAATTTTATGAATTCAGGTGATTGTTTCATCAGAAAGAGCCTAATAAAAATATTAAAAGAGAGATGTGAGCAAAATGACATATATCTTTATAATTGCAAAGTTGTTTCAAATAATGGCAATGAAATAAACACAAGAAACTTTCCAAAAAACATTATTGAAATTAAACAATGGAATTGTGTGCAGCATCAAAGTACTTTAATAAGAAGAAAAATTTTCACCAAACTTGGATTATATTCAAGTGAATATAAGTACCTATCAGATTATGATCATTTCATAAAAATCTTTTTAGATGAATCTTTTAAGTTTTTTTTAAATTCAAATATTAAGTTATCTATTTTTTTAGCTAATGGAGTTTCAACTAATTCAAAAACAGCGAAGACCATAGCCAAGGAATATAAACAAATACAACTTAAGTATTTTGGTAATTATAATAAGAAATTATATTATACAAATTATTTAAAATACTTGATAAGTTATTTTCCATATGGGGAAAGATTTCTTTTTTATTTAAGGAAGTTTTTACTGTCTAAACGCACTTAAAAATTAAAATAAATTGAAGATTTCAATAATAACTATTTCATTAAATTCACAAAATACAATTTTTTATTCATTGAATTCGGTGTGTAATCAATCCTATAAAAACATTGAACATATAATTATTGACGGGGGCTCAAAGGATAATACGCTTAAAACATGTAAATCCTTTCCTCATATTTCACAAATTATTTCAGAGCCAGATAAAGGAGTTTATGATGCATTTAATAAAGGACTAAAATTAGCCAGTGGAGATATTATAGGGTTTTTAAATGCAGATGATGTTTTTTTTAATGAAAATTCAGTTCAAGAGATTGTAAACGCTTTTTCAAATAATGAAACAGATATCGTCTATGGTAACTTAGATTACATAAATGAAAATGGTAAGGTAATTAGAAATTGGATCTCTAGACCCTATGAAATTGGTCTTATAAAAAAGGCTTGGATGCCTGCACATCCAACATTTTACTGCAAAAAAGAAGTTTACGATCGGCTAGGAGGTTATAATGATAGCTTTAAAATAGGTGGTGATTTTGAACTTTGTCTAAGGTTCTTGGAAGTGCAAAAAGTAACTTCCTTTTATCTAAATAAAAAACTAGTTAAAATGCTAGTTGGAGGAATTAGTAATAGTGGTTTAAAAAGCAAATGGACCATCTATAAAGAGGAGCTCAGGGCTTTTAAGATTAATAAAATATATGTTAATCCAACAGCATTCTTTTTTTATAAACTCAAAAAGCTAAAACAATTCATTTAATTTTTACAAATTAGGTTATTAAGAAAACTTGTTAAAAACTTTAATGTATTTGATTTTTAGAATGTTACACTTCTGTTCTAAATTTGCAATATGCCATTTAATCCAGAATCTGCAAAAATAGCTGGCTCATTAAGCAAGCGAGGTCCTGCAAAAGTTTTACCTCCTACCACTAAAGAAAAACTAAACATTCTCTATGAGGGTTTATTAGAAGATCTGATTATAAACCAGAAAGATCTTTCTAATTCTGAAAAGATTAAGCTAGTTCAGATTATATCTAACTATATAGTTCCTAAGACAAAACCTATTCGAGATGAAGTAACTCTTGAAAAAATAAAGGTACGGAATAAAGAGAATTTTCCTGAAAATCCAGATCCTACAAAGTAGCAGCTACTTTCATAAAAGCGTCTGCATAAGTGTCTTTATTTACTTGCGTTCCAATATAACTCAAAAAAGTGCTTTCTTTTGAGTGCCCAGTAATTTGCATGAGTATGGGCGTTTCAATTTTCCCAAAGTAATTGGTGGCGAACGATCTTCTTAAATCATGAGAAGATATAAGACTGTGTTTTGGGTGAGTGCCTAATCTTTTTCTCCTTGTTTTAGAGCATAATTTATAACCACTTACCATGTCATTTAACCCAGCTATCTGGCAAATCTGTTTTATTTGTCTATTAAATAACTGTGCAGAAATAGTACACGGAAAGCGCTGCTTTAATATTTGAATAACCTCTTTGTCTACCACTCCAACAGTCACATACTTATCCGTTTTTTGCTGGTTAATATCTATGTAGACTCCGTTTTCTATAAATCTAAGCTGGCTAGGTTTGAGATTCAATAAGTCAGAAACCCTCTGGCCTATATAAAGCCCAACGAGCATCCATTTTCTAGCATTTTCTAATGTGCTAGGTAATTCTTTAAGGGCTTTTATTTTTTGAATTTCTTCAAAAGAAATTGTTTGTAATACCCTGTCTTTACTTTTTTGAGTAAATGATTCAATATGTCTCGTATATGGATTTACAGGAATACTCATTCTTTCGGCTTCCTTACAAATCATTTTTAAAAGCTTTAATTGAAGGCCCGCATTGTTTAATGAATAGGTCTTTTCTGTTAAAAGCCACTCTTTAAACGTGTGAACTAACATATGATCTATCTCATTTAACATGATAGTCTTATTTATTTGCCCTTCAAATTCTTTAATCAAAACATAAAATCGTTTTAAATTTCGAATGGAATTTTCAGATAGACCAAGTGAGCCACTTCTTTTAAGTCTTCTTAAAGGAGCATGCTTTATATAGTTAGAAATCTGGATGCTTAAATGCCCCTGATCCTCTGAAATAGTGTGTCCGGAAGTGTTCGCTTTGTTCATTTTTCACTGTGCAATTTGTGCAATTTTGAGGGTAATAGAGACTGATTTAATATTAATTAACGAATCAGATAACATTTACAATCAATTATTATAGCTTAATTTTACTCAAACATTACATTTAAATATACGTTATTTTTTATGTTATTTAACATAAAAAGTCAATAAAATCAAGGGTTACAAGAGATAAAGTTTACATAACTACGGGCTGTAGTCAAAACAGAAAACTTTCTTATCTTTAAAAAAATCTACACATGAAAGCCATTCTCCTTGCCGGAGGGACTGGTTCCCGACTTTTCCC
>Ga0233438_10004115_pt1 | contig 12992 bp, 13 predicted proteins | sample SI_123_September_FD_182720 | JGI IMG/M metagenome (GOLD analysis project Ga0233438, IMG submission 182720) | Seawater microbial communities from Saanich Inlet, British Columbia, Canada - SI_123_September2016_10_MG | ecosystem: Environmental > Aquatic > Marine > Inlet | place: Canada: British...
TTCCCCTATATTTGCCGTCTAAAAATCACATACTATGCAAGACGGACTATATGCTAAATTTAGCACTCCAAAGGGAGAAATACTATTATCACTAAGCTATGACAAGACGCCAGGAACTGTGGCTAATTTTGTAGGTCTAGCAGAAGGAAGTAAAAAAAACAACGAAAAGCCTGCAGGTGTGCCTTATTATAATGGGCTTAATTTTCACCGTTTAATCCCAGACTTTATGATTCAAGGTGGATGTCCACAAGGATCTGGTATGGGTGGTCCAGGCTATCAGTTTGATGACGAATTTCACCCTGAATTGCGTCATGATAAACCCGGCGTACTTTCAATGGCTAACGCTGGCCCTGGAACAAACGGGAGTCAGTTTTTTATCACTCACCTAGCAACACCATGGTTAGATGATAAACATACCGTATTTGGACATGTGATTAAAGGGCAAGATGTTGTAGATAGCATTGCACAAGGGGATAAAGTAGATGCATTAGAGATTATTCGTGTGGGTGATGCTGCCAAAGCTTTTAACGCTGCTGACGCCTTTACAGCTTTTGAAGCAGATAAGATCACTAAGATTGAAGCTGCAAAAGCAGCTCAAGCAGAAGCACTTGCTGGTATTACAAAAGGTTTTGATCAAACAGAGAGTGGTTTATTTTATCATATTGATAAGGCAGGAGAAGGAGATCAACCTGCAAAGGGGAATAGTGTAAAAGTACACTATAAAGGAGAGTTAATTGACGGGACTGTTTTTGATTCTTCCTTTAAACGCAACCAACCCATCGAATTTAGTTTAGGAGTAGGACAAGTAATCCCTGGTTGGGATGAAGGGATTGCCCTTTTGAATAAAGGTGCAAAAGCGACCTTAATCATTCCTTCTGACCTTGCTTATGGTGCAACTGGAGCGGGTGGTGTTATTCCACCTAATGCGACTTTAAAATTTGAAGTGGAATTAGTCGATTTTAAATAAAAAAGCCAGCAGGTTCATTTCCTGCTTTCCATTTTATATTACACCCCATGCTAGGATATTGTTTTTCTAGTATGGGGTCTTTTTTTAGTAAGTTGTCTCCGGCATTTTGTAGATCCTCTCCTGTAATGGGAGTGTTATTTCTAGGTCTAGACGCGTCAAATCTACCGTGGTAGACCAATTCGTTTTTAGCATTGAGAAGATAAAAATCTGGAGTACAAGCTGCATCATAGGCTTTTGCCACTGCTTGACTCTCATCGTATAAATAGGGAAAAGAAAAGTTCTTCTCAAGGGCAAGTTCTCGCATTAAATCTGGGTGGTCTGCTGGGTAATTTTCGACATCATTACTTGAAATGACAATCGTTTCTATCCCCTTGCCTTTATTTTCTTTGGCGAATGCCACAAATGCATCTAATAAATGTATGACATAGGGGCAATGATTACAACTAAAGACCACGATGGTGCCATTTTCTCCTTTTAATAGCTGGAGTGAATAGATAGAATTATCTATCACATTTGGTAAAAAAAAATCTGGAGCAATTGTCCCCAACGGGAGTATATTTGATTCAACGAGTGCCATATTTTTTTTTATTCCTTAAAATTATGTAATTTGAAAGTAAATATACATTTGACTTATGAAAACTATGCAAGATTGGCTAGACGCTTATGCAGAAAGCCATCAAAACAAAACCAATAAAGCGATCCACTTTGTCTGTGTTCCGCTAATTGTATTTTCTGTGGTAGGCTTATTTATGTCTATTCCTAATGATTTATTAATTGACATAACGGGTATTCAATCTGATGCAATCGCTAACTGGGCGGTGGTAACCTTGATTCCTATTATGTTTTTCTATTTAAGACTCTCTGTTAAAATGGGTGTTTTGATTTTTGCCTTTTTGAGTTTGTGCATTTTTGGGAACGCTCAAATTGCTACTATAATGCCCTTATGGCAAGCTGCATTAGGTGTTTTTGTGGCTGGGTGGCTAGGGCAGTTTTATGGTCATAAATTAGAAGGGGAAAAGCCTTCTTTTTTTGATGATTTAAAATTTTTACTCATCGGTCCTGCATGGATTTTAGATGATATATTCTTTAAAAAATAAGTAATTGATTGGATTCGATAATTTTGAGCAAGTAGATTTTCGCGTAGGGACAGTAGTGCAAGTGGATACCTTTCCAAAGGCAAAAAAACCAGCGTACCAACTTACAATTGATTTTGGCCCCCTTGGGGTCTTAAAATCATCTGCTCAAATAACGACTCGTTATTCAATTACAGAAATGTTAGGTCGCCAAGTAGTGGCTGTGGTGAATTTTCCAGTAAAGAGAATTGCCAATTTTAATAGTCAATGCCTTGTGCTGGGAGCAACACAAGGCAATGATGTTTTTCTTCTCTCTCCGCAGGCGACTGTGGAAAATGGACAGATCGTTCGTTAATTACATCAAATCTGCATAAAAGAGCATGTTGGCATACAATTGTTGTGTGCCTAGCCAGAAGGCTCTAAAGTTGGTGTTGTCTGTCATTAATAGGATAGAACCTCTCCCTTTTGATTTGACTTTAAAAGGAACAGAGCCTTTGAGTAATTCTAGTTGTTCCTCTGAAATATATCCACTTAAAATAGGATCCTGGGTGTACTGAATCGGATTATCATAGCTGTTTTCTTCAGGCTCCATAAAGATTTTTGAATTTCTAAAGAGCGCTAGGTAGTCATCTTCGATGCCAAAGTTAATTGGGTGCGAACGGTCAATACGGCTGTTGAATATCGCTCCGCCTATGGCTTGAGCTCCCTTGAACTTTCCTTGATTAACAAAAGAAACATCTTCTGCGACGAGTTCTTTTTCTCTAAACTCTTCTTCAATTAATTCTTGTTTGTTTGCCCATTTCACCGCATCGCGGTAAGCGATTAAGTGTCCGCCATTTTTGATCCATGCGGATAATTTTTCTTTGGCATCATTCAATAATCCACCGTTATAACTAGGTAATACGATATGAGTGTATTTGCTTATATCCCGGTATTTGATTGATTTAACATCGAGCTTAGTGACGGGCATATCGTATTGAGTATCCATTAAATACCAGATTTCACCTGCATCATAACTTCGCACACTATCACCGACTAATAAAGCGACCTTTGGTTTTTTAATGGTTTCAAAGTTTCTTGAACCTAAGTCAATTCCACGTGTTAAACCTGTGCTAACGCTATGGATATTGATTTCTGCTGTTGTAGCCACTTCTTGCATAAGCGCAAAGAGTTTATTTTCAGAAATCGCTTGATTGGCTACTGGAATCATAATACTCCCATAGTCATACGAGCGCCCTTCTAAAGAGAAGGGTTGCATTCCCACTTTAACGCGAACACCTGCATCTAATAATTGATAAATGGCTTTTGGAGTAAGGTAGCCATGTCCTTCAAATAGGTAAGCATAGGCAGCTTGTTCTACATTCTTAACTTTTGGACGTTCAATCTGGGTCAATTTTTCTCCGGCAGTGTTGAGGTCTCTAACTTTGGTCATATTGACATCAAAAGCATGTGAAAGTGTCCAAGCAGATACATCATAAAATAAACTGTCTTTAAATGTTGTTTGTTCGCTGAATATGGCTTGAACTAAACGTTGTTTCTTTTGCGTTAGCGGAACAATAAAACTGTTTTCTTGTGGATATTGCTTTCCGCCTTTTTGAAAATTTTTATTTAAGCGATGAACTTTAATGTCGTGTCTCATTAATACCTCAGCTAAACGGTAACTGGTAGAGGCGTCTTTTTGATTCCCAAAAACAATCGCCTTTTCTCTATTTTTGAGTCCTTCTGCGCGTGCATTATTGTAGAAATCCCTTTGATAGTCTAAAAGGTCTTTTCGCAACGCTTGCGCAGCTTCTAAGGTAGAGAGGGCAGCAGTAAATTGATTGCGAATGGTAAATGGAAAAGTGAGTAAACCGTTTGCGGTTTCTTGTGCGTGGCCTCTTGAACTTGCTTGTTCAAATAAAATCCCAATTGAACCATTGACATCTGGATAGGTCGAGCCTTTTCCATAATAGAAATCGTCATAATCCTCTTCGGTGTAATACAATGAACCTATTTTATTCAAGGCTTTTTCATGAAACTTTCCAATGGCCATGGTTAACTCTTGGTTTTTCTTGGGCGTCAAAGGGTTGACCCTTGATTGAATCCCAGGTTGAAAGAAAAAGGTTTCGTTTGTGCCCATTTCGTGATGGTCGGTTAAGACATTTGGCAACCAGTCGATAAAACTAGCAATACGGGCTTTTGATTCGTTTAATTGAACCGGTAGCCAGTCTCTATTCATGTCAAACCAATAGTGGTTAGTTCGGCCTCTGGGCCAAGTTTCAGAGTATTCTCTATCATTGCTATCTGGAGTGATATTTTGTGCTTTATGGGTGTTCGCCCATTGTGAAAAGCGCTGTAAACCATCTGGGTTAAAACTGGGGTCAAATAAGATAACAGTGTTTTCTAGAAGTTCTGCCACTTGATCACTTTGTGATGCTGCAAGATGGTAAGCTACAAGTAGTCCTGCATTTGCTCCACTGGGTTCATTCCCGTGGATAGAGAAGCCTTGATAGACAACTGCTGGCATGATTGAGGTATCTAAATTCTCTCCTTCAGGTTCTGTTAAAGCGATATGATCGATTTTAATTTGATCGAGCTTTTTATGATTATTTTCACTTGTAATGGTTAATAAAAACAGGGGACGATCTTCATAAGTTTTTCCTCTATTCTCAATTTGTATTCTTTCTGAAGCTGCGGCTAGGGTTCGCATATATTCAGAAAGTTTATCATGACTCACATGCCATTTTCCTACTTCATGACCTAAAACTTCAGTAGGGGTGGGGATGTTTGGGTTGTAGTTTTGATTATTGGGTAAATAGTAATCAAGTTGAGTTTGTGCATTTATAGCATAGCTGCTTAAAAGCAAAAATAAAAGTGTAGCTATTTTTTTCATGAATTTATATTTCAAAACTCAATGTAAAAAAAAACCGTTTCACAGAGAAACGGTTGAACTTTTATTTTAGTTGATTTAAATATCTTCGAAGTCTAAATCGGTGTATTTCTCAGGTACATCAGAAGTGGCGTAGCTGTTTTTATCCTCCGCAGAATAATTTTTTTGGTGTCTTTCGCTAATGACTTCATCCCCACGTTCTTTGATGATATAATCCATCATTTCTCCTAAGATTTCTTTAAAATCGCTAAAGTCTTCTTTGTAGAGATAAATTTTGTGTTTTTTGTAATAATAACTTCCGTCGTCATTTGTAAACTTCTTACTCTCTGTTATGGTAAGATAGTAGTCACTTGCTTTTGTTTCCCTTACATCAAAAAAGTATGTTCGTCTTCCAGCCCGAAGTACTTTTGAGTTTATTTCCTCTTGAGGTGAATCCATTTTAGTTCAATTAGGTTCTAGTAATAGTGATTTTGTTCACCTATAACAGCCAATTCTACGTAAAATTGCTAAAAAAAAATAAACAAAACAAATTCTTAAGTGATTTCTGCGCTTTGTTTTTCTGCTAGATCTCGATAATGCCCATCAATTTTGAGTAATTCATTGTGTGTTCCTTGTTGTATGATTTCACCATCTTCAAGGACGATTATTTTATCGGCATTCTTTACAGAAGATACGCGATGACTTACAATACAGGTCGTTTTGTCTTGACTAATTCTATTGAGATGTGAAAGAATTTTTTCTTCAGTATCAGCGTCAACGGCAGATAGGCAGTCATCAAACAAAAGAATCATAGGATCTTTGATCAATGCTCTGGCGATTGAGATCCTTTGGATTTGTCCTCCAGATAAGGTGACACCTCTTTCCCCTAATAGAGTTTTATATTGATGTTTAAAGTCCATTATATTATTGTGTACTGCGGCATTTTTTGCTGCTTCAACAATTTCTTCATAGGAGGCATCATTTTTCCCAAAACGGATATTTTCTTCAATACTTTCTGAAAATAAGAACGGATTTTGCGGGACATAGCCGATCACTTCTCTTAAATTGTTTAACGAGTAGGTATTAGCATTTTGACGGTCAATGATGACTTTTCCCTCTTTGGGATCATATAATCTAGCGATCAATTCTAATAAGGTAGATTTACCTGCTCCGGTTTTCCCAACAATTCCTAAAGTTTCACCTTCCTTTAGTTCAAAAGAAATATCTTTTAGTGCCCTAATCCCTGTATCAGGATAAGTAAAAGAAAGATTTTCAAAGCTCAGTTGGGCATGTTTGATTTTTTTAGTAGAAAATCCATTTTCTATCCTGGGCTTTTGTTGTAAAAAAGCATTGATGCGTTTTTGTGAGGCCTCTGCTTGTTGTACAATAGAGGTTACCCATCCTACAGTAGCTACTGGCCAGGTTAGCATCGTTACATAGATAATAAACTCTGCCAAAACTCCGATTTCAATTTTTCCAGCGATATACTGTTTCCCACCTACATAAATGACTATTAGATTGCTAAATCCAATTAATAAAATCATTAATGGGAAAAACCACGCTTGAATTTTTGCCAAAGCGACATTTTGATTTTTACTTTCTAGGGCTAGCGCTGCAAAATTATTTTCTATAGAAGGTTGAATGTTGTAGGATTTTATCACGCCGATCCCACTAAAAGCCTCTTGGGTAAATGAAGATAATTTTGCTAAAGTCACTTGAACTGCCGTGCTACGAATATTAATGGCCTTGCTAAGCTGGTAAATAGTGATGGATAATACAGGTAAGGGGAGAAGAGTGTAGAGGGTAAGGCTAGGAGCAATACTTACCATATAGCTTATCACAATCACAAAAAGCGCAATGGTATTGATGCTGTACATCAAGGCGGGGCCAAAATACATCCTCACCTTACTTACATCTTCGCTAATGCGACTCATTAAATCTCCTGTTCTGTTTTTTTTGTAGAAGGTGCTGCAGAGTACTTGGTAATGTTGGTAGACTTCGTTTTTAAGATCGTATTCGATAAAGCGAGAAACATTAATAATAGTTTGACGCATTAAAAAAGTAAAAAAACCAGATACTAGTGAAGCAGATATAATCAGGGCTATATTAAAGAGTAAAATACCTTCTAATTGACTGTAATCTTGATTCGATAGATTTAAATACTGCTCGATTGCTGTCATTGAATTGCCCACTAAACGAGGGGTAAACAAAGAAAAAATCCTTGCAATAATGGTAATAAAAACCCCGATAAGTAATTTATATCGATAGGTAAATAGGTATTTGTTAAGGTATTGTAGTTCCTTCATAATTGCGCCCCAAAGGTAAACATTTGAATAAGGGAAAACTCTTTAGAAAAGAAAAAAATAAAACTGTTTTTCCCGTATAAACTATTATTTTTGTGCCTTAAAGTTCTTTGAAGATGTTAACACGACGCCAAATTCGCGTAAAAGTAATGCAAGCCGTTTATGCTCAATATAACGGGAATCTCCTCTCTTTAAAAGAAGGAACAAATGCTATAGCTAAGAGTTGTCAGGATATGTTATTACTGCACACTACACTCCTCTATCTCTTTAAAGCTTTATGGGAATATGCTTCAGAACAAGATAAAATTCAAAATAAGCAGCGCAGAGGCGACGCCCCTCTCAATGACAATTACGCAAAAATTGTCAGCTTAGCTCCTTTAACCCTCATCGCAAAACATCCTTTTTTAGCTAAAAAAATAGAGCAGCACAAACTCAACACTTGGGATTTAGAATTTGATTATGTGCGCCAACTATTTGAAACCATTGTTAAAAGTGAGTATTATCAAGCGTACAAAGAAACAGCTGCGCCCAGCTTTAAAGAACAACAAAAATTTATAGTAAAACTATTTAAAGAAATCATCGCCCCAGATGAACCCCTTTATCGCTACATAGAAGATCTAAATATGCAGTGGGTAGATGATTTACCAGTTGTTAATACTTTTATTCTAAAGCAATTGCGAAAATTACGCGAAGAAGATATGTCTTCTCTCGCTTTTCCAGATTTAGCCGAAAGGGTAGGGGATATTGATTTTGGGAAATCACTCTACGAAAAAGTTATTGCAAATGAAGAGGCCTTGCAAAGTGAATTTGAAGGGAAAACCCCTAATTGGGATAAAGATCGCATCGCAACACTAGATGGACTCTTAATCAAAATAGCGATCGCAGAGTTGATTTATTTTGCAGACATCCCGCCAAAAGTAACCTTAAATGAATACCTAGAATTAGCAAAAGAATATTCCACCCCTAAGAGCAATCAATTCATTAATGGGGTTTTAGATAGTCTAGTGAAAGAGTACATAAAAGACGATCGTCTCAAGAAAAAAGGGCGAGGCTTATTGGAATAATTTTTGCTATATTTGACTTGGAAAAAAATATAATTAATACCATGAAAAAATATTTCATTTTATCGCTCTCTGCAATTGTTCTTACATTTACAGCATGTGGAGGAAACACTGAGAAAAAAGAAGCCCCTGCTACTGCAGTAGAAGCTTCTTCTGCTAAGGCAGTTTCTAACGCACCAGTAATGACGTTTGATAAAACGATTCACGACTTTGGAGCGATTCAAGAAGGAAATAAAGTTGAAACACTTTTTACCTTTACAAACACAGGAAAATCTGACTTAGTGATTTCTGATGCACGTGGTAGCTGTGGTTGTACTGTACCTGAGTATCCAAAGAACACTGCAATCGCTCCAGGTGCAACTGGGCAAATTCGCGTAAGCTTTGACTCAAGCAACAAACCTAACTTACAACAAAAGACAGTAACTATTTCTGCGAATACAGATTCTGGTCGTGAGACTATCCGTATTAAAGCAATGGTTCAAGCAGACCCAGTAAGACAACAACAACGTGAAGCAGCTGCTGCAGCGCGTTTACAAAACTAATTAATGGATCAACTACCCTTTTTACTCTTAATGTTAGTGGTGTTTGTGTTTTTCATCATCCTACCACAACAACGTAGACAAAAAAAAGAACGCAATTTTATGAGTGCCTTAAAGAAAGGCGATCGTGTAATCACTAAAAGTGGAATGCATGGCAAAATTGCAGAGTTGAATGATAAAGACGACACTTGTGTGGTCGAAACATTGGCTGGAAAAATCAAAATGGAGCGAACCGCTATTTCTCTTGAATTAAGTGCAAAACTTAACCCGAAAGAAAAAAAATAATCCCTTTTGATTTCAAAACTTTTTTAAAACCAACCCACTTGCAGGTTGGTTTTTTTATTTTTGCAAAAACAATTTCATGTACCATAGACTTATTAAGCCCCTCTTATTTCTCTTTGATCCAGAAAAAGTCCACTACTTTTCGTTCTTTATGATCAAACTACTCTCTGCTATTCCAGGAGTCTCTGCAATAATAAGAAGCTTATATCAAGTCAAACATCCCAGCTTAGAACGTGAAGTCTTTGGCTTGAAATTTCCTAACCCAGTAGGTCTTGCGGCAGGTTTTGATAAGAACGCCGTTTTATACAAGCAACTGTCTAACTTTGGCTTTGGCTTTATTGAAATAGGTACGCTAACCCCAAAGGGACAAGCAGGTAACCCCAAGAAAAGATTGTTTCGCCTTATAGAAGACGAAGCCATCATCAACCGTATGGGTTTTAATAACGAAGGGGTTGACGATGCAATAAAGCGACTAAAGAAAAACACTAACGTCCTCATAGGCGGGAATATTGGGAAGAATAAAGTCACCCCTAACGAAGAAGCCGTTAATGATTATATCTACTGTTTTGAAGCTCTTTTTGATCATGTCGATTATTTTGTGGTCAACGTGAGTTCCCCTAATACGCCTAATTTAAGGGCTCTCCAAGACAAAGCGCCTTTAACCCATTTACTCTCCACCTTAAAAGGTTTGAATGATCAAAAGGACAAGCCAAAGCCCATATTGCTCAAAATCGCTCCAGACCTAAGCGACGATCAATTGCTCGACATTATCGAGATTGTAACCAGCGTTAAAATCGACGGAGTAATCGCCACGAACACAACTTTGAGTAGAGAAGGGCTACAATCTGCTGATAAAGAAGAAATGGGTGGTTTAAGCGGGAGACCCTTGACACAACGCAGTACAGAGGTCATTCGCTTTTTAGTTGAAAAGAGTAACAATGCCTTCCCGATCATTGGAGTAGGAGGGGTCCATAAACCTCAAGATGCCATTGAAAAACTCGAAGCGGGCGCTGCTTTAGTACAACTTTACACCGGCTTTGTTTATGAAGGCCCTGCAGCGGTAAAGAATATTAATAAGGCTTTGATCGCTAAATACGCTTAAGAGATACATTTTTCATCTAATAACTTAAAGAAAACTCTCGGTTAGTTGATATTTCAAGTTTTCCAATTAAAGAACTCGCTACGCTCAAACAGCTTTTGCTCTTTAACGGAGATTACTTCTCTTTTCTTTAGGCCGATTTCTTGAAGGTCAAAGGGGATTATTCTCAGGCTCAGTATCCCAAAGCGGTCATTGAGCAAAGTCGAAATGACCGTATCAATAAGATCAAAAAAAAGCCTGAAGGAAACTTCAGGCTTTTTCACTTTATAAAGTAAGGCTTAGTCAAAATAACTAAACGAATCTTCTGGTTTAATGGTTAAAAGTGTTTCATAAATCAAACGAATCACATTTTCAACATCTTCCTTTTGCACCATTTCTACTGTGGTGTGCATATAACGCAAGGGGAGCGAAATCAAAGCAGAGGCAACTCCGCCATTACTATAGGCAAAGGCATCGGTATCTGTCCCTGTAAATCGAGAAGACGCTAAACGTTGGAAAGGAATTTCTTTCGCTTCAGCTGTGTCGAGTATCCTTTCGCGAAGCTTATTATGCACCGCTGGTGCGTAAGAAACCACCGGGCCATCTCCAATCTTTGTGTGTCCCTGTTCCTTTTTATTAATCATAGGCGTGGTGGTATCATGGCAAACATCTGTCACGATCGCAAGATCAGGCTGGATCGTTTGGGTGATCATTTCTGCTCCGCGTAAACCTACTTCTTCTTGGACAGAGTTGGTAATATACAGACCAAAGGGTAATTCCTTTTTGTTCTCTTTTAACAAACGCGCTACTTCTGCGATCATAAATCCACCGGCGCGATTATCAATGGCACGACACACAAATTTATTTTCATTGAGGATGTGGAATTGATCAGGATAAGTTATCACACAGCCCACATGAACGCCTAAATCTTCTACTCCTTTTTTGTCTTTTGCGCCTACATCAATAAAGATGTTGTCGAGTTTAGGAGTTTCTTCTTTTCCAGATTTTCTAGTATGGATGGCTGGCCAGCCAAAGACACCTTTTATAATCCCTTTTTTAGTGTGAATGTTCACCCATTTAGAAGGAGCGATTTGGTGGTCACTTCCGCCATTGCGGATTACATAAATTAATCCATCATCACTAATATAATTGACATACCACGAAATCTCGTCAGAATGTCCTTCAATCACTACCTTAAAAGGAGCGTCTGGATTAATCACTCCTACCGCCGTTCCATAGGTGTCTGTAATAAAGGTATCCACATAAGGACGAAGGTAATCCATCCATATTTTCTGCCCACTAGATTCATAGCCTGTCGGGGCGGCATTGTTGAGATATTCTTCTAAAAATTGAATTGATTTATCATTAAGTACCTGCATAGTCATTTTTATTATAAGGGCTAATTTAACATTATCTATCCAATTATGAACGGCAAAAATCGGTTTATCTTTTTAACTTTGGCACATGAAAAAAAATCTCTTTTTTCTATTCTTTTTATTCCTTCTTTCAACTGTCTATGCCCAGCAAACAGAAGAGGGTCCATTGCTGTTAATAGAAGGAGACAGCATCCCACAATACGGGATTACCTTAAAAGAGGTTGTGGTTTTTCAGCCCCTGCGTTTTAAGACCAGAGAAGAACTCAAACGTTATGTTTTGTTAAGAAGAAGGGTTTTTAGGGTATATCCTTATGCTAAACTCGCTGCAGACCGACTAACGGTGTTGAATAATCGCCTAAATGAAATCGAATCCAAAAGAGGAAGAAAGAAATACTTAAAGCGTTTAGAGAAATTCATTTATGAAGAATTTAAAGAAGAGCTCAAGAAGTTGTCCAAATCTCAAGGGCGTATATTGATCAAATTGGTCCATCGACAAACCGGCTCCACCACCTTTGATTTAGTCAAAGAATTGCGCACGGGATGGAAAGCCTTTGTCTATCAAACGACTGCCTCTTTATTTAGCCTTTCTTTAAAAGACCAATACAACCCAGAAGAGATTTTAGAAGACTACCTAATCGAAGATATCTTACAGCGCGCTTTTGCCGATCAATACTTGATAGAGCAGCCCGCCGCCATCGATTATGACTTGAATGCCCTCTATTCTATCTGGAAGGAAAAGGAATAGCTTTTTCTAGCTTTTTTACTTGCCTAAAAATAATTCATTGTTTTTTCTGATTTTTTTTTATATTGTAAGTTCCTAGTAATTAGAGCATATGTTCTAGGCTTACTGGGATAGCAAAAAAACTTCAAATAATTTTACTCACTAGTGTTGTGGGTGGAGAAAAAGCGTTTTATATTTGCACCCGCTAAGGGGTAATAGCTTTAGCAAACGATCTTTGAAAAAATAGAAAATGACAGCGTGTATCAAAGATACATGAAGAACAAAACCATTTTGAGACCTTTCAATTTACTTTAGTTGTAGACAAATTAAAACAAACTACAACGAAGAGTTTGATCCTGGCTCAGGATGAACGCTAGCGGCAGGCCTAACACATGCAAGTCGAGGGGTAACAGGGAGTGCTTGCACTCTGCTGACGACCGGCGCACGGGTGCGTAACGCGTATGCAACCTACCTTCTACAGGGGGATAGCCCAGAGAAATTTGGAATAATACCCCATACGATCTTTACTTGGCATCGAGTAAAGAAGAAAACTTCGGTGGTAGAAGATGGGCATGCGTCCTATTAGTTAGTTGGTGAGGTAACGGCTCACCAAGACATCGATAGGTAGGGGCCCTGAGAGGGGGATCCCCCACACTGGTACTGAGACACGGACCAGACTCCTACGGGAGGCAGCAGTGAGGAATATTGGACAATGGAGGCAACTCTGATCCAGCCATGCCGCGT
>Ga0233438_10004119_pt1 | contig 12985 bp, 6 predicted proteins | sample SI_123_September_FD_182720 | JGI IMG/M metagenome (GOLD analysis project Ga0233438, IMG submission 182720) | Seawater microbial communities from Saanich Inlet, British Columbia, Canada - SI_123_September2016_10_MG | ecosystem: Environmental > Aquatic > Marine > Inlet | place: Canada: British...
TACGCCTGTTGCAACTAACGTATGTTATTCAGATCCTGGACAAAATGTTTTAGGTAATGGATATTATAAGTTAACTTCAACTACGTTTATGCAAATAACAGGTGGTTCAGGTGTTGTTGCTAGTGTAGGAACATTCTCATTAGGGGTGTCATTTAATGCTAGTTCTAGTCAAACAAACGCAACTAATGCATGTGCGGCTTCAATAAATCAAACATTTTATCATAACGGTACAGTTGGACAATTACCAGTGGCTACAAACACGTGTTATACAAATGAATGTAAGACAGTGTTTTTAGGAAATGGCTTCTATAAAATTGGAACTGTTGCTGATAATAAATATATACAAATAACAGGCGGATCTGGTGTTGTTGCATCAGTAACTACCTGTCCAAGTGCATTAGAAGAATATGATTCTTCTCAAACAGCTGTAACGTCACCAAACGCTTGTTTCCAATCATTAGGAACAACTTATTATTATGATGGAACACCAGGAGGAAATCCAGCGGTTAATGATACTTGTTACACAACAAGTGCAGGAACAACAACTCTTCCAAGCGGTTGGTATAGAGCTAACAATGTGGGTGGTGATATTAAATATAACGTAAATTCAAGTGGTGTTGTGCAAGTAGTAACAGAGTGTTAATAATATATTATGGCAATAGAAACATTACAAACATTATCATATAGTGACAGCAGCAAAGGCTGGCCATCGTTCTATACTTTCTATCCAGATTTTATGATTGGTATGAATAGTTACTTTTATTCTTTTAAAGGAGGTAATTTATATCAACACAATACAAACTCTTTGCGTAATAACTATTATGGTATTCAGGGAACATCATCTATTACTAGTGTGTTTAATCCTAAACCAACATTAGATATAAAATTATTTAAAACATTGTCTCTAGAAAGTGACGACAGTTGGACGGTGTCAGATTTACATACAGATTTAAACAGTGGATCTATGGCAAGCGCTTATTTTGAAAAGAAAGAGGGAGAATGGTTTACATATATTAGAAGTAAGGCTGACACTGTAAATTGGAACTTTAGATCTGCAAATGGTTTAGGTTCTGCTACAGCTGTTGCTGGTGCTGCAAACACTACAGTTATAACATTCACAGAACCCTTAGGAAGTATTCTAAGTGTAGGTGATGCTATCTACGCAAAGACAACCCCTGAGTTAGTAGGATCAATTACTTCAATGACAGCCAATACACTTACCGTAGACGCATCCGATCCTAACGCATATATCCCTGTACAAGGAGACTTTATAATGTCCTACAAAAACAGTATTGCAGAATCTCATGGAGTGCTAGGTTACTACATGGAATTTACTTTAACAAACAGTAATACTAGTCCGGTTGAACTATTCTCAGTGGGTAGTGACATCATGAAAAGTTATCCTTAGAATTTAGTATCTTTGTTTATATTTATATAAATGGAGTTATTAAAAAACTTACCTTCCATAAGTGGATTGATGGATGAAATAAAAGATTATAAAGAGAATAACTCAGACGATCTTTCTGTTGTATATAATAAAGGTAAAATAATTGATTGTGAAGAAATTCCAATAAAACATTCTTTTGCTGATCAAGTATATTTAAGACAAATGGACATGTCTAAACATCAATTGGTTATTGGAGCAATTCATAACCATAAACATATATGGTTTCTTATGACGGGCAAAGTTTCTATAAGAACAAATAATGAAATTATAACTCATATTGCACCTTGCTACACAGTTTCGGAGCCAGGAGATCAAAGAGTTATTTACGCTCACGAAGACTCTATTTTTATAAACATACACAAAAATCCTTCTAATAATAAAAATATAGAAGAATTAGAAAAAGAAATAGTTTCTTTAAATAAAAAAGAATACGAACAAAAAAATAAATAATTATGGCATTTGGAGTAACAGCAATATTAGGCACTGTAGCCGCAGCAACAGGATTAGCTAGTTTCGGTATGGGACTAGGTAATGCCGCTAAAGCTAGGGATGCTCAAGTAAAAGCAGAGAGAGAATCAAAGTTATTAATGCAAGAAGCCGAAAGAAAAGCAGAAAAAAACTTTTACGAAGGTTTAAACGTTCCTTTAGATGCATTTAACGCACAATTTGAACAGCAATTACAACAACAACAACAAGGTCTACAAGCTTTACAAGAAGGTGACGCTAGAGCTGTAGCTTCTGGAGTCGGTAGAGTTGGCGCTTTAGCTGGTCAACAAGGTGAACAAACAAGGATTGCAATGGGTGAAGCGTTATATGCAAATAATAAAATGAAAGCTGATGCAAAACAAGCTGTCAACCAACAATTGATAGGAATGAATGTGGGACAAGCAGCAGATCAAAACATGATGAGAAGAGATGCGATGAGGCAAGAAAATCAAGCTATGGGGCAGGCTATGAGTGGATTAACTTCAGCTCTTTCAGCAGGTAATGATATGGTAAATCTTTATCAGGGAGATGAAAACACTAGAGCATTTGGAAAATTAACTGACGCTCAAAAAGCTAAATTTGTTGGCGCTAATAGCATACAAATGACTGATGCTGAAATTTTAGAGCAAATTAAAAACATGACTCCAGAACAAAGAAAACAATTAAAACAAGGTGATGGATCAGCATCTGACGAATTTGATTATAGCCAGGTTCAAGTTGGTGACAGCACTTTAGGTTCTGCGGCATCAAGTATATTTTCTGAAGCTAACGCTTTAGACCCTACTATACCTAAACAACTAGTGTTAGATCCAAACTTAATGGGAGTAGGAGGTAATGCATCTGGTTTTAATTCTGTATATAAATATTAATATTATGGCAGAAAAAAAGAAAGCTAACGAGTATTCTGTATATGCAGGGATAGACGATTCACCACCGATTAATTGGGGAACTGTTGCTGGAACAATAAGCAATCAGTTATTAGCTGTAAAAAAAGATAGAGAAGCACAAAAACAAGCGATTGAACAACAGACTGTTGATCAGATGGCTGAATTAAACAAACTGCCAGACGTAAACGATAGATCTTTATCAAAAATACTTATAGAAGGAAGTGACCGTTCAAAAAAAGAATTACAAATGCGAATGCAGTTAGTAAAATCTGGAGCTTTAAAACCCAAGGATTATACTTTGTTTATGAATGAACAAAAAAACGGGTACTCAGAGTTTTCTAACGTTATAAAAAACTGGGACAAATGGAATGAGAAGAAAATGGAGTCTATTAAAAATGGTACGGCTTCAGCTTTTGACAAGGCTAACGCTCTATCTATAGAGGCTTTTGGTAATTTACAAAACAAAACCATAATGACTAACCCTGCTAATGGACAATTACAGGTTGTTACTATGTTAAAAGATAAAGACGGTAAGTATACTGTAATGCCAAACGCCAAAACTAACCCTGAAAATTTTGCTGCTCCAGGTACATTAAATAGTCGGATGACTTTCGATGAGGAGAAAAAAGAGACATCTGTACTTGTTAACAAAGAGATAGAGTTTATAGGAGACCATATTGAAGCTACTAGATTTAATAATGGTGTGGTTGAAACTGTAGAAGATTTTACTCAGGCTGATGGTTATCCAGCTTGGAAAGAAGCAAGTATTGAAAAACTTACAAGTAATGATTATGATATTGTACAGGTATTATCAGAGGATTCTAGGTATGCAATAGCATCTTCTAAGGAAGAGTTTGAAAAAAACAATCCAGGAGTTGATTTAAAATACTTTATAGAAATGGATCAGTCAGGAAACAAGCCAGTTCCTGTATTAAGAAAAGGGCAAAAAGAAGCTGCACAAAAAATGGTAGGTGACGCAATAGAAAGTCAATTAACATATAAACAAGAAAAAAGTCAAGGATTTAAAGATACAAAGGATGATAATGATAGAAAAGATAAAGAAGCAAATATTGTAGGTTTCTTAGACGAAATGAATACTGTGTTGTCGGATGCTGATAAAATTAAGTCTAAGCAAATATTAGACAGAAGAATAGCTCAGAAAAATAAAGAATTAAAAGGTGCTGATAGTCCTTTAATAACAGATGTTGATATTACTGATAATGAAATCGTTGTTTATTATGCTGATGGAACTTCACAACCTACAAAAAGAACAAATACAAAAGACGATTCTTATGCAATATTTAATTTCTTAAGCCCTGAAGCAGGTGATAATATTTCTACTCCAGTGTTAGATAAATATGTAAATAATAGTAAATTAAACTTTGGAGAGTCTAATATAAAAACTAGAGATCAAATAAGAAAAGATTATCCAGAATTATTACCTCAAGACAAAAAAGATTTAAAAACTAAAAATCCTGATGCAACTGACGCACAACTTTTACAGATTAAACAAGAACAATTGTATCAAGACAATACTCTTTCATCTAAGTCAAGCCAGAAACCTGTTGATTTTATTAAAGGTGGTAATGTCTTAAATTCTGAAGGTGTAGAAGTTTCGGCTGATCAATTTGTAGAGTCAGAACTTGGTTCAAATATACAAGCAAGTGTTGATCCTCCTGAACAAGTACAAAAAGAAATGGTTAGGTTATTAGGTGCTGATGGATTCTTACCTGTAGATGATGCTGGAAACAGTGTGTTTAAAGAAGGTGATATTTCTGTAACAATAAATGGTGATAAACAAGGTTTAACATTTAAAATTGGTTCAACTGTATTTTCTATAGACAAAATGTATCCTATGAAAACAGATGCAATGATAACACAAATTCAAAATGCTGTTGAAAGAGAAGTAAAAAATATTAATGAAAGTAGAACAGGTACAAAAGGGAGAAGACAAAGAGCACGAGAAACTGATACGTCTAAATACAATCAATAAAAGTAAATTATGAATGAAGAGGCGTTACTAGATGCATATACATTATTCAAGTCTAAAGGATATAATGGTTCTATAGAAGCTTTTAAAGTTTTAATAGAATCTAATCCTGAGGCATTAAACGATTCATTTACCCTGTTTACTGACAAAGGGTATAATGGTGATATAGAAGCGTATAAAACCTTGATAGGGGTAAAAAAAAAAGACGAGCCTCAAATTTCCGGTGTTATACCGGAAAGTGCAGAGATGGAAGATCCAGGTATGGAATCTCCTACACAAATTCCGCAATCAAGTGGTTCTTCGGACTCGAATATAGAAGTTGAAGATGAGATTGTAGAGCAATCTACTCAAGAAATTGAAACACCAAATCAAGAAGTCGTAACGTCACAAAACAATACTATGGTTGTTGATTTAGGCGGTTCACAACAATCACAGTCACAACCTGTTTTAAAAGAAAAGAAAACTTTACTAGAACAATATGTGGGTGAAACTTGGTTTACAGACTTAGCAGGTGATATGTGGAGAGCAGGAGTAAAAGGCCAGGCTCAGGGTGGTTCTGTTGACGAAGCGTTAGAGTTGTATTTAAAAGGTGGTGGAGCTACCGATGAAGATATAATGGATTTTATTGCAGCACAAAAAAGGCTTCAAACAGCTGGTTACACTGAAGAACAAGCAGAATATGATAGAGTTTATAACGAATCAGGTGGTGGCCTTTTTGGTTGGTTAAAAGGTATTGCAGCGGCTCCTTCAGTACTTCCTGCAATGTTAGTTACCTCTGTTTCTAGTATGTTAACCCCAGCATCATTAACGGCAGCTGGTTCTGTAATAGGTACTGGAGCCGGAATTGGTGGGGCTGGTGGTGCAACGGTTGGTGGTGTTGGTGCAGTTCCAGGCGCTGTAGGTGGCGCAGTAGCTGCTATTCCATGGGCTGTAATGGCGGCTAGTACAACAATGGAAACCGGATTAACTTTAGCTGAATTGTTACAAGAAGAAGCGAAATCAAAAGGATTAAAGTTTGATAAAGAAGGAGTAAGAAAAATATTAAATGATGATGAGGCAATGTTTAATATACGGTCAAAAGCAATTGGACGAGGATTAGCTATTGGTGCAATAGATAGATTAGCTTTTGGATTAGCGTCTTCTGTGACAAAAAAAGGTTTACTTACAGCTGCATCTAAGCCGGTTACAATTGCTAAAGCTGCAAGCATTGAAGCAGCAGGTGGATCGCTTGGTGAAACCGCTGGTATGTTAGTAGCAGGACAAGAATTAAATGTAGGTGAAATATTAAACGAAGGTATTGTTGGGACTTTAGGGACACCTTTATCCGTTGGTAATGCAATATTAAAAAACAAAATAAACCCTCCTGTATATAAGATTAAAGGTGAGCCTGTAACCAAGGAGTTTATGACAGAATTTATTACCAAAGGCAAAGTTCAAGATGTTGCAGCTGCTGATATTAGTATTAAAAATGATCCTGCACTTAAAAACTTAGCTTTAAACAGAAGAAATAATGCAAGGAGTGAAGCTATTGTAAGAAAACAATTAGCTGAAGCTGGTATTACAAACGAGTCTAAGGTAAATCAATTGATGGATCTTGAAAAAAAGAAAACAAGACTCCAAGGAAACCAAACTAGAGCAGGTATAAGAAAACTTGCAGAAATAAATAAACAAATTGATGATGTTTTAGATGGTAAAGCAATTGATTCTTCTGTTGATATAGATTCTCAAGGTAATACTGTAAGTGATTTAGTGGTTGTTGATAGAAAATATGCTATAGAAGTTCTTAATAATGAAGGAATTCAAAACCCTACGGATGAACAAATAAGATTAAGACAAAAACAGTTACTTGAAAAAGGAAAAAATATTATTGATAATGAAAATATTGAAGAAGGTGGTTTAAAACCTAACGGGGATCTTCCTAATAACAAAAATAGATACGAAACTTACACCTCAGATACTATGGAGGTAAATCTGTTTGTCGAAGATGATCAAGGACAATCATCTAATAACCCAACTAATGATTATAGATTTGGAATTCGAGTAAATAAAAAACGATCTGATAATGGAAATATGCAGAGAGTAGAGTCGTTGACTAAATATTTTCAAACTCCTGAAGAAGCTAAGGCGTACGGGGAAAAAATTATTTTAAGAGATAAACCTAAAACTAAAATAGATGCCAGTAAAAAGTCAAGCCCAGTGGAGAAAACTGGCAAAGTCGAATCCACAGTTGTTGAAGAAGTGGTTGAAGGAGTATCCGACGGAGTTCAGCAAGTTACCGAAACGAATATCAAAGAAACCGAAACAACAAACAAAGAAGGTGCGCCAGTCACGAAGGAGATAGTAGAAGAGTCAAAAGATTTAGAGTCATCTATAAATGAAGAAACTAATACTAATGTAAATGAAAAAGCACAAGTAGATGATACTGTTCAAGAAACACCAGGTAGAAAGTTAGAAAACAATATATCAATTACTGAAACTAAGGAAGAGGTTGCCCCTAATTATAAATCAATTGAAGATCAAACTACTAAAGTTAATAAGATTATTGATCTAGCTAAGAAAGGAATGAAAGCAGTTTCAAAAATTATTCCTGATTTAAATATCGTTCTACATACTAGTGAAACAGAGTACAACAAAAGTGTTAGTGAAAAAAATGCAAACACTAGAGGAGCATATAATAGCAATACTAACACAATAAATATTAATATTGGCAAAGCTAATAATAGAACAGTTGCACATGAAATATTTCATGCGGTTTTGTTTTCAAAACTAGGCACTAATGTAAAGTTACAAGACGTAACTAAACGAATGATGCGTGCAGTAAAAAAATCTATACGTCAAAATATGGATCTTTCATCTAATCAAATACAGGAATTAGAGAATTTTATGAGCGCCTACGATTCAGACGTAAGAAATGAAGAGGCTTTAAGTGAAGTTACAGGAATGTTAGCTGAAAATTTTACAAGCTTGAGCAAACCAACACAAAGTTTAGTAACAAGATGGATAAATAAAGTTGCTAAAATGTTAGGTATAAAAACACAATCCATGCTGGATGCTGATGTTATTGATTTATTAAATACAATATCTAAAAAAGTTAGCACTGGAGTTGAAATAAATGAAACTGATGTTAGTTCATTAGATGTTGATCAAGAACAAGGTAGTGCAGGTCAGGTTGGTACATTTAATTTCCCTGATGAAAAAGCGCAAAAAGCTCCGCAAGTTAGTAGTGACACTCGATCTTTTAGTTCTTTAATAAAAGAAAAAAGTTTAAAAGACTTTCAAGGACAAAAGTTTATAACCAATATGTATGACTTTACCTCAGCTGGTATAACAGAAATTGCAAACGGTATTTCATTAAAACTTTATGGAGGAAAAAATTATGTGCCTTTAATGATGCAAAATAAAAACTTAAATCTTGGAGAAGTTTCAAATTTAGCTGCATTTAATACAAAATCACAAGCCGAGGGTTTTATTAGAAACTCTAAAGAAAGTGGAGCTAAACTGTTTGCGCCTCATGTTGGAACTAAACAAGGTTCTTGGCAATTTCAACAAAACATTTTTGAACAATTAACATTTGCAGCACTAGACAATAATATATTGACTAATACTGAATTAATAAAAACCTTTAACGAAGTGTTAACAAGCAAAAATGGTCAGAAAGCGTTTAATACTTTTAAAAAGAAGTTTGAAAGAAATATTAAAAATTTTAATTCATTTAAAGATAATCCTAAAGAATTAGTTGAATTGTTAGATATAAATAATAATTATTCTCCAGACTTAAGAAAATTATTAAATGATAAATTATCAGCTAACAAAGCATATCAAGAAGCTTTAGGAGTAAAAAATAAAAATGATTTTGCTCAGAAACTAGAAGACCCTTTAAATGTAGGAAGCAAAGGAGGAGATTTAATAGGTGTTATTGAATTTGATAATACTAGTTTTGAAGTTGCAAAACCAAATCCAGAAGATGTAGATTATCATCCGTCTTTTGCTTATACTATTAAAACTAAAATTAATGGTATATACCAACCTACAGATTTTTATCAATCTAGTAATGTAACTAATACATATACTAAATATAACAAAAAAGGCCCTAAAGTATCTACAAAAGAAAACACAAAAGATTTTAAAAAATCTAATGTTACTAGCAGTGCGGGGAGCATTCCTAAAGTTGCAAAAGTAAAGACAGATGTTTTTGAGAAAGCTCAAAAAGATGTATCTAATTTAGCAATGCAATACAATATGAATAGTCAAGGTTTTATAGGCCCTAATGCCACTGGTATAGGGGGTTTAAGAACAAGACTTTCAGAAATGGGCTACGGATTAAAAGAAGCTTTTTACCAAGGAAGATTAAATGGATATTATATTACTAAAAACGATAGAAAGTTTAATCCTTTTATAAATGAAAGAGCACAAAAGGTATTTGAAAAAACAGACACTCCAACACAAATTGTAAGAGAGGCAAGGGAAAGAAATTTTAGTGATGCTGCAATTTCAGATTACTTGCAAAGAGTAAAAAAGTTAAAAGTTGGTGAAATAAAAAAACTATTAGAAGTAACTGATTTATTAACTTCAATACCGGCAGAGTTTGGAAAGGTTGAAGGAGGAATGAAAGTTGGAATGGAAATCTATGAAAATGTAGATAACAAGCTTCAAGTGTTTGCGGTTGATAATAAAAAAATGGCTGACATAAGAGAAAAAGCTATTGATCTTTTAAAGAATGATCCTTTATTTAAACAGCAACCTCAAGTTGTAAAGGATGAATTAATTGTAGCGTTTGACAGGACTTTAAAAACTAAAGCGAATAAAAACGTACAAAAACAAATTACCGATATTAAAAATAGAATTAAACAAAACAAAATTACATCTAAAAATATTAATGCTGCTAAGATTGATGTAAAAAATTTTATTAGAAGAAACTTACCCAAGTCAAAACAATACTCACAGGATAAAATAAATAAACTTATTAAAATTGTTTCTGATGCAACGGTTGATACTTATCCAGCTGATGTACAAAGAGTCTTAGATATTGTTGAAAAACAAAACGCTATAATAAAAAAATCTTTAATAAAAGAAATGTTAGGTCTTGTAAAAAAAGGTGCAAGAAAATTAATATCTGGTGGCAAACCAAAGTCAAGAGGTTTAGATGCAGGTGGTCAACAATTTTTTAAAGATGTAAAAGAAATATTGGTTGCAGTTGTAAATAATGATGTGAAAAAAATGATTTCTATTGCTAATGAATTATCAGATTTAAACGCTATAGATGAAGTAATACTTAAAGAAAGTAAGGGCGTAACACTTACTAGTGAAGAGGAGTCTTTATTAAATAAAGTTTTTGCTTTTGATACATTTGGTGATGTAATGAATATGGATGTTGAACAATTGACTACTTTAATTAATGACTTAAAGAGTGCAAAAGAACAGTCTATATTAAATCTAAAGTCCAGGCGTTTAATGCGAGCAAAAAAATACAGCTTGCTAGGAGAAAAAGTTACAGCTGAAATTAAAGAAAATTATCCAATGTTGTTTGATCAAGATGGTAATTTAAAGAATATTAATCAGTTAAACCAAGAACAAAAACAAATTTGGAAAGCATTTTCTAATTTAAAATTTTGGGATGCTGCTAAAAAAGTTTATAATCGTTTTGAATTTCAAACAGTTACAGGATTAAATGATTGGGCAAGAGGCTTACTAGCTCATGTAGGTACACTTACTAATCTTGTAGATAATGTGGCTAAAGGAAATACGTTTTTCTTTGACAATATTTATATGAAATTAAACGACATGAATACTAATGATATTCAGGGGTTTGAAAATCAAATAAAAAAATTAGATGAAATTGCAAATACTATTCCAGGTATTACAAAAGGATATACGCAGTTTTTAAATAAACATTTACCCGGTGGGATTATTAATTTAAATATTAAAGGGCAAAAAAACATTTATAATCGAGATGAATTATTAAGAATATATTCTTTAAGTAAAAATGAAGTTCAAAATCAAAAGTTAAAACAAATGGGTTTTGATGATGCAAAATTAAAAGAAATTGAACAAATATTAGGTGTAGAAGCAACTACTTTTGCAGATAATATAATCAATTATTTAAGTAATGAATATTTTGAATCTGTTAATGATGTGTACAAGCAAGTTAATGATGCTAGTTTAGGCTATGTAAATAATTATTTCCCAACTAAAACTTTAGGTAAACCTAATAAAAAATTGCTTGAAGATGGTGACTTTAGTGGCGTGTTTACAGCTGAAACTGCACCTGCATTAAAAGAAAGAACTGACACTAAAGCAGATATAGATTTAGGCCCTTCATTTACTAATACTTTAAACAACCATTTAAAAACAATGGAAAAGTTTAAAGCTTACGCTGAAGGTGTGAGGACAATGAATAGTATAATGAACACTCCCGCTGTCAACACATTACTACAGCAAACAGGGACATTGCCTATGTTAAAAAGATCTATAAATGCAGCTATAAATCCAAGTGCCGGACAGGTTTTATCTCCAGGTATATTAGATAAATCAATGTCTAGGTTTACTGAATATGCACTATCTTTTAAAGCGATACAAATTTTAAAACAATCGACATCATTTGTCAATGCATTTGAAGACTACAGTTATAGATTGCCTGGTAAAACAAAAATACCTGGGCTTGATACATTAGGTTTTATGGTAGGGCTTGCTGAGGTCGTTTTAACTCTTCCGTTGCAAGTTAAGAAAGCTTATAATGTTTCACCAGATTTTAGACAAAGGTTAAGAGAAGGTTTGCAGGGTGATGTGTATGGATTGGTTTCTGGTGTCAATCAATTTAAATCATTATCAAGCAGGCGTGGTAAACTTGGTTCTTTAGTTAGGGGATTTAGATCAGCTGCTGCGTCACCTACAATTATTGGTGATGTATTGGGTGTTATGGGTTATATGATTAATTATAATCAAAACATAAGAAACGGCATGCCTAAAGCTGAAGCGATGAGAGCATTTAATATGTACAATGCAACACAGCAAACTAGAAGAGGATCTGAAAGAAGTCCAATACAAAATGCACGAAGTCCTTTAATTAGAGCGTTTACTATGTTTGGAAGTACTTTATTTCTGCAAATGAATAAAGTAGCGTCAAGTATGGGTAATATAATGAAATTTTTGAAAGAGAAAAAGATTCCAAGAAGTAAAGATGTTAGAGCTTTAGTTATAAATTACGCTGTAGCAAATGTTTTATTTACAGTAGTTTCTAATATGGCTAAGTTTATTGATGGTGATAGGAAAGATGAAGAGGATGCGTTAAAGAAAGTAGAAGATGCAATGATGGGATTAAATTTAATTTATCAAATTCCATTAATTGGTTCAGCATTAGAAACAATGATGAATTCTATAAAAGGTACAAGAGGGTATTCACAAGATATAGTAAATCCGTTTACTAATGTTTGGAGAAAAATGTCTAAAGGATATAAGGCCGGTAATATTACAAAATCAATAGTCCCAATAATTGAAATTATAATAGGTGCACAAGCAGATCCGTTTATTGGGTTATATAATTTTTTTGCTGGAGAAGGTAAAGAAGCGGATAATATTTATGATATATTAGGTATCAGTCCATCTTACAGGCCTGATGATAAAAAGAAAAAATCTACAAAAACAAAAAGCACAAAAAATAATTTTAGAAAAAAACCTACAAATAAAACTACTCCAAAGAAAAAAGAGCCTATTAAAAAAAGAAATAATTTTAGAAGAAAATGAAGCACATTGATGAACATACTTTTATGCTGCAAAGTTATTATGTAATAACTAATCAAGTTGGTTACGAGCAGTTATTGAACAGGGATATGAAAGTTACTTTAATATTTGATCCTACTAAAGATGTTATTGAAAATCATGACGAAGTGTTTGATCAGCTTATAGAATACTTTGAAGACTTAGAAGAATATGAAAAATGTGCTACTCTTTTAAATTCTAAAAATTTAATGAATGAATTGCAGGAGGTGTAACAAGGTTATGAACTTGCATGGTTCAAACCAGAATGGATTTTATTTTCATTGCAAACATTGCAACAATGTAATTCCTACCTCAGAAAAAGTGAGTTAATCTAGCCACTTGTCCAAGCTCTTTATGGTGTACAAACCCCTCACAGGCCTTAGGAGCGCCTGTAAAGCCTTTTCGTGCGTGCCAGCTGTC
>Ga0233438_10004124_pt1 | contig 12972 bp, 11 predicted proteins | sample SI_123_September_FD_182720 | JGI IMG/M metagenome (GOLD analysis project Ga0233438, IMG submission 182720) | Seawater microbial communities from Saanich Inlet, British Columbia, Canada - SI_123_September2016_10_MG | ecosystem: Environmental > Aquatic > Marine > Inlet | place: Canada: British...
TGGTCGTTGGTGACATAACCGCACTTTTGGGCACCACATTCAAGATTTGCAATGCCGACACCCAAAAGTGCGGTTATGTCACCAACGACCATGTAGCTCAGGATGCAGACCAGATCGGCATCGTATCAACAGATGGCAAGACAGTCAAATACGCCAGTATCGTCGGTCGAGATCCTCGCAACGATTTGGTGGTGACAGATTTACCAGCAGGAGATGACCGTCCTGCTCTCAAAATCAGCCACTCAAAGACTGGTGATCCGGCCTTTACCATCGGCCATCCCGGTGGTGTTCCGTGGGATGTCGTCTCAGCTGGACAGATCACCGGCCTCAACGTAACAGGGACAAATCACCGAGGCCAGGAGGTCAACGACATGATCGAGTCTACGCTGTTGACCAATAACGGCAACTCCGGAGGACCGCAACTAGATGCATCAGGTGCGGCGACGGGCATCATAGCGCGTGCCGGTATAGACAAATCTCGTTCTATACCGATCCAGCGGGCTTTGGACCTTTTGCAATAAAGACGATTTGATTGCCCAGCCTTGCAGAGCTCCGCTAAGCCTTATAGCCGGAGCTTTGTATACTTTAAACACGGAGACTTGCATTGATCGTGCATTTTGCACTTCCTCGGGTTTAGATTGATCCAGTCATCTTCATTCCGCGTACACAGGCAAACCCACTACTAGATCAACAAAACTACCCACTACAGAGGGATACACCATGTCTTCGGAATCAAAACCGATGCCTATGCGAGGCGTGATCTACGCCTTAACAGCCTCTCTACTTTTCGGCATCACCACGCCCTTTGCCAAAAGCCTGTTAGAACAGATCTCACCAGTCCTTTTGGCAGGTTTGTTTTATCTGGGATCGGGCCTAGGTCTGGGCATTTATTTGCTTACCGGTAAGCTCACGCAAAGGCAATCCCAAGAAGCATCTCTGCAAAAGAAAGATCTCCCAGCTTTAATGGCGGCAGTTTTGTGCGGCGGCATTATTGCACCAGTGTGCTTGATGCTGGGACTTGCAACGACACAAGCATCTTCGGCTTCTCTATTTCTCAATCTCGAGTCTGTACTGACTGCCGTGATCGCTTGGTTTATCTTCAAAGAAAACTTTGACCGGCGATTGCTGATTGGCATGCTTGTCATTGTCGCTGGCGGCGTCCTGTTGTCGGTCAATTTTTCTGGACAGATCACAGTATCGTATGGAGTCCTGCTCATTGCCTTAGCTTGCTTAGGTTGGGGCTTCGACAACAATTTTACGCGTATGGTCTCCGACGCCAATCCTGCTCAAATCGCATGCCTCAAAGGCCTGGTAGCAGGTGTGACAAATGTGTCGCTGGCCATGCTACTCGGCGCAAAAATGCCACCTTTGCATTTTGCTGGCGCTGCGATGTTTGTGGGCTTTCTCGGCTATGGTGTTAGCCTGACTCTTTTTGTGTTAGCCCTACGCCATATTGGCACTGCCAGGACTGGAGCGTACTTTTCGTTGGCACCATTTGCTGGCGCGTTGATTGCTCTGGTTATGCTGAGAGAGCCGTTGACCATCCAGTTTGCCACAGCTGGCATTTTGATGGGCATTGGGTTATGGCTGCATCTTACCGAAGACCACGCTCATGAACACGAGCATCTACCCATGGAGCACGATCACGAGCACGAGCATGACGAGCACCACCAGCATGTACATGCAGACGGATCCGTGCTGCCTCCTGGTGTCAAGCATAGCCACCTGCATGAGCACGAGCATTTAGTGCACTCTCACGCGCATTTTCCAGATACGCATCACAGGCACAGCCACTAGGTGAAAGAAGGGAGAGCGATCCTCTCCCTTTTTTCAAAGCATGTATTACTATAATTTTTAATAGATACAAGGCTTCAAATTTGACTTGACTATTTTCGAGACTTTCATGCGACAATCCAAAAACGAGTCAACGTGGTTTTTGATGTTTCACAGGTGTCTAGCATTGTTTGTTTGGATGTGCGTCCTCTGGACGGGCACATTCATGCACGACATCTCTGATCTGCAATTTGAGACAAAAGATGCTGTGGCGATAAGTCATCATGGTCACCACCATGGCCACAGCCATGCAGTCATCAAGAGAGATACCGACGGCAAGTCTTTTCAAAACACTCAGTCTGACAACCACGACCACAGCATGGCGTGGGCAGGTAGCTCAGCAACGGATGTGCATCACACTGATCCCGTTGCAATCTGTGAGCCGCCATGCATCGATCGAGTGCTTGCATTCAACGATATCAAGCCATTAGCCCTGTGGCAGAGACCACCACCGGATAGGGCAGGCAATACTCCCATTTATCTGATTAACCGCAACATCTTGATCTAGCAGCGATCTATGGCGCTTTGACGCGTCACGGATCACCTTTGCTAGATCATTTTTTTGCGAGCATTTTCTGATGAAATACATACTGCTAACAGCTTTGGCACTTAGCCAAATGACGCCCTGCCTGGCGCACGAGGGGCACGACAAGGCTTTTGCTGACAAAGATGCGCTGACGACCACTACTAAACGGATCAAGATATCTCCTGAAGGTCAAGTTGCAATCGGCATCAAGACCATCGAAACAAAGAGCAAGAGGCTTGCAGCCAAGCTTGAAATCACCGGAAAAGTCGAGCCTGCTGAAAACAGGGTCAGCCTGGTTACATCACCAGTAGCAGGTGTCTTGACCCGCATCGATGTTCAACAAGGCAGCACTGTCAAAGCGGGCGCCACACTCGGAACGGTCTATAGCGCAGCTGTAGCGACAGTCTTTGTCGATCTCTTTAACGAGAGCAGTCTAATAAGGGCAGAAATGACCAAGATAAAGGCACAAGCGCAAAATGATGTGCGGCTGCAAGGAGCCGATGTAGGTCACTATTTGCAAGACATGGAGCGAGAAAAAAACCTGGTCGATGCAGGCATTACCGCCCGCAAGAATTATTTAGAAGCAGAACACGCTCTCAATCTTGCTCGGACCAGACTGAGCGGGACGGAAAAACAGCTCGCTGACAATCTATCTGCCTTACAAGCCAGATTGCAAACACTGACCGAGGCTACAAAAAGAAAACTAGCCATCATGGGTGTTCCAAACGCTCAAATCAATAAAGCTATTGCTAACAATAAGGTATTAGCTGACATTCCGATCGTTTCGCCCGAGTCAGGCATAGTTTTTTCTCGGGATGTAACACAGGGCGAAAGCGTCGATCCCAGTAAAAAGCTTGTATCGATCATCAATCTAAGCCCGATCTGGGTCACTCTCGATCTACATCCGGACCAGCTCTCTCAAATCAGACTCGGGCAACAGGTCAAAATAAAGCCGCCTTTGGGTCCGGACGTCTCGGGCACCATTTCATACATCGCACCCATAGTCGATCGCACCGAACGCACAATCCATGTAAGGGTTGTTTGCCCCAACAAACAAGCGATTCTGCGTCCAGAAATGTTTGTAACCTCTAGCATTACGACAGGGATACAACCGACTGCAAAAATCGTAGTCCCAGCTCAATCCTTGATCGATGAAGGTGGTCGCAATTTTGTCTACGTCAAATACGGAGATTCATTCCAGCCAGTACCTGTATCCCGCGGAGCAAAGATTGGAGAAGAAGTAGAGATCATCGATGGCCTATACGAAGGCGATCAGGTGGTAAGCAATGGAGCTTTGCAAATAAAAGCGCAATCCATGCTGGCAAGCGCAGAACCTGAGTCAGAGAAAGCTCCTGATAAAAAAACAGTGGATAAGAGTTTTGTCGAAACGCGCTTGTCAGACCTGATGTTTTTGGTGGGAGGTATTTTGACAGGCGTTTTGGCTACCTTGCTTGGCCTCAAGCTAAAAAAAGCTCCATCTCAAGCCAGCCGAACCAGTGGTGGTGCCGATGAATAATCTAATAATCGCGTCGATCACACACAAATGGTTTGTGACCATAGTAGCGCTCGTCATTTCTATCTACGGCCTGGCTATCTCACGCGAATTACCGATCGACGTGTTTCCAGATTTTGCACCAGTGCAAGTCGTAGTACAAACCGAAGCTATTGGTTTTGCTCCAGAAGAAGTAGAGAGCTTGATCACTCTGCCTTTGGAGACAGCACTAAATGGCACTCCCAATGTCAAATTAGTCCGTTCGATTTCAACGACCGGATTGTCCGTTATTACTTTGATCTTCGAAGACAACACCAATGTCTTTACTGCCAGGCAATTGGTTGCCGAAAGAATCCAGGGCGTTATCAGTAAATTGCCCACATCGGCAGAACAGCCTGTATTGATGCCGATCACGACTGCTACTGGTGACATTTTGAGGATCGGTCTAGTGCCGACCGGGTCGACCAACCTCATGGATTTGCGGACCATTGCTACCTGGAATATCAAAAGACGTATCATGTCTGTCCCTGGCGTAGCTAATGTGGTCCTGTACGGCGGCGAAGACAAGCAATACCAGATCTCAGTCGATCCCAATGCACTCAAAAACTACGGCGTAACCCTCGAACAAGTCATAGCAGCAGCCAAAGGCAGCAATACCAACGTTCCCGGCGGCTTTCTCCGGACACCTGATAGCGAATACCTGATTAGAGGCATCGGCCGAGTAAAGACCGTGCAAGATCTTGAAAATACGGTGATCATGGCTCGCAACGGGTTGCCCGTGACTTTGTCAGATGTGTCAAGAGTGCAAATCGGTCCTGCATTTGAGGTTGGCGATGGCATCATCAACGGCAAAAAGGGCGTCTTGCTCAGCGTCACAAAGCAACCCTGGTCAAATACGCTGACGACGACGATCGCCGTAGAAAAAGCTCTGGACTCGATGAAATCCGTCCTGCCAAATGACGTGAAAATCGAGTTTACTTTCAGACAAGCAGACTTTATTGAGACAGCGATACACAACATGCTCGAGGCGCTTGCATATGGCGCAATCCTCGTCATGGTCATTCTCTTTGTCTTTCTAAATAATTGGCGCACAGTAGTGATAAGTCTCACTGCCATACCTCTTTCGCTGCTTGCAGCTGTTATCGCGCTCAAAATGCAAGGTGGCACTATCAATACGATGACCCTGGGCGGTTTGGCCATAGCGATCGGTGAAGTGGTCGACGATGCAATCATCGACGTAGAAAACGTCTACCGACGTTTGCGCGAGAACCAAACGGCTGCTGCTCCTTTGCCCACAATTCAAGTGATATTCAATGCTTCTCGAGAAATCAGAGGCTCGGTAGTCTATGCCACCTTTATAGTCGGACTCGTCTTTTTGCCAATTTTTTCGCTAAGCGGCCTCGAAGGCAAAATATTTGCTCCTTTAGGGTTTTCATATATCGTGGCCATAGCAGCATCGTTGCTGGTGGCTCTAACAGTCACCCCGGCCATGTGCATGATGCTCTTAGGTGGCAAAAATCATCTACCAGATCATGAGCCACACTTTGTCGTGCTTTTGAAAAATCTGTATCGCCCATCTCTCACTATTGCCTTAAATAGACCGATCGTGATCATTGCCGGTGCTGCATTGCTCTTCATCATTTCCCTCATACCATTGTTTTCGGTTGGCAAAGAATTTTTGCCAGCTTTCGATGAGGCAAACCTCATAGTGGCTGCAAACTCTATACCTGGCACCAGCCTTGACGTCACGTCCAAAACTGGTCTCATGGTCACCGAGCATATGAAAGAACACTCAGCTGTAATGGCAGCGGGGCAACGCGCTGGTAGAGCAGAAGGATCAGACGATTATGGATCGAGTAATTTTAGCGAGATCGACATCCGTTTGAGCGCCGATGCCAAAGATCGTCATCAAGTGAAAGAACATTTGCGCGCTGACTTGGCTAAGGTGCCCGGTTTGGTGGTAAATGTCGGATCCTACATATCGCACCGTATGGATCACACTCTTTCTGGAGTCAATGCAGCGATTGCAATCAAGGTTTTTGGTACAGACTTGAGTGTTTTGCACAAGGCGGCCAAAGACATCGAAAAAATAGTCGCTACAGTGCCTGGTGCTGTAGATGTGCAAATCGAACCCATCATCCCGATACCGCAAATAGCTATACAGATAAATAGAGAAAAAGCTGCGAGATATGGTCTCAATATAGAACGGCTCGCCAACACTATCGAGACTGCATTTAACGGGATTGTAGTATCTCAGATCGTCGAAGATCAAAGGACATTTGATCTGCTAGTCAGGTTTGAACCGAGCTACAAGTCAGATCTAGCTAGCATCAGCAATGTTTTGATCGATACTCCATCTGGCGCTCGCATACCGTTATTTATGGTGGCAGATGTGCAGAGCGGCACCTGTCCAAATACTCTGAGACACGAAGGCACCTCTCGATATGTAGTGATACAAGCCAATGTCGGCGGAGCGGACCTCGGCACAGTAATCGATCGTATTAGAGCGCAAGTCGGCAAGAGTGTAAAACTACCGGCCGGTTATTATGTCGTCTACGGCGGACAATTTGAAGCACAGGAAAAAGCTAGTCAGCAGCTTCTGTGGCTTTCAAGCCTGGCCATCATTGGCATATTTCTCTTGTTGATTGCCGCCTTTAAAAATGCACGGGCAGCGATCTTGGTATTGTTCAATCTGCCGCTCGCGCTTATTGGCGGCATATGGGCAATCGTACTGACTGGCGGAGTCATGAGCATTGGTTCGTTACTTGGTTTTATCACTCTTTTTGGGATCTCTACCCGTAATGGGATCATGATGGTGACGCACTTTAAGCAGCTCTTGCAAGAAGGTCAGACCTTTGAGACTGCTATCAAAGAAGGTGCGTTGGATCGTTTGAGCCCGGTATTGATGACTGCACTGACCGCCTCGTTGGGCCTTTTGCCAATTGCAATACTAGGCGGAGCGGGCCGCGAACTCGAACAACCTCTCGCTGTAGTCATCCTGGGGGGTATGTTGAGCTCCACGACCTTGACCCTACTCGTAGTGCCAGCACTGTTTAAGATTTTTGGCTTGAAAGCGCTCAACAATCGCTCTCAAGACACTTTTGACTTTGATCCGACAACACATCAAACAATACCAATGGGAGATAAAACACATGCATAGGTTTGTACACATCCTGGTTTTGGCAACTGTGGCGTCAATGGCGCTGCAGGCTTGTTCAAAACAACAGGATACGACTCTGTCTACAGAGTCACAATCCATCGCTCAGCAAGCAAGCTCCGCCACGACAGAACCAAGCGGCGATGACACGATCGAAATGGATACTTATCACTTTAAACTGGCTCCTGAAGTGCAATTGGATGGCATAGCCCATCTGGACTTTTATGTACACGATCAATCAGACAAACATTTAAAAGGTGTCACTGGCACCTTTCAAATAACAAAGCCGGATGGCACCAAAGTGTCGATTCCGATAAAAGAAGAAGAGCCAAACGATCATTACCACGGCATGATCAAAATGGATCAAGCTGGCGAATACACGATCGTTGCGCAAGTCTCGATCGGAGAAAAAAAATACAATCCACGTTTTTCGTTTCAAAGAAAACTCTAAAGGTTTGGCTTCATGGATAAAAAAATATATTGGATTGGTTTGGCTGTCAGTACCATTCTGGCCGGGTATCCGGCCAGAGTGCTGGCGAGCGCGATACCAGCAGTAGTGCAAGATGCATCTGCGAAAGATTCTCCGCAACTCAAAGGGCCTTTGCAGATCAACCTGACCATGACGCAAGCCATGGACGAGACCTTGATGCAAAGCCCCAGAGCGTCTTCTTTGCGCTTGCAACTCGGTATAGCAAAGTCAAGCCTGGTCAAAGCTACCGAAATGCCAAATCCAAGTTTATTTATGGATAACGGTTATAGAGCCGAATTTACCTATCGGTACGGCGTGAGCGCACCCATCGAACTCCCCTGGAAGCTTGCTTTACGCATAATGGCAGCCAAAAAGCAGATTGGACTTGCCGATTTGCAGATCTCCAAAGGTTTGTGGTCGTTGAGAGGCGACATCCGACGTTCTTATACAGAGGCATTGATGGCCCAGGAGCGCTATCAAATGGCAGATGAACTGACTCGCCTTTTTGCTCGATTAAAGGCAATATCCCAGGTTAGATTTGACAACGGAGACGTTGCCGAGTTAGATGTTCAACGCGCCGATCTGGCTCTAGAGCGAGCAGAGATACGCAAGGATGCCTTATTTGGCAAAATTGCCAGAGCAAAGCAAGGATTAGCCGTCCTGCTTGGTCGCAACTACCTCGCTGAAGGTAGTTTTGAAATACCGAGGTTGCCAATTTATGGTCTCAAATCACAAACACTCGAATTTTTACCCGACATCGAGACTCCCGTACCCGATCTGCAAAATTTGCTGCAAAAGGCGATGGCCAACCGTCTCGAAATCAAGATCGTCGAACAAAGCAAAAAACTAAACAGCGCAAATCTAAAACTTGCCTATGGCAATGTGTTGCCTAATCCGACCATCGCTGCAGGCACCTCAGCAGTTAACGGACCGCCTCTCGAGGCAGCTGGACCTACCAGAAACACTTTTAGAGGATTCTTCTTTCAAACCTATGTCCCGGTGCCGATTTTTAACTTTAATCAAGGCGACATAAGCCAATATCGAGCAAGAAGCACACAGATAAACAAAGAATTGGATGCACAAAAAAACATCGTACAACAAGAAGTAGTCATGGCTCATAAGGCATTGCAGATAGAAAAGCAGCGCATCCAGGCCTTGCAACAGAAAACTATGGAACGGTCAAAAAAAGTCGCCCAGATGGCGCAAAAGAGTTATGAAATAGGCCAGTTTGATATGGCAGCGGTATTGCTCGCCCAACAAGAAAATCTCGATGTGCAAAACGAATACCTCGATGCCGTCTATGCCTATGAAATGGCATATACGGATCTGGAGCAGTCGATCGGCACGCTGCTTTACTGATTGGAGGCCATAGCGAGATGAAAAATATAAAACCGCGCAATGGTCTTGTCGCCCAGATGAGTCGATTTGTTGATCACTTCAATCCTGGTAGGTTTTTTCTCTGGAAAATCCTGGCAAGCGTTGCAATCTATACAAGCTTGGTTTGTTGGGTCGATCTACACTATTTTCCGACTACTAGATTGACCGAAATCAACGCTATCATGTCTATTAATGCTGTCTTTGGTCTCCTCTTGCTATTTCGCAACAATACCGCCTATGAGCGCTGGTGGGAGGGCCGAAAATTGTGGGGCCAGCTCGTCAATGATAGTCGCAATCTAGCGATAAAAATAAGCAGTTATGTAGACACTCTCGACCTCGCAGAACGCGCTCAAATAGGCAATCTAATAATAGGATTTGCAATTGCTCTAAAAAACGAATTGCGTGGCATCAGTACAATTGCGCCAGGCCGGCAACTTAAAAATGGATGCCATGCACCATCAGCCATTGCGCTCGAATTGTATCGTCATCTGAAAAGCTGGCGCGTTCTCAAACGAATGGATCATTGGGAACAACTGCAAATAGACACCCACGCCAAGGCTTTGATGGATATTTGCGGTGGAGCAGAGCGTATCCAAAAATCACCGATTGCCGGATCTTACAAGATGCTCCTATGGTTTGGCCTCATCATCAACGCCCTGGCAATGCCTTGGTGCGCAGCAGCCACATTTCATTGGTGGTCGATACCCATAATGCTTTTAAGCTCCTATTTTTTATTTGGGTTGGAGCTACTCGCCGAAGAAATCGAGCGGCCTTTTGATGACCTGCCCAACGACCTGCCACTCGATGCGATCTGCGAAACCATCAGTAATTCTGTAAAAGACATATTGCAGTATCAGTAGACAACCTGAACAGAGGATACCTATGAACGAGAAAGAGATCAGTCATCCGTATTTGGATACATTTGAAGCTCTGATGACCATTAAAAACTTTGATTATACAAGCGGTCTGCGAAAAAGATACAGACAATTAGCCAAGCAAATGGGCATGGATGCTTACACGAGATTGCATCTAGAAATCCTTCTTTTGCTTCCCAGAGCCAACAAAGACCCAATATCCGAATTATTTTTTGGCAAGCTATGCGAAAAATACTGCTATTCATTGTTGTCTCCACAAATGCTCCGGCTGATTAGTCAATACTCGCCGCTTGTAGAGCTTGGTGCTGGAAATGGCTACAATGCCTGGCTTTTAGAGCAAATGGGAGCGTCAGTCGAAGCTATCGAAGCATTTCCCGTAGAAGAGGGAAAAAACTGGTTTTTTGCAACTAATAGTGTCGGCTTGCCGACTAAAAGAGGTAAAAGCTGGACCAAGATTATCAAAGGCGATGCGACCAATCTTTCTGCTCATACCGATCGGACTCTACTGATCATCTGGCCGCCGATAAATGATATGGCCCAACAAGCCTTAAAACACTTCAAAGGCAAAAACTTGATCTTGATCGCCAATCGCAAAAATTGCGCTGACAACCAATTTTACAAAACGCTGCAAGACCAATGGCACTTGATCTACTCCAATGAGACTGACGGCTGGAGCTCGTTTCAAACAGAATGGTTGGGAGTATACAGTCGAACCGGCACGATCGATAGCGGAGCCGACCATCCACATTTTCATGGAGAGCTAAGCCATTCGCACTCACACTTTCATGATGAACACCATCAACATGGGCATGGCCACGAGAACATATCAGATTTTAGATTTCCCCATTCTCACGAGCACCACCATGCTAAATTTTTACACTCTCATCCAACGCTCAGAGATGACCACCATGAAAATTGATTACCAAAGAGCTACATCATGTTATTACACAAACCAATGTAATAGTGTATAGTGAGTCCTATGAGCACCAAACTAAACCCAGCAACCACAAAACAGACCTGTTGCCCCGTGCACGTGACCTGGCCCGATCAGGAGCCTCTATCGGCTTCCAAGATCGATCAGTTGGAGGATTTATTCAAGATCCTCGCCAACGACACTCGGCTCAGATTGCTCTACACCCTGGCCGGTGTGGAGGAGATGTGCGTGTGCGACATCGCTGCCGCAGTAGAGATGACGCCTCAGGCAGTTTCCAACCAATTACAACGTCTGGCTGATCAAAAGATCGTGGCCACGCGCAGAGCTGGCAACATGATCTATTACCGCCTGATCGATGATTGCGTGGTGGGTCTGTTGCAAAAAGCCATCTGCCTGCTGGGCGATATACAAACAAAATAGGAGAGTCAAAAATGAAGGATAAATGTTGCGCAGATAGCTGTTGCGACAGCAAAGACTGCTCGCCCTGCAAAGGTTGCGATTGTTGCTGCTGTTGCTGCGACAAATATGTCGAAGGCCAAAAATGCGACTGCACCCCAGACAAGCCTTGCTCTGCGCAAAACGCTTGATGAGCACTCGGTCTCAGTGATGCTGGCTGCGGCCCGATCCGGGCCCAGCCTCAACATTGATCTTGATGTCGATTTTGTTATTGATACGAACGAATCCATCAGGATGTAGCAAGTCAAAGTTTAAGCCATAATCACTCTGGTCAATGGTGGTTGCAGCTGCGGCAACCAGCCTCGTGCGACCATTTGCAGAGCTGATGATAGTCGGTTTTGTCATGAGCAGATCGATCGCGCGCGATACTCCGTGGAGCTTAAATAAACCAGTGACAACATACTTACCATCATTGGCGGCATTGGCGACACGCAATTTTTGAGCGGTAAAAACGGCTGTCGAAAAACGGCCGGCATTAAAGTATTTTGGACCGATCAAATCAGCGTCCCGAGCCCCTATGCCTGTTTCGATGGTATCAATCGGTATACTTGCATCCACCTTAGCAAAGGCAATGCTGTTTGGATCAAAAATGATATTGCCTGTCACATTTTTAAAAGTGCCACGAGCACCCACTCGCGCTCCACGAAATACGACAAATGACACAGTTGATTTTGCCGGGTCGATTTTCCACACAGTTGCCCTGGCAATTACTGGAGGGCTGGCCAATAATGCACAAAGAAAGCTCAACAAAAGTAGAAGCCATTTAATAAGAAAGCCCTCAATGACCCAGGGATAATCTAATCAATTGCACGCTCTGACGTAAGCCTACCCAAGGGAAGGGATCAAAGCACTTTAAGCCTCGATCCCGATCCACCGCTTTGCACACGCCTGACCGTGGCATATTTGATGTAGTTATCACGGAGAGTCTGGCACACATGCAGCTACGCGAAAGATTGTTTTTGGCAGCACTGCTATTGGTGGCAGCTTGCATTTTTGCATTGCCTCATCTCGTCCAGTATTGGGGAGAAAATGTCAAAGTCGAGGGAGATGACGAGTTTTGCGGCTTGATGGACAAAACTGGCAAAAATATCACAACGATACGCAATCACGACGACATTTTTGGAGAGCTGCACGAGGGCATCATACGCCTTTACAACGCAAATGCATGCTCCTACTTTAACGATAAGGGCGGCTTGATAGTGGGCAATTTGCAGGCCGGTAATGATTTTGAGGAAGGTAGAGCCGCAGCTCAGGATCGCCAACAAAAATGGGGATTTTTGGGTCCTGATGGCAAATGGCTTATAGAGCCGCAATTTCAAGAGGTAGGTCGCTTTGGCGAGGGTCTGGTAGCCGTAAAAAACAAAGGGGAACGCTGGCAATACATCGATGCCAACCAGAAAGTGGTGATCCCGCCTCGCTTTGCCAGCGTTGGACGTTTTGTCGACGGCTTGTCGCCTGCTACCGAAGACACAAAAAAATGGGGCTATATCGACAAACAGGGCCAGTGGCGGATCGAGCAGCAGTACTCAGAAGAGTCGGATTTTTGTGGTGGCACGGCCGTCGTGACTCTGGAGACCCCTGGTGAGACTGGAGCCACAAACACTCTCAAGGTGATCGACACTACAGGTCGTGTGCTCCTGTCCTATGCCGTCCCGCTCGATCTGCGCGATCTGACAAATGGGTAGTCCCAGCTGATTACAAGGCTTTGCGGAGGGTCGGCAAGGACTTGTACGTAGCAAAAAAAGATGAAAATCATGTGGGTGTCATCAATGGCACTGCTCGCACGGTGGTGCCTTTTGACTATCAGGCGATCGGTGATTTTGATGGCACGAGTGGTCTGGCAAAGGCGATAG
>Ga0233438_10004133_pt1 | contig 12938 bp, 9 predicted proteins | sample SI_123_September_FD_182720 | JGI IMG/M metagenome (GOLD analysis project Ga0233438, IMG submission 182720) | Seawater microbial communities from Saanich Inlet, British Columbia, Canada - SI_123_September2016_10_MG | ecosystem: Environmental > Aquatic > Marine > Inlet | place: Canada: British...
CGAAGTCTGGATAGGTGCAGGTCCGGTTGGACTTGTACACATTCAGCTTGTAGCTATCTGGGTAAGTTGCCAGCATGGCTTTTTGGCCAACAGTCAGCTGCGCGTCATACTGAGCCGCATTTGCAGCGGTAACCGTATAACTAGGCTTCTCGGAAGCAAATGGGTTTGGCAAAGCGCCCCCATCATATCCGTTCAGCAGAGCAGAACCATTGATGGCTCGGCCCGACCATGAGCTTACGCCTGATTTAGAGCCGGCTTTTTCGGCACCCATCGGGGTAAGGTCAGCTCCGAGACGAGCTGCTTGACTGGCCGGCACTTCGGCCACAGCAGCACTGGCCGCAAGGCTCAGTGTCAGGGCTGTAGTTAACAGTTTGGTTTTCATTTCATTTCCTTCCAAAAGGTAAGTTCGGTTTGGAAGGGGCGAGCAACAAGCACCCGCCCCCCAAATGACACTGATTAGTAAGCGTAAGATACGCTCAAGCTAACGAAGTCTTTATCGATATTACGGTTATAAAGCACATCGCCATCATACATGGTGTAGCCAAGCGAACCGGACCATTTACCTTGCAGTTCAGCTTGAACACTCAGGCCCAAACGGGACTGGTCTTCAACCCAACCGGCCGCAGGAGCCACAGCGCGACCCTCTGCACCAGCTGTGTAGGCAATCGTCGGCTTCAGAGCCATGGCCGAACCGAATACATTATTGTATTGCAGTTGACCAAAGAGCACATAACCCCAGGCACTACGTGTTGGACGACATTCGTCCTGTCCGCGTGGGTCAAGACCGAACACGCTGCGAAGCGCTAAGTCAGAGCCCGATGTGCAGCGACCGGCAAGAGCTGAACCGTCCGCCGCGCGGCCGATGGTTTTCAGGTCTGTGTCTGTTACGGTAACACCCGCAAACTCAGTCAGCAGGATACCAATATCCGCACCCAAGGCTGCAATAACAGGGTTGGAGCGGGTAAAGGTAGCTGTTGTACCAATATCCCAGTTCAACACGTCATAGTCTTTGTTGACGCCAGATACGAGGGTCTCCTCGTCTGTGCACGACAGACCGTCAGCTACAGCCAGTTCAGCCAAGCCTGCAAAGTTGCCACCAAGGGCACCGTAGTTTCTGAAAGCACAACCAGCAACAAGGCCGCCAATCACAACCGAATCGGCATCGCGTTGCAATGGCATGTCCGGACGGTAAGCAATCTCACCTTGAACACCCCAACCCAAGAAGGTTGTCGCGGCACTCAAACCGTAGACTTCAATTTCTTCCGGATATTCAGCTACTAAGTGATTTGGAAAGCCAACGGCCAAGTACATTTCACCTGTTTTAGCCGTATGGCCGGTGGAGGCAGTCCCGTTCCAGCCATATGCTGTCGCAGCCGCATTCAAGCCATTGTAGGCCGCTTCCGTTGCAGCATCTCCACCTGCAGCGAGTGCCGCGTTGGCCATGACCCAACTGTAGTTCGTGTCGCTTTGATTTGGATCAAGCGTTGTGAGCTGATGATCTGCCTGCAAAATCGTCTGACAGGCTGCCGCTTGCGCGGTTGCCAGATCCAAGTAACCGTCCGAGTTTTTGCTCAGAGTATAGTTACCAACAGCACCGGCCGTAATCACCGAGTTGATGCCGCTGAGCTGAGTGGCGTTCTCAGCTTCCAGCAGGTTAAGCGGATCTTTAACTTTGATTCCAAGATCGGCTACGGTGGCAGCCCCTGCCGCACGAAGAGCCACTGTGGAGGTTAAAGAGTTGCCGGCATAAGCACCCAGAAGACCGGCACAACCGATAGCGTTCACCGAGCGAGTGGAGCGACTGGCGCTTGCGCCAACGACAGAGTAGCCCAATGTTGGACCCGTTGTAACAACCGAAGCGTAAGGAATACGGCTACGATAGTTTTGATAGTAGAAGCCAAACTCAGTCGAGTTCAGAGCTTCTGAATACCAACGAACGGCCAAGCCATAAGAATCATTCTTGCCGCCTGGGTCTCTGGATGTATCGCGTGTGTTGAAGTAAGAATCTTCATACGCTTTGCGCTCCATCTCCGGAGTATCCGAACCAGACCCGAGTTGGTAAGTAAAGTCGAGGCCAGGTGTATCGGTACAGTTAATGCCTGCATTTTTGTTTGCAATCGCACCTAGAAGAGCTGTGGACAGAGCTGCGGTTTGGGCACTTGCGCCCGTTGTGTCACAGTTTAGACGAGCTGCACCACTGCTAGTCGCGCCGCCAATAAAGTAACCACCCGCATTGCTAGAGCCCTTCGTGAAGGAATCTGAATTCGAGAAAGGTGTGCCCGAACGGGGTAGTTTAAACTCTTCGTGGCCGCCGTAATAGGCCTCTACAGACAAATCGTAAGGCAGGGACATCGAAGCATAAATCGCTTCTACGGGAAGCAGGGCTTCCTTGATTTCCGCACCCGGGCGCACGAAGGCGCCAACGTCGATTGGGCTAAATACAGAGTTGCCACCCAGAACAAATGTGGATTCGCCCCAGTTGATCACTTGCTTACCCACACGTACGAGCAGCGGATTGCCAAGCACTTGACCGTCCCAATCGACATAGGCGTCGAGCAGGTCGATGTGCATAACAGAATCGCTATCCGCGTCATCTGTTAGACTGCCACGCTCAAACGAGCTGTCGCTATCCATAACCGCGTCATAAAAGCCCGTAACACGAGCAAAAGCTGTGAAGTCACCCATGCGGCCTTCAATATCGCTCGAGAACTTCAAAGTTCCGCCTGTCAGATCTCCGTTGTCGAAGTTCAGACGACTATCATCTGTGTTGATTGATGAATCATAATTGGCATTTGACGCTAGGTTACCCTCTGCGGCACAAATGGAACCATTATCGTAACACACAGAATCTAAGTTGCCTTCCGTGCCAGCCGAGGCTAGCCCATTTAGGTTACGAACCGCACGCGTATCTGTTGGCCCACCATTTACGGATGGAAGAAGATCGGTTTCCCGGTCTTCTACACGAACCGACAGACCGATCGATGCGGTGGTGTCAATTTGAATATCTACTTCGCCAAGACGCACATTATATGCATTGGCTGAGGTGGCGGCGACTAGCCCCGCACCTACAAGCGCACTCATACCGAGTAAACGCATTTTACTTTTTAAATACATAGAGCCCTCCTCAAAACGCTCCCTACATAAAAACCGTATGCGCGTACTCCCATACGCCCTTCCCATACTGGCTTTTTCACACAGTAAGCTTGCAAAACAAAAACTGCCTTCGTCAACAATAAATTAACTAAAAGAAGGTAATTTAATTCGATTGCCGGAGGTGGTGCAAAATTACCACACTGGTTTGAGGCCGTGTTTTCGCCGCCCCGAGGCCAGACGAGCGTTCGCAAAACAACTTTGCCCTAGACACAAACCCGCAGTTTCGCTAGGAAAAAGAACCAGTAGGGTAGGCCGCTTTAGCTCAGTTGGTAGAGCACATCATTCGTAATGATGGGGTCAGGTGTTCAAATCACCTAAGCGGCACCCTTCCGGTTTGTTTATATTTTTTGCAGATTTAAAGCGCTTTCCGCTCCCAAGCGAGAGGGACCGCTCCCAAGCGAGAGGGGCTTTATTCGACGATAAAGTTAATAATAAAGGGCGAGGTGGTGAAACCTTCAGGAACGCCGTCATTCGCGTAGGGACCGGAAATATCCTCTCGGGCAGAGCCACCATTATCGGTCACAGCGAACTCGAGGGTAAGGCTGCTTGTTTCGTCCGTAATAACGATCGGTTCGTCCAAGGTAATCACACCAATAAAGGCCTGGCGACCGACGCACTCCCAGCGATTCTCGATGTTGACGCCATCGGCTGCGGTTAGGGCTCGACCCGCCGCATTGACAAGATAGGCATCGACCTTACCCGCCGCAAATGCAGTGTTGAGATATTCGCCGTCGCACTGGGTTTCCAAGGTAGAGGTTGATGTGCTGTCCACCATATATTCAGAAAACGCTGCCTAGTTTGTCGTCGCACTCCCAAATTCGTCGCTATAATATGTCGTGCCATCCGACGTCACTTGGTTTTTCATCGTAATGAGATGAGACATCCATATATAAGGGAAACCATAACTTCCGCTTGGCGCAGACGTGAAGGTGCCCTCAAGGGGAACTGATTTTTGCATAGCCGCAACAATGTCTACAACAAAGCCGGCAGGATTTTCGAAAACCTTATTGCAAGTCTCCGCTGAAAATGTGCCCGTACTCATTGGATCGCTTTTGCAAAAGCCTTGTTCGTAAATTCTGGCTTTGTATACATCTGGTGTATGTTTGCACGCGTAGGCGTCTACGGGGACGATGCGCCCGCTCGTGGCGCAAGTGGTAATCGCGCTTGCGTCTTCCGCTTGAGCCATATTGGCAGGAAAAAATAGCGCCAACAAAAATCCAAGTGCGCCAACAAAAGACATCGAAACCATCACGCGAAACATAAACAAACTCCCAAAAAGAAATGTGCCTCAAGCTTTACGCCTATTCAGCCTATTACATAGTTCAAGTGAACTTTTGGGTCGCCGCCCGCAAACACTCGGCCTAAGACAAGGCTAGAGCGGCCGTGGGCGCCATCAACGCCGCCGCCTTTGGAGCTGTCTCAAATGGCGATTGCCACGAAACCTCGTCCAGCTTGCCGGTTACGGGACATATCGCTTGCCAGCTATCAAGGCGCAGACCGGCCGACATCCAGCCGGCCTCGGCGGGGGCGCGGCGCGCGCATTCACGCCAGTGCTGGGCTTGTTGGGCATCGCCTAAACCCGTTTCGGCTTCGGCCAGCAAAAGGCACAAGCGGCGGCCCATGGGGGTTTCGCCCGCTTGGGCCGCATGCGGCTCGAGCCAGGTTTTGGCTTGGCGCCAGCGCTCGCCCTCTAGGGCAATGCGGGCGCGCAAAATATGCGCCTCTATATGGGCTTTATGTTTACCAAGGAAACTGACCGCCGCGCGTTGGCGCGTGGCCAAGGGCTGGTCGGCATAACAAGTGAGCCAGGCTTCAGTGATTTCAGGGTGTGGCTCGCGCGTCCAAGCTTGGCGCAAAGTGGCACGGGCTTTTTTCAAATTGCCGCCGCCGGCTTGCAAGCGCGCCGCCAAACCGGCCGCCGCATAAAAGTCAGGGTCTTGTTTGACCGCCTGCTCCGCTTTTTTCTGAGCCACCAATTGATCGCCAGGGTCCTCGGTCGCCAACAGGCTTTGCGCTTCGGCCAAAAACAAAACCGCACGGCGGCGTTTCATTTGGGCGCGCTTGCCCGACCCAGTTAGCGCGCGCGACCATTGCCGCATCCAATCTTGCGCCGCTGACCAATCGCCGATTTGCACCGCCATGGCCATCAGCCCATCCAGCGCCCAAAGTGTTTTGGGGGCCAGCTCTAAAACTTGCAAAGCATAAGTGCCCGCGGTTTCCATTTCCGCCACACCGGCGCCACGCGCCATATAGTAAAGTCCTTCGAGGCCGAGCGTTTTTTGTTCCAAGGTCGTCTCGCGCCGCAACATGGCGCGATAGTCGGCTTCGGCATCGACTTGGCGGCCATCGAGCAAAGCCGCTTGCGCCGCCATCAGCCGAGGCAGGGCTTGATGGGGTAATTTTTGCCGCGCCAACCGCGTTGCGCCTTTGGCCGCGGCCGCATCGCCGCGCGCCAGCGCCATCAGCGCTTTGGCCAAAGCTGCCTCGCCATCGCGCCTTTGGGTCTCGCGCCGCTCGGCCTGCAAGCGGGCTGGCATATGCCATAAAAATTGCCCCAGCCCGGCCAAGGCCAGGGCCGTCAAGAAAGCCGCAAATCCCGCGCCCGCCAAAACCGCCGTGCGGGTTTGCACCACATAGCCCGAAACCGAAAACCGAACTTCGCCCGGCAGATTGGCAATCAGGGCCGCACAAATGGCCAGACCCGCCAAAACAAAAAGTCCCAAAAAGACGCGCATCATAAAGCCCCTCCAGACGCGCCGCCGGCATCGATAGGGGGCGTGCGCGAGGCTAAAAACGTTTGGCGTAAAGCCTGTAAAATGGGCGTCACTTCTTGCAACGCGCGCAGGTCTGCGTATAGCGCTTGCAGGCTTTCAATTTGGGCTGCGCTTTTTGACGGGGCGGCCAGCGCATCGAGGCGTAAAATTGCGGTGCGGGTTTTGGTCGAGGCGGCATCATAATCGCCAACCAAAATAAACTGATGGATTTGGCGCAAGTCTTCGCTTGGCGTCGCCCCCTTTGTGGAGGCTTCGGGCGATACCTCGAAGGAGGGAACACTTGGCGGCGCGGCCTGCACAGCCACCAGCCCGCCAGCGCGCGCGCTAAGCCATTGCAAAAATGCCGGCATCGGCTTTCCAGCTTGGCTCTGTGATGGAGAGACGCGCGGCTCAGGCGGCGCGCGCATGGGTGGCTCCAAAACCTGAACTTGAGCCTGCCAGAGCCCTTTGGCTTGGCCCGCCAGATTGGCTTGTGTCGGCACCCCCGATTTCGCATGTAGCGCCAAGGCGCTGATTTGGCGCGCGCTCAGCCCTGGCTGCAGGGCCAGCAATGTCTGGTTTTCTAAGAGCTGCGCAAAAGCCCAGCCATTTTGTAACCGCACCAATAGCTCCGCCATATGCGCGCGCTGTTGCAAGGCTGCCAGAGATGGGGCGTCTTGGGCGCTTGACGCTGGGGGCGCTGGGGGCCCTGGAGTGGCGATTTGCTGTTGCGCTTGGGCTAAGGCCAATCGCGTGGCGGCATGGGCCGCGCGTTCTTCTTCTAAGGCTGTGGTTTGTGTGGCGATATTTTGAGGCGAAATGAGGCCATCTGGCTCGGCCAAATCATCTGACTGGCTCAACCGCACGGGCGGCTGGTTTTTTAGGGCGGGCCCCGCCTCAGGGGGGACGGCTTCTGCCGCGGCAAAAACATCCCCTTTATCTTCTTGAACACGAGAGCTGGGCGCGCCTTGCCAGAAAGCGGTTAACTCGGGCAGGCCTATGGAAGGCCAGCTTAAGTCGCGAGCTTGAAAAAGCGCAAACCCCGCTAGGCTCAAAGTGGCCCCAATCAGACCCAAAAGAGCCAGGCGATAGAGCCAGCGGCGCAAGCTTATGAAAAGACGAGTGCCCATCTGGCGGGCAATAGCTGTGACTTTATATAGCGCCCCGGCCAAGCTGAAGGCGCCAAACTCTAGAGACGCCAAACCACCCAGCGCGCGGCGCACGCGCGCCAAGCCGCTGGCCTGAGCATGGTCGATGAGTGGCGGCATGCGCAAACTATCTTCGCTGGCTTTTTTAGAGCCAGCCGATTTGGCAGCTGCCGAGGGAGACGCCTTGTCTTCGGGCGGCAAAACATCGGCCGCATCGGTTTTTTTGGAGCGACGTTGGGTCATTTCGAAATTATGCGGTTGTTTGGAGGTCTTGGCAATAATCCAAGCGCGCGAAACACCGCCAGAGGCTAACCGCGCGCGGTGAGCGCAAGCATGGCTTGATTGTCAGGCGTCGCTGCGGTGCGCGTTTCAAAGCCAGCCGATTGCATGTACTCGGCAATGGGCGCCGAGAGGCAATAGGCCATTAGTTTGTGTGGGGGCTTGCGTGGGGGGGTGAGTGGGTTTGTGTCGGCCGAATTTAGCCCCCCAAGATGCGCCCTATATAGAGACACGAAAATTTGCGCGCTGCGTTTGGAATAGAGCAAGACCCCCTCGAGCGGGGCTTGTGTGTCGGCCAAGGCAAATTCAGCCAGCGGCGTCAGCGCTTCAGCCGCCACCGCTTCATAAAGCACCGCCTTGGTAACCCGCACAGAGCTTTGGCTCAAAAGAGCCGCCAAGTCGCCAGCCTGATGACGGCCCGCGATATGCAGTAAATCGGAGCCCGCAAAAGTTTCTTGAATGGTCGCCGCCAAAGTTTTCACATCGCCCGCGGCTTGATGCACGCGCGGCCAGTGTAGCTTGGCCAGCGCCGCGCAGGTTTGGGGCCCCACGCCATAGGCGGGCTTTTGGGCCCATAGCTCGTAGTCGCGTTTATCCGCAAACCGCGCCGCCATGGCGCTGACGCCATTGGCGCTGGTGAACACGAGGCCTTGCACGGTGTCGGGCGCGGGCAGCGGCGTGTCATTGGGTTCAATATGGATGGCGGGGGAAATAATAATATCGTGCCCTTGGGCGGCCAATGGTTCGGCCAGGGAAATGGCGTCGGCCGCAGGTCGGGTCAGCAGCAGTCGCATTAGCGGACCAAATGTGGGGCTAGGTCGCGTAACTGCGCCGCCAAGGCCTGCCCCATGGCGTGGGCCTCTTGGCGCGTGCCGGTGCGGCTGGCTTCGACGGCGTCTTGGCCATCGTCACTGAGCAGGCGCCCGTGCAGGGATATCGTATCCTCAAGCACAGTCGCATAGGCCGCAATCGGCGTGCGACACGAGCCGTCTAAAGCGTTCAAGAAACTACGTTCGGCGGTCACGCAATCGGCGGTGTCGGCGCAATGCAGGGCGCCCAGCCACGCGAGCATTTGGCTGTCATCGCTACGGCATTGCACGGCCAAAGCCCCTTGGCCCGCCGCGGGCACAAGCTGACGGGGGTCGAGCGGCAAGGCGGCGTCGGGGGTCAGTGCCAAACGGTTGAGCCCCGCGGCGGCCAATAAAGTGGCGTGTAAATCTTGTGTCTCGAGGCGCTGCATGCGGGTGCCGACATTGCCGCGCAAGGGCTCGATATGGAGGTCAGGGCGCAAAGCCAAAAGCTGAGCCGCGCGACGCAAAGAAGCCGTGCCAAGGCGGGCGCCTTGTGGCAAGTCGTCGAGGCTATCAAAGGTTAACCCGGCGCGCGGCACCAAAACATCGCGCGCATCTTCGCGCGGTAAAATAGCGCCCAGCGTTAGGCCTTGCGGGCTCACGGTGGGCAGATCTTTTAAGGAATGCACCGCCAGGTCGAGCGAGCCATCGCGCAAGCCCGCCTCTAACTCTTCGGTGAACAGACCTTTGCCGCCAATCTCGGCCAGTTTACGGTCGAGGTTTTGGTCGCCTTTGGTGATGATTTTTTCTAGCGCAATCGCCCTTGGCGACCAGCCATGCGCGACGCATAAAGCCTCGGCCACCATTTCGCTTTGGCATAAAGCCAAAGGCGACGCGCGCGTGCCAAGGTGGATATGGCGCTGGGGGTCGGCTGTTTGCACGGGGCGGATCCTTTGGATTGTGTCGGCAGGGTTATGTCTATCTCTGCCGCGAATGTCGTTCTATAAGGGATATATATAGAGCCATGGTGGCTGACTGGCCATAATTTATTCGGCTTAAATGAATACAAAAAGGGTGTCATGAGCGCGCGCCAAATAACCGTATTGGGATTAGAATCGAGCTGCGATGAAACCGCAGCCGCCGTCGTTCGCCTGTCGCTGGATGCCCAAGGCCGGCTGGCGGGGCCCGGCGAGATTTTATCCAATCGCGTGTTGAGCCAAATCGAGCTGCATGCCCCCTATGGTGGCGTGGTGCCAGAGATTGCCGCGCGCGCCCATATCACCCATATGGATGGCTTGGTAAGACAAGCCCTGCACGACGCCGAGCTATCGCTTGAGCAGGTGGACGCGGTGGCGGCGACGGCTGGGCCTGGGCTGATTGGCGGCGTGTTGATTGGATTGACCACCGGCAAAGCTTTGGCTCTGGCGGCCGGGAAACCTTTCCTCGGCATCAATCATTTAGAAGGCCATGCGTTGACCGTTCGGATGACGCAAGGTGTGGCATTTCCTTATCTCTTATTGCTGGTGTCGGGTGGCCATTGCCAATTATTGGGCGTGACTGGCTTGGGTCAGTATCAAGAACTTGGCAGCACAATGGATGACGCCGTGGGCGAGGCGTTTGATAAAGCGGCCAAACTATTGTCGCTCGGCTACCCAGGCGGCCCCGAGATTGAGCGTTGGGCAAAGGATGGAAACCCCGAAGCCTATCCGTTACCGCGCCCGCTCATTGATCGGCACAATTTAGATACGGACTCTGGCGCGGAGCTGGCTTGCGAGTTTTCTTTTTCTGGCTTGAAGACGGCGCTGCGCCAAAAGGCCGATAAATTGGCCCCGCTGAGCGATGCGCATGTACGCGATTTGGCAGCCAGTTTTCAGGCCGCCGTGATGGATTGTTTGGCCGACCGCACGCGCAATGCCATGCAGGTGTTTCGGATGTTGCATAATCTATCGGGCGAAATTCCGCTGGTGGTGGCGGGCGGCGTGGCGGCCAATCAGGCCTTGCGCGCGCGGCTGGAAACCGAAGCCAGCACCCAAGATTATTGCCTTTGCGTGCCGCCGCCGGCTTTATGTACGGATAATGCGGCGATGATTGCATGGGCTGGCGCCGAGCGGATGGCTGGCGCTGAGCGAATGGCCGGCGCTGAGCAGGTAGCCGATGCGATGGCCACCCCCGCGCAAGCCCGTTGGCCATTGGCGGATTTAACCGCCTAAATCGCCCTCTATATTGCGCACTCTATATAAAGACAAAAAAATAGCTCCGATGGGGGAGGACCATCGGAGCCGTTTTGGGCCTTTTAGAAAGGCCAGAATAAAGTCTTTGGGAGAAAGTCTTTATTCGCTTGTTTCGCAAATTTCGTGGAGGGCCGGGAGGAGGCCGTTAAACGATTGCGATGCCGGCAACAGAATGGGTGATCAAAGCCACACCATAAAGCGCCAAAACTGCAGATGCCAAAGCCGGAACAGACGTGATGCGGCGGATGGCTGTGAACGTAGGTGTCATAATCATGCTCTTTCTTTTGGTCTCATTAACATTTAACGGAAGCGGTTTGTTTTTCCGTCGCTATAGATATTATATAAGGCATCTAGAAACAAAAAACAATGAATATTTTCAATATTATTCATTATTTTTATAAAACATGGGAATCTCCGTATACCGTTGAATTTATTGTATTAATTTCAGCCCCAATGCCAAGCAAGCTCATATTCGTGCCAAGAAACAGGGGGTTTCTTCTTTTTGGGGTGGGGATTTGTCGAAAAAGGGCTTAGCGAAGCGTCAAAGAAGCATCTTCTTCTGGAATTTTTGTCAGCGGCACGGGCGCGCCATCTTGCGCTGCCATAAGGCCGCGCATAACCAGGCTCAAAACATGGGCCAACTCGCGCTCTAACTCTTCCAAAGCCTGTTTGGTGAACAGTTGCGGATAGCGATATTTGAGGGTCAGGGCATGCACAGCAATGGTTGTGGCCGGCACGCTGTCGGTTACAAATTCACCACTGGCCGCGCCTTCGTGCAAGATACGCTGAAACAGCCGACGCTCGCGGCGCAGACTTTCAATTTGAAATTGTGGCCGCTCGGCCACCACGGTCTGTGCCAGTTCTACGGTCTTCGGCTGGTTTTCCAGCAAATGATAGGTGTGGCGCAAATCCGCAAAAATAACATCTTCTAGGCGCTGGCGGGAACTGCGATGCGGACACGCTAAAACAGTTTCTAAAACCTCCACCGCAGAGAGGGCTTCGCGCCGCGCAATCTCAACGGCTATATCGATTTTACCTTTGAAAAACCGATAGATATTGCCCGAAGACATGGCGCAATCTTCGGCCAATTCCGCGATGGTGGTTTTGGGATATCCGTAATGGGCAAAGCGCTCGCGCGCCGCCACTAGGATCTTTTCCCGAATGAGATCTGCTTCAGACATGAAGAAAAGCTTACCTGTCCGGGACTGAATAATCAACAAAATATTCATTCGTCACCCTGCGGCACCTTCGCCTATTTGTGCAAAACTTGCATCCCACTTGCATCGCGAAAGCCAGACGGTTATGACCAGAAGGGAAGAACAATAGAGGGAGATCGCCATGGCGGACGCACAACAAACAAAGCCCACGCCAGCCCAGCCAGCTCAAGCCGCCGTGTTGGGCGCCGGTGCCTGGGGCACCGCGTTGGCCGTAACCCTGGCCAACCAGCGCAGCCAAACGCGGGCGCAACAAGTCAAGCTCTGGGCCCATGAAAGCAGCACGGTTGGGGCCATTAATACGCAGCACGAAAACAAAGCGTTTTTGCCCGGGCTGAAATTGCCCGATAACATTGTCGCCACCACAGCCCTCGCCGATTTGGCCGATAGCGATATCGTGCTGATGGTCGTGCCAGCGCAATTTGCGCGCCGCGTCATCGCCGACATCGCCCCCCTGTTAAAGCCAGATGCCAGCCTCGTGCTATGTGCCAAAGGGGTCGAGCGCGATAGTTTGAAATTCATGTCCGATGTCGCCAGCGATTATATCGACGAAGCTCAAATCGCGGTTTTGTCTGGCCCCAGTTTTGCCGCCGATGTGGCCCGCGGCCTCCCCACAGCCGTGACACTGGCTTGCACGGATGCCGCGCGCGGCGCTTATCTTTGCGAGCAAATCGGCTCGGCTGGTTTTCGTCCCTATCTATCGGGCGATGTTATTGGCGCGGAAATTGGCGGCGCCCTCAAAAATGTTTTGGCCATCGCCTGCGGTATCGTTGCGGGCAAACAGCTTGGCGAGAGTGCGCGCGCGGCGATAACGGCACGCGGCTTTGTCGAGATGCAACGCCTCGGCACCGCATTGGGCGCCAAGGCCGAAACCTTGGGCGGACTATCGGGATTGGGGGACCTTATCTTGACGTGTTCGAGCGACACCTCGCGCAATTTCTCGCTCGGCCGGGCGCTTGGCGAAGGGGCCAGCGCGGCACATGTTTTAGCGCAACGAAGCTCGGTTTCAGAAGGCGCGATGAGCGCCCAAGCCATCACCGCTCTGGCCACGCGCCATAATTTGGAGCTGCCGATTTGTGCCGCCGTCGACGCGGTGTTGTCTGGGGCGCTGGAAACCGATGCCGCCATTCAAGCTTTAATGGCGCGCCCTTTCACGGCGGAAGTTGACTAACCGCGGCAAAAGCCGAAATACTGTTTGCGGTGGCAGCAAAGCCGCACGTAAAAGACAGCAAAGGAGAGCAGAATGTATTGTGTGATTTGTAAAGACAAGCCGAACCATGTGGACGTGCGGATGGAAAACCGCCCCGACCATGTGACCTATGTTTTGGCCGACCCAAACGTCAAAACCGCAGGCCCCTTTGTGGCCGAG
>Ga0233438_10004140_pt1 | contig 12924 bp, 10 predicted proteins | sample SI_123_September_FD_182720 | JGI IMG/M metagenome (GOLD analysis project Ga0233438, IMG submission 182720) | Seawater microbial communities from Saanich Inlet, British Columbia, Canada - SI_123_September2016_10_MG | ecosystem: Environmental > Aquatic > Marine > Inlet | place: Canada: British...
AATGCCGAGCGTCTAGTAGGTTTGCTGCTGAGCCAGGGACACACCCAGACCCTACTCAAGCATGGCGCCTCAGAGCAAGATCTGGAGATAGATCAGCTCCGCAGATTGGCGGATGAAAGATTGGGGCCGGAAATGCAGAGATGGTACTGGACCTTGCGCATTAGAGTGGGCATAAAATAGACAAAAAGACGGGGTGTCGCAATGACAGAGTCCAGGCCCAAGAGCAATAATCGGTTTTCCAAACTCAAATTTAGCCAAAAAGACTATCATCACCCTGCCGCAGGCTGGGGAGCAGCGATGAGCGTCGGCAAAATCCTCATCCAGCAAGGCGAACTCATCGAGGGAACCCGCGCAGTCTTTGAGATGAACCAGGAAAACAAGGGCTATGATTGTCCTGGCTGTGCCTGGCCGGATGATCGCAAGGGCCTCAAGATGGACATCTGCGAAAACGGCATCAAGCACGTCACCTGGGAGATGACTGCTAAAAGGGTAGGACCGGAGTTTTTTGCCGAGCACACCGTGACCGAGCTATCGACCTGGAGCGAGTTTGCGCTCGAAGACGCCGGGCGCCTCACTCATCCCATGGTTTATGATGCCGCTACCGATAAGTACAAGCCCATTAGCTTGTCGGACGCGTTTGCGACAGTCGCCAGACATATAAACGGGCTTGCAACACCCAATGCAGCATCTTTTTACACCTCCGGCCGCCTCTCAAACGAAGGCACTTTCCTATATCAATTATTTGCGCGAGAGCTCGGCACCAACAATCTGCCCGACTGTTCCAACATGTGTCACGAAGCCAGCGGGCGGGCACTGGCAGCCTCGCTAGGCACCGGCAAAGGCACCGTCGACATGGATGACTGGCACAAGGCGGATGCTATATTTTTGTTGGGGGTCAACGCCGCGACCAATGCCCCCCGCATGCTGACCGCCTTGTCGGAGGGTGTCAAGCACAACAATCTCAAAATAGTGCACATCAATCCACTCGTCGAAGCTGCCACCGGATCGACGATCATTCCTCACGATATCATGGATATGCTGCTATTTAAGGCGACGCCCATCAGCAGCATGATTATGCAACCCCGTATAGGCGGAGACTTTGCCATCATGCGGGGCTTTGGCAAGTATCTCCTCGAGCTTGCTGAGCACGATGCCACCGTTATCGATACCGCCTTCATCCAAAAATACACTTCAGGATTTGACGACTATGTCGCTGCCTGCCGCAAGACCACCTGGGAGGAGATCGAACGCGAATCAGCCCTGAACAAGCAGGAGATCTGCAAGGCGGCCGATATCTATCGCAACGCCAAATCAGCCATCATTGCCTGGTGTCTCGGTGTCAGCCAGCAGCAATACGGAGTATCAGCGATCCGCGAGATCGTCAACGTCCTCTTGCTTCGAGGCAATCTAGGTCGCCTAGGAGCGGGCCCTTGCCCCATCCGTGGTCACAGCAACGTACAAGGCAACCGCACCTGTGGCATCCACCACCGCCCGTCGGAGGCCTGGCTGGCCAAGATGGATGAAGCAACAGGCATCAGATCGCCACGCCAACCTGGCCTAGATACGGTACGCACGATCGAAGGCATGCTCGATGGATCGGTCAAGGTGTTTATGGGCATGGGCGGCAATTTTGCCATAGCGACCCCTGACACAGAGAGAACATTTGCCGGTCTGCGCAATTGCGACCTGACCCTGCATGTATCTACAAAACTCAATCGTAGTCACCTGGTGCATGGACGCGAGGCACTGATCCTGCCCTGCCTCGGCCGGACCGAGATAGACATGCAAAAGAGTGGTCCGCAAAAAATCTCAGTCGAAGACTCCATGTCCAATGTGCATTTGTCCAATGGCTTGAGACCACCAGCATCAGAGCATCTTTTATCCGAACTGGCCATTATCGCTGGTATCGCTCGCGCCACCATGCCCGACTCGCGCATCCCCTGGGAAGACTGGGTCGGCAACTATGATCTCATCAGAGATGTAATGGCAAATGCCCTGACAGGATTCGAAAATTTCAATACCAGAGTCAGAGAAAAACTAGGATTTCGAATCCAGCAACCAGCCCGAGAGCTGCAATTTTTGACACCGACCAAATTAGCCAACTTTAGTGATGGTGCGCTTCCAGACACGAGTCTACCACCCGGCAGATTGATGCTCGGCACATTGAGGTCTCACGATCAATTTAATACCACCATTTATTCTGATGATGATCGATACCGAGGAGTCAAAAATCTGCGCACCTTGCTTTTTATGTCGGAAGCCGACATGCAGGCCCTTAACCTCGACAACTTTGATCTGATCGACATAGAGAGCTTTGCAAGAGACGGCACGACACGAAAAGTCACAGGATATCGCGCAGTCAAGTACGACGTACCTCAAGGGTGTGTATTTGGCTATATGCCAGAGCTCAATGTCCTATGCGCCAATATTGACTACAGCAGAGAGAGCGACCAGCCTGCGATGAAGCAAGTCGCAGTAGAGGTCAGGCCGCACAAGGCCTCCACATGACCGGTGCGCCCACAGACAAACGAGCACGAGATCAAAAAGTCGCAAAAATAAAGCGGCTGTATTTTGATGGCGGCAATAAAACACGTATCACCCAAGCCGATGACGCTATCGCTAGCGAAGAACCTTTGGAAATCGGCGTGACTTTTGCCGACGGACGTAGCCAGAGTGTTGCCGTTACGATGAGGACACCAGGACAAGACGTACAGCTGGCTGCTGGCTTTTTATATACAGAAGGCATCATATCTAGTGCAAGCGACGTCAAAGAGATCATCTTGCATCAGTGCAACCAGGCCGAGGTTATATTGAGTGAGGACGTTCAAGTGCGAGATGATGCCTTTGACAGGCATAGCTTTGTCGCGTCCAGCTGCGGAGTCTGCGGCAAAAGATCCATCGAAGCAGTGCTAGACGTGATGGCCAGATCGATCACCCAAGCACAATCAAGATCAGATTACCAAGGCCTACCTACAATTTGGGACAAAATCGATGAGTGCTTCTTTTTAGATCTGCCCGAGAGATTGAGAGCAAAACAAGCAAATTTTGACTCGACAGGCGGCATACACGCAGCGGCAATATTTGATCCGGACAAAAACATCATTGCCATGGCAGAGGACGTCGGAAGACACAATGCACTGGATAAGGCGATCGGATCTATTCTGCTCGACTCGGACTTGCAAGTACCACTCAACGAGCATGTTTTATTGGTGAGTGGTCGAGCGAGTTTTGAGCTCGTACAAAAGGCTTGCCAGGCCGGTATAAGAGTGATAGCCGCAGTAGGAGCACCCTCTAGTCTGGCTATCGACCTGGCAAGAGAATGCAAAATGACTCTAATCGGTTTTTTGCGTGGCGATCGCTACAACTTATATGTGGACGGGAGAGACTAGTCAACGTTGTTTCACCCATTATTACAGATCTAGCTCTTCAGACGCTTGGAGCAACGCAACAAAGCAATCTGGAGGCTGGCCGCGTTCCAAACCTTTTGCGAAAAGAACATATGGATCGTTTTTATCCCCTTCCTTTCGTTGCGTTTTTTCGTCATTTATCCAGGCATAAACGATAGCCTTATTTTCGCCTGTACTTCCGTAACGAAAAAACAACCGGAAGCGACCAAACTTAGCCCGCTTCCAGTGTTTGTACCCCTTGCCGAGCGTGTTGCCCTGGTTCCACCGGTCATGTCCTGGTTCAGCGGGTATCTCTACGCTGATCAAGTCAGTTATCTTCGCCAAGAGCTTGACGGTTGGGTGCTCTTTATACTTTTCTGGTTGTTGTTCGCGCACCTTTTTGGCGATTGCGAATAGTTTTTCGAATTGAGATTTAAACAACGGGTGCTGAAAGAGTTGAAATCCGTTTACTTGCATGGACACCTATTTAAAGTCATCATCGGTGTAAACAACCCCTTTGGTCAATGCTTTGGCGCGAGCAATTGTTTTAGCATCCAATGGAGACACTGCAGCAGGGTTTTTGTTCAAGTCATTTTCTAAAAATGAGAGGAATGCTCCGACTATGGGATCTTCCTCCTGCTCGATTTCAAGTCTGTCGACGACGGAAATCAACATTTTGCCGGGCCCGATTATGTCAGCACGCACTTCGGCCTGCTGTTTAAATTCAGGATTTTGCTTGAACAGTTCTTTCTCAAAACGAATTGCTTCGGAGGAACCGCTTGTGGTGATTTTTCCTTTGTAATTCATGAAAAGCCTCTAAGCAATGCACTGCGCCTATACGTATCATCGTACGTATGCCCAAATCTGTCAACACGGCGCCGCTTTTTTGTCTCTCAGTAATCCTCTGGATAAGGCGATCGGATCTATTCTGCAATGGCCGCAGTCGGAGCACCATCTAGTCTGGCTATCGATCTGGCAAGAGAATGCAAAATGAGTCTAATCGGTTTTTTGCGTGGCGATCGCTACAACTTATATGTGGACGGGAGAGACTAGTCATCCCTTATTGACTTGGATCGCGGCTTCTTTGTCTTCAAACATTTACAGGCCCCTAAACCGTTGACGCCAGGGTATGTGCTTCTTCACCTTATAATTCCCATTTTTCTCGTCCCAAATATAAATGTCTGCAAAAAGAGGAACGACCTTATTTTTGCCTATCTCACGTCCGTCTCTCCAGGCAACATATGGATTTATTATCCTTTGAGAAAATGCCTTTTGCCCAATATTGCCTGTTAGCAATATCTCTCCTTGCATCGGATATACGAACTCTTGAATAAGCCCTTTCGTATGAAGATCAAGCAATGTACGCACACTACCTTTATCCCAACCAAAAACCACTAATCTGTTGTCGCTGCCAATCCCCGATGACCACCTGCTTGCAAGCTTGTTATTGTCTAGCAAAAATAATGATTCCAGATACATAGCACCAGGGTCAAAAGTAAAGACCGTATCTTCGTCCTTGCAGATCTGAAGCCTTCCCCAACCATATTCCTCTGACCTTTGTACCAATGCGACTAATTTAATGCTTTGCATGCACTTAAAATCTGTCAATGTCCATGATTGCTTTGCTACAAGTTGCTGAGCTGCCGATACTGATGGCGCAGATTGAGCCATCAAAACCGCCATAACTGCAAATTTAATCAAAAGGCAGCTCAGCTTTGAAAGATTCAGCAAAATTTACTCCTTTTGGCTGCCAAAACTCAGAGTTAGACGATGAGATATTTTGCGTTTGAGCAGGTATAAGATCATTATGCAATCAAATTCAATTAATGGGTTAAAAAACTCCTCCAACACTCTTAGACATATCATTTCGCGGCTGGTACTTGTTGCAATGCTCACTATGCCGCTCCCGGCACTGGCATGCACTGATTTTGTCCTCACCGCCAGCGATGGCAGCGTCGTCACCGGCCGTAGTATGGAGTGGGGTTCGGATCTGCACTCTCGCATCGTTACTCACCCTCGCGGAGAGTCACTGGCGACAACTGCACCAGGCGGCAAAAAGACTGGAGAGATCGAAAGTCGATATGGCTATTTAGGCGTTGACGCAAATGGTATGGATGTCTCGCTCGATGGCCTAAACGAAAAAGGGCTATCTTACAGTCTGCTCTGGCTGCCTGGCTATACACAATATCAAACTGTTGGTGCGGATCAAGCTGCACAAGCTCTTCCCATCACCGATCTGGGAGCATGGGTCCTGGGCAATTTTGCTACAGTGGCAGAGGTCAAGGCAGCGATCGCTCAAAAGCGCATCTGGGCACCAGACGTGCCTAGCTTTGGAGGTGCCCCGACAGCCCATGTGGCATTGCACGATACGACCGGCCAAAATCTGGTATTAGAGTTTGTCGGGGGAGAGCAAAAAATTTACGACAATCCCAATGGCGTAATGACCAATGCGCCTACGTTCGATTGGCAGATCATCAATCTTTCCAACTATCTCAATCTAAAAGCAGACAACGCTCCAGCGACCAAGATCGGACCGCTACAACTCAAGCCACCTGGTCAGGGATCGGGATTTCTCGGCATGCCCGGAGACTGGACTCCACCATCTCGATTCGTGCGCACGACGGCGCTGGTCAGATATGCCGATCAACCCACCGATGCAGCGCATGCGATCAATCTATCAGAGCACATACTCAATGCCGTAGATATTCCGCTGGGCGCTATCCGCGAGGTCATCGACGGCAAAGTCTATAGCGATTACACGCAATGGGCGCTGATCAAAGATCTCAGCAACAAGCGCTTGTATTATCGTAGCTATGAGGATCTCAGTCTCAAGAGTGTTGGCCTGGACGAGACTAATATCGTCACCGGAGCCAAGCGTACGACTTTGGACATTTCAATACCAAAAAATCAATAACGATTTTATTGCCTCGTTGCCATAAGCCAAACTTATACTCATTTGTACACAAGCTTTACCGTTTCTTGACGCTTGTGCCACTGTTTTGACACCGTCTTGATCCTACTGGGTGTTTGATTAAAGCGTTCGGCTTTAGGCCGTCCGGTAGACGGAGAGTAGCAGTCGTGCCAGCCTTGGATAACACACTAGATCTAGATGTAGTCTGCGTGATCCTCATGGTGGCCATGTGTGCCACCACAGTTGGTTTGGTTACGCTCTGTGCCCGCCTGATGCCTGATACAGAGACGAGATAAACAAAACACCGGAAACCGAGGCGGCCATGTCTGTCTTTTACTATCTAAGCGCGGCGATATCTGCGTTGCTAATGATCTATCTATTTGTCGCTCTGCTTTATCCGGAGCGCTTTTCATCATGATATTCATCATTTTTACGATTGTGCTCGTGGCTTTAGCCATCCCAATGGGCAGCTACATAGCGCATGTTCTAGAGGCTGACGGCGCCATATTGCACATGAATTGGCTCAGCAAAATCGAAGACAGATTTTTTGCCTTAATTGGTATCGATGCAAAACAAGACATGGATTGGCGTCAGTATTGCATGTCCATGCTGGTCTTTAGCTTTATCGGGCTCGCCTTTGTCTATCTCATCCAAAGACTGCAAGGCCTTACGCTCATGCCCGCCAATCCCCAGCATTTTGTCTCGGTGACACCCGCTCTCGCTACAAACACAGCAATTAGCTTTGTGACCAACACCAACTGGCAGGCTTATGGTGGAGAGACGACAATGTCGTATCTCACACAGATGCTAGCACTCGCCAGTCAAAACTTTCTTTCGGCAGCTACCGGCATTGCGATCTTAGCGGCATTGACGAGAGCTTTTAAAAAGCAGCCTTCTGGCCTCGGCAATTTTTGGAGAGATCTTTGCCGGAGCACCCTGCTCATACTCATGCCTCTATCTATCGCATTTGCTCTTTTGCTCGTGAGCCAGGGCTGCCCACAGACTCTTTCCCCCAGCCAGGCATATACGCCCTATCTCTCGACCAGGCAAGCCGATGCCAGTGGAGTGCAGACACAGCAAATCGCCATGGGGCCTATCGCGTCTCAAATCGCGATCAAACAACTTGGCACCAATGGAGGTGGCTATTTCAACACCAATTCGGCACATCCATATGAAAACCCCACTCCACTCTCCAATTTTTTAGAGACCCTGGCGATCTTGCTCATACCTGCAGCGCTCTGCCAGACATTTGGTGTGATGACCGGTGCAAAGAAACAAGGATGGGCCTTGCTCGCGGTGATGCTAATCCTCTTTGGCGCAGCATTATGTGCAGCTATTTATGGTGAAAATGCCCTCCCCCTCGCAGGCAGCAATATGGTCAATATGGAAGGCAAAGAAGTCCGCATCGGCGAGGACGCGTCCATCTTATGGGCCGTCGCCACCACCGCCGCCTCAAACGGCTCAGTCAATGCCATGCACGATAGCTTGAGTCCTCTAGGCGGCCTGGTGCCGATGTTTTTGATGCAACTCGGCGAAGTGGTCTTTGGCGGGGTCGGCTCCGGACTCTACGGCCTGATCGTTTTTGCCTTGATCACAGTGTTTATCTCTGGCCTGATGGTCGGTCGCACCCCCGAGTTTCTCTCAAAAAAAATCGAAGCCTTTGAGATCAAAATGTGCTCGCTAGTCATACTTGTGCCACCGATTGCCGTATTGATCGGCACCGCCATCGCCGTATCGTGCGAGGCAGGACGGTCGGCGGTTCTCAACACGGGCCCGCATGCATTTTCCGAGATACTCTATGCATTTTCGTCCGCCGGCAACAACAACGGCAGTGCATTTGCTGGCTTGAGTGCAAACTCGGTCTTTTACAATGTCCTGCTCGCGATCGCCATGTGGATCTCGCGGTTTTGGCTGGCCGTACCTGTTCTCGCGCTCGCCGGCAGTATCTCTCGTAAACGGTCGGTGCCCGTGGGCGCGGGTACCATGCCAACGGACAATGCACTCTTTGTGATGCTTTTGATCGGTGTGGTAATCGTGTTTGGAGGCTTGACCTTTGTACCGGCTCTAGCACTTGGCCCTATAGTCGAGCATCTGATGGAGATCAAGCCATGAGCGTCAAGCCGCAATCGAGCCTCCTGTCCAAACAAATGCTGGTACCAGCTATTCTCCAGTCGGTGCAAAAGCTGGATCCCCGCAAACAATGGGGCAATCCCGTCATGTTTATCGTCGAGCTCGGCAGTCTTATGACGACAGTGCTGGCTCTAATGGCGTTCGGTGGGACTGGTGAGTCATCCTTTGGATTTGTTGCCGCCATTTCATTGTGGCTCTGGTTTACAGTACTCTTTGCCAATTTTGCCGAGTCTCTGGCCGAAGGGCGGGGCAAAGCGCAGGCTGCCAGTTTGAAAGAGGCCGCCAAAGAAGTACCGGCAATCAGACTCAAACAGCAGCAGGACAGGCAATCGCTCAAGAGCGGAGATTTTAGCAAGGTCCCCCAAGAGACAGTCGCATCGAGCACTCTCAAAAAGGGCGATATTGTTCTAGTGAAAGTAGGAGATGTCATCCCCTGCGACGGCGAGGCCATAGCGGGAGTTGCATCGGTCGATGAGAGTGCGATAACAGGAGAAAGCGCACCGGTCATTAGAGAGGCCGGCGGGGATCGCAGTGCCGTTACTGGCGGTACCACGATCTTGTCCGACTGGCTGGTGATAGAGGTGACGAGCGAGCCAGGGCAGAGCTTTCTCGATCGCATGATCGGCATGGTCGAGGGCGCCAAGCGACAAAGGACGCCAAACGAGATTGCGCTCAGCATCTTGCTGACGGCGCTTACCATGGTCTTTCTCCTCGTCACCTGCACCCTGTATCCGTTTTCTGCTTATAGTGTGCAACTGGCCGGCAAGGGCTCACCTATCACTTTAACTGTGCTGATTGCTCTACTGGTCTGCCTCATACCTACTACCATAGGCGGCTTGCTATCGGCGATCGGTATTGCCGGCATGGACAGGTTGATCAAAAACAATGTCATCGCCATGTCAGGTAGAGCCGTAGAAGCCGCCGGAGATGTCGACGTACTGCTCCTGGACAAGACAGGCACAATAACGCTAGGCAATCGGCAGGCCGCTGAGTTTTTACCGGCACCAGGCATAGAGGCTAAAGACCTAGCGAGGTCTGCACAGATCGCCTCTCTTGCCGACGAGACCCCCGAAGGCCGCAGCATCGTAGTCCTCGCAAAACAGCTATTTGATCTGAGAGCCGTGGATCTAGCGGAGATCGGCGCCAGCTTTGTGCCTTTTACCGCCCAGACACGCATGAGTGGAGCAGATCTGAGTGCAGGGAGAAAAATTAGAAAGGGTGCGGTGGATGCAATAGAAAAATACATCCGGTCTCTGGGAGGAAAGGTGCCAGCTGAGATCTCAGCGATAGCTCAGGATATCTCGCGCAAGGGTGGCACACCACTATTGGTGGCAGACGGCGATCGGGTAATGGGTGCAGTCTATCTCAAGGATATCGTAAAGGGCGGGATCAAAGAGCGCTTTGCCCAGCTGAGGGCTATGGGCATCAAAACCATTATGATCACGGGAGACAACCCACTGACTGCCGCTGCTATCGCCGCTGAGGCTGGGGTGGACGACTATCTGGCCGAAGCCACCCCAGAAGACAAACTGGCTTTGATCCGCAAGACTCAGGCCGGAGGCAGGCTCGTAGCAATGACTGGCGACGGCACCAATGACGCCCCAGCACTAGCTCAAGCAGATGTGGCAGTAGCGATGAATACCGGCACGCAAGCAGCAAAAGAAGCCTGCAACATGGTCGATCTCGACTCGAGTCCGACTAAACTGATCACGATCGTCGAGATCGGCAAGCAATTATTGATGACTCGCGGATCTCTCACCACATTTAGTATCGCCAACGATATCGCCAAATATTTCGCCATCATCCCGGCTGCTTTCTCCTCCACCTACCCGATCCTCGACAGACTCAACATAATGCGTCTATCCAGCCCGGAGAGCGCGGTAATGTCGGCGGTCATATTTAATGCCCTGATCATCCTCCTGCTCTTGCCACTAGCTCTGCGTGGCGTCAGATACAGAGCAGTCGGCGCACAGATCCTATTGCGGGACAATCTATTTATATATGGCCTGGGCGGCATCATTGCACCGTTTATAGGCATCAAGGCGATCGACATGATCCTGACAGCGCTCCGCCTGATCTGAGTGAGGTAAACAAAATGCAAGCTCAAAAAAAGACCACAAAGATCATCGCTCCGGCCCTCACCGTGTTTGCAGTCTTGACAGTGATCACAGGGGTCGTCTATCCACTCGCAATGACTGCCATAGCTCAAGCGACTATGCCATACCAGGCCAATGGCTCGCTCATCAAAGCATCTGACGGAAAGGTCATCGGCTCAGCACTCCTGGGCCAGGCCTTTGATCTTGCTCGTGAGGACTATTTTGCCTCCAGGCCTTCTGCCACTACTCCACCGTACAATGCAGCCTCTTCGGGTGCCTCCAATCTGGCAGCTTCTAATCCAGCATTTAAAAAGGCAATAGCGGCACGCCAAATCGCTTATGCCGGGTCTGGTCCATGCCCTGCCGACCTGCTTTGTGCCTCGGGCTCGGGCCTGGATCCAGATATATCGGTGGCGGCGGCACGTTACCAGGCAAGGCGAGTAGCAAAGGCTCGGGGACTGAGTCAGACACAAATACATGCCCTCATCGACAGCTGCATCATCAAGCCTCAACTCGGTATCTTAGGGGAGCCGCGCATCAATATCCTTTCTCTCAATATGGCACTAGATCATGAAAGCAAGAGATGAGCCACGCAGACTGCCACCAGAAGCCTTTTTGCAGAGGCTGGATGACGAAGGCCAGGAGCGCAAGAAAGGGCGGCTCAAAATCTTTCTTGGTTATTCGGCTGGAGTAGGCAAGACCTGCGCGATGCTCCAGGAAGCCAGCAAGGCCGTCGCCGCCGGCGCGGACGTGGTCGTGGGCATCGTCGAGAGTCATGGAAGGGCCGAGACAGCTCGTTTGATCCAGGGACTGGAGGTCCTCCCGCCGCGTCATATGACCGGCGAGGACAAGCACGCCGGAGTCGAATTTGACATAGACATGGCCCTGGCCAGACGGCCACAAAAAATACTGGTGGACGAGCTTGCACACACCAATGTGCGTGGCTCTCGCAACGAAAAACGATGGCAGGACGTTCGTGAATTATTAGAGGCAGGCATCGATGTCGACACCTGCCTCAACGTGCAGCACGTAGAGAGTCTGCACGACATAGTAGCCCAGATCACAGGCGTCAAGGTCCAGGAGCGCGTACCTGATTCGTTTATAGAGCAAGCAGTCGAGCTCGAACTCATAGACCTGCCACCAGATGTGCTCCTGGAAAGACTGCGCAATGGCCTCGTATATGGTGCCGATCGAGCCGAGCGGGCCATGCAAAATTTTTTTCGCAAGGGCAACCTCATCGCGCTACGCGAGCTCTCTCTGCGTTACACTGCCAACCATGTCGAAAAGCAGATGTTGCGATACAAAGAAATCGAAGGCATCGAGCGCATCTGGCCGACCTCCGACTGTATACTCGTTTGCGTTAGCGCAAGCCCTCAATCTATGCGCCTCGTACGTGCCGGCAAGCGTATGGCCGACGCGCTCAAGTCGCGCTGGATCTGCGTATTTGTCGCGCGGCCAGGCCATCACGAGTATGTCGCGCGACGCGATCGAGCCAGGCTGTACCGCACGCTGAGCCAGGCCGAACTCTTGGGAGCCGAGGTCGTCGAGTTGCTCGATGATGATATCGCTGGCTGCCTGGCGGATTTTGCCGTACGTAAAAATGCCTCCAGGATAGTAATAGGCAAAACTGCAGGATCGAGACTGAGAGAAATACTCAGTGGTGGTTCGCTCGTAGATCGCTTGGTGAGATTGAGTGGAGAAATCGATGTCTTAGTCATAGGTGGCGGAGAGACGGATCAAATCGCCCGGTATCCCGAGCTACCCACGCAATTGAAACGCAAAAGGCACAGAGGACGCGCCTATGCGCTATCTCTGATCTATATATTTGCTGCTTCGTGCGTAGCGACAATGCTAAGAGATAAATTGGAAGCCGCCAATCTCATCATGCTCTACATGCTGGCCGTCACGGTTACAGCCTTGTACTGCGGGCGAGGGCCGGCCGTGATGGCCAGCTTTTTGAGCGTAGCGGTCTTTGATTTTTGCTTTGTACCGCCATTTTATACTTTTGCTGTTTCCGACACGCAATACCTGGTGACTTTCATCATCATGCTGGTGATCGCTCTCACCATCACTACCCTTGCATCGCGTATGCGAGAACAAGCGCACGCAGTCGCCGAAAGAGAGCGCAAGACATCCAGTCTCTACTCATTTTCACGGCAACTGGCCTCAGCTTCGAGCCGAGCGCAGGTAATGGCTCTCGGCAAGGCACATATCGAGGAGATCTTTGACTGTAGATGCGAGATCGCACTCGATATTAGCGACTGTATCGAGGCGGACCCAGCCATCGTGGATTGGGTGCTCAAAAACAACATTGCAGCCGGCTTATCGACGTCCACCCTGCCAGCGGCTCCATATCTATATCTGCCTATGCGCGTGACACTCAAAGACCCGGTCACAATAG
>Ga0233438_10004141_pt1 | contig 12921 bp, 11 predicted proteins | sample SI_123_September_FD_182720 | JGI IMG/M metagenome (GOLD analysis project Ga0233438, IMG submission 182720) | Seawater microbial communities from Saanich Inlet, British Columbia, Canada - SI_123_September2016_10_MG | ecosystem: Environmental > Aquatic > Marine > Inlet | place: Canada: British...
ACTCTGGCATTATATATTATTAGACCAAATGTAGACATTAATATAATATCTATACTTTGTGAATATTTTAATAAAAAAAGAGGTATAATTTTAAAGTATATTAAAGATGATGTACCAATTAGCATCGTGTTTAAAAATAAACTTATTGAATGGGGTATTCCAAAAATATAGTTATAATAATTGTTATCTTTATTTTCAGTACCTTTTTGAATTAATATTTTTCTATAAAAAAATGTTCTTAAAGGCACTGAAAATTTTCTTAATTTTATTAGACTCAATAAACCAAAAGAAAAAACACCTACCTCTGAAGAAGAATAAAAGACTCCTATTAATAGAATAGTTAAGCTAAATATTAAATTTTCTGAAAATCTATTTATAAATATTAAAATACCTACTTTAATTTGATTTTTTAAAAATTCTAGCTCAACGAAGAATTTCAACCTAATTCTTCGATAATACAACAAACCAATAGATAAAGATATAAATTCATCAATCAAAAGTGTCAAGACTGCACCCATCAAACCATAAAAATATACCAAACAGATTCCTAAAACTGATACATAAGTACTTCTTATTAGAGCAATCTTACCAATTATAGAAAATTTACCCTCAGATTTCAGAATTGCCTTATGATATGCATTAGCCCTACTTAACAATACTGTAGTTGAGCAGATTATAGCAAAAATTAAAGAAATATTATTTTGAAGCGTTTTCGAAAAATAATAATATATCCAAAAAAACACTAATGCTAATAGAGTAACAAAAAAATTCCAGCTAAAAGTAATATATTTTATTTTTTCAACCTTCTCGATATTGTTATTAGAATAGGCTCTAGGTATATTTCTTGACATTGCTTGTGTTATCCCTAGTTGCATGTAACCAACATAGGAAATAAAAACTTTTATAATTTGTAAAACGCCATATCCTTCTGGTAGTAAATACTTTGCATAAATAACAGAATGAGGTATAGCTAAAAACTTATTAAACAAACCTCCTAATCCAAGAGTACTAGCATATACTAAAAGTTCTTTTTTATCTTTTTTTTTCAATTATTTTAAAAATTTTGTGAAAAACCTGTTTTTAAGCTCTAAAAACAAATTTTTATTAGATATTTTTTTTATGTCATTATTTCTTAATAGCCCCCAATATTGAAAATAAGCTCCAAACATTTTATGATATAATTTTTTAGATTCGCTTAGATTATTAAAATCAATTTTTATGTAATTATTTTTTAAATCTTCAATAAACTCTAGAGTCGCTTCATCATAAAGTTTTTCATTATTTTTGGTTACGATTAGTTTACCCGAAGTTTCTTTTTTCTCTTTAAAGGAACTATTTGCAGAAGTGTTTTTACCTAAATAAGTTGGTGCTAGATTAAAATTTTTATCATAATCTAAGTTTAGAAAATTACAAATGACCTCGTATTTTTCTAATGGTTGTGATATTAAATCGTCATAATCAATAATTAAAAATTTATCTTGGTATTTTTTTGCATAATAAATGGCAAGTTCGTTTGAAATATTCCAAATATCAAATGAATATGATAAAAAATCTTTGTCATTAAATAGAGCTAGTAAATTTGTACTTTTAGTAATTGATGAATACCAATCTAAAAAATTCCTTTTTGTATATAAATAATAACCTATATCTAAGTCATTAAAAAGTTTTTCTGTTTCGTAAAAAAAACCTCTTCCTGAATGATTTAATATTAAGTCATCTTTTACATCTACGCCTCTATTTTTAAGCCATATCTGAGAGGTTTTATAGAGATAATTTTTTGTTGAACCCTCTTTTTTAACGAATTCTTTTATTTCATTTATATAGAGATCTTTATTAAAGTCATAAATTTGTTTAGATTTATCAATTCTAGAAATATTAGAGTTTTTATTTAGCAAAGAAGATCTTAAAATATTTTTTAAAACAACATTCACCTTTCGACTAAATAATTTATTCCTAGGAATATTTCCAATTATACTTGAAACATGTTGTTCAAACGGAATTGTTTTTAAATTTAGCTGCCCATCTAAAAAAAATGGAATTAATGACCCACCTGTTCTTGGAAGTCCACCAACCAGTATATATTTTTTATTCATAATTTTCATCATTATTTAAATCACTACAAGAATTTCGTTTTAAGTTAAACTTAAAATCAAAAATCTCTTGATTACAATTAACACCTCTCATCATTGTTAATCCAAATTCAAAGCCTAAGTTTTTAGAAACATCAGTAACAGTCTTGTTTACTGCAGTAGCTCCACCATAAGGGTAAGAAATGGATTTTATATTTTTCACACCTAAAGAATCAAAATAATTTATGCTATCTATAATATCTTTTTCAATTTTCTCTTCAGTAACTAAATTAGCAAGTGGTTGATGAGTTGAAGAATGTGTACCAAACATTCCAGCCTTGTCAAGTTCCAATACATCTTCTTTTGACATGTATAAAGACTTAGCAAACTCAGCCTCTTCGTTTATTAAAGAAAAAAATATCTTATTTATAAAGTCTTCTCTTTGTTTACTCTTTAAAACAAAATTTAAGTAGTATTTTATTTTTCTAGACAAATCATCATCATATAAATATTGATTTCGTAACACATTAAGGTTAAATTTATAAGAACTAATACCAAAGGAATTCTCTAAAGCTTCAAACAAATCAACATCACTCATTTCTGATCTAATGTAATGTATTTTATGAACATCAACACATTTTTTATTCTGTAAAGGATCTGAGGAAACATAAAATATCGCAGGGATGCCTAGCTCTTTTAATACAGAGAATGCTCGCATTTGCTCCTTTAATCCGTCATCAAAAGTAATTAGGCAATAGTTTTTATTAGTATGAGTCTTAGATTTTAATAAATGTACAAGTTCTTTTTGCGATATAAAGATATAGTGCCTTGATAAATATTCAAGTTGCCTTCTAAATGATTCTTCATTAATAGGATATATACCACTATTGTAGACCTCTTCTCTATAATAATGATAGTTATAAATTGATAGTTGCATACTATATATTGTAGTTAAATAATATAAAATAGTCTTTTAATTCTTTCTCAATAAAAAAGATCTCTTCAGCATTTAAAACTTTATTATATTGACCGATCTTATTATTATTAATTGGTTGTTGTGTTGAAATTAATGTTTGACTTTCTTTCCCTGCTATTTTTTTTACTTTTTCAAAATCACTTTTAGCTACTTCATTATCGAGTTTAGTACATTTTTCTTCTAAATCTTGATGTAAGAATTGAAATAATTCTTTCATACTTGATTTAGTATTAAGAACTAAATTCTCATACTTTATCTCAAAATATTTATCAGTTTGTCTTCCTAATAAGTCATCAATATTGAAGTAAGTTTTTTTTATATTGTCAACAAAATATTCTAGGTTATATTTATTTGATAATTTCCAACTTGCATAAACATCTCTGAAATCTCTGATAACATGAATAAATTTATATCTAAACCATTTTTCTTCAATTAGATCAATATAATTAACGTTTTCAGGTGTTTTCTCCAACCAAATATCCTTGCTACTTCTTTTTAATAAATAAGTAAAAAAACTATCAATAAAATTTTTACTTGAAGTTGCGTGGTTAATTATAGAGTTCATTTCTGCGTCGGCAACCCCATAATACTTTTTGAGTTTTTCAATGGATTTATTATCTTTTCTTTGGAAATTATTAAGTAATTCATTTTTAAACCAGTGCGTTTCTAAACCTGAATATATTTTAGAATGTCTTGAAATTAACATTCTTAACATTGTTGTACCTGACTTCATTTGACCTCCAATAAAAATTGGTTCACTTTTCATATTCATACTTATTAATTATTATTATTTTTGGAAGATTCTATACAATCTATAATCTCTTTTACAACTCTTTCCGAAGATTTACCATCTAAAGAATATATCATTGGTTCTAATGCTAATTCTTTAGCTTTTACTGATATCTTTTTAAAGTTACTATTTTTTAATAGGTCTGAGAGTTCTTCATAAGACAAAATATAATTAACAATCTCCCTGTGATCTTCAAACATATCATCAAATCCACTTGCATTTAAATTGAAGTAATTAGGGCATAATATTGGTCTATCCATAAGTAAAGCTTCAATTAACGTTGTAGATAGAGAACCTGCAATTATATCAGAATTAGAAATGATCTCAAAGGGATTACCTGAATTTAAAACTTTAATATTTTCGGGTAAAGCGTTGATTTTAAGCTCCTTTAATAAATCATTAATTTGCTTAACAGAACTAGGATCATTTTTAGTTTTTATGATAAGATTAAAATCAGGATTTCCCTTACAAAATAAAATTATTGTTTTCATAAAATCATTCCCCATTTTAATGTAGTCTGAAGCTAGATTTTTATCACTTACAAAGTTTTTGGATTTAGTATTTGGATCAAAAGCAAATAGAGTTATGTTATTCTTTTTTGATTCTTTGTTTTTTGATTTTATATATTTATCTAACCTAGGAATACCAACTACAGAAGAATTGTTTTCATGAATTCCTTCAATTTTCGCCTCCAATAGCCTTGAAAATATGGGTTTATTGTAAAATAAAATTCTTGTTCCAAGAAACTTTTTATTTTTATAAAGATTTTCATTTATCAATTTAGATTTATTAACAGAAGCCATAATACCTCCTTCTTTATAAAGTACAATAACTGGAATATTATACTGTTTTGCAGCTCTAAAAAATTCTTGTTGTGATACATATACATAGTTACCCGCAAAAACTATGTCAAATTTAAGCATTTTATAAAGGTGCCTAAATATTTTTTCAACTGCATTATAAATCTTCTTTTGCTCAATAGTCCCATCCATTATTGGATAGTAACTTGCATCATTTAAAAGCTTGAAATCTGATGCAAATTTTTTCACTATATCTGACAGTAGTAATCTTGGGAAAGATAAAAACTGTAAATCAGAATCAATTTTTTTTATCTCATCTATATCATTAGAAAATATGGGTTTCATCAATGACAACACTCTGTATTTTTTCCTTTTAGATAGAGGTCTTGTTAAAATTGCAAGGATCAACGCAATTCCAAAATAAAAGTCAATTTTTATAAAAAAATAATATAAAAATAAGATTATATTCTTTAGAATTTTCATTAACTTTTGATATTTATTAAAAGATATTCAGCCAACTTTAAATCAAAAAAATTATTAATATTTACCGATCTTTCTGGTGGCATAATATAAGGAGTACTAGGTTCTGGGAAAAAGTTTTCATCTTTTAATAACCCCTTAGTTTCGCATAAATATATAGCTCCATTTAATTCATAAACTGGAGGTAATTCTTGCCTAGGAACAGAAGAATCAGTATTTGATAATAAAGGCTTAACAGTATTATTACTTATAACTTTCATCTTATGTGGATGAGGTTCATCAATTTTAACTAGACTTACAACAGATCCTGTTTTTTGACCTAACATTATGCTAATACAATTTTCAATATCTTCAGCATTTCTTAATGGAGATGTTGGTTGCAATAAACATATATAATCATAAACCTCATTATATTCTTGTTCTAATTTTTCAATTACATACTTTACAGCATCGATAGTTCTAGAGGAATCTTCGGCAAATTTATTAGGTCTTAAAAAAGGGGTAAAATTGCCAACTTCATCAGTTACTTTTTTAATTTGGTCGCTTTCAGTAGAAACAAGGATTCTAGTAATTTCTTTTACTTTCTTAACTTCTTTAAGTGTGTAATGTATAAGTGGTGTTCCATTTAAATCAATTATATTTTTATTTTTAATACCTTTAGAACCACCTCTTGCAGGTATTATAGCTAATATTTTCATAATATTTTGTTATAAAATTTATTTTGAAAGCCTAAATAATTTGTCCGAAATTAATTTAATCTTTACTTTTTCTATTTCTATGTTTATTCCAGATAATTTTTCTTTCAAAATTTTAATGTAATTATAATCAAAGCCTTTAAGCTTATTTTTGGCTAATCGAGATTTTTCTGAAGTATCTTTGTTTAATTTATAATCTTTAGCTCGTAAAACTAATATATCTTTTAAAGAAAGTTTACTATTGCCTTTATTACTAGAATCATCTTTTATTTTCTTTAATTCCTCTACTATCGTTTTTGTAGTTTCAGAATCATAAGAAAAAAAGTTATTTATTATTTCAAAATCTTTTTTATTATTTTTAATTCCATCATATTTTTTTTGATCGATGAATTCAATTATTTCATCTACATTATTAAAGTTAAAACTTACATCTAAAGGCAGTTTAGTAACAATCTCTGGGTTAAAATTTTCTGGTAAAAAAGATATTGATTTTTTACCTACCATTATTGCCTCTATTCCTGTAGTACAGTCTGGATGTATCATTACACTTGAAGCAATAATCCATGGAACAACTGAACCTTTAAAAATTAAATGAACATTATCTAAATTCTTGAAAATATCTTTATATATAGTCTGATTTTCTTCAGGATGAGGACGATATACAACAGTCTTATTTTTATCTTTGGCTAATGCTTTAACTAGACCAATATAAGTTTGCAATTTTACTTTGTCGAAAGCAACAATTTCTTTAATTTTATTAATTCTAGAACTATAATTTTCAAGTACAAATTTATCTCCTTTGATATTATTTCCAAAACCGAAGTTAGAATTAATTAATATAAAATCATTGTACTTCATTTTAATTTCATTTACTTCCTTGTCATATAAATTATGAAACTGGGGTTTTAAAAGTTCAAATCTTGGATGACCTGTTACTGAAACCTTATTTAAATTTAGGTTTAAATCAGCTATTAATTTGGATTGATATTTTCCCCATAGAAAAATTTTTTTTGAAACCTCAAAAAGAGTTTCTGAGTATCTACTCTTCAAAGTACTACCATCTGGAAAATCTATTGCTCCCTCTTCGTCTAAATTTACTATGATACCATTTTTTGATTCTATTTTTCGATATAAACTATCAGAAACACCTTTATGATAACCTTTGTCTAAATAAATATAATTATCAAACTTATTTACAAGGGTTAAAATATTTCTCTTTGATCCAAAATAACATACAAAACCATCTAAAGCTAATAAATTACATAGATATGTTTTGTATAGCAGTTCTCTTGAACTAGTTTCTATTGGCATTAGTATTATCATAATAATATGTATTAAAAAGCAGTCCAACCACCATCAACAACTAAATTGGCTCCCGTCATATAACTAGAAGCTTCAGATACTAAATATAACATAGCTCCATTATATTCTTTTTTATTAGCCATCCTTCCAAGTAGAGTTCTTCTTGAATAATTATTATTAAAATTAACATCATGATTGTCGAAAACACCTCCAGGAGTTAAACAATTAACTCTAATATTTTTTTCTCTATAATATGCTGCTAAATATCTTGTCATATTAACTACACCTGCTTTAGAAACAGCATAAGAAACAGGTGATGAAAAACGTTCACTTGGGTTGTAAATATTGGATACACTATCATAAAGCCTTTGATCAGCTCCTGTAATTCCATAAATAGAAGCAACATTAACAATATTTCCATATCCTTGTTTTAAAAATATTTTGCAAGCTTCTTGACAAGAAATAGCCATTCCAACTGTATTGCCCTCCAAGACTCTCATCAATGTTTTTTTTGAATAATTTTCAAAAGAATCATAAAACCCTTTTGGTTTTACTTGAGAATTGTTTATAACAGTGTCTATTTTACTATAATAATCTATAATGTTTTTAAAAAATTCTCTTATTGATTTTTCTTCATATAAGTCTATATATAAAGGTAAAGGATTGGTATTGTAATCTGATTTAATTTGTTCTGCGTACTCAATACATTTATCCAAATTTATATCACCTATAACTACATTTGCTCCTTCTGAAGAGAGAAATTTCACATATTCTGTCCCTAAAATTCCAGTAGAACCAATCAACACAACAACTTTATTCTTAATATCCATAGTTTTAATTATTATTAACTTGAAAACAAGTATTCATAACTGATTGATTTTCCATTAACGAAGGTAGTTTTGATATATGTCTTGCACTATGAAGTCCTTTTATATAATCTTTCAATAAATTTAAGTACATATCATTTCTATCAAATTTATTAAATTCAAAATTATCAATAATTATATTTGAATTACCAGAAATCTTAATAGTATTGTTAAACAAATCACAATTCAAATTATAAACATCTCCATTAATTATAAAATTTCTAGCATAACCTTTGAACAAATAATCTAAGTGAATATTCACTATACAATTATTTTCAGTCTTGTAAATAATCTCAGAAACATCAACAGAATCAATAGTTACATTAGACACTTTATCTGAAATAGATTTAATTTCATTGGTAGGTTTACCGAGTAAATATTCAGCAATATCAATTTCATGCACAAGATCCATAACAACACCACCGCCCATTTCTTTAGAAGCAGAATAGCTTTCTAAATGATTAGAATTTGGTCTCCAATCTGGTAAATATTGTCCAACAAAAAAACGAGCAAAATTAACTTTACCTATTCTATTTCCATTAAGTAATTCTTTGACTTTAATTATGCAAGGATGAAACCTTAAATTAAATACAACTTTTGCAAAACCTTCGTAATTATGTAAAGATGATTTTATGCTAAGCCATTCTTCTTTAGAATGAACTAGTGGTTTTTCGCAAAGAAAATTAATGTTATTCTTTATTAAAAATTTTAATATCGAAAAATGTAATGCAGTTGGGTTAGAAATAATTACAAAATTTGGATTGAAATCTAAAATATTTTCAATATTATTAATTTCTTTTAAATTTAATCTATTCCCTACTAATTTTGATCTACAAAGTACAACATCCTTTATTCCTAAAGAAATTAGATTATCTACATGGCGTTTACCAATTGAACCAAAACCAACGACTATAACTTTCATATCTATTTAATAAACAACATATCTATTAGATTTATTCACGATACTTTTTTCTATATTTTTAAAATTGACAAATGAGTCGATTTTTGATTTTTCAGAAATCATATTTTTTATAATTTTAAGATATGTTAATTCTCCACCATGAAAACCATCAATAAATTCATTGTCTAAACTCTTTAAAGTTATTGGATTGGTATAATCATATATTTCAAAATTATAGTTATTAAATATTGGTTCTATTTTATTATAGATAGAATCAATATAATGATATTTATTCGTGGCATTCATTTTCTCAATAACTCCTTTTGCAAATGGAGGAATAAATGCAATAACTTCGATATTATTAGAGTTGCAAAATTTCAAAAACGTATTTAATTCAGAAATAGCTTCAACGTATACAGTGTTTGAGTACTCAAATCTTTTATTTCCATCTTCAATGCGTTTAAAAGTATCTCTATATTCAAAATCTTCTAAAGTTTCATCTTCGTTTAATAATAAACTAATTTGCTTACCATAAGAGCGACTACCATCATTTCTAAAACCAGAGTTATTATTTATTGCTTTTATTCCAATTTTATTTAAATTATCACTCTTATAATTATAAAAAAAATTCTTTTGTAATAAGTTTTTGATAATAATGTTAACAGGTGGGTAAAAAGTATAAGAATTTGTCCAAAAAGTTTTTTCTTTTTTAACTTTTAAATTATCCCAATTTTCATTGAACATCCATTGATCTAATCCAATTATTAATGTTTTGGGATATTTTTCTTTACTTATACAACTTAAAAATATTTTAAAATCTGAAATACTTTCAATCAAGAAACCTGCATTATAAAAAGACTCTTTAAACATTTCTTTTCTAAATTGCAAAACACGAGATGACCCTAAAGCCATTAAATCTAATCTTTTGTTTGAATTAATTTTTTTAAGCTTATACTCTCTAATATTTTCTCTATTGTATTTGTATCCAATTATACTACTATTTGTCTTTATTAAAGTATCTACTGAAACTAAATATTCTTTAGTTTGATATAAATAAATACTAGGTAAAATTATAATTATAGATAAGATTACAGAAAACAGAAAACTTCTAATTACAAACTTTTTCATATTAAAATTGAAAATATATAAACTCTTGTTTTGCTCCACTATAATAAAAAACGGTACAGATTAAAATCAAGTAAATACTCCATTTTAAAATTATAGGTATTTTAAATACGTTTAAAGTCTGTAATGGGTGAATATATTTTCTACCAACCCATTCTATCAACACAAAAATAAACAATAAATAAAAAACAGGACGAGGTCTAACCTCCGGGGTACTCAATAATGATTCAGAGAATATTTTACTAATAAAATTCACAGCGTGTTGTAAATTCTCTGCCCTAAAAAATATCCAAGCAATGGTTGTTAGAAAAAAAGTAGTAGCTATTCCTATTAGCTCTCTAAAATTTGGTATCATTTTATTATGAGCTACAATTTCTATATGCTTTCTATTCTTTTTTGTGAGAATTAATGGTAAAAAATACAAACCATTTAATAAACCCCAAATTATAAATGTCCAATTTGCTCCATGCCAAAAACCACTAACTGTAAAAATAACAAGTGTGTTAAAAATTTTCCTTGAAGTATTAACTCTACTACCACCTAAAGGAATGTATAAATAATCTCTAAACCATGTAGATAAAGATATGTGCCATCTTCTCCAGAATTCAGCAATATCTCTTGAAAAATAGGGATAACTGAAATTTATTTTTAAATCGAAACCGAATAGTTTTGCTAAACCAATAGCAATATCAGAATAACCTGAAAAATCTCCATAAATTTGAAATGCAAAGAAAACTGCACCAATTACAAGAGTACTTCCTGAATAATCTGGAGAGTTATTAAAGATTTGATTTGCATATTGTGCGCAAGTATCTGCTATTACTACTTTTTTAAACAACCCCCATAGAATTTGTCTTAAACCATCTATAGCTATATCGTAATCAAATTTTCTACGTTTAAGAAATTGGGGTAAGAGATTTTTTGCTCTTTCTATTGGCCCAGCTACTAATTGAGGAAAAAAGCTAACAAAAGCTAAAAATGTAATGTAGTTATTAGTTGGCTCTAATTTTTTTCTGTAAACGTCAATTGTATAACTTAATGTTTGAAACGTATAAAAACTAATACCAACAGGAAGAATAATTTTTAAAGTATGATAATCTAAATTAAAGCCTAAATTGCTAAAAGCTGATATAAAATTATCAATAAAAAAATTGTAATATTTAAAGAAACCTAAAAAACCTAAATTCAATAACAAACTTAGATAAAGTAATAATTTTCTTACTTTCTTCTCTTCAGTATTCTTTAACTTTATTCCTATTAAAAAATCTAAAGTAGAGCTAAATAAAATTAACGATAAAAAACGCCAATCCCACCAACCATAAAAAAGATAACTCGCTAAAACTATTAAAATATTTTGAATTAAAATGTTTTTTTTTGAAGCACTCCAATACAATGCAAAAACTACAATAGCAAAAACTAAAAATTCAAAAGAATTAAATAACATTCTACTTCTCTTTATTTATTTTTTATCCAAGCTTCTGCTACATACCAATCCATCATATCATCAATACAAACTGAGCGATCAACCGGCATTACATAAGGTAAAATTTCTTTACCATATAAAATACCTTCCATAATTAATTCTTTTCTAAAAACATATACAGCTCCATTTCTCATATAAGCTGTTGGGCTATACAATTGACGAGGAACACCTTCAGGCTCATCTTTCCATATAGGTTGCAATCTATCACCTTCTATTTTTTTCATTAATATAGGATGAAATTGATTTGCTTCTTGAACGGTAACAACGCAATCAGGCTGGTGTTCTTCAAACAAATCTAAACAAGTATCAATATCATCTACTAAACGTAAAGGATTTGGTGGCTCTAAGTACACGACTAAATCGTAAGTAACACCATCAATTTCCTCCATAGTTGTTATTGCGTGCTGAATAACACCAATAGCTTTTGCTGAATCTGAAGCTAAATAGTCTGGTCTAATAAAAGGAACATCTAAATGAATACTTCTACAAACTTCTGCAATTTCTTCGCTATCTGTAGATACTATTAAGTGATCTATATATTTGGATTTTTTAGCTGCTTCAGCAGTATATTCTATTAATGGTTTCCCCATTAAATCTTTAATATTTTTCTTTGGAACACCTTTAGAACCTCCTCTTGCAGGAATTAATCCAAGAATATTTTTTCCGTTAATCATTCGTAAGTCTTTTTACAGTTTTTTTATACTCATCCCATTCTCCTGTATCATCCCAGGAGTTTTCACTTATTGGAAACACACCAACAGAACCTCCATTTTCTTTCACTTTTTCCATAAGATGAGTAATATGAAAAAATTCATTATCTGGGATATAATCTAAAATTTTTTTATTCAAAATATACATTCCTGTAGAAATCAAGAAATTATATTCTGGCTTTTCTTTTATTTCTATTAAAGAACCTCCTTTATCAATTTCACAGATACCATAAGGGATTTTATAATTCATCATTGATGACACTAGTGTAATATCAAATCCTGATTCTATATGTAAATCTACAATTTCAGAGTAATCTGCATGAATAATAATATCACAATTGGTAACTATAAATACATCATCTATTTCTTCCTTAAGTAACTTTAGACTACCTGCAGTGCCTAATGGTTTACTTTCTTTTACTAGTTTTAAAGAATACTCTTTTTTTACATCTTCAAAATAAGATTTAATAATTTTAAACTTATGATTTACAGTCATATAAAAATCATCTATCCCATATGGTAAAAATCGATCAATAATATGCTCAACTATAGATTTATCTCCAACAGGTATTAAGGGTTTTGGAAGAATGGTTGTAAATGGAGCTAAACGGGTACCAAATCCACCAGCCATTATTACAACAGGATATTTCATTTGTTTTTTAGGTTCTTCTTTTTTTACATCTTGAAATATATCAACCCAGAATAAAACATCTTTAATAATATT
>Ga0233438_10004143_pt1 | contig 12919 bp, 15 predicted proteins | sample SI_123_September_FD_182720 | JGI IMG/M metagenome (GOLD analysis project Ga0233438, IMG submission 182720) | Seawater microbial communities from Saanich Inlet, British Columbia, Canada - SI_123_September2016_10_MG | ecosystem: Environmental > Aquatic > Marine > Inlet | place: Canada: British...
AGATGTAGAGGAAGGTAAGGCAAAGACATCAGACTTAATAGATAAGTTCTCTGACTTTGAACACCAAGACATAGAAGAGGATGAGGCAGAGGCAGTAGACATGGACTTGTCTGAACTATACAACTCACAGATAGGTGAGCCAGGTCTACGATGGAGATTAAATTGGTTAAACAAATCACTAGGTTCTCTACGAACAGGTGACTTTGGTTTCATCTTTGCTAGACCAGAGACAGGTAAGACTACCTTCCTTGCTAGTGAGATAACACATATGATACAACATACTGATGGTGATATCATATGGTTTAACAATGAGGAACAAGGTAAGAAGGTAGCTATCAGATGTTATCAAGCTCTCTTTGGTGTAACAACACAGCAATTATTTGCAGACATCAAAGGGTATGCAGCTAAGTACAAAGAGATAACACAAGATAGGTTAAAGATATATGACTTTGAAGACAGTAGTCATACAGGTAGGATAGAACAGATACTAAAAGAATCTAATCCATCACTGATTATCTTTGACCAGATAGATAAGATACGAGGGTTCAAGGCAGACAGGAATGACTTGCAACTCAAGGCACTGTATCAATGGGCACGAGAGTTAGCCAAGACATATGCACCTGTCATTGCAGTATCACAGGCTGGTGGTACAGCAGAGAATAAACTATGGTTAACTATGGATGATGTAGATAGTAGTAAGACAGCCAAGCAAGGTGAGGCTGACTTCATCATAGGTATAGGTAAGGAGTCAGACAACACTAGCAACGCTAGGTATCTTAACATCAGTAAGAACAAACTGATTGGTGATAAAGATACACTGCCTGACTTACGACATGGTAACCAGACAGTTATGATTAAACCAGATGTAGCTAGATATGAGGACATGATATGAACTACTTAACATTAGATGTAGAAACAACAACAACTAACATGGGACATCCATTTGATAAGAACAACAAGCTTATCTCTGTTGGTCTTAAGAAGAACGATGGACCTACTGTTACATATGATATAGAATACTCCGTTGACCCCTACCAAGAATTGCTAAATGACATTCAAATAGCCGTGAATGAAGCAGATGTGTTGGTAGGGTTTAACATTAAGTTTGACTTGCATTGGTTACAACGCTATGGTATAGACTTCAAGACCAAGCGTGTATGGGATTGTCAACTGGTACAGTTTATAATCATGAATCAATCTAACCCATACCCTAGTCTCAATGGTACTGCAGAGTACTATGACTTAGGTACTAAGTTAGATGAGGTCAAGGAGAACTACTGGAAGAATGGTATAGACACAGACAAGATACCATATGACATACTGGATGAGTACCTTAAGCAAGACGTTGAACTAACATACTCTGTGTTCATTGAGCAGCACGACATGACACAAGGTAAGGAAAGATTAATAAGTTTACATAACCAAGACTTGTTAGTACTACAAGACATGGAGTACAATGGATTGCAGTATGAATATGATAGGTCTCTTATACTAGGGAATGAATTAGATGAACAGATATCAAAGCTTAATAAGAAACTGCATGACTATCATACTTACGATAGTTTTAATCCCAATTCTGGGGAGCACCTTTCTGCTTTTCTTTACGGTGGCAACATTAAAGAACGTTTTCAACAGCCCATTGGACATTATAAAACTGGCACACGAACAGGCGAAGTCAAGTATAAGTGGGAAGAAAGACTCATAGAATTTCCAAGAAGGTTCACACCTCTTGAAGGTAGTGAACTTAAGAAGGAAGGATTCTATAGTACCAATGATGATACACTCAAGCGACTACAAGGTAGCGAAGAGTCAATGAAGATATTAAATATATTACTAACACGAGCAACACTAGAGAAACGCAGAAGTACATACTACATAGGTGTACCTGCATTAGTGGACACGATGGGTTGGACTAACAATCTAATACATGGACAACTCAATCAGTGTGTAGCAAAAACGGGTAGGTTAAGTAGTAGCAAACCTAACTTACAGAACTTTGATGGAGAGATTAAGTCTCTCTTTACAACTAGATATAACGGAGAATAATATGAGTGTAGATTCACAACAACATGATATGAATGAGCAACAAGTAATGGAAGAGTCACATCATCATCACACAGCTAATGAGTTTAGTGAGATGATACTATCTCTTGGACCTAACGCAGTGCTATCACTGTTATCTGATGAGGCTCGTAGTGAGTTAAGAAAGAGTGTCATCATACAATATAACCACAGACTAGTGGAAACTTCAGGACTTTAATATGTTACTTAACGCAGACGCTAAAGCATTAGAGTGGGTATGTGCAACATACCTATCTCAAGATGAGACAGCAATGAAAGAGATATGGGATGAGGTTGACCAGCATACAGATAACCAAGAAAGGTTTGGTCTACCATCTAGGTTAGTAGCAAAGACATTCGTCTTCCGTCTAATCTATGGTGGTAGTGCATACTCGTATGCTATGGACCACAACTTCAAAGACATAGGTGATGAGAAGTATTGGCAAGACATCATTGATAAGTTCTATGATAAGTATAAAGGTTTAGCTAAATGGCACACAGATATAGTAGATACAGTAAAGAAACAATTCTATCTAGAGATGCCAACAGGTAGACGATATGATTATAGAATGGAAGTTAATTCAATGGGTAAGCCTAAGCTACCACGAACTAGAATACTTAACTATCCAGTACAAGGACTGGGTGCAGACCTCATGTCAATAGCTAGAGTAAGCATAGCTAACAGACTACGAGGCAAACAGAATGTTGACTTAATCAACACAGTACATGACTCTGTTATGATTGACTTTGATGACACGAAGAATGACAGTGATGAGATAGTCAGTATAGTGGAACAAGCGTTCCATGATATACCTGCTAACTTCTATAGATTGTTCGGTAGTAAGTTTAACTTACCGACAAGAGTAGACATACAAGTAGGTAACCATTGGGGTGAAATGAAGTAGTTGACTTTTCATTTTACATATGTTATACTATTAGTGTAGTATAAATTAATCAAGGAGATTATATGTTAATAAATGTAATTGATGTAGGGAGTGTTAACACACACTCGGCAAAGAACGGTAGACAATACCAATCTTTAGAAGTAACATACAAGAATGAACAAGGACAAGCACAGTCCAAGAAGTTAATGTCATTCAGTAATCCTGATGTGTTCAAGGCTGCACAGTCATGGACCAAAGGGGATTCAGTAAACATTGCAACAGAGAAAGACGCTAATGGTTACTGGCAATGGACTAAGATTCTAGCAGAAGGAGAGTCAGCTCCTGTTAGCAATGCACCAGCGAGTAACGCTGGAGGTGGAGGTAGTAACACCAGAGTAACTGGTAGTAACTATCCTACGCAAGAAGAGAGGGCACAGACCCAAGTGTATATCATTAGGCAATCGTCGTTGACTAATGCAGTAGCTACACTGACAACAAGGGGTAAGCCTGTAACATCTGATGAGGTACTGACACTAGCCAGGGTGTATGAAGGGCATGTGTTAGGTATTGAAAACAAACCTCAAGCAATTGAAGAGCCTAGCTCTATTGAGGACTTGTCTTCGGACATACCGTTCTAGATGTTAGCACTAATTGACCATGACTTAGTAGTGTTTCGTTCGGCTGCATCAGCAGAGAACGATAGCTTTAACATAGCCAAGTACAGGGCAGAGCAGTTACTAGATAGCTTGATGGAGAAGACAAAGGCAACAGAGTATCGTGCCTTTATCTCTTCAAAGACTAACTTTCGTAAAGACATATTACCAAGTTACAAAGCTAACAGGACTGCACCTAAACCTGTTCACTTGAAAGCACTACAAGACTATGCGTTAGAACACATGAATGCCGAGTTAGCAAGAGAGGGGTTGGAAGCTGACGATGAACTAGCAATCAATCAAACAGACGACACGATAATAGTATCTCTGGATAAAGACCTATTGCAAGTACCTGGTCAGCACTTCTCGTGGGAGATTAGTGGTAAGAATTGGAAGAGACCTGATATCTTTAGGACAGTAAGTGAGATGGATGGTCTCCGCCTCTTCTTTGAACAGTGCATTAAGGGTGATACATCTGACAATGTAGTGGGTATCAAAGGGTTTGGTGATAAGAAAGCTAAGAAGTTATTGCAGTATATAGATTCACCTGAAGAAATGTTTATGTTGGTACAGGATTTATATAATGACGACGAGTCTTTCATTAAGAATGCATCATGTCTTTGGATGAAGAGAACACTAGAAGATAATTGGAGAGATAGGTTTGAACAATTTCAAAAGCAAACTGGAGGAGAAAGCATGGAAGCTACTGAAGAAGAACTTTCCGTCAGTTAAGTATGAGCCTGATGTTATTAAATACATACAGCCAGAGAAGGAAAGGAAGTACAACCCTGACTTTAGGATGGCAAGGAATGTATACATAGAAGCAAAGGGTAAGTTAGACTTAGCAACAAGGCAGAAGATGGTATGGTTCAAAGAAAATAATCCACACATTACAATCATCTTCTTATTTATGAACCCAGACAATAGGATAACCAAGCGAAGTAAGACAACTTACGGAGCATGGGCAGACAAGGAAGGGTTTAAATGGTTAGACTTTAGAAAGGATTGGATACATGCATATAAAGAACTTAGTAGAGAATGATGATGGTAGTGTTGACTTTGACTTTAAGGTTGACAGTAAGGAAACAGAGTTCCTTCTTACCTTTGCTATCAAGGCATTGATAAGAGAGGGTATCATTAAGACAGGTCAAGAAGAATTTGACATACAAGAAATGGATAAAGCATTTTATGGAGGGTTAGACTCATGAAGCATTTAGTTATACCTGACACCCAAGTAAAGCCAGGCATTAGTCTGGCTTACTTAACTTGGATAGGTAACTACATAGTAGCAAAGAAACCAGAGGTTATAGTAATGATAGGAGATTTTGCAGACATGCCAAGCCTATCATCATATGATACTGGTACTAAGTCTTTTGAAGGTAGAACATATAAGGCAGACATTAAGGCTGCTCACAAGGGTATGGAAGCATTACTAGCACCTATGAAAGCATACAATAAGAAGTTACTTCAGAGTAAGAAGAAACAATATAAACCTAGAATGGTTATGACATTGGGTAACCATGAGCATAGAATTACTAGAGCAGTAGAGTATGATAGAAAACTTGAGGGTCTAGTATCATTGGAGGATTTAAAGTATGAAGAACAAGGATGGGAAGTGCATCCCTTTCTGGATGTTGTTAGTATTGATGGCATTGCTTACAGTCATTACTTTGCTAGTGGCGTTATGGGTAGACCAATCACGTCAGCAAATGCATTGCTTACCAAAAAACATATGTCATGTTTTGCAGGACATCAGCAAGGGAGACAGATTGCTTACGGAAGAAGAGCTGATGGGACAGAGATGACATCTATCATAGCAGGTAGTGCATACATACATGAAGAAGACTATCTATCAGTACAAACTAACCAGCATTGGAGAGGTATCTATGTATTACATGAGGTTAAGGATGGTGCGTTTGATGAGATGGCAGTGAGTATGGACTATCTTAAAAAGAACTACAAATAGCTATTGACTTTTACCTAAAAGTATGCTATAATATTAATACACATGGAGAAAATAATGACAAAGATATTTGATGAATCATGGGATGACCCACTAACTGCTCAGGTAGGTGGTGACCATTACAAGAACTTAGTAATACAACCTGTTGAATACATTACTGCTAACAACCTTAGCTACTTACAAGGTAGTGTTATCAAGTATGTAACAAGATATAAAGATAAGAATGGTATAGAAGATTTACAGAAAGCTATACACTTCGTTAAGATGATGATACAAGAAGAGGAGGACAAGAAATGAACAAGAAAGGAATACATATACTAACACTCTTACTAATACTATTTGTCTTCTGTTGGTTTATGATAAACAATGCAAGAGCTAATAAGGTAGGTGTTGGTAACTTTGTTATGGCAGTTAGTTATACAGAATCATATGATGACTTACAGTATGTAGCTAACTTTGTTGACTGTGATATGGCATTAGACTACTACAATCTTAATTGTACTAGTGCTAAAATCATGGTGTGTCAATTGGAACAGTATCTCTACATGCCTATTGGGCACAACAGTGCTGTGCCATTTGACTTTGAACCCACTGACAGACAATCATGTGGATTTGTTGGTGTTGATAATAACTTTACAGGAGGGACTGATGACTAATAATCATTGCGGTCGGTCATAATTATTGTGACTTTCCAGGAAATTTTAGAGAAACTAAGTACGTTAGAAGAGACAGAATTAATAGATTTATTAGGTGTTACTTCTGACGTTATTGTTGAGCATTTTCGAGATGAAATCGAAGAGGACATCGAGAAGTATGAAAAATATATAGAAGATAATAGAGAGGATGATTTATATGAGTAGTTTACCATCGGTTTACCAATCAGTCATAGCAATGTCACGCTATGCTAGGTACTTACCAGAAGAAAATAGACGAGAGACATGGGAAGAAACAGTAGATAGGATGGTTAACTATTTAGCTAGTAAGAACAAAGGTTTAACCAAAGAATTTAAAGAGATACGAGAAGCAGTACTCAATCTAGAGATAATGCCAAGCATGAGACTAATGATGTCAGCTGGTGAGGCTTGTGAAAGAGATAATATTGCTGCTTATAACTGTAGTTACCTAGCTATGAACAACAAGAGAGCCTTTAGTGAGGCTCTTTACATCTTAATGAATGGTACAGGAGTTGGATTCAGTTGTGAAAGACAAGAGATTAGTAAATTACCTGCAATACCAGAGAATATTAGTAACACTGATGATACTATTGTTGTTGGTGACAGCAAACTTGGCTGGGCGAAGTCGTTTAAGAAACTACTATCTAGTCTATGGGAAGGAGATATACCCAAGATTGACTACTCTAATGTTAGACCAGCAGGTGCTAGACTTAAGACATTTGGAGGTAGAGCTAGTGGTCCAGAACCTCTAAAGAGATTGTTTGACTTCGTTATAGAGACATTTAAACATGCTCAAGGTCGTAAGTTATCATCTATTGAGGTTCATGACATTACATGCATGATTGGTGAGATAGTTGTTGTAGGTGGTGTTAGAAGGTCAGCTCTTATATCTCTATCTAACCTAACAGACAAGAGAATGAGAGAAGCTAAGATGGGTGCATGGTATAATGACTTTGCATACAGAGGATTAGCTAATAACTCAGTTGCATACACAGAGAAACCTGATATGGAAACATTCATGGATGAGTGGGTATCACTTGTCAAGTCTAAATCAGGTGAGAGAGGTATCTTTAATAGAGTTGCTGCTCAAGTACAAGCAGAGAAACAAGGTAGAGAGAAAGACCTTAACTACGGGACAAATCCATGTTCTGAGATAATTTTGAGGGATAAGCAATTCTGTAACCTAACAGAGGTAGTTGTAAGAGCTAATGATACTAAAGAAACACTAACTAGGAAGGTTCAGTTAGCTACTATCTTAGGTACATTACAATCTAATCTTACTAACTTCCAATTCTTATCTGCAGAGTGGACAAAGAACACTAAAGAAGAAAGACTTCTAGGTGTATCATTAACAGGTATCATGGATGCTAAGATAACATCTAATCCAGACCCTATCTTCTTAGAGGAACTTAAACATGAAGCGAACAAAACGAACAAGAAATACGCAAAAATGTTGGGCATTGAGCCGAGCAAATCAATCACTTGTGTCAAGCCTAGTGGCACTGTCTCTCAGCTCGTTGATAGTGCTTCTGGTATACATACTAGGCATTCTCCTTATTACATAAGAACCATTAGGATGGATAAGAAAGACTCTATCTATGAGTTCTTAAAAGATAAGGGTGTACAGGTAGAAGATGAACAGTTTAGACCAGACAGTACTGCAGTATTCTCTTTCCCTATTAAAGCACCAACAGGTGCTATCACCAGGGATGATAAGACAGCTATTGAACAGTTAGAGAACTGGTTAGTGTATCAAAGACATTGGTGCAACCATAAGCCATCAGTAACTATCTCTGTTAAGGATAATGAGTGGATGGATGTAGGTGCATGGGTATGGAAATACTTTGATGAGATATCAGGTATATCATTCCTACCTCATTCAGACCATTCATATGTTCAAGCACCATATCAAGAGTGTACTAAGGAAGAGTATCAAGAACTTCTTAAGAAGACTCCTAAAGATGTTGACTGGTTATCATTCAAAGAAGAAGAAGATAATACAGAAGGTAGTCAAACATTAGCTTGTACAGGTAATGCTTGTGAAATTAGTTAAGTGGTTATCTACAATAGGTATTATATGTAGTATGTTATTAACTGCATATAATGTCTATCCTCTTAACTTATATATAGCTATCCCAGCCACACTAGGCTGGTTAGTTATATCATTTGTTTGGAAAGAAACATCACTCATTGCTATGAATGTTATAGCATTGGGTATTTACTTATTAGGAATATTTAATTATGTCTATTACATTTAGTCCACTCATGGGAGTGGGAGTTGGGATAGAATTTACTGAAGCTAGACAGTCTGAACACTTAATACACTATTGTCTCATAGATATAGTGATTTTAAGGGTACAAATTGCCTGGTTTGGTAAAGAATCCTCATAAAGGGTATTTTAAGAGCCGTAGTGAGGTTTTAGATAGTTTTGATACCTCACTTACGGTTACCTTTAGATAATCTTCTAATCAGCCATCTCTTCAGCCATTTCTTCTCTTAGTCTTTCTTTAGCTCTATTATCAGCAGCAGTTTGTTGTCTTTGTTGTTGTTTTAATGTTCGTAGTACTTGTTGTCTAGTTTTAATACTAATATCAGCATTCTTAAACAAGTATTTAACAGGGTCAAAGTTCTGCATATCATCTTGAGCATTACCTACCATAGATACCATTGGTATTCTAGTAGATAAGTTATCTAAAAGATTTACTACTGTCTGACCAAGTGGGTCTCTTACATCATAGATTTGTCTACCATTATAGAATGTTGAATTCATACCTAGTTCAGCTGCAATCTGCAGCACAGGATTCAATGTAAACAAGTTAGAGAACAATGCATAGTTATCTTTCTTACCTGTAGCTACTGCTTGTATAGTATCAATTAGATGTAGTATACCACCTCGTCTAATATGAGCTTCACTATCATCACCTAATGTTTCTGTTAACATCATGTCAATCATTGGATAGATAACTGCAGACATAACAGCTAATGCAGCACCTGATTCTAATCCTTCTCTAAGCTGTGCTTCTTTAGTTCTACCTAATGCAGCTCCTTCAGCATCAATAAAGTCTGCTAGAGTCTCACCTGGTTTACCCATCTTTCTTAATAATGGGTCAATACCAACTGCCATATCTCTAATAGTATTTAATCCTGACTTAACAAAACCATGTTTATACCTAGCAAAAATAGCTATAGTAGGTTGAGATAGTATATGTTTAGATAACATTCTACTCATCTTAGCACCTAGTATCTTTTCTCCAACTCTTGGAGGCATTCTGTATGTAGGCATGTGAGCATCTACTAACTTAATAGCACCTGCCATACCTAGTGAAGGATGTTTCTTCATCTTCATTCTAAGAAGAGCCATATACATGATGTCTCGTGACATCCACATACCTTGTCTAGATACCTTATCACCAATACCACCATATACTTCTGATACTTTAGTACCTGTAGCTTTAGCTATCTCTCTAACCAGAGCACCATTCTTACTAAAGCCTACTTTATCTTGAGCCATTCTTAACATAGGTTTAAAATAGTTTTCAGTAACTACGTTAGTAGACATGATAGGAGCACCTTCTTGTCTAGCTTTTATATATAATTCAGATACATTTACAACATCATCCCAACCATCTTTCATAGCTTGTGATAGTTCTTTTCTACCTTTGTTAGTAACAAACGCACTAATACCTGCAGTACCTACTAAGTGAATAAGCTCATTGTGTATGTGAGGTAATGGGTTAATAAGCATGTTCCTAATCATAGCATTAGATACATGGTTAACTATGTTAGGTTCTCTTCTCATGAAGACATCTTCAAGTATCTCTGCAGTTACTTTATCTGTTCTCATTCCTTCTAGTTCAGGGAAACCTTCTTTACCAAAGTCTACACCTGGTCTAGTAGTTTCAATAGATTGTTCTTTACCTTTAGGTCTACCTATAAAGTCTTTAGGTACAGCTATAGGGTCTTCAGCTAATGGGTCAGATTTAGAACGCTCTTTCATGTAAGGACTTTCTTGTAAACTTCTTTCAATACCCATGTCTCTTAATGACTGTGCTACTTCACCAGACTTAAGTAACTCAACTAAGAATGGGTCTTTTACTTGTTCTTGTTTACTACCATCTTTATTCCTTACTGTTTCTTCAATCTCTCTTCTAGTAGCATTCTTAACTTGAGCTCTTTGAGACCTAGTACTCAATGAATGACCAGGAACTCTAGAGTCTCTCTTATCTCTAGCTAGACTAAGTACTCTATCAGTTACACGAACCATCTCACCTTTCTTATTCTTAATGAATCTATTAACAACATGTCCATTACCTTTTTTAAGCTTATCAATAGATATTACTTCTCTCTTAATACCCTTATCAATGATACCCATGATTTCATTAATCTTAGATTCAAACTTCTGTTTATTCTTTCTGTAGTATTCAATGTTACCCATCTTACGTTCAGAATCTTTTATAATTCTTTGTAATCTTTCATACTCTCTTTTCATAGCTGGAGTCTCTACTCTACCAGCATTTTGTTTATTATACTTAGCTATTTGTTTACTAGCATAGTCATGGGACCTCATTACTTTTTCTAAAGAAGTATGCTTACCAGCAAAGGCTTTCATCATACCATAGATTTGAGGTTTCTTACCTGGGAATACATTTAATTGATTAGCTAACCAAAGGAATCTACTGAACTCTTGGTAGATACTTCTATTAGTCATGACAATCTCACCAGTTTCTTTATCTACAATTCTATCACCTTTAATTTTATAGTTAATAGAACCATCAGGATTTTTAGGAGAAGTTCTTCTTGCAGGTACTTGAGAATCTCTTATAATATCTTTACCTTTCTTCCAGTTATTTAACATCTCAAATAACTTTTTAGGGACAGGTCTTTCTACTACAAAATACTCTTGTCCTTGTGTTGCTGCTATAGCATTACGTTGTTCACCAAATGCAGCTACCTCACCCTCTAGTTGATTCTTACCTCTAACTCTACTACCTGTTATGTTCTCTAATATATTACCTAACCAAGTATTAGCTTTCTGCATATAGATACGAGGTTGGAAAGGTCCTGCTACTTTAGGGTCTATGATGATATCATTGTATTCTAGTCTACCATTCTTAGCTAACTCTGCAGTACCTAATTCATTAAACTTACGAACAGGAACATATACATTATCCCATATCTCTTGTTCTAGTCTATCAAACTTAATGTCTTGTCCTTCTTGTCTTAACTCTGCTTTCTTTAAGAAGTCATCATAAGCTTTCTTACCTCTTTCTTTAATGAACTTACCTTGTAGATTCTGATAGACTTCTTTCATAACTATCTTATCAGTCTGCATCTGTTGTTTAGCTATGTTAGCCATAGCCAATTCAAACTCTTCTTGTGTTGTAGCTTCTTTTAATTTCTTCTCTAGTACATCTATGTTGTCTCTAAGACCTTCAAAGTATCTCATAGCTCCTGTATAGTCACTAGGTAATTCACCTTTGTTCTGTCTTAATACAGGACCATAATTAGTAGCTTCCATCTTTCTTTCAAAAGCTTCAGCCCTCAGACCAGCCTCAGCTTTACCTTCGTTAAGCCCTATCTTGTCTTCTTTGATTTTATTAAGGAATGATTTGTCTCTGGATAAATCAGATGTCTTAAGACCTACAACATCTCCTGCTCGTTTAGTAAGACTAGTAGCTCCTGTCTTATCTGCTACAGATTTAACACCTCTACCAAGTGAGTTAGTTTTAAGTAAGACTATTTCAGCTAAAGCTATAGTAGCTTCTTTAGGTATACCTTGAGATTTTTCTAAACCTTCTGCACTTTCTTCTAGACCTTCACCTACCATAGTCATAAACTTAGTAGTCATTGACAGTTTACTTCTGTCATCATAGTTCTTTTTAAACTCTTTATATTCTTCTTCTAACCCTAATTGTTTAGATGACCACTCAAGTACAGTACCTAAATTTCTACCTAGATTTAAATCAACTGGAACTATTCCTTCTCCTGCTGCTGATTCTCTCTGTATCTTATCTTGTTTTACAAAAGAGTTCTTCCAAGTAACATCATCTATTTCAGTTCTTAATCGTTTATATTCATCTACAGGTATCTCTTCACCAGCATCTATTCTTTTATCAAGCTCACCTTCTTTATAGTTAGCTTTCATTTGTTCTTCAAGATAGTCTAAAGTACCACCTATAAGTGTACCACCAGCTCCTCCTACTATTTCAGGAAGAGCTAATATCATTTCACCTGCATTACCTAATTCAGTAATAGTATCTATACCTAAAGTTTCAGCACTACCAAACCTATTAAAAGGTTCGTACTCTTGTTCCTTGCGTACAAAAGCCTCATACCCTTCTGGAGTAGGTTTAGTTTCTACCGTAGGTCTTGCATAAGGTTCAAATTCAGCCATACTAATTTGAGCCTTTAGTTACTACCTCACGACCATCTTCATATTTAAATACATGTCTACCATCAGAAAGAGTTTCTACAAATGTAGCTCCCTTAGGTCCCAAAGGTATTTCTTGTTGTTCAGTTTGAGTAGATGTTTCTGTAGGAGTACCTCCCCTTCGTTGGATTTCTCCAGCTGCCTCTTGATATAATTTAGTTGTATTTATTTTATCATCACTCCACCACCAGTTTCCTGCTTCTGGACCAGACCTTACTAAAACAGACTTAGCTGTTTCTAAAGCATCAGTTAA
>Ga0233438_10004148_pt1 | contig 12911 bp, 7 predicted proteins | sample SI_123_September_FD_182720 | JGI IMG/M metagenome (GOLD analysis project Ga0233438, IMG submission 182720) | Seawater microbial communities from Saanich Inlet, British Columbia, Canada - SI_123_September2016_10_MG | ecosystem: Environmental > Aquatic > Marine > Inlet | place: Canada: British...
TAAAAAAAACAACCAAAATAAAAATAAAAAAAACAAACAAAATAAAAATAAAACAAACAAACAAAATCAGAATCAACAAAATAAGCTAATCTCAAATATAGAAGAGAAAAAATGGTTAGAAAAAATAAATAATAGAAATAATAAAATATTTTTAAGAAAATTTAATACTAAAAATAGTATAAATAATCCTAAAGAATCTTGGTAGGATAATATGAATTAAATTTTAAAACATATAACTCATACCAAACATTAAAGAAAAAGCAATACCGTATGATTGAGTTAATAAGTTATTTTCACTATCTTTAAAGCTTATATCTTGATACTTTATAGCCCTAGCAACAAGATCAAATGATATACTATCTGTCATTTTTGTTTGTACACCAGATGTTATATGATATGAGGTTGTTTTTTGAGTAGAGGACTCGGATAATGAAATACCTTCATACTGTCTAACTACATCAATAGTTGTACTACCTATTCCAAACCCTAAAAATGGAGTAAAAAGATCCTCTTCTTGACCAAAATCATAATAAAAGTTTGTAAAAATAGTAGAGAAGTCACTATAACTAGAAGAATCAACATTATTAAACTTAGCCTTTAATGACTCTACTACCATATTGTATATACTATTTTTATGAACAAAATGCTCTATATCAAATCTAATACTATTACTTTTATAACCTATTTTAAAAGATTTTAAGACAGATGGTTTATACCATGTAGTAGTATCATTAAATTGATACTCTTTAATACCAATATTACCTTTAAACATACCTTTTTCATCACTTTTCATAAAAGAATAACCACTAGAAGCATTTAAATAAAGACCATGAGAATATAGATTAGTAACTGAAAAAAAACTAAAAGATATAAAACTTACGAAAACTATTAACTTGTTCATTATGATTCCCTTTTATTAAAAAAATATAAAGACGATAATCAAACAACCAACTAACTTAATAAATTCTAGGTTTTAATTGTGACTTCTTATTACTTAAATAAAACTTAAATTATTTATTTTTTATTTATTTTTTATATACTTTTTTTTACTATATAAAATATATTTATATATATTATATAAAAATATATTTATTAAAGTAGTTATACATAATCGTTAAATAAGGCTTTTAATATATTTTTATATAAAAAGTAATTATAAATATAACTAATATAGATTATATAAATTAATAGATATTATATTTATATTTATTTTTTAGTTATAAATATCAATATATTATTTGATTAAAATTAATATAAAAATAGATTAAAAATATATATTAATGTATATAAGATAAAGTATGAATATATATATTCATAAATATAATATCTAGTTTTTATTTACTATTATATAGATATAAAACATGGATTATATAATTGTTAGATAGTGATAATAATGTAGTATAAATAGTATAATTAAGAAACGAAGTAAATTAAATTTAAATGTATATTAGTAGTCTATATTTTTTCTCATATTAGATAACTCTTTTTGAACAGATATATTTATCTTTTCATCTGGTTCAAAATTTAAAGCGTAATTTTTATTATCATAATCTACACAATTTAAAATTATTTTAATAGCCTCTAATCTAGCTTTATGTTTGTTATCACTTCTTACTACATACCAAGGTGCCGTTTTAGAGCTTGTACGTCTTAACATCTCATATTTCTTTTTAGAAAAATCATCCCATAAATCTTGAGCTTGCATATCAACTTCTGAAAACTTCCACTGTTTTAAAGGATTGTTTGATCTATTATCAAATCTTTTTTTCTGTTCTGCTTTGGAAACTGAAAAATATAGCTTAATCAATATAATATCTTGTCTAACTAAATTATTTTCAAAACTAACAACATCTTCCATAAATATCTCATACTCTTCTTGAGTACAAAATCCAAATATAGGCTCTACCATAGCTCTATTATACCAAGACCTATCAAATAATACTATCTCACCACCTGTAGGAAAATGTTGTGTATATCTTTGAAAAAACCACTGATTTCTTTGAGTATCATTTGGTTTTCCAAGTGCTACTATTCTATAGTGCTTATTATTCATATATCTAGTAATTCTTCTAATAGCTCCACCCTTACCAGATGCATCTCTACCTTCAAATATTATAATAATCTTTTTATTAGTATTTTCAAGATATTTTTGCATTTTTATAAGATCTATTTGATAATACTTTAACTCTTCTAAATCATATATTTTATTTATTCCATTTTTTAATATTTCATTATCTATATTTTTATAATTACCTAGTAAATTCTCTAAATATTTTATATGATCTTTTAATACATTTAAAGTATCTCTATTTATATTTTTATCTTGCTTATTTTCAACTTTAGAAGATTTTATAGTAATTTTAGCTTCAAGCTTATCATTTATATTTGAATTTTTATTTAATATAATATTATTTTTGAATTCTTTTAATAGTGCTATAGCATTAGTTTTATTAAGTGAATCTTTTTTCGTATATCCTAAAACTTTTAGATATCTTTTTTTTTCATATTGAAATCTTGCAACATATTTTTTACCAAATACAGGATGTGATTTTTTTGATACATAAAGTCCTGAGTAAGTTGTCTTATCAAATTCATTTAAATTCAATATCTATTTCTCCTATAATATATATTAGTCTTAAGACCTTAAGATAATCTACTAAAATAGTCATTATATCCAAAATCTTTTATAATGTGACAAAGACCATCTGATTTTTTTAATACAATTGAAGGTAGATTTATACCATTAAATGTAGTTGTTTTAACCATCGTATAATGTATCATATCTTCTATGATAATTAAATCTCCTATTTTTAACTCATTTTTAAATGAGTATTCACCTATAATATCTCCTGCTAGACAAGTAGTTCCACCTAACTGATATGTATACTTTTTTTCATTTGGTAAAAAAGCATTTTTAATACTTGGTCTATATGGCATAGCTAAGACATCACTCATATGAGCCTCTGCTGATGTATCAAGTATAGCTATATTTTGATTATTATATACTATATCCAAAACTTTTGTGACTAGATATCCTGTTTTCCAACCTATAGCTTCACCTGGTTCTAAATATATAGTAATATTTGGATATTTAATTTTAAATTCATTTAAAAGTATTATCAATCCTTCAACATCATAATCACTTCTTGTAATATGATGTCCTCCACCAAAATTTATCCATTTTAAATATTTAAAATAATCTTTAAAGTTTTTCTCAAATTTATCTAAAACTAATCTTAAATCATCAACATTTTGTTCACATAAAGCATGAAAATGTAATCCATCAATACTGAATAAAAAACTATTATCTAATAATATATTTTTTTCAAACTCTTTTTTAGTAACTCCTAATCTTGAAACACTAGAGCAAGGATCATATAAAGGTACTTTTACAGTACTTACTTCAGGATTTATTCTAAAACCTACAGATATATTTGAAGATAACTTTGATTTGAATCTATTATATTGTGAAAAAGAGTTAAAAATAATATTATTAGATATATTTAATATCTCATCAATATCTTCATCTTTAAAAGCTACACTATAAGTGTGTACCTCTTTACCAAATTTTGTATAAGCTAATTTTGCCTCATGTAATCCACTAGCACAACAACCACTAAGATATTTTTTACATAAATCAAAAGTAGACCATAAAGCATATCCCTTTAAAGCTAATAAAATCTTAACACCACTTTTTTGTTGAACATAATCTAAAAGCTTAAGATTTTTTTCTAATAAAACCTCATCACATAAAAAAAATGGTGTTTTAATATCTTTAAAACTATTAACAATTTTCATAAATTAATCTAAAACTTTAATCTTCCAAGGTAATCCTTGAATATTTAACTCTTCCATAAAAACATCTGGATCAAACTGCTCTATATTATATACACCTTTTTTATTCCAAATATCTTGATATACTAATTTTGCACCTATAAAAGCAGGTACACCTGTAGTATAACTAATAGCTTGAGAACCTACTTCTTTAAAACACTCTTCATGATTACATACATTGTATATATATATCTTTTTTTTAATACCATTTTTAATACCTTCAATAACACAACCTATATTTGTCTTACCTTTAGTTTTTGAAGCTAGTGATGATGGATTTGGTAATAGTGTAGATAAAAACTCAATAGGAATTATATCTATACCTTTATGATTAATTTTATTAATACCCAACATACCAATATTTTGTAAACAATTCATATGAGTAATATACGATTGACTAAAAGTCATAAAAAATCTTATTCTTTTCACACCTTTAATATTTTTTGATAAAGACTCTAACTCTTCATGATATAATAAATATGAATCTTTTACTCCAATTTCTGGATAGTCCCATTTTATCTTTATTTCTAAAGGCTTTGTTGTTATCCATTTACCCTCTTGCCAATATCTACCATTTGCACTAACTTCTCTTAAATTTATCTCTGGATTAAAATTAGTAGCAAAAGCATATCCATGATCACCTGCATTACAATCTAATATATCTATATAATGAATCTCATCAAAATAGTGTTTTTTTGCATATGCACAAAATACTCCTGTGACACCTGGATCAAAACCACTACCTAAAAGTGCTTGAATACTGTTATTTTTAAATTGTTCATGTCTATCCCATTGTAATTTATACTCAAACTTAGCTTCATTTGGATGTTCATAATTAGCTGTATCTATATAATCAACCTTACATTTAATACAAGCATCCATAATATCTAGATCTTGATAGGGTAAAGCTAGATTTAATACTACTTTAGGATTAATTTTATTGATTAAAACTACTAATTGATTAATATCATTTGCATCAATTTGTTCTATATTAATATCAACTTGATATTTATCAAAAATAGTTTTTTTAATATCTTGACATTTTTTTATAGTTCTAGAAGCTAAAGTGATTTTCTCAAATATATTGATACTAATAGCACACTTATGTACAGCTACACTACTAACACCACCTGCACCTATTATTAAAATACCTTTTTTCAATACTACTACCTTAATAAAAATTTTTATAATTATATACCATTTATTATATTATTACTATAAGTTAGATACTATTATTAACACACTTTAATCATACGGGGATGACTTGGTTTCGATTGAAGTAGTAAGATTTAGTTGCATGTGGGCTTGAACATGCCCTTATACGGTTCATTTTTTTTAGACGCAGATAACAAAAATCACGCTCCAGCTTACGCTTTAGCAGCATAAGTTTTAATTAAGACTCCCCTTAATTGGGTTGAGACTTGGAGGTTCTTCCTGTAGATTCTATCTATACAGAATATGAAGGATTCATTTAAGATAGATTATTAAATTAGAATTGATTTAACTAATTTAAGACATTTTAAATCTTAGCTTTATAAATAATTTTGCGAATTGAATTATATAAAGTGAATTTTTTCAGTTCTTCTAAACATGTAGACGCTATTTTGATCTATTTTAAGACTGGAGTTCGATTCTCCACATCTCCACCAATACAAAATCAAAAAATTTAATAACAAAAATATAGCCTCTTAAATAAAGGCTATATTTACTATAACAATATATAAAATAACTAAAAAATATACTAAAAATAGATTATATTAAATCTCACTATTTTTAGTTATAACTTTATATTGAGTATCTTTTATCTCTTTTTTATCAAACATACTATTTAATCTTTTACCACAATCTATTTTTAACTTTTCAGCTCCTCTTAAATCAAGTTCATTTTTGGAAGTTTTTGTCTCACCTATAAAATATAGAGTATTTTGTACCTTACCACTTGCTATATCTTTTTCTTCTTTTATATATCCCCAATCTGGATTATAGTTTCCAATGGGAGTTGGTATTATAAATTTTTTAGGTAATTTTACAAAAAGTTTAATATCACTTCTATTTAAAAATTCACTTACAAAATTCTTTTCATTATTACTATCAATAACTATACTATCATATAAAGATTTTTGTTTTTTATCTTCAAGATTTGAGATATCATCAATTTTATCAATATCAACTATACTATCTTCACAAATATCTTTATAATCACTAAACAAACTTTGATCATAATATATAACTTCACCATTTTCATCTTTTAGTTCTTCATACTCTAAACCATTTACTAAAAGTTTTGTTTTTTCATTATTGATTAAATTTGATACTTTATTTATAAAATCATAAGGATTTTTTATAAAATCATCTATTAAATAATCATCTAATTTTTTTAATATATTACATATAGTCTTTATAGTTAAGTCTGTTTTTAATTCTAGTTCTTTAATCAAATGAGGAAATTCACCTACAAAATGAGTATCTATAAAACTTGAACCATCTTTATGTGCACTTATTCCTTTTTTTTGATCCATATTTATATCAAAATGACTCACTTCATAACTAATAGTATCAACTTCAACCTCATTATTGATTTTTTCAATACAATTGTTGATTAAAGTATTACTATCAAAATTGATTTTATATTTAGTCTTAGCTGATATTTTTTTCCACAATGTTTTAAACTCATCACTATTAAAAACCTCTTTTTTTAGTTTTATAAGTTCTCTTTTTCTATTACCATTTTTTGGTTCTACTTTTTTCTCATTTTTAAAATACTCATTTTCATAATCCTCTTGTAATTTACTTACAAACTCTTCATAACTCTCATTTGATACTACAGATAATAAATTCACATCTTTATCAAAAACTCTATTACCATCACTATTTACACAAAGCCTTAACCCTCTACCTATTTCTTGTCTTTTTTTCATATCAGATTTTGTCTCATTTAGTGTAGCTATTTGAAATATATTTGGATTATCCCAACCCTCTTTAAGTGTAGAGTGAGAAAATATAAAACAAGTATCTTCATCAAAAGATAGAAGTTTCTCTTTATCTTTCATAATCAAATTATAAACTTCTTTTTCAAGTTCTCTATCTAATGAATTATTTTTTAACTCATCTTTATATATAACTTGTCCACTTTTTTTATTTACTTTTTTAGCAAAATATCCATTATGTACTTTTGTTTTATCTTTTAATCTAAAATATTCAAATTCATCTTTTAAAATCTCAAATTGCTTTTCAAACTCTTGCTTTATAAAACCATCATTGATATAGTTATCAACTCTATCTATAAAAAACAGAGATAAAACCTTTATATTAAGTCCTTTATCAAAAAACTCTTTTTGTTTTTTAAAGTGTAGTTGTATTGTATTTTTTATCTGTAATTTTTGTATATCTTTTTTACTACTACTATTATCTTGTCCTTGAGAAAAAGTCATACTGTTTGAAAATTGAATTTGATTTGTTGATGTTGATATATTTTGTAAAGTATAGCCCTCATATATACTATTTTTAGTTTTTCTCTCCAGACTCTCATTTTGTCTTAAAGTGATGATTTCTTGACTTATTTCATCACCTTTTTTTATAAAACACTCTATATTTGTATAAAAAGGTTTGTTTTTGTTTTTATCTTTTCCTACTTTTATAACTTTTATATATGCTTTACTAAAATTAAACATCTCTTTTAGTGAAAAAACCTCTATTTTTTTAACTAATCCTTTACTATAAGCCTCATATGGAGCTAATCTATATAGTAAATTATAATAATTTTTATGTGTAGCACTAAATCTTAAAGTAAATAAAGGGTTTAATTCACCTATAGATTTTTTACTTATATCACTCTCCATATTTTGAGGTTCATCAAGTATAATAATTGGTTTTGTTTTTCTTATATATTTTATAGGTGTATATTCAAATCCATCTAAATTATTTTGTTTTATGACATTATTTTCTTTATTAAAAGAGTGTAGAGTCATAACCATGATATTTATATTTGTATCTCTACCATATGATTTTATAATATTAGCTCTTTTACTATCATACTCATAACAACTACAAGGCACACTTGAATATAAAGCACTAAAATGCTCTTTTAATAACTCAAAACTCTTTAAAACTCCCTCTTTTATAGAAATAGATGGTACTATGATTATAAACTTATTCCAACCATATTTTAAATTTAACTCATAAATAGATCTAAAATATGTATATGTTTTACCAGTACCTGTCTCCATTTCTATAGAAAAATCTTTATTATCACTTCTTAGCTCAAAAGGAATAGTGTTTTTTTCTTGAATTAAGCTTAAATTATCAAAAAGTTTTTTTTCTGTAATATCTAAACTATTTCCAAAAACTCCATACTCATCTAAAAGTAGTGGTAATTCATCTTTTTTTGGTTGACCTTTGAAAAGTTGGGTTATTGAATCTATAGCTTTTAATTGAAAATCTTGTGTTGCATCAAATTTTAATTTTATGTTTGATTTTATACCCATACTATAAAGTCTTTAATATAAAACTATATTTCAAATTTAACTTAACATTATCTTTTAAATTACTATCTAAACATATAAATAAAGTATCATTTGCTATATCTTTAAACTCATCTTGTAAAGTAATATCTATATCAATCTCATCAAATGTGATATAAAAACTCTTTTCTTTTACACTATCACTTATTTTATATATTTTATATGGTTTACAATTTGTAAGCTCTTTTATAGTGCTGTTTAGATTATATCCCTCTTTTATGATATTTTCATATATCACATCCTCTTTTTTCCAACCATTTATAAACTTATCTTCAAAATCAAATGAAGTTTTGATTTTATCTTTTAATGTTTGACTATTTTTATCTTTTTGATTATCTTTTTGTTTCTCATCTAAACTATATAAATAGTTGATTTTCTCATTTAATTTATAGTTTGAATTATCTAATTTAAAAACTTTAAATCCACTATTTATTGGTGTTGGATTTTTACCATATCCCCTTACTACTCTTCTTATTCTCTGCTTAGTAATATCACTTATATATTTATATCCATTTTTATATGCTTCACTCTTAGGATTTGTCGGCTCTGGTAACTGTACTAATATAAACTTTCTATTACCACCATCTTCTTTATTTAGTTCAAGTACCGCTTGTCCTGTAGTCCCTGATCCAGCAAAAAAATCTAATATTAGGTCGTTTTTATTAGTAGAAGCATTTATAATCTTTTTCATCAATTCAATAGGCTTAGCATAATCAAAGATATTATTACCTAAAATATTCTTAATACTTTTTGTTCCATATTCATTCGTATCTTCTAATAATAAACTCCTAAAGATTTGTCCATATTCACCTATTCTTTGTTTAACTTGAACACTCCATTTCTCATCATCTATTTTCTTAAATCTTACTTCCCCACGTTTTAGTAAGTCTTCAAATTTACTTTTTGGATTAATCCAAGCCTTATGTAGTTTTGTTCCATCAGGTGCATTAATTGTATAAATATTTGAACTACCTTGTCTATTTCTTGCATAAGTATCCCAAAAATATTTTCCAATATTATCTTCTTCTTTATATCTTGTTAAATAATTCTTATTATAGGGAACATACATTTTAGATAAGGAATTTATATTTTTAGAATAAACTAAAATATAATCGTGATCAGATGAAATATACTTAGACATACTCCCACCACCTTTTCTAGTTTGTCTTATTAGGTTTGCAATAAAATTCTCTTCCCCAAAAATTTCATTACATATCATTTTTAGATTATGAACTTCATTATCATCAATACTTATGAATATCACTCCATCATCTTTTAGTAAATTTCTAGCTAATATTAGTCGTGGATAGATCATATTTAACCAAAGTGCATGACGTCTTCCCTCTTTTGATTTTTTAGATGTTGTATCTTCACCTTTTTGTTTTTGTCCTGTGATTTCATAGTATTTTTCAAGTGGAGTATTAAAATCATCTTCATATACAAAATCATTTCCAGTATTATAAGGTGGGTCTATATATATCATCTTTATACTATGTCTATATGATTTTTGTAGAAGTTTTAATACTTCTAAATTATCACCTTCGATTATGATATTATCATTATCTTTTGGATTTAAGCTATCATCTTTACTATATTTTAAAGTAGCGTTTGTAGTACTATTTATAGCTTTATAGCACTGTTTTTTACCTGCCCATTGAAACTTATAACTTTGTTTTTCATCTTCTAATTCATCATCTAATATAAGCTTTAAAGTATCAAAATCTATCTTACCATCTACTACTATTTGAGGAAATAGTTTTTTTAGATTTTCAATATTTTGTTGTAAAATATCACTACTGTTTAAATTGATACTATTTAACTCTTCATGACTACTATTTGAAGTTTTATTCATCTTTATATACTCTCTTTTTAATATTTTTGGTTTACTGATTAGTATAATATTTTATAAAATATTTTTATATTCTAGCTATATTTTTATTCTAGTTTTATTATATATATAGCTATTTTATAAGCTTAATTAAATTTAAATTTAAATCTATTTTGAATCTATTTTAATAAAGGTAAATCATTTAATAATTTTTCACAATACTCATATTGATCTAAAGATTTTAGTAATTTAGAGTTTAGATTATCAATACCTTTAAAAGCTCCTAATACCATACCAATAGCTATTGCTCTTGATGCATTATCACCTCCTACCATAGCATTTGCACTTAGTGCTTTATTTAATCCATCTTTTTGATTAACATATTTTAATATAAAATAAATAGCACCTGGTAGTGTACCTTCAGTTGGACTAGCTTTTCCTACTTTAATAGGTTCGGTTCTTCCTATATCCCATAATCTTGCCATAGAAGTTAGTGCTAGATCATCTACAAATTTCTCTTTTGAAAGTGATGAGTTTTTATCTAAGGCTTCATTAGTTTTTAAAATAGCTTGTGAGACTTTTTGTTGGATAAATTCATTCATAGTTTTTGCTACATCTTGGATAGCATTTAGTGGTGTTTTACCATTGATTACTTGATATGTAACTCTTGCAAAAAACTCTGCTCCACTTAAAGCCTCTTCATTTTTATGTGTAAACATACTTTTTCTTGCAATTAAAGCTATTTTTTCTTCATCATCAAATAAGCCATAAGCTCCTAAATGTCTTATAGCCATAGCATTAGAAAATCCTCCTAAGTCTTTATTGGGTGTACCATTTTTGACTTGATTATAAGTCTCTTTTGTCATAGTACATATCCAAGAATCCCAACTATTTTCAAATCTATTCATCCAATGAGGAATTAAATTTTTTAAATCAAATTCTTGATTTGTTTTTGATATATAGTTTAAATACTCTAATATTAAAATATTATAATCTCCATAATCAGTAGTACCTCCTGCTTTTTTACCTGGATGATAATTCCTCTCACCCCATCCAATACCATGCGTCTTTCCACCCATCATTTGCCCTGGAGACATAAATCTATCAATAGGTTTTTTACCATAAGCTTCATATATTTTTTTAGCATCATATTCATAATGAGATCCTAAACATAAAGCATCACCTACAATAGCTGCATAAAAACTACCTTTTATTAATTTTTGTTTTTGAGTCATTTATAACTTCCCTTATATTTATATATTTTTATTAGTGTAACAAAACAAAGTAATATATCAATTAATATCAAATATATAATATAATAAAATACAATATCAAAACAACAATATAAAATAAACAAAAATCTAAAAGGAAAAATATTTTATGAGTAGTATTCGTTTTATTTTTGCAGATCAATGTTCTCATAGTATTAGTAGTTTAAAAACTTGTGATAAGTCAAATGATATTATATTAATGTGTGAAGTAAAACAAGAAGCAAAAAATATATCACATCATAAAAAGAAAATCCTATTTTTATTTTCTATTATGCGACATTTTGCAAAAGAGTTAAAAGATGAAGGATATAATGTATTATATATAAAATATGATGATAAAATAAATCAAGGAAGTTTTACTAATCAACTAAAATATATACTCAAAAAAAACCCATCTTATAAAAAAGTAATATTAACTCATCCAGGTGATTATAGAGTATATAATGATGCTCTAAATTGGTCTAATAGTTTAAATTGTGAAGTTAATATATTACAAGATGATAGATTTTATACTACTATAGAGGATTTTAATAAATGGTTTGATAGTTACAAAGCTCCTAGAATGGAAATTTTTTATAGATTAATGAGAAAAAAACATAATATATTAATAAAAAACAATCAACCAACAGGTGGAAAATGGAACTATGATATACAAAATAGAAAATCACCTAACAAAGATCTAAAAATTCCTAAACCATTTCATACTCCAATAGATACTATAACAAAAGATGTGATTAATTTAGTAAAAAAAGAGTTTAACTCTCATTTTGGATTAATAGATGATTTTCATTTTGCAGTTACAAAAAAAGATGCAAAAAAGGCTTTAGAACATTTTATAAAATACTCTTTAAAATTATTTGGTAAATATCAAGATAGTATGATAGAAAATGAACCTTGGATGTTTCATAGTCATATTGGGTTATATTTAAATACAGGATTATTAACTCCTCAAGAGTGTATAAACAAAGTCTTAATAGCATATGAAAAAAATGAGTGTTGTATAGCTTCTTGTGAAGGTTTTATTCGTCAAATTATTGGATGGAGAGAATATATTAGAGGTATTTATTGGAAATTTATGCCAAAATATAAAAATATGAATCATTTAAATTCAAAAAATACTTTACCATCTTTTTTTTGGAGTGGTGATACAAAATTAAATTGTTTAAAACACTCTATACAAGATACAAAAAATAATGCATATGCACACCATATACAAAGATTGATGATAATTGGTAATTTTGCTACATTAATGAATTTAAATCCAATTGAAGTTAGTGATTGGTTTTTAGCTGTTTATGTAGATGCTTTTGAATGGGTAGAATTACCAAATGTAATAGGTATGGCACTATATGCAGATGGTGGTATATTAGGATCTAAACCATATATATCAAGTGGAAGTTATATTAATAAAATGTCAACATATTGTAAAAACTGCCAATATAATATAAAAGAAAAAAT
>Ga0233438_10004150_pt1 | contig 12907 bp, 2 predicted proteins | sample SI_123_September_FD_182720 | JGI IMG/M metagenome (GOLD analysis project Ga0233438, IMG submission 182720) | Seawater microbial communities from Saanich Inlet, British Columbia, Canada - SI_123_September2016_10_MG | ecosystem: Environmental > Aquatic > Marine > Inlet | place: Canada: British...
AAATCTAATTGTTTCGTTAAGATTTATTGGATCGATACTATTGACATTTATTATACCACTAAAAATATTGATTTGATCTTCCAAAACTAGATTTTGAAAACCGAAGTCTTTAGCTCCATAACCGACAGAAATACTTGGACGTACATTCCACTCTTCAGATATTGGGAATTGATATGCATAATTTAAGTTTACTTGAGTAAAATTATAGCGAGTAGTTGTTTCTTTATGATTTAAAACACTAATCCCAACACCACTGTTTATTTCCTCGAACCAGTTATCTACAAAGGCAAATTGAGTATTTATGCTAAAGTTTAATCCTGGCCACTGAGTCCGATGAATTATACCCGCTCGTGTAGATTGTTTAGCTCCAGTAAAACTCGAACTTAAGGTTTCAGGAACCATAAAAAATTGGGTGTGGATCGGGTCTTGAGAAAAGGCCTTAGAAAATGTTAGTATTAAAAATATATAAAGTGCTTTTTTCATACTGATTATTTGATAAGGGTTACAGGTCCATTAAGATCAATCACAGCTCCGTTGAATGTTGTTGCCTCGACGACCATTATGTAATTTCCGTTTTCAGCAGGATTACCATCAATAGTTCCGTCCCAACCATAAATATCTTGATTTTCAGCTACCTCAACATAAATTAAGGAGCCCCAGGTGTCATAAATACTCATTTTAATTTTTGTCATACAATTTGAAACTGGCCTTATGGTTTCGTTTATTCCATCTCCATTTGGCGTAAACGCATTTGGTAAAATAATTTCATAACCTTTTGTGATATCAATAGTCTGAAAATAGGTGTCAAAGCATCCGTACAAATCCTCGACCGTCAAGCTAATGGTGTAAGTCCCAAGAGCGTCGTATACATGTACAGGAGTATCAACTCCAGTAAGTGTAGGTGAACTATCGCCAAAATTCCATGAAAAACTAGTGATATCTCCCGTTGAAATATTTGTAAAGTATATTGGATCTGATACAGCAAAAACATCACAAAAATCACTATTCGCAGAACTCATTGTAAAGTCAGCAAGTCCAAATTCAAAAAATGCAATAGGATCTAAAGTAAATTCAATTGGCGGGCAACCATTTATGATTCCATATTGATCATTTACAAAAGCTGAATAATTTCCAGGAACAGAGGTTTGCATAACAAAAGGGTTAGCGGCATCAACAATACCACCAGACCATGTTACTTGGTATGGAGGCACACCTCCATTGACAATAATAGTATTGATTTGCGTTGCTGTATCTGTATCACAATCAATATCAATTGTATTGGTTATGACTGCTGTAATCTCAGGAGGTCTGACTAGTGTAATATCAGGAAATGGATTTTGTAATGAACAATTATTAATATCTGTGACATCAATAGGATAGGTGCCAGCACTCAAATTATTCAAACACCACTGTCCACCACCATTGTCTACCCAAGCCGTTCCTACAGGAAATGGGTTTGTTCCACCTGTGATTGTAATACAAATAGACCCATTGTCAAATTCCCACGCTGGCGTTGTATTACAGTCGGGTTGAATAACTTCAAAGTCTGTAATATTAATGGGGTCAGGTTCGTCAATTGTGATTGCTTGTGGACCAAAGCGACACGTATTTTCGTCAATAACCTCATAAAAATATGTATTTGCCAGTTGATTAAAAGTAACGGGCACTCCAGTGGTGGTATTTAAATTTGTGATGAAAATATTATTTTCATCATAGAGGTTTACTGTTAGAATTCCTGTTCCACCTGTTGGTAATACATTGACTTGTCCAAAATCGCCAAAACAAGGCGCATCGTCAATGGTGTAGGTAGCTAGAAGTTTTGCTGGCTCGGCGACAACAGTCGAAAAATCATCCTCACATCCATTAGCATCCGAAACAACAAATGTAAAAGGACCACTCAAAACGTCTTGAAGACCAGTACCAGTATACGGAGGTACTCCACCCGTTGCTGTTATATCGTAAGTAGCAAGGCCACCGAAACAATCAATTGGGTCAACCAAAGTGGCTGTAATGACCAATTCGTCTGGTTGTGTGAGCGTATAATTTCTTGTGATTAGACTCGAACAATTCGGATCTTCTATTGTGAGAGTGTAATCACCTGCAATCAAAAAGTCAAATTCTAATGTTGTAGACACTGAAGTGACCGTATCTGTCTCTAAAACATCTCCAGTTGCATCCTCTACAAAACTGTATTCAAAAACTCCAGACCCACCGGATAAATCTATTGTTATTGTACCACTATTTGCAGCATTACAGTCAATATTAAATCCATTGTAATTTGAAATTATTTCTGTTAAAATTATAGGATCAACGATTTGGTTTATGGTATAGACGGGCGATATGAATTCACACCCACTATCATCTAAAACTTTTAAAATATAATTTCCTTCACAAGCATTGACAAGTTGATTTGGATCATTAACATTAATTAGAGGACCAAAATCAAAAACACCTGAATCAGGTATAGTTTCAGTATACCATTCTACCAAATTGTAAGGGGTTATACCACCTACGGTCTCTACCTCTATACTTCCATCGCAGGGTTGAACACCCACATTGTTACAAGAAATATCGGTGAGTGTTATTAGTGTAAATTCTACAGGATCTGGTGGTGGAACTTCATATTGATATACATAAGTACAATTGGAAGAATCTGTGATCGCTAATTCATATACACCAGGACATAAATCAAATTGATCCCTATCAGTTGGATTAACTATAGGATTACCATCCAAAGAGACCCAATTGTATGTAAACGGTGCTAAACCTACAGGGCTAATCTCTATACTTGAAGTACATAAATCATCTGTGTAACTACAGCCAATTGTTGTGATAACTTCGTTGATTTCTGGTGATGGAAAAAGATTTATCGTAACAGTAAACACATCTCCAGTACAAAGCAATGTTGTAGGATCGGATGAGGCATAATAATTTGGCGTAACCGAAAACACTGCCGTCTGAGTATTGACTGTTGGATTTTCTAAAATACCTGAATCAAAAAATGCTTCCTCAACACCAATTGAAGCACCTGTAATACCACCAGTAATAGTGGGTAAACCCCAAGAATAGGTAGTCAAATCTGGAACAATTGTATTGGCATCTGGCAAAGTACCATGCAAAGGAGTCAATATATAGGAACTTGCATCACATAGGTCTTCAACCACGTCAGGGATAAAAGGTTTAGGCTCAATCGTTATTACAGCATCAAAAGTTGGCCCAATACAACCATCAACCTCAGGTGTTATGGTGTAAGTGATTTGTTGGGTTTCATTTGTGGTATTCACAAGGGTTTGTGAGATTAAATCTACGGCAGAAGTTTGATCTGACGAACCTGTTAAATTAGCGTTAGGTACAGAAACAACCCATGTATATTGTGTTCCAACAGGCACAATCGTTGTGGCCGAAGGTACACCATCTTGAGGTGAAATTGTAAAAGGACTTCCACTACACTGTGTGTCTTGTGTTTCTGGACCTGACACAATAAAAGGCCCTGGTTTTACATCCACAGAGACAGTAAAAGGTAAGCCATCACAACTTGTCAAACTAGGTACCACAGTGTACACAACGGTTTGAACAACAAAGCTCGTATTGATTAATGTTTGACTGATTTCATTTTGTGCAATGGGTTGATCAATATCCCCAGTCACATCTGGGTTATCAACAACAGTCCAAGTATAAGTTGTACCCAATGGAACAATATTGTTTGGATTAGGAATTCCTGTTTCTGGCGCTACTGTAAGAGTATCATTGCTACAAATAGGGGCAACAATAATATCCTCGACAAATGGACTAGGACTAACGACAACTTCTACCTCGAATGGTAAACCATCACAAGTGCCATTAACAGGGTTAACTTGATATATGATGGTTTTGGATTCATCTGAAAGATTGGTTAGGTTTTGATTTATTGTCGGAACTCCTGTGGTTTGATCAAAATAACCAGTAAGGTCTGCCAAATCTGCACCAGGAAGCACGGTCCAAGTATAAAGTGTATTCAATGGAACAATCTCCGTCGGAGCGTTATCAAAAGGGGTCAATTCGAATGGTACACCACTACAAGCTCCTAAATTTTTATTTCCGATTGATGGGCGAGCAGATACAGTTACGGTCAGTTCAAAAGGCACACCATCACATCCATCTTGAGATGAAGGGGTAACAACGTAGACAAGGTCTTGATCGGTATTAGAAAGATTTTCTAAGGTTTGACTAATTTCATTTTGGGGTGAAGATTCGTCACTTTGTCCAATAACATCTAGATTAGGCAGTACAGTCCAAGTATAAGTAGTGTTTACAGGGACAATAGTTGTAGATATTGATCCATTTGATGGAATAACATTAAAAGTATCTTCGCTACAAATGAATTCATCCATTGCAAAAATTTCAGGGGTCGGCAATACTGTTATGGTGAAAGTCTGTGTAGTTCCAGCGCAACCATCGAAATACGGAGTTAAAGTATATACCAAATCCTCTGCAAGATTCGATGCATTTGTAATTGTTTCACCAAAAATTGGATCTGAAACCCCAATTGGACCAGCATTAGTTGTGTATCCACTCAAATTTGAACCTGCAGAAGTTACCGTCCATTCATATGTAATTGAAGTTGAGGGAAGTGTGGGTGAGTTGACAAAAACATCATTAAAATTCGATTGACTACATATTGTTTGGTTGGGAATCGCATCAAGACGCGCTGTTGGATTGATAGTCAAAACATACAACGATATACCGCCAGAACATGCTGTAGTGTCATTGGTAGTTGCAGTAGCCGAGAAAATTACATCAATAGGTTCATCTGTTGTGTTCTCTAAGTTATACGAAGGAATAATCGTTGTTCCTTGATCATCACCAGCAACAAAACCTATCAAGCCAACAGGGTTGTTTCGTGTCCATAAAACATCAGTATCTGGACTTGGTGAAGACAGCGTCACAGGAACACTAACCGTTTCATTGCATAAATTTTGGTCTAATTGATCAAAATTAACCTGCGGACTAGGATTAATCGTAATAGTAAATTGTACTGGATTACCTGCACAACCATTAGCAGTAGGAACTATCTCATAAACAAGCTCATATGCCGTTGTAAGTCCATTGGTAAGCGTAAGTGCTGGCAAAGTACCCACACCATTGAGATGTGCTTCGTAACCAGTAACCTCGGCAGGGATACTGGTATTTGTAAGGGTGTATTCAAAAGTCGAACCTGTTACTGTAGCATCAAATATCACTTCAACAGAATCCTCACCGCTACACAATACCTGAGCTGTTGGTGTAATAGAAGAAATTTCCGGCACGGGTAAGACATTCACGACGACTTCAAAAGTAGCACCTAAACAAAATCCACTTTTTGGTGTCACCACATAAGTAATTGATTCAGCAATATTGGTTGTGTTAGTTAATGCCTGCGTAATTGTCGTTTGACCCACGCTTTCATCAGACCATCCTGTTAGGTTTTGATTGCCGATAGTTGTCCAAGTGTATGTTGTGCCAGATGGTACAATTTCTGTTGGCAGGTTGTCCAATGGATCAATTTCAAAGGAAGTCCCACTGCATATTTCATTAGTTTTGTTTAAAACAAATGGGACAGGATCAACAATTATAGTGACTATAAAAGGTTGGCCAATACAACCCAAATCTGAAATTGGAGTAACTTGGTAATCAACGGCTTGAGGTGAACTGTCATTATTTATTAAAGTTTGTGAAAAGAAAACTCCACCAGAAGAAGTACTTGTACTTTCGCCACTAACATTTACATTATCTACAAAAGTCCATGTATACGTCGTATTTACGGGAACAATATCGGTCCCACCTACACCATCTCCAGAAGGAATAAAAGTTACCGTATTTGATGAACATGTGGTTAAAGTTTCATCTGCAATTGTAGGCGTTGGGTTTACTGTCACAGTAATATCAAAAGTGTCGCCGACACAATTTCCTACGCCGTCTGAAATTGGTGTTACCGTATAAATTATTTGTTTGGGAACATTTGTTGTATTTTCCAAAGTTTGAGTAATTGACCCTTGTGGAATTGAATTATTTGAAGCTCCTAAAATAAATGGATCTGAATTTACAGTCCATGTATAAAGCGTGGGGGTTGGCACCACGTCAGCACTGTTGATACCCCCTCCATTTGTGGGAGTTACAGAAAATGATGATGATGAACAAACGGTTTGAGTAACATCATCTATTGAGGGGATTTCGCCTACATTAACGAGTGTACAATCCGATACAATTGAACTACATCCCCCTTCTGTAAACTCCAAAACAACGAAATAATACACAGAACCTACAACATCTGTTGGTGGAGTGAAGCTCGCTGAATTAGCGCTAAAAATGGGAGAAGTTAAATCTGTATTATCACATACAGTACTTTGATACCATTGATAACTAGAAACACCCACACCGTCGATGTAGTTTACAGTTAGAATACTTGGGGCGCTATCCCTACAAACAGATTGTTCTATCAATGGTTGCTGAATAATTGTTGGCTCTGGGTTAATAATTATTTCTGAAACATTACTCACTGTTTCACAACCTGATGTTAGGGTTGTCACTAAGCAATAGTAAAAAAACTGTCCAGAGATACTCGTGTCTGGGGTATATGAAGGGTTATTTGCTCCAGTTAAAGCGGTTCCTCCTGTATTCGTATTTGTAGTATTGCTGTACCATAGGTATTGGTATATTCCATCGCCACCAGAAGCAGTAACTTCTAAGTCTATGGGAGTAGTGTTTTCACAAAGAGTTTGAGATGGTTCAGGGATGGTGAGCATTGGATCACCTACAACTTTAACCTCAATAGGATCAGAAAATGTACCGCCACAACCATCTCCAGAAAAAGAAATAGACACCCAGTAATAATAGTTTCCGGGAGTATCCAAAATTCCTAAATCAAGAACAGGAGTGTTCGAATCTGGAATAGGGTTTCCTCCTGTCATGTTGACTGTATTGACAAACCATTGATATGTTGGGGTACCACTTCCTCCATCATAAGATACCGTTAAAAAATCCGGTGATAAGCTACCTCCAACACAAACTGTTTGAGGAGTGTTTGGAAAACTGGAAATGCTTGGGGTGACTTGTACTATAACTTCAACCGTAGCCGAGGGCACAGCATTACAGCCATCGTCTAAGTCCACAACACAGAAATAATAGCGAGCTCCTTCAATATTGCTAGGAGGTGTAAACTGAGGATCATTTGTACCCACAAGCGTAGCTCCTACAATGTCATTACTATCAGATGTATTGTAATACCATTGATAAGTTGGTGTAGCTGAGGTTAAGCCACCTGTATACGAAACTGTCAAAGGGTCAACTGCACCCCCAATACATAATAACTGAGGAGTAGATGGCGTTATTGAAACCTCATGTGTTGGGTTTACAGTAATGGTAAAATCTAAAGGCGTACCTTGACAAATTTCACCTGCATTTTCAAAATAAGGGGTAACTGTTATCGTTGCCACCACAGGATCATTGGTTGGGTTAGTTGCAACAAAGCTTGGTATAGGGCCATCCCCACTGCCTGCAAGTCCAATAGAAGGCGTATCATTGATCCATGAGTAAGATGACACACCTGAAAATTCTGATACAGTCAGCAAGTAATTGTTTAAATCATCCAAAGTTTGAGCAGAGGCCGCATTAGAGGTTCGAGTATCATTATCCACCAATTGAACAGTGGAGTTATATAAAAGAAGCCCCATCAGTGTACTAATATTTGGCGTTGAATCGCCAACAATTGTGTATGTTTGGTTATTTCCATAGTTAAATGAATAGTTAACTGAGGAGTCAAAGACTAATCCAATAACTTGTAATTCATTGTTTTGTGAATTTTCTCTAAAATTAATGACCACATCAAACGTTGCTGAAGTACCATCAATAAAATTGATGATTACACTTCCTGAAATATCGTTGCCCTGACTAAGATCAAATAAACCATTTCCATCAATGTCTGGTTGATTGAAGCTTACGCTTAGAATTCCTAAAGTTTGAAAAGTTAGAATATTTTCTGACTGATTAGTATTGGAACCTGTTATTCCCAAATACCCTTGGTTAAAGGATAGAAATACGTTAGGAACACCTCCTGTTCCCGTTTCTATACCTCCAATATTACCAACATTGATTGACGTAAAATTGATTTCTTGAGTAGGATCACCATTACAGACTACTTGATCCTCAGGCTGATTGACTTGAGCTGGAGGATTAACGGAAATAATATATTCCTTTTGTACACCATTACACCCCGCTGAAGAATTGGTTTGGGCTTGAGCAGCAAAAACTAAGTTTATAGGGGTTGGTGGATTAGAGGTGTTTGTAAGATTGAAGGCAGGGATTTCGTTGGCACCACTAGTTTGTGTAATTCCAGAAATATCTGGATATAGTGAAGGGTCTATACTCCAACTTATGATAGCATCATTGGTGTTAGATGATAAATTGACTGGAGTTGATGTACTACCATCACAAACCGCCTGATTGGGAAGATCAAACTCTACAGTTGGAGCAGGATCAACAGTGATAGAAAATGGAACCGTATTTCCAGGACATCCTTCAAATTCAACACTTAAATCATAATTCAAAGTAAATGAACTCGCCCCTGTGTTTTGGATTACTGTTCCCGTCAGTTCGCCACTACCATTAGGTTGTGGATACCCTGAAATAGTTGCTGGTATTGAAGTCGAAGTTAATACCCACGAGTAATCTACGCCAACAACATCAGAATTATAGATGGGCGTAGTAAATGCCGTTCCGCCACATATGACTTGGTCTACAACTGAATCCATTGTAGGCGCTGGCTTTATGTTTACAGTAATCAAAAAATCATCACCAACACAGTCACCACTATCTCCAGACGTAGGGGTTACCGTGTATACCACCGTCTGTGTACTATTTGAATCGTTTGTGAGCAATTGACCAATTGTACTTTGTCCAATACTTTGATTTGAATCACCAGCTATTTGTGCATTTTCGTCAAAAACAGTCCAAGTGTATGTTGTATTTGTTGGTACAGTATTTCCCCCTACGGTAGTTGGGTCAATATTGAAACTATCTCCTGAACAAATTTCAACTGTTTCATCTTGAATTTGAGGTTTTGAGGCCACAGTATAAACAAAATTTACGGGTGTTCCAGAACAGTTATCTACAATCGGAGTCACAGTATAGACAACACTTGCCGCAGCATCAGTGTTATTGATTAACGTCATGGCAGGAATAGTGGATTCATTTGTTAGATTTAAATAGCCCTGAACAGTAGAATCTGCGGTAGTAACAATTGAATATGTAGCCCCTAACATGTCTGAATTAAATACCACTTCATCAGATGTTTGACCTGAACAAATCACTTGCAAAACGTCTGTGTTTGTAAGTACTGGTGTTTGGTCATAAACAAAAGAAAATACATCTGAATTAGAGCCTCCACATATTCCATTGACTTCGACCGTTATAAGATACTCTCCAAAAGTTAAAAATTTAAGAACAGGATTTGCACTAGAAGGACCTGTTCCGCTTATAAAAGCATAATCTGAAGAAGTAATGCCTACACCTGAGACAGTCCAGTTGTAGGAATCTGGAGCGTATGGCGAAATACTGTACGTTGGCGCAACAGAAGGATCGCTAAAGTCAAGAGTGTAACCATCTGAAACTAATGCATCATTTGTTTCACAGATTGCCAGTGAAGCGTCGCTAAAATTGACGGTTGGATCACCGAGAACGGTAATGGGTTTGGTTACTGAGTTTACTCCACATAAATTAGAAATCGTCTGTGTAACTTGATAAACTCCCGGTGTATCGAAAACGACCTCAGGGCTTTGTGAGTTGCTAGAAGAGGGAGCTTGAAATGTATACCCAGAGCTTGGTGAAATAGTCCAATTATAATTGATTGATTGACAATCGAATTGATCTATATTTGACAGGTCATTTAAAGTAACTGATTGATCAAAACAAATCTCTGTTATTGCTTGACCAGAGTCATCTAAAAATTGGAAATCAGGATCTGTTATTGCTTGAATTTCAATAGTTTGTGTAGGTGTGGTCGATTCTAATTGACAAAGGTCTTGATTATAAGCGACTAAATAAATTTCCCAACACCCAGGAATGACTTGATTTGCAGGAATAACCAAATCATCCCCAACCAACCATGACTGAAGAACTCCATTTACGTAAACAAAGCTGGTGTTTTCTGGTCCTTTTACATACCAATCAAAATTTGCTCCATCCAAACATGTCCCTTCTAGCCCCCATTGACCAAGAATAGATGTATTAGTTGCTGTGATAGGCTGCGCCTCACACTGTTGTTCAATGAGAGTAAAACTAGCTTCGGGTGCTTCACTGACATTGACCGCTTTTTCTGTTCCAAGACCATTCACTGAGTATGTATTACAGGTCTCAGTATCACTAGTTCTAAATTTATTGTATAAACTTTTCTGAATAATGAAATTTGATCCCGATTCGCCCTGACCACTTTCACAAGAAACTGTATTGTAGATATGCTTGATCTCAGTTCCATCAAACATAATTTCTGCATGTGTATAATACTCTACAGCAGATCCATCACCATAATCAAAACTGTAGTATGAACCAGTGTAGTTACGAGCTATCCCTGAAGTACTATTGTCTATTGCAAAAATAACCTCCTCGTTCAAGCAAATAGTTTCAGATGTAGTATTTCCTAAATTTGTATTGTTGCTATGCCATAAAAAAACAACAGAATAAATAGATGATACTCCCTGTGAGTTTATTTCATGAATTTCTATGTTGTAAGTTCCAATTGGTAGCCCTGTAGGATTAGTTGGATCAGTATCATCAATAGGTAAATTGATAGAGGCTACCCCAAAAACATCGTCAATTATTAAATTTTGCGAATATGCGCCAGCATTGAAAACATCATGCAGATATGCGGTATAACTACTTCCTGAATTTTTGGAAAAATTAAAATTGACAACACCAGAGTTAACTCCGCTATCGTTAGTTTGTGCACCAAGACCACGATTCAAACTTCCTGCAACGGGGAATGCAGTTACGTCTAAAGCAGAATATCCATTATCAGGGTCATCATAACAATAGAAAAAATTATTATTTATTGAAGGAATTCCAGAACTAATACTTAAATAATTTGAAACAGAATCTGAAGAAACATCAAAAAAATCGGTTTCTGTCAAAATCTCTGAATATGTACCGCCAGTTGCAGTCAATCCCTGGGTCGCTCGAACTCTCAACTTATAAGTTCCAGAAATCAAAGAGCTTGGTAAAACACCATTTATCAAAGATGTATAAAAATCAAAAACTTCATTCAACTCCGTAGGGGCTGAAAAATCTCCTAATTCGTCGCTTAACTCTAAAACAAACTTATTATTGTCTGGGTTGTCTGTCCCAAGAGCAGAGGGATTATCCATTCTAAAAATACCTTTGGGATTGATATGGACTGACACACTAGATCCACTGCCGTAGGTCGCGGAAGTATTAAAATCGATTAATTCTATTTCTGCAAATTCTTGCTGTGCGAAGCTGAAAAAACATGTCAGGGTAAGGACTAATATTTTTAAGAATTTAATAATCATAGAGGTTAATTTATTTAATACAATCTAAGAAAAAATTAAACAAAACACACAATCAAAAAAAGAAAAATTTTCACCGTCTAGTTAGTAAAAAAGATACCTTTTTGGATTCTTACGCCATCCAGCTTGACTTTCATATTCCACAAAATAAACAAGAACATCTGCTTGACTTTGATAGTCTACAAAATAAATTGTTTTATCTGACTGGCTTTTGTAGTCAACAAAATACCATAATCCATCATTTCCTTTTGCTTGACTTTGATAATCTACTTTGTAAACATTAAGATCAGCTTGACTTTGATAATCAACAACAAATACTTTGATATCAGCCTGACTCGCATAATCGACACTAAATACTTTTTGAGCAAAAAGTAGAGATGAACTAAAAATTAAAATTGCACTAAACTGAATTTTCAACACACTCATTTTTATGGTTGTTATTTAAATAATACACCTTCCTTCGTTTCAAATGATGAACTTTTTTAGTTTTAAGAATTTATCGAACCATAAATTTCACTTGTGAAGTCCCTTTTGGATGCACCACATGAACTATATATAAGCCTGACGAAAAACTTGACACATCTATAGTTTTGGAACGGCGAAAACTTGCTAATTCGTGACCTAAGTGACTGTATATTGTGACATTAAAATCACTTTCTCCAAGTCCACTAATTTCTATATGGCGGTTTGTAATTGTAGGAGACACCGAAACTAAAACCTCATCAAATCCTGCTAATGATAGTATTCCCCATGAATCATTTGCTGCAGGTCCATTCCAAATCATAGTGGCTAAATATGGGTTGTCAATAAATGGGTTTCGGTTGCCCTGATAGGACGAAATTACATCATTTCTTGTAAGCTCTAGAGCTGAAACAGGATCTTCCTCATTCCATTCCAAAAAGACATCCGGCATGTCACCATTAGTAGAATAATTGGCACTTCCTGTTGCAGAGTTCATGGCTTCGCATTGCGAAGGGTAACGCAAATACATATACATAATAATACGTGCTACATCCCCTTTCCATTCGTCACCAGGATAAAAATATCCGTCATTTGTAATTTTGGATTCAACCCCCGAATCGTCAATAAACAAGCGATTTAAACGCTGTGTGTTCTTCTGAGAATCTACAGCACGGAGGTTGTGCACATCGGTGCCAGGACTAGGATAACCCGTCACTAAACTTGGGTTTGCATGTGACTTTGCAAATACATGCTCCCTACTCCATAAGCCTGCGGTGCCTGTACATCCAGAAAAATTACATTTTTCAAAGACGCCTCTCAAACGATCTGAAATAAACATACCATCGTTGTTATCATATCCATACACAAGAAGTACATTGTCTGAGGTCGAAAACTCTAAATCACTTTTACTC
>Ga0233438_10004160_pt1 | contig 12896 bp, 5 predicted proteins | sample SI_123_September_FD_182720 | JGI IMG/M metagenome (GOLD analysis project Ga0233438, IMG submission 182720) | Seawater microbial communities from Saanich Inlet, British Columbia, Canada - SI_123_September2016_10_MG | ecosystem: Environmental > Aquatic > Marine > Inlet | place: Canada: British...
TAACAATTTTCTTGCCTTTTAGTGCGGCTACTCCATCTTCAAATTCTGAAGCGTCCATAAAACGACATTTCCCTAATTGCTCTAATTTTTCTCTTAATGTTAATGTGTTGAAATAATTTGCCATTTTGTTAATTTTTGAATGCATTTAGCATTTCCGTTATTTTTAATTTGTCTTTGGTTATTGCAATACGTCCCGATCGTACAAACTGCATGATCCCGAATGCGCTTAATTCTCTGTGTAATTGTTCTAGTTCACTTCTGCGTCCCGATTTTTCAAGTACAAAAAACTCTTTGTTTACAGTAACGATTCGTGCATTGCTTTCTTTGATTATATTTTGAATTTGACGCTCTTCAAACAATAAGTCTGATTTAATTTTAAACAAGCATGATTCTTGATAAATCGTATCTTCTTCGTTGTGGTAATAGGCTTTTATAACCTCCACTTGTTTTTCAATTTGCCCAAGAATCTTTTTGATTTGATCTTCGGTCATACTCACCAAAATAGTGAATCGCGATACACCTTCAATTTCTGAAACAGAGGTATTGATACTTTCAATGTTGATGTGTCTTCTCTGAAAAATTGCTGAAATACGATTGAGCAATCCTATATTGTTTTCAGTATATATTGAAATTGTATAAAGTTGTTTTTCTGTTCCCATTCTTATTCTAATCTTATCTCTGAAACCGATGCTCCCGATGGAACCATTAAATACGTTGTTTTCTTTTTCTACACAAACTTCTAAGAAGTACGGTTCATCACTGGCGATCATTTCTTTTACTGCCGCTGCCAGATTCTCTCTTTTGGTTACTTTTTTTGCTTCTATATAATAGCCTTGTGCAATCGCCACAAAGTTAGGGTTCACCATTTCGGTTGAGGCATAACGCTTATCAAAAAATAGTTGTTGCCATTGACGTACCATTCCTAAAAACTCGTTATTCAATACGACTATTTTCACAGGAACTTTGTTCTGAAAAATAGTGCCTAACTCTTGGATTGTCATTTGATATCCGCCGTCACCAATAATCGCAACAACTTCCCTTTCTGGAGCCGCCATTTTAGCACCAATTGCTGCTGGCAATGCAAAGCCCATAGTGCCGAGACCACCGGAGGTGATGTTGCTTTTACTAACGTTAAAGTCCGCATAACGACAGGCAATCATTTGATGTTGCCCCACATCTGTAACAATCGCTGCTTCGCCTTTGGTTTGACTGTTTATTTCTTTAAGTACTTCGCCCATAGTAAGGCCTTTGGCTGTTGGATGAAGGTCATTTTTGATCACTTTATCGTATTCAATAGTATATAGATCCTTAAATTTCTGCAACCAATCTGGATGTGAATTAGTATTTAGCAATGATACTAATTTTTTCAAACTTGCTTTGGCATCTCCCAAAACTGCGACATCTGTTTTTACATTTTTATCAATTTCTGCGGGATCGATTTCAAAATGAACAATTTTGGCTTGTGTTGCATACTCGTCTAATTTTCCTGTCACACGATCGTCGAATCGCATTCCAATTGCGATCAATACGTCACATTCATTTGTCAGCACGTTAGGAGCATAATTTCCATGCATTCCAACCATCCCAACATTTAATGGGTGTGCGGTAGGAATTGCTGAAGCGCCCAAAATGGTCCATGCGGATGGGATCCCCGTTTTTTCAATCACAGCCTTCAATTCTTCTTCGGCTTTCCCAAGAATCACGCCTTGACCCCAAACAATCATCGGTTTTTTGGCAGAATTGATAAGCGTAGCGGCAGCGGTAATAGAATTTTCATCTATTTCTGGAACAGGCTTATAGCTACGAACACCTGTACATTTTTTGTATTGGAAGTCAAATTCTTCGAATTGGGCATCCTTTGTAATGTCAATTAAAACAGGTCCTGGACGACCACTTCTAGCAATATAAAAAGCACGAGCAATCACTTCTGGGATTTGAGATGCTTTTGTGATTTGGTGATTCCACTTGGTAACAGGGGTAGAAATTCCAACAATATCTGTTTCCTGAAACGCATCACTCCCTAACAAATGCGATGGCACTTGCCCTGTAATACATACAATGGGTGTTGAGTCTATTTGTGCGTCTGCTATTCCTGTAATTAAATTGGTTGCACCGGGTCCCGAAGTGGCCATAGCAACACCTACTTTTCCAGAAATACGGGCATAGCCTTGAGCAGCATGAGCGGCACACTGTTCGTGTCTTGTAAGCACGTGGTTTATTTTGCCTTCATATTTATAGAGTTCATCATACACGGGCATAATAGCTCCGCCAGGATAACCATATAAAACCTCTACGCCTTCGGCTAATAAACATCTTACAATCGCTTCACTTCCTGAAATACGTTCTTTTGGTTGCTCTAAGTATTCCTTTTGTTTGGAGGTTACTGTTTCCATAATTATATTTTAAAATTCATCGGTTACACACCCTTCAGATGCCGATGAAACCGTTCTTGCATATTTATATAATACCCCTCTAGATACTTTAAGATCGGGTGCATTCCACTGGGCTTTTCGTTCTTTAAGTTCTTTTTCAGAAACCTCAAGAAGAATTGAATTTGTTTCGGCATCGATAGTGATGATATCTCCATCTTTTACCAGAGCTATCACTCCACCTTCTTGTGCTTCTGGTGTAATATGGCCCACAACAAATCCGTGTGTACCGCCTGAAAAACGTCCATCAGTAATTAAAGCGACATCTTTTCCTAAACCAGCGCCCATAATAGCTGCCGTTGGTTTTAACATTTCTGGCATTCCAGGTCCTCCTTTAGGACCTTCGTAACGAATGACAACTACATCGCCTTTATGAACTTTTCCATCACGAATGCCGTCATTAGCATCGTATTCTCCTTCAAAAACTTTTGCAGGTCCTCTAAATTTCAAGCCTTCTTTTCCTGTAATTTTAGCGACACTTCCTTCGGATGCTAAATTTCCATAAAGCATTCGTAAATGTCCTGAAGTTTTGATTGGCTCTTCAATTGTTTTGATTACATCTTGACCTTCAGAAAGATCTTGTACTTCAGATAAATTTTCAGCAATTGTTTTTCCGGTCACAGTCAAACAATCTCCATGAAGGAGTCCTTTGTTTAATAAGTATTTCATCACGGCTGGAATTCCTCCAACACGGTGTACATCTTCCATTAGGTATTTTCCACTGGGTTTCAAATCTGCTAAAAATGGGGTGCTATCACTAATTCTTTGAAAATCTTCAAGTGTAAATTTTATTTGGGATGCTCTTGCGATGGCTAAAAAATGGAGAACTGCATTGGTAGAACCGCCTAGAATGGTCACAAGTCGAATGGCATTTTCAAGGGATTTTTTGGTGATAACATCTGATGGCTTTATATCTTTTTCGAGCAATATGCGCATGGCTTCTCCTGCTTTAATTGCTTCGTTCTTTTTTTCTTCGCCTGTTGCTGGATTAGAGGAGTTAAAAGGCAAGGCCATTCCAAGTGCTTCAATGGCAGAGGCCATTGTATTAGCAGTGTACATCCCTCCACAAGCCCCAGCTCCTGGACACGCTTTCTCTACAATTTGATCGAATTCAGACTCAGACATTGTGCCTGCTACTTTACTTCCCCAAGCTTCAAATGCGGAAACAACATCTAGTTTTTTTCCATTATGACATCCCGAATCAATCGTTCCTCCATATACCAAAATGGCAGGCTTGTCAACCCGAATCATGGCCATTAAAGCGCCTGGCATGTTTTTGTCGCAACCCACAACCGTGATCAATCCATCATAACTCATTGCTTGAACAACAGTTTCCATGGAATCTGCAATGATATCTCTTGAGGGTAAAGAGAAACGCATTCCTGGTGTTCCCATTGAAATTCCATCGCTCACACCTATCGTGTTAAAAATAAGCCCTACAACTTCTTTGTTTAAAGTGCCTTCTTTTACCAACTTGGCTAAATCATTGAGGTGCATGTTACAAGGGTTGCCTTCATAACCTGTACTTGCAATTCCAACCAAGGGTTTTTCGAAATCCTCTTTAGTAAGCCCTATGGCATGTAGCATTGCTTGCGCTGCTGGCTGTGTTGGGTCTTGAGTTACCGTTCGGCTGTATTTGTTTAGTTGTTTCATGTGTCGAAATTATATTTTTACGCAGTTAGCGGGGAGATTATCTCTTTAAATGATCTAAACTCAACTGTTTAGAGTTGCTGTTAAACTATTGTTTTTTAGATAGTTACCCCACATATTGTATGACGTTCAGTGCTCAAAATAATATTAAACACGTGGCAAGTCACTATCGTCTTTTAGAGGCAATACGGAACTGCCCATCAAATAAGCATCTACGTGGTGTGCCGCCTGTCTTCCTTCAGAGATAGCCCAAACAATTAAGGATTGTCCGCGTCGCATGTCTCCTGCTACAAATATACCGGGTACATTCGTAACATAATCTTTAGTGGTGGCTTTGATGTTGGTTCTAAAATCCATTTCTAAACCAAATTGATCTGCCAATGTTTTTTCAGCACCTGTAAATCCTAGTGCCAATAATACTAAATCACAATCCCAAAGTTTTTCAGAATTTGGAACTTCATTTAATTGTGGACGTTCACCTTCTTTAAAAATCCATTCAACCTCAACGGTTTTTAAGGCTTTTAAGTTGCCTTTATCATCTCCAATAAATTCTTTGGTAGAGATGCTAAAAAATCGTTCTACTCCTTCTTGATGTGAAGAGGTTGTCTTTAGCTTCATTGGCCAATAGGGCCACGGTTGATTTGCAGGACGTCCTTCTGAGGGTTTCGATAAAATTTCAAAATTCGTAACAGATGTTGCACCATGACGGTTGGACGTTCCAATACAATCGGAGCCTGTATCTCCTCCACCTATTACAATAACGTTTTTGCCTTTCGCTGATACAATGTCTTTAAAATCTACCAACCCATCCACATACTGGTTGTTCAGTTTTAAAAACTCCATTGCTTGATGAACGCCTTTTAAATCTGCACCTGGTATTGGAATGTTTCGTTTTACAGTTGCCCCACCACATAATACTACGGCGTCAAAATCTGATTTTAATTGATTTGCATCTATGTTTTCACCAACATGTGCATTGGTTTTAAAGAGGATTCCTTCTTCTTCCAAGACTTTAAGGCGACGATCAATCACATTTTTTTCCATTTTAAAATCTGGAATTCCATAGCGTAATAATCCTCCTACTTTTTTGTCGCGTTCAAAAACAGTGACGGAATGCCCTGCTCTATTTAACTGTTGTGCCGCAGCAAGTCCAGCAGGTCCAGAGCCTATCACAGCAACTGTTTTATCGGTTCTTACCTTTGGTGGTTGTGCTGTGATCCAGCCTTCCGTAAAGGCAGTTTCAACAATGTTTTTTTCGATGTTTTCAATACTTACAGGGTCTTCATTGATTCCTAAAACACATGCTTCTTCGCATGGTGCCGGACATAATCTGCCTGTAAATTCTGGAAAATTATTGGTAGAATGTAAAATTTCTGCCGCTTCTTTCCATTTGCCTTTGTAAACTTTATCGTTAAAATCTGGTATTAAATTTCCAAGTGGACAGCCGCTATGACAAAACGGAATTCCGCAATCCATACAGCGTGCACCTTGTTCTTTTAATTTAGATGTTTCTAATGGAATTGTAAATTCCTTGTAGTTTTTTATTCTTTCTTTTGGCGCTTCATAGGTTTCGTCCTGACGCTCAAACTCTAAAAATCCTGTGATCTTTCCCATCCTTAAACTGTTTCTAGTTGTTCTTTTTCTAATCTTAATAACGCCTGTCTGTATTCTTCTGGCAGTACTTTTTTGAATTTAGGAAGCATTGCCTCCCAGTCTTCTAAAATCCGTTTTGCTAATGGACTTGACGTCGCCACAAAATGATTTTCGATTAAGGTTCGTAGTTGATTTACGTCTTCCTCAAATTCGATTGGGTCGATATTTAAATCGGCACCATTACAATTGTGAGTAAATGTGTTATCGGAATCTAGGACATAGGCAATTCCGCCACTCATTCCTGCTCCAAAATTTCTTCCAACACTTCCAAGAATTACCGCAATACCTCCAGTCATGTACTCACAACCGTGGTCCCCAATTCCTTCAACAACGGCTTTAGCACCTGAGTTACGAACACAAAAACGTTCGCCAGCTTTTCCGTTGATATAAACTTCTCCAGCTGTTGCGCCATAGAGTGTTACATTTCCTGTGATGATATTGTCTTCTGGAACAATTGTACTTGTTTCAGGAACTTTGATGATTAGTTTTGCACCCGACAATCCTTTTCCTAGATAATCGTTGGTGTTTCCATGAACGGTCATGGTCACCCCTTTGGTTGTAAAAGCTCCAAAACTTTGTCCTGCAGAACCATTAAAATCTATGTTTATGGTGTCTTGTGGCAAGCCATCTGCGCCATAAATTTTTGAGATTTCATTACTTAAAATCGCTCCAACAGCTCTGTCAATATTTGTAATTGGAAGCTTCAAATGTGTGCGTTGTCTTCTAAAAATTCCTTGATGTGCTTGTTTGATTATTTTGAAATCTAAATGGACATCGAGGTTGTGATCTTGCTCCTCAGTGTTGTATAACTTTACATCGTCTGCGACTTCAACTTTATGTAGAATAGGTGTTAAATCAACACCTGAAGCTTTGTAATGTTCAATGGCTTTATTGCGGTTTAATTTTTGAACCTGACCCACCATTTCATCAACGGTTTTAAAGCCTAATTGTGCCATGATTTCACGCAATTCTTGCGCTACGAAATACATATAATTCACCACGTGCTCTGGTTTTCCTTTGAATTTTTTACGCAATTCTGGGTTCTGAGTTGCGATTCCTACAGGACAGGTATTTAAATGGCAAACTCGCATCATAATACATCCCGAAGCGACTAAAGGAGCGGTTGCAAAACCAAACTCTTCAGCACCTAATAGACATGCAATCGCAACGTCACGTCCGGTTTTTAACTGCCCATCACATTCCAAAACAATTCGATTTCTCAAATTATTCATCACCAATGTTTGTTGTGCTTCGGCAATTCCTAATTCCCAAGGAAGTCCTGCGTGTTTTAAAGAGGTCAATGGTGACGCTCCTGTACCGCCATCAAAACCAGAGATTAATACTACGTCTGCTTTGGCTTTTGCTACTCCAGCTGCCACGGTTCCGACACCAATTTCTGACACCAATTTAACATTCACTCGAGCCGTTCTATTAGCGGATTTTACATCGTATATTAGTTGTGATAAATCTTCAATAGAATAAATATCGTGGTGTGGTGGTGGTGAAATCAATCCTACATAGGGAGTTGAGTTTCTTGTTTTTGCAATTTCGCGGTTTACTTTTGGACCAGGTAATTGACCGCCCTCACCAGGTTTTGCGCCTTGTGCAATTTTTATTTGAATTTCATTGGCACTGGTTAAGTAATTTGAAGTCACTCCAAATCGTCCAGAGGCAACTTGCTTAATCGCTGAGTTTCTCCAATCTCCTTGTGCATTTTTATAGAAACGATCTTCATCTTCTCCTCCTTCACCAGAATTACTTTTTCCGCCAATTCTATTCATGGCAACCGCTAAGTTTTCGTGGGCTTCCTTACTAATAGACCCATAAGACATGGCGCCTGTTTTGAATCGTTTTACGATTTCGGTCCAAGGTTCAACCTCATCAATTGAGATGGGATCAAATTGATCAAATTCAAACAAACCTCTGATGGTCATAAGTCGCTTGGATTGGTCGTCAACGAGCTCTGAGTATTCTTTAAAAGTAGAGGCTTTATTCGTACGAACTGATTCTTGAAGTTTTGCAACGGTTAGTGGATTAAACATGTGTTTTTCCTGTCCACGTCGCCATCTGTATTCGCCACCAATTTCAATATCTGATTCAATATTCGGATTGAAGGCTTTTTTATGTCGTTTTACAATTTCTTTTTCAATTTCTATCAACCCAATTCCTTGAATTCGAGTTGGCGTATTTGGAAAATACTTTTCAACGGTGTTTGAATTGATTCCAACACACTCATATAATTGAGACCCTCGGTATGAATTAAGTGTAGAAATACCGATTTTATTCATCACTTTCAAGATGCCTTTTCCGATCGCTTTATTGTAATTTTTAATCGCAGTGAGGTATTCTAAATCTGAGATTTCAGAGTCTTTAATTTGTTTTTCAACAATTTCATTGACGATATATGGGTTCACTGCGCTTGCTCCAAAACCAAATAAGAGTGCAAAATGATGAACTTCTCTTGGTTCTGCAGATTCTATAATCAAACTGATTCTTGAGCGTTTGTTGAGTTTATGCAACGCATGGTTCACATAGGAACAGGCTAAAAGGGCCGGAATTGGCGCATGATTTTCATCTACAAATCGATCGGATAAAATAATAATATTCGCGCCTTCATCGATTGCTTTGGACGCTTTGTTTACCAAGACTTCGAGTGCACTTTCTAATTCGTTTAAGCCACGATTTACTTCATACAGCATCGAAATAGATTCTACTTTGAAGTTTGGGTTTGTGTCATAATTTCTGATTTTATCTAAATCGTGCTTTGAAATTACAGGGTTTTGAATTTTTAGCTTTTTACATGCCTCAAAATTGATATCAAAAATATTGGTGTCGCTTCCAAGAGTTAAACTAATGTCTGTAATTAATTCTTCACGTATTCCATCTAATGGAGGATTGGTTACTTGCGCAAAAATTTGTTTGAAATAATTGTAAATCAGTTGAGGGCGTTCGGACAAAACAGCAATTGGTGTATCACTACCCATAGAGCCTATCGGTTCTTTCCCTAACTGTGCCATTGGGCGGATAATGGTATTTAGATCCTCTTTGGTGTATCCAAAAGCAACTTCTCGTTTCTTTAAATCCACCTCGTCATATTTAATAGGACCTTTTTTGGCAGAGATGTCTTTTAAATGTACTAAGTTTTCGTTCAGCCATTTTCTGTACGGTTGTTTCGCTGCGATTTTTTCTTTGATTTCTTCATCGTTTACGATACGCCCTTCATTCATATCTACAAGAAACATTTTTCCTGGTTCTAAGCGTCCGTGGAATTCAACTTCTTCTGGCTCAATATCCACCACTCCTGTTTCAGAGGACATGATGACATTCCCGTTTTTAGTTACTGTATATCGAGACGGTCTGAGTCCATTTCGGTCTAAAACAGCTCCAATGAAATTTCCATCGGTAAAAGGGATCGATGCAGGACCATCCCATGGCTCCATTAGACAAGAATTATATTCGTAAAATGCCTTTTTAGAATCGGACATGTCTGGATTTTTTTCCCAAGCTTCAGGGACTAACATCATCATGACTTCAGGAAGTGAGCGGCCGGTCATTAATAATAATTCGACCACCATGTCTAGGGTTGCTGAATCCGATTTTCCTTTTAGAATTGTGGGAATTATTTTTTTGATGTCCTCTCCAAAAGCATCACTTTTTATGATTTCTTCTCTAGAATACATACGTGAGACATTTCCTCTTAGGGTATTGATTTCTCCATTATGACATATATATCGAAAGGGCTGTGCCAAATCCCAGGTCGGGAAGGTGTTGGTTGAAAAACGTTGGTGAACAAGCGCCAATCGGGTGTCTAAGGCAGAGTTGAAAAGATCCAGATAATATTCATTGATATGTTCTGGCTTTAGTAAGCCTTTAAAAATGATAATTTTTGTTGAGAGACTTGGAAGGTAAAAGAATTTTGATTCTGATAACTTAGAGTCATATATTGTATGTTCTGATATTTTCCGTGCTGCAAACAATTTCAAGTTAAAATCAAACTCCGATTGTTTTGGGTCTGATTTTCCAACAAATACTTGCATTACAAAAGGCTCAGTTGTTTTGGCTATTTCTCCTAACACATCACTATTAACAGGAACTTCTCTCCAACCTAAAATATGCAGTCCTTGGTTTTTAATTTCGGTTTCAAAAACTTCTACACAATAGGCTCTTTGGTTTTCTTTTCTTGGTAAAAAAACATTACTAACCGCATAGTCACCAGCTTCTGGCAATTCGAAATCACAATATGCTTTAAAAAATTCATGAGGAATATCGATAAGAATTCCTGCGCCATCCCCAGTCACACCATCAGAGCTAACCGCCCCTCTGTGTTCTAGTTTTACTAAAATTTCTAATGCTTTATGAATAATGTCATTGGATCGTTTACCTGTCAAACTGCATATAAATCCTGCACCACAATTGTCGTGTTCAAACTCGGGTAAATAAAGTCCTTGCTTTTCTAACATACTTAAAAATTATTTCTGGTTTAATCTTAATAAGCCTGAAAGATAATTGGTAAAAACCTATTTTAAAAAAAGCCTAGTCACTTTTTCGAAATTCCAATTTAGAATACCTATAAATGCATTTTGAACAATGAAAACCTTGTTAGACTACCGAATAATCAATAGGGAAATTGGTTGTTTTCTTGATAACGAGTTTAGAGTCACAAATTCTAAGTAAATGAGTTTACAACAAAATTTGAGTTGTTGAAATATTAAAAATATATTAATAATAATTATGATACCCCAAAAATATAGGGGCTCAAATTAATTATTACATAAAAATAATGTAATACCCCTTATTTTTTTAGGGGTGTGTATGAATAATATTTAGTTTTGAGCCGTTAACTAAAAATATTAACTACTAAAATTAACTATTATGAAAAAAATTATTTTAAGTGCAATTGTTTTTGTTGGAGCCATGACTCTAAACGCACAAGATGAAGCTCCTAAACTATCAATCTCAGGAACGGTGGATGCCTATTACCAAACGTATCTAACAGCATCCGATGATGTTTCTGGTTCTTTTGGAACTTCGTTTGCGGACGAGGCTGGATTTGCTTTAGGTATGGCTAATCTTGTTCTTAGCTATGACGGTGAAAAAACTGGTGTAGTTGCGGATCTAGTATATGGCCCAAGAGGCGATTCTGCTGCAGGCGATCCTGCTGCAGGCGGTTATAACCTAAATCAGTTATACGCTTACTGGAATGTTTCTGAGTCAACCACATTGACTGCGGGACGTTTTAACACTTACTTAGGGTATGAGGTAATTTCTCCTGCCGGAAACTTTAACTACAGTACTTCTTACTTGTTCTCTAGCGGTCCTTTTTCTCACGTTGGATTAAAGGCTGATTTTGCCTTAAGTGAAGATTTTAGCTTGATGCTTGCTGTGATGAATCCTACTGACACTAACAACAACACCACTGGAGATTATGGATTTGGTGCTCAGTTAGGGTATGCAGGACAGTATTTAAACCTCTACTATGATAATGATTCTGTATTAGGTTTTGAAATTGACTATACAGGTGGGTTTGATTTATCTGAGTCTTTTTTCTTGGGAATCAATGGTGCATACCAAGTTAGTGACGATGCTGGTTTTTACGGAGCAGCACTTTACCCACAATTAACAACATCTGATTCTTTTTCTATAGGATTAAGAGGTGAACTTTTTGGACTTCACGCAAAAGATGTTGACGATTTACCAAGCGTATTTGCTACAACCTTAACTGGAAGCTACACTGTTGAAAACTTAACAATTAAGCCAGAAGTAAGATTAGACTCTTGGAGTGATAACGAGCCATATGTTGACGCTGACGGTGTTGCCTCTGAGAGCTTAGCAGCCTTTACTATTGCCGCTATTTACTCTTTCTAGAACCAATAATTAACCAATCAAAATATATAATTTATGTCACACTTAATTAACAACTTACCTCTAGTAATTCAAGATGCCGCTGCGGTTGAAAGTCTTGCTGGTGCAATCAAGGACGACATGGGAATGTTGTGGATGCTATTATCTGGTATCTTAGTATTCTTTATGCAAGCAGGTTTTACTTTAGTAGAATCAGGAATGACACGTTCAAAAAATGCAGTGAATATCGCAATGAAAAACTTGCTTGATATTGCTGTAGGATCTCTTACCTACTGGTTTGTAGGATACTCTTTAATGTATGGCGACACTTCTAACGGATGGTTTTTCTGGAGTGGAATCATGCAAGGCGAAGGTGCCGATTTATTCTTCCAAACAATGTTTGCTGCAACTGCTGCGACTATTGTTTCTGGAGCAATTGCTGGAAGAACAAAGTACTCAACGTATGTTATCTTTTCAATCGTTATGACTGCTATCATTTACCCAATTGCTGGGGGATGGCAATGGCAAGGGTCAGGATGGTTGACGGAGCTAGGCTTTATTGACTTTGCTGGATCTTCAATCGTTCATGCTGTCGGTGGTTTTGCTGCGTTGGTAGCGGCTTACTTAGTAGGTCCTAGAATTGGAAAATTTGTAGACGGAAAGGTAATGCCTATCCCTGGGCACAACCAAATATTAGCAACTTTAGGAGTCTTTATCCTTTGGTTAGGATGGTTTGGTTTTAACGGTGGATCTCAACTGGCTTGGGGTGGTGACGATGCGGTTGGTGCTTCTACAGTAGTACTAATCACGAATCTTGCTGCTGCTGCTGGTGCATTAGGAGCGCTTATTACAACATGGATCTGGTACGGAAAACCACACTTGGCACAATCACTTAACGGTGCATTAGCTGGGTTGGTAAGTATTACTGCAGGTTGTGGAAATATGACGGCTGGTGGTGCTGTATTAGCAGGACTTATTGGTGGTGTTATCGTTGTTTTCTCTATCGAAATCATCGAAAAGAAACTCAAAATTGATGATGCTATTGGAGCTGCATCTGTTCACGGAGTTGTTGGATTCTGGGGAACTATTGTCATCGGACTTTGGGGAATTGACGGAGACACTAACATTGGACTATTCAATGGCGGTGGAGCTGATCAACTTATAGCTCAACTTACAGGCGGGGTTGCTTACGCTGTTTGGGCTGTTGTTCTTTCGTTTATTGTATTTGGAATCCTTAAGAAAACTGTTGGACTAAGAGTGACAGAAGAAGAAGAAGTTGCTGGACTAGATATCTCTGAGCATGGAACTATTGCTTATCCAGGT